>Ga0207709_10001882_pt1 | contig 13876 bp, 15 predicted proteins | sample KBSM34metaG_FD_184397 | JGI IMG/M metagenome (GOLD analysis project Ga0207709, IMG submission 184397) | Miscanthus rhizosphere microbial communities from Kellogg Biological Station, Michigan, USA - KBS M3-4 metaG (SPAdes) (version 2) | ecosystem: Host-associated > Plants > Roots > Rhizosphere >...
TCGAAACGGCGCAGCGAAGCGGCAGCGGCCGGAGCCACATGGCCCAAGGCCAGTGCCACCAGCACGGCGGCCAGAGTGGTGAACATGGCAGGTCTCCCTACGAAACAGAACGCTAGGCGTCGCTACCTTACCTGTCGCAGCGACGCCTCCTGCGATGGATCGCACTGTAACCCGAGGCGTGTTCAGGTGGCGGCAATGCTGGCACCAGAACACGCCTGGCAGCCCCTTGCCATCACCCCTGCTGCTGGCGGTACCAATGCTCGATCAGGCCCCGCGAGATCGAGATCGGCGGCGACAGGCGGATGCCCTGGCCATCGTCCTCGACATCACGTGCCAGCGCCGCGCCGACGTCTTCGGCGCTGAACCAGCGCGCGTCTTCCAGCTCTCCGTCCACGGTCGGCAGGTCATCCTGGGCCTGCGCACGGAAGCCGATCATCAGCGCACCAGGGAACGGCCACGGCTGCGAACCGAGGTATTGGCAGGCGGTCACCCGCACCTTGCTCTCCTCGTGTACTTCGCGCACTACGGTCTGTTCGAAGGTCTCGCCCGGTTCGACAAAGCCGGCCAGCACCGAGTAACGGCGCGGCGCCCAGTTCGACTGCCGGCCAAGCAGCAGCCGGCCTTGGTTCTCCACCGCCACGATCACCGCCGGATCGACCCGAGGGTAGTGCTCGGTGGAACACTGCGTGCAACGGCCGACAAAGCCGCCACGGGCAAATGCCACGGCACCGCCGCACACGCCACAGAAGCGAGTGCGCGAATGCCAGTAGGACATGCCGCGGGCATAGCTGAAGGCGGTCGCATCGGCCATCGACCACAGCAGGGCGGCCTGGCGCAGGTCGAGCCGGCGCGGCGCAGTAACCGAAACGCTGGCGGCTTCGACCGAGAACCAGGCCTGCTCGCCACGCAGGCCGAGGAAGACTGCGGCACCAGGGCCACCACCGATGTCGGCGCCGGTCAGCGCCAAGGGCTGGTCGTCGTCGCCGGTGAAGGCGGTACCGTCCTGATCGAGCACGAGAATGCGCGCGCCCGGCCACAGGCGCGCCAGTGCATCGGCATCGTCGCGCAGGGCATCGGCGCGCTCCAGCGGTTCGCCCACGAAGGCGAAACCGGAAAGCGGCGAAGGAGTATTGGGCATCCGGCAAGCGTGCCGTCAATCGATGCGGGTGGCAAGCCGCAGGCTTTGCGGAAACCAGCTGTGGGGTGGAGCTTGCTCCACACACCTTGTCGCGCAGGGGGCAGGCCCCGCGGCCTGTTTACATGCTGAAGCTGCTGCCGCAGCCGCAGGTAGTCTTGGCGTTCGGGTTGCGGATCACGAACTGGGCACCGGTCAGGCTCTCGGTGTAGTCCACCTCGGCACCCATCAGGTACTGCAGGCTCAGCGGATCGACCAGCAGGGTCACCCCGCTGGTCTGCACCGCCAGATCATCCTCGGCACGGTTCTCGTCGAACTCGAACCCATACTGGAAGCCCGAACAGCCGCCACCCTCGATGTACACGCGCAGGGCCAGGTCGAGGTTGCCCTCTTCCTGGATCAAAGATCTGACCTTGGCGGCCGCCGACTCGGTGAAGTTCAGCGGGCGCTCCAGCGACTGGTAATCGGGCGCGGCGACCGGGCTGGCGCCGGGCAGGGAGACTAGCGTGCTCATGGTCTCAGCATGGGGGCGTCGACGCTGGGTTTCAAGCCATCGCCTCGGCCAGCTTGCGGCGCGCGGCGGTATCGCCCTTGCCACCGTTGGCATCGTCGCTTTCCGGGGCCGGCAGGGCCGCCATCGGGGCGCTGGCATGGATCAGGCGGCCGTTCAGCTGGGCGCCCGCATTCATCTCCACCACCTGGTAATGGACATTGCCGTTGACCCGCGCGCTCGGGGTCAGCTCGACCTTCTCGGTGGCGTGCACGTCGCCGTCGAGACGACCGCTGATGACCACCACCTGGGCGCGGATCTCACCCTCGATCACACCATGCTCGGCGACCGTCAGGGTCGCGCCACTGGCACCTTCAGCGGCGATCACCTTGCCATGGATGCGGCCTTCCACGTACAGCCCGCCACTGAATTCCACATCACCGCGGATCACCACCTGGTTGCCGATCAGGGCATCCACCACCAGCTGGCCTTCACGGTTGGATTTGCTGCTTCCGAACATCTGCCTACTCCCCTTTGGCGGCCGGCGCACCGGCCTGTTTCCAGTCGAATACCTGGGTGGTGCCCCCCGCACCACTCCCCAATGTCACCCGCACGCGTTGCGGGGTGAAGTCAGCCGGCAGCATCACGCTGCCGCTGATCTGCTGGAAGTACCGGAACGAGTAATCCTGTCCCGGCACCTTGCTGCGCTGGTGCAGATCATCCCAGCTGATCGTGGCCAGCTTGCCGTTCTTCACGCCTTCCACGGTGAAGCGCATCTGCCCCTGGCTGATGGCACCGCGGTTGAGGTTCTGGGTCAGCACGGCGGTGTACTGCCAGGTGCCGGCCGCTTCCGGGCTGAACTCGATGGAATGGGTGTTCAGGCCCTTGCGCTGGCTGGTCGAACCCACCAGTCGCTCATAGAAGGCGACGTCGGCGCGCAGGCCGGCGATTTCTTCGTCACGCTCGGCCAGCGAGGACTGCACCTCGGTATTGGCGGCGCGGCTGATGCGGTCGGAGGCTTCCAGCGTGGCCTGCTTCTGGCGCAACTCGGTAAGCTGCGTCTGCAGGCCCTCGGCACGCTTCTCGGCGGCCTGCAGGCGCTGGCCCTGCGCATCGCGCGGCGTGGCCATCCAGCAGCCACCCAGCACGGCCAACACCAGGCTGAGCAGCCAGATGCCACCGATCACCAGCAGGCGGCGACGGTCCATCGGCGGTTGCGGCGCGCCAGGCAGGCGCACCTGCACGCGCATGGGTGGGCGGTTGTTCATGGGTGGTTTCCGGGGCATCGCGAGGGCGACACCGATACGGCCCCTGTGGCAAACGACGGGCTAGTGTATGACAGGACAGGTGGGTTTCCTGCGCAGGGACCGGCGGCGGTCTGTGGCGTTCAGGCACGCCATCGCCGATAGTGTGGCCCCCTGCACAGTTCCGTCGCCGGAGCATCGCCATGACCGAAGCCCACCTGTTCGTGATCGGCATCCTGCTGGCCTGGCTGGCCGGTATTCGCGTCTACCTCACCGTGTTCGGCGTCGGCCTGGCCGGCCTGCTCGGCTGGGTCGACCTGCCACCCGCCCTGCAGGCCACCGAGTCATGGTGGGTGCTGGGCACCTCCGCGGCGCTGGCCGTGGCCGAATTCTTCGCCGACAAGATTCCCGGCGTGGACTCGGCCTGGGACCTTGTGCAGACGCTCGCGCGCGTGCCTGCCGGTGCCTTCCTCGCCGCCGCCACGCTGTCGCCCGATGGGCAGCTGGGCACCGGCGCGCTTGCTGCCGGTGCCGGTGTCGCGTTGGCCAGCCATGGCCTGAAGGCCGGCACCCGCGCGTTGCTCAACACCTCGCCGGAACCGGCCAGCAACTGGGTCGCGTCCGCTGCCGAAGACACCGTGGTGATCGGTGGCCTGGCACTGGCCCTGGCGCATCCGTGGATCGCGCTGGTCGTGGTGCTGGCCTGCAGCCTGGCCGGTGCCCTGCTGGTGTGGCTGGTCTGGCGCACCCTGTGGAAAGGCGTGCGCTGGCTGGCACGCGGTGTCGCCGCAGACGGTCCGCGACAGCCCGGCACCGGTTGAACGCCGGGCTTGTCGCATAATGGACGCGAACACCAGGAGCACCGATGGCCGCAAACGAATCCCCCGCGGGCGCCCGCCCGGGACGCGCTGAAACCCCTCCGGCCGATCATTGGCAACGCTGGACCGCTGAACCGGCAAGTCCGGTCGCAGCAGCCGCGGCGGCAACCCCGTCGCTGGCCGCGGTTGACACGCCGGCGACGATCGGCAGCGCACCGCCGCCGCTGCCCGGCCCTGGCGCACTGGCTGAAGCAGGCAACAATGACCAGGCACCGCCGCCCTCCGATTCGCCCTACCGCGTGCTGATCGTCGAGGATGACCGCGCCCAGGCCCTGTTCGCGCAGAGCGTACTGCACGGTGCCGGGATGCAGGCGATCGTACACAGCGATGCCGATGGCGCGCTGCAGGCCATCAAGGAACATCGCCCCGATCTGATCCTGATGGACCTGCACCTGCCCGGCCTGGACGGCATGCGCCTGACCGCGCTGATCCGCCAGCAGCCTGGCCTGCAGTTGCTGCCGATCGTGTTCCTCAGCGGCGATCCGGATCCGGAGCGCCAGTTCGAGGTGCTCGACAGCGGTGCAGATGACTACCTGAGCAAGCCGATCCGCCCCCGCCACCTGATCGCGGCGGTGGCCAACCGCATCCGCCGCGCACGTGCCCAGGCCGCAACCTTGCCCGGTGCCACCGGCGCACCGGCCACCAGCAATCCGGAAACCGGCCTGCCGACCCGCCACCACGTGCTGCAGCAGCTCAACACCGCGCTCGCCCACCGCGACCACGGGGGCGTGTTCTTCATTGAAGTGGCCAGCGCGCTTGGCCTGCGCGAGCGCTACGGCTATGCCGCGTTCGAGCGCCTGATGGTGCAGGCCGGGCAGCGCCTGGCCGAAGCCGGTCATCCGCACCTGCTGGCGCGCTTGAACGACAACAGTTTCCTGCTGCTGGCCCGCAGTGCTGACGAAGACAGCCTCGAAGGCATCGCCGCGACCCTGCGCGAGCAGTTGTCGGCGCGGGCCTTCGTGATCCGCGACGACGAATCGGTGCACCTGCGCGGCGTGGTCGGTTACGCGCCGATGTCGCCGGGCTTCGACGATGCCAACAGCGCGCTGGAAGCGGTCGAGCGCACCACCCTGCAGGCGCGCCTGCTCAGCGCCGGCGTCGCCGGCCATGTGCATCGCCAGGCGATCACCGAACAGGAACACCTGGCCCTGCTGGAGGGCCAGCTGGAACTGGCCTACCAGCCGATCGTCGCCGTCGCCGGCGGCAACACCGCGCAGTACCAGCTGCTGCTGCGCCTGCGCCAGGCCGATGGCACGGTGCTGGCGGCCGGCCAGGTAATTCCGGCCGCGGAAGCGGCAGGCCGCATCGCTGATCTCGACCAGCAGGTGATGGACCACGCGCTGGGCCTGCTCGATCTGTACCGGCATGCCACGCAACCGTTGAACCTGTTCGTGTCGCAGTCGCTGCGCACCCTGCAGCGCGATGCCTTCGCCGACTGGCTGCTGGAATCGCTGCAGCGGCGCGACCTGCCCGGTAGCGCGCTGGTGGTCGACGTACGCCTGCCCGACGCGTTGATCCACACCGTGCCACTGCAGCAGTTCTGCCAGCGCATGGCCGGCGCCGGCGTGCGTTTCTGCCTGAGCCAGTTCGAACCCAGTGCCGACGCCGATGCACTGCTGACCCAGCTGCCGCTATCGTTCGTGCGCATGGCCGCGCGCTTCTCCAGCAGCCATGCCAACCCGGCCACCCGCGAAGAACTGCGCCGGGCGATCGAGCAGGCGCATGCCGCCGGCCTGCAGATCATCGGGCAGCAGATCGAGGACCCACAAGCCGCCGCCGCGATGTGGGTCGGTGGCGTCGACTACATCCAGGGCAACATGGTGCAGTCGGCCGGCAGTGACCTGAACTTCGACTTCCACAACGCGGTGCTCTGACGTGCCGCTGTGGGGCGCGTTGCTGGTTGCCCTTGCTGCGGCCGCCATCGTGCTGCTGATGGGCCTGCGCCTGCGTACGCGCAACCGTGCGCTGGCCAGCCTGCAGCGCGAGCGCAGCGTACTGGCCAGCGAGCGCGACCAGCTGCGCCGCACCACCGAACGCCAGGGCCAGCTGGAACAGCAGCTGCTGCAGGCCAAGCAGGCCGCCGAAGCAGCGGTGCTGGCCAAGGGCGAGTTCCTGGCCACGATGAGCCATGAGATCCGCACCCCGCTCAACGGCATCCTGCCGATGCTGGAGCTGATCGCACGTGGACCGCTGGGCGAGGACCAGCGACAGATGCTGGCCACCGCCTCGGCCAGCTCGCAGCAGCTGCTGCGCATCGTCGACGACATCCTCGATTACTCGCGCCTGGAAGCGCAGGCGCTGGAACTGGAGATCACCAGCTTCAACCTGCGCGAGCTGCTCGATGGTGTGGTGCAGCTGATGCAGCGCGCCGCCGATTCGAAGGGCCTGGTACTGGGCCTGCAGCTGGACCCGTCGGTGCGGCTGCCGGTGCGTGGTGACCCGGTGCGCCTGCGCCAGGTGCTCAGCAACCTGCTTGCGAACGCGATCAAGTTCACCGCGCGTGGCCAGGTGCAGCTGCGCGTGCAACGGCTGGGCGAAGGTGCCGCGCAGCACCAGCTGCGCTTCGAGATCACCGATACCGGCATCGGCATCGACCAGGCACTGCAGGCGCGCCTGTTCCAGTCCTTCAGCCAGGCCGATGCCTCGACCACCCGCATCTACGGTGGCACCGGCCTGGGCCTGGCCATCTGCAAGCGCATCATCGACCTGATGCAGGGCCGCATCGGCGTCCAGTCCACGCCTGGCCAGGGCGCCACGTTCTGGTTCGAGATTCCGCTGCTGAAGGTCCCCGGCGACCTGCCCGCGATGGCGCGTGCACCGGCAGCGCTGCTGTTGTTCAGCGCCGATGCCTCGCTACAGGCACGCGTCGAGCGCGTCGCGGCCCACCACGGCCTGCAGGTTCAACCGCTGCCGCAACTGGATACGCTGGTCGAACGCCTGCGCGCGGTACCGCGCCCGGGCCAGCAGGCGCCCGCCTGGCTGCTGGTTGATGCACGTGCGCGCCGCAACGGCGAGGTGACGCTGCAGCGGGCGTTGGCCGAACGTGGCGAGGACGACGCACTGCGGGTGCTGTGGCTGCAGGACGAGGCGCTCCCGCCGCACCCGCGCCAGCACCAGCTACCCGCCCATTTCGATGATGCCGCCCTGCATGCGCTGCTGGCCGTTCCGGTGGCGCATGCGCGCCCGGCTGCGCTGCTGGCCAACGCCGAAGATGGGCAGCCGGCAGCGGCATTGCCGCCGCTGCACCTGCGCGTGCTGCTGGTGGAAGACAACACGGTCAACCGCATGGTGGCCGAACAACTGCTGCGGGTGTTCCAGTGCGAGGTGCGCAACGCCAGCGATGGCGAACAGGCACTGCTCACGCTGCGCGAGGGCGGCGTGGATGTGGTGCTGATGGACTGCCAGATGCCGGTGCTGGATGGCTACGCCGCCACCCGCCAGTGGCGCGCCGAGGAAGCGGAATCCGGTCGCCCGCGGTTGCCGATCATCGCAATGACCGCCAATGCCATGGCCGGTGACCGCGAACGCTGCCTGCAGGCCGGAATGGATGACTACCTGTCCAAGCCGATCGCGCGCGCCACGTTGCATGCGCTGTTGAAGCGCTGGGGGCAACGATCGAGCGATGTCGCAGCGTCGAGCTTGCTCGACGGCAACGCCCCCGCGGCCGGTCGAGCCCCGCCAGCCGAGCATGGCTCGGCTCTACAAAACACAAAAGGCCACGCCGCTCCGCAGCCGGTGCTTGACCGCGGTGTTCTGGACGAACTGCACGCGGTGATCGGCGATGCCGCGCTCCAGATCGTCGCGGTGTTCCTGGAAGATGCACCCGCAATGGTGCAGCAGCTGCAGCAGGCCGCGCAGAACGGCGACGAGCCGCGCCTGCAGGCACTCGCGCACACCCTGAAATCATCCAGTGCGAATGTGGGCGTGTTGTCGCTGTCGGCGGTCGCGCAGCGCATCGAGCATGAAGCCCGTGCCGGCAGCCTGCAGCGCCCCGCCGTGGCGGTGGCGCTGCTGGTTGCGGAATTCGCCCGGGCGCGCGTGGCGCTGACGGGCTACCTGGCACAGCATCGGTAGCGTCGAGCTTGCTCGACCATCGCCATGCTGAACACAGTCGAGCAAGCTCGACGCTAAGTCACTCTTCCAGCTTGCTCAGCAGGTACTTCGGCTCACCGATACGCTCGATCAGGTCGAGCTGGGTTTCCAGCCAGTCAATGTGTTCTTCCTCCGAATCGAGGATCTTCACGAACAGCTGGCGGCTGACGTAGTCGCCGACTGAATCGGAATAGGCCACGGCCTCGCGCAGGGTGACCACGCCGTCGCGTTCCAGCGACAGGTCACACTGCAGGATCTCGGTCGGGTTCTCGCCGATGCGAAGCTTGCCCAGCGCCTGGAAGTTCGGCAGGCCTTCGAGGAACAGGATGCGGTCGGCGAGCATGTCGGCATGCTTCATCTCGTCGATCGATTCCTTGTACTCGTGTTCGGCCAGTTCCTTGATGCCCCAGTTCTTCAGCATCTTGGCATGCAGGAAGTACTGGTTGATCGCGGTCAGCTCGTTGTAGAGGACCTTGTTGAGGAATTCGATGACCTTGCTGTCGCCCTTCATGGGGGGTGCTCCTGCGCGCTGAAAACGCAGGCACTTTAGCGCCTTGCGCGCGCCGGTGAAGGAACGCGAATCGTGCGCATTGGCCTGTGCGGCACGCAGTGAAGGGAACGAGTGAGCGGCGTCAATGCGCCGCGAAAGAGGTTGCTCAGGCGACCTGTGCCAGGCCGAGCACCGGCAATGGCAGGTCGTGGGTGGCGCGCGCCTTGGCCAGCAGTTCGCCGGCCATGTCCAGGCAGGAACCGCAGGTGGCGCCACAGCCGGTACGCATGGTCAGCTCGGCCACCGACGTGACGCCATGGCTGGCGGCTTCGCGGATCTGGTGGTCGGTGACTCCGTTGCAGATGCAGACGTACACAGGCGTAAACCGGGCTGACAGGCCAGAGGTGGCCTGTTGGCTATTCCAATGGAAACGAGAATGGTTGTCAATCAGAGACCTGAACCATTCTCGATACCGTTCAGCCGGTTACGCCGGCGGCACGTCGCCCTGCGCCTTCTTCGGCCAGTAGCCACGGCTGCGCGGACGCTTTCGCGGGCGATCGTGGCCAGCCGTGTGGCCGGGCATCCAGGCCTCGGCAGCACTCTTGGGCATGGCCGTGACGCCCTGCCCGGCCACCCCGCGTGCCAGCGGCGCCAAATGTCGCAAAGCGCGTGCGTAGACGCCGCGCTTGAACATCACCACATGCTCCACCGGGTACCAGAAATCCACCCAGCGCCAGTGGTCGAACTCCGGCGAATCGGTATGGTCCAGGCACACATGGGATTCGTCACCGGTCAGGCGCAGCAGGAACCAGACCTGCTTCTGGCCGATGCAGACCTGCCGCTCGTTGCGGCGGATGGCCCGCGCCGGCAGCTTGTAGCGCAGCCAGCCGGGCGTTGCCCCGAGCACTTCCACGTGCTCAGGCAGCAGGCCGGTCTCTTCCTGCAGTTCACGATACATGGCCTCGACAGGCGTCTCGTCGGTATTCATGCCACCCTGCGGGAACTGCCAGCCATCCCGGCGCACACGTCGTGCCCAGAACACCTGGCCGTCCTGCCGCATCAGCACAATGCCGACGTTCGGTCGATAGCCGTCCGGATCGATCACGATGCGGACTCCTAAAAAATCTACTGGTTGGGACTATCCCATGCCGTCTGTCGGCCTACAAGCACGACACAAAAGTGTTGACAGGGTCGATACACATCAGCAGAATAGCGGGCTCACCGAGGCTATGTAGCTCAGCCGGTTAGAGCACAGCACTCATAATGCTGGGGTCGGTGGTTCGAGTCCACCCATAGCCACCAAACTGAAATCCAAGTTGTTTTTCAGTGTGAAAAGTGAGAAAATAGTTACACGTTACATTGCCCCGTCGCCAAGCGGTAAGGCACCTGACTCTGACTCAGGCATTCGGTGGTTCGAATCCATCCGGGGCAGCCAGATTAAAAAGCAAAAGGCCAGATCGAAAGATCTGGCCTTTTGCTTTTTAATCTGGTCCCGCAACCTGGCAAAGAGCAGCTGAGCATCGGCTCGGCGCTACAGGAAGCCAAGGGTAGTGCCGGCCGCTGGCCGGCAACCTCGAAATGCATACCCCCAGAACGACAAAAGCCCGGCCGAAGCCGGGCTTTTGCTTTTCCATCCAGCGGGCCCCCGAAGGAGCCCAACCAGGCGCGGTAGATCAGCGCTTGGAGAACTGGGTGGCGCGACGGGCCTTGTGCAGACCGACCTTCTTACGCTCGACTTCACGGGCGTCACGGGTCATGAAGCCAGCCTTGCGCAGCTCGGACTTCAGGGTTTCGTCGTACTCGACCAGCGCACGGGCGATGCCCAGACGGATCGCACCGGCCTGGCCGGTGGTGCCGCCGCCAGCGGCGGTGACCAGGATGTCGAAGCTTTCGGTGTTCTTGGTCAGCTCGAGCGGCTGGCGCACGATCATGCGCGCGGTCTCACGACCGAAGAACTCGTCCAGCGGACGGCCATTGACGGTGATGTTGCCCGAACCCTTGCGCAGGAACACGCGAGCGGTGGAGGACTTGCGGCGGCCAGTGCCGTAGTTTTGAGTGATAGCCATGATTAGATATCCAGAACCTGCGGCTGCTGTGCGGCGTGCGGATGCTCAGTGCCGGCGTAGACCTTGAGCTTGCGGTACATCTGGCGACCCAGCGGGCCCTTCGGCAGCATGCCCTTGACGGCGGTCTCGATCACGCGCTCCGGGTGGCGCTCCAGCGCCTGAGCCAGGGACTCGGTCTTCAGGTTGCCGATGTAGCCGGTGAAACGGTGATACATCTTGTCCTGCAGCTTCTTGCCGGTGACGACAATCTTTTCTGCATTGATGACGACCAGGTAGTCGCCGGTATCAACGTGCGGGGTGTAGACCGGCTTGTGCTTGCCACGCAGACGGCGGGCCAGCTCGGTGCAGAGACGGCCCAGGGTCTTGCCCTCGGCGTCGACGAGGTACCAGTCGCGCTGGACGGTCTCGTTCTTGGCAGTGAAAGTGCTCATGAAGAACTCTAGTTAGGTCGGGCTCATTGCGGCGAAGGACTCGCCGGAACTCTGCCACGCGTTGTGAAAGATGAAGCGTAAGAGGCGGGATTGTACGCAGGTCAAGCCCCCGGTGCAAGCCACCCCCAGCCGCGGGTTGGCAGGGGCACGGGGCCGGGCGAGAATCGCGGGGTCTTCCGCCCCATCGCGTACCGCCATGACCGTGCTCCGCCAGACCACCCCGCTGGATCATCTGCTGACCGAGGCGCAACGCGCCCTGGACACGGTCTTCGGCAATCCGCCGGCGGCCCGCCCCTACCCGGCCGCGGATACCGACGAGCCGGGCATGGACAGCGTCGAGCGCCGCCACGCGGCCGGCCTGATGCGGATCAACCACGTGGGCGAAGTCTGCGCACAGGGCCTGTACTTCGGCCAGGCCGCCGTGGCCCGCGACCCGGCCACGCGCGAACACCTGCTGGAAGCGGCACAGGAAGAAACCGACCACCTGGCGTGGTGCGCCACCCGGCTGGGCGAGCTGGACAGCCGCCCAAGCCTGTTCAACCCGCTTTGGTATGCCGGCAGCTACACCATCGGCACCCTGGCCGGGCTGCGCGGCGACGGCTGGAACCTGGGCTTCGTGGTCGAGACCGAGCGCCAGGTGGAGGCCCATCTGGACGAACACCTGGTCGATCTGCCCCCAGGCGACCTGCGCAGCCGCGCGGTCATCAAGGTGATGAAGGACGACGAGGCCCGCCACGCGGAGCACGCCGAGCAGGCCGGCGCACGCCGCCTGCCGTTCCCGATTCCGGGCGCGATGGCGCTGGCCTCCAAGGTGATGAAGACCATCGCCTACCGGCTGTAAGCCCCGGGTAGTGCCGGCCGCTGGCCGGCAAGATCCTGAGGTTGCCGGCCAGCGGCCGTCACTACCAGTTAATTGGGCGAGACCAGCTTCAGGCCGATCACGCCAGCCACGATCAGGCCCACGCAGGCCAGGCGTGCCGGCGACGCACTATCGTTGAACAGGTAGATGCCCAGCACCGCCACGCCCATGGCGCCGATGCCGGTCCAGATCGCATAGGCCGTGCCGACCGGGATGCTCTTCATCGCCTGGCTCATCAGGTACAGGCTGATCAGCGCGGACACCACCGTGGCGGCGGTGGGCAGGGGTTTGCTGAAGCCTTCGGAGTACTTCATTCCGAGGGCGAAACCGATCTCGAACAGGCCGGCCAGCAGCAGATAGATCCAGGGCATGGGTGGGGGCTCCTTACCTTTTTGAAAAAACGAAACGGCCCGGTGTTTTCACACCGGGCCGTGGGTCGGTACATCACCGTGGAACTATACAGTGCGCAAAGCGCAGGTTCCACGGGGCGGGTCGTCCCGCCTGGGTGGCGATGCCTGCCGGCATCGCGCATGGGGCTTACTCGGACAGGTTCCGGCCGTGGAACAGCTCTTCGATCTCGCGCTTGAGCAGCGCTTCGATCTTCATGCGTTCCTTGAACGACAGGTTCTTGGCCTTCTCCTCGAACAGGTACTGGTCCAGGTCGAAGTCCTTCAGGTGCATCTTCGTGTGGAAGATGTTTTCCTGGTAGACGTTGACGTCGAACATCTCGTAACGCGACTTGATGTTCTTGGCCAGGAAGTTCTGGATCGAGTTGATCTTGTGGTCGATGTAGTGCTTCTTGCCCTTCACATCGCGGGTGAAGCCACGCACGCGGTAGTCCATGATCACGATGTCCGATTCCAGACTCTCGATCAGGTAGTTCAGCGCCTTCAGCGGCGAAATGACGCCACAGGTAGCCACATCGATGTCGGCGCGGAAGGTCGCGATACCTTCCTGCGGGTGCGTTTCCGGATAGGTGTGCACGGTGATGTGCGACTTGTCCATGTGCGCGACCACGGCATCGGAGATCAGCTCCTTGCCGGCCTGCTTCTTGTCGATCACCGGTTCTTCGGAGATCAGGATCGTCACCGAGGCACCCTGCGGATCGTAATCCTGGCGGGCCACGTTGAGGATGTTGGCGCCGATGATCTCAGCGACATCGGTCAAGATTTGAGTCAGCCTGTCGGCGTTGTACTCTTCATCGATGTATTCAATGTAACGCTGACGCTCCTCTTCGGTGCGCGCGTAACACACGTCATAGATGTTGAAGCTCAGCGCCTTGGTGAGGTTGTTGAAACCCTGCAGCCTCAGGCGAGGCAACGGCTTGACCACGGCGGTCGATTCCTGTGTAAGAAGGGAAAGGGTGAATTATGGGGCAAACTGTCCCCGGGGGGAACGTGAAGACCGCTCACATCTGGCACACTGTTTGCCCTTAACAATTGCGCTGGTTAAGCTCCGCTATCGACCCCGTGAATCCGTTCATGCGCAGAGGGAGCGCTCCTATCGTGTCAACCGTGCGCCTAGCTAGCAGTCCACTGGCCCTGGATATCGCCACAATCGATCGTTTCCTGGCGCACAGCCACAGGCGGCGATACCCCACCCGTACCGACGTCTTCCGACCCGGTGACCCGGCGGGAACCCTGTATTACGTCATCAGCGGCTCGGTTTCGATCATGGCCGAGGAAGATGACGATCGCGAGCTGGTACTGGGCTACTTCGGTGCCGGCGAGTTTGTCGGCGAGATGGGCCTGTTCGTTGAATCGGACCGCCGCGAGGTGATCCTGCGGACCCGTACCGCCTGCGAGCTGGCCGAAATCAGCTACGAGCGCCTGCACCAGCTGTTCCTCGGCCCGCTGTCGGCCGATGCCCCGCGCCTGCTCTACGCGCTGGGCCAGCAGATCTCCAAGCGCCTGCTCGACACCAGCCGCAAGGCCAGTCGCCTGGCGTTCCTGGACGTCACTGACCGGATCGTGCGCACCCTGCACGACCTGGCGCAGGAGCCGGAGGCGATGAGCCACCCGCAGGGCAGCCAGCTGCGCGTCTCGCGGCAGGAACTGGCCCGTCTGGTGGGCTGCTCGCGCGAAATGGCTGGCCGCGTGCTGAAGAAGCTGCAGACCGACGGCCTGCTGCATGCACGTGGCAAGACCGTGGTGCTGTACGGCACCCGTTGAGCAACCGGTGGGTGCGGACC
>Ga0207709_10001887_pt1 | contig 13849 bp, 9 predicted proteins | sample KBSM34metaG_FD_184397 | JGI IMG/M metagenome (GOLD analysis project Ga0207709, IMG submission 184397) | Miscanthus rhizosphere microbial communities from Kellogg Biological Station, Michigan, USA - KBS M3-4 metaG (SPAdes) (version 2) | ecosystem: Host-associated > Plants > Roots > Rhizosphere >...
GGAGTGCCGCAGCATCTACATCAACCAGGGGACTCCGCAGCAGCTCGGCGGCCTGCTGGTTGAGATGGCGGAAAAACAGGTGACGAAGCCCGCCGCTAAAGTGGCATTTTTCTACTCCAGCCCGACGGTGACCGACCAGAACCAGTGGGTGAAAGAGGCGAAAGCCAAAATCGAAAAAGAGCATCCGCAGTGGGAGGTGGTGACCACCCAGTTCGGCTATAACGACGCCACTAAATCGCTGCAAACCGCCGAGGGGATCTTAAAAGCGTATCCGGATCTCGACGCCATTATCGCCCCTGACGCCAACGCGCTGCCGGCCGCCGCGCAGGCGGCAGAGAACCTCAAGCGCCAGGGCGTGGCGATTGTCGGCTTCAGCACGCCGAATGTGATGCGCCCCTACGTCGAGCGCGGCACGGTAAAAGCCTTCGGCCTGTGGGATGTGGTACAGCAGGGAAAAATTGCGGTGAACGTCGCCGATCGGCTGCTGAAAAAAGGCGATCTTAACGTTGGTGATAGCGTGGACATCAAAGATATCGGCACGCTGAAGGTCGAGCCAAACAGCGTGCAGGGCTACCAGTATGAAGCGAAAGGCAACGGTATCGTACTGCTGCCGGAGCGCGTGGTGTTCACCAAAGAGAACATCAATAACTACGACTTCTGATGGAGGACGAGATGGCAGATTTAGACGATATCAAAGAGGGAAAAGACTTCGGCTTTGACCGGCCGCAGAAGAATACGCTCTATACGTTGAAAGGCTGTGGTTCACTGGAGTGGGGGATGCAGTCCCGGCTGGCGCGTATCTTTAATCCGCAGAGCAACCGCACGGTCATGCTGGCTTTCGATCATGGCTACTTCCAGGGGCCGACCACCGGGCTTGAACGTATCGATCTCTCTATTGCTCCGCTGTTTGAGGAGACCGACGTGCTGATGTGTACCCGCGGCGTGCTACGCAGCCAGGTGCCGGCGGCGACCAACAAACCGGTGGTGCTGCGCGCCTCCGGCGGTAATTCTATTCTTAGCGAGCTCTCCAACGAGTGCGTTGCCGTGGCGATGGAGGATGCTCTGCGCCTCAACGTCTGCGCGGTGGCGGCGCAGGTCTATATCGGCAGCGAGTACGAACACCAGTCGATCAATAACATCATTAAGCTGGTGGATGCGGGCAACCGCTACGGTATGCCGGTGCTGGCGGTGACCGGCGTGGGGAAAGAGATGACCCGCGACGCCCGCTACTTCTCGCTTGCCAGCCGCATTGCTGCTGAGATGGGGGCGCAGTTTGTCAAAACCTATTTTGTCGACGAGGGGTTTGAAAAAGTCACCGCCAGCTGCCCGGTGCCGATTGTGATCGCCGGAGGCAAAAAACTGCCGGAACATGAAGCGCTGGAGATGTGCTGGCGGGCGCTTGACCAGGGGGCATCCGGCGTCGATATGGGGCGCAATATCTTCCAGTCCAGCGCGCCGCGGGCGATGTTAAAGGCGGTGAAAAAAGTGGTCCATGAGAATATGAGCGCCCGCGAGGCGTATCAGTTCTGGCAGGAAGAGAAACAGGGAGAGCAAAAATGAACGTGACGCTGGTGGAGATTAATATCAGGCCAGAGCGGGTGGCGGAGTTTCTTGACGTCTTTCGGGCTAACCATGAAGGGGCGCTGAAAGAGCCGGGCAACCTGCGATTTGACGTGCTGCAGGACCCGGAGGTGAAGACCCGTTTTTTTATCTATGAAGCCTATAAAGATGATGAGGCGGTGCTGGCGCATAAGAAAACCCCGCACTACCTGACCTGCGTGGAAAAGCTCGACGAGATGATGTCGGAACCGCGTAAGAAACGCAGTTTCGTGGGGTTGCTGCCGGAGGTGTAGACATTACCGTGCCTACGAGTCAAATCCCGTAGGCCCGGTAAGCGTAGCGCCACCGGGCATTAATGGACTACGGTTTCCTGAAAAAATCGTTATACAACATATACAAATGCGCGGCGCTCCAGGAGAAGTTGGGCGCGCCTTGCTGGGCGCCGGTCAGCGGGTTGTAGTTCTCCTGAATCGGGCCGTCGGAGGTGAGTCCTTTGGCGTGCTTAAAGAAGGTATCCGCCAGCTTGAGTGCTTCTTCACGATGACCGTAGCGTGCCATGCCTTTGAGGCCAAACCAGAACTGATCCACCCACACGCGGCCGCGCCAGTAAATATCCGGGCCAAATGCCGGGTTGGTTAATGCGGCGGTACCCAGCGGTACGAAGGTATTGAACTCTTTGGCATCGAGCATCACGCTGATCACCCCATCGGCGTGCTGCTGGGTTGCCGCGCCGTTAAACAGCGGCGACCAGCCTTCCGGGCCTTTGCCGCGTTCGACAATCGGCTTCCCGGCGCAGCCGTTGGCCAGCGGCTTTTCTTCGATCCGAATGTCGTAATAGAACGAGGTCTGCGGGTCGAACATACAGGTGTTGATATAGTCCGCCAGCTTCTGTGCCAGCGCCCGGTAGCGTTTCGCCTCATCGGGTTTACCTAGAAGGGTCGCCATCTCCGCCAGATAGTGGTTGTCGCTGTACATATAGCTGGCCTGATCAACCGACTCCTGTAACAGTGAATAGCCCAGCAGATGTCCTTGTTTATCGCGGTTTTCGGCAAAGTTGACCGTCCAGTCACTGCGCTTGCCGCCGTTGGCCACATACTTATCCAGCTGATCTTTATCGATAAAGCCGAACACCGCCGCATCATCGCGCCCTGACTCCCAGGACGCGGCGACCTGCGCCGGGATCTCCAGGCTGTCATAATCCCCCTTGCGGGTGACGGCTTCATAGGTTTTCAGGCCAGAAAGTGTCTCCTCGTTGTCGCCTTTTTTGAGCGTAAATAGCATCGCGCCGTTGGCGGTATTATGGACTTTATCGCGAGTGGCACCGTACTCTGGCACGCCGTTGCCGTTATGATCGCGATTGCGTAGCCACCAGTCGTGATAGGCCACCAGCTTCGGATACATCTCCTGTAGCCACGCTTTATCTTTGGTGACGCGATAGACCTCCATCACCGACCAGGCGGCCAGGCTTGGCTTGGTATTGCGCTCATTCCAGTTAGTACCATCGCCGCCGCGCTCTGGGCTCAGGTTCCAGGCGATGAGGTCCGGGACGAAGCCGACGTCCTGCGGGCGTACCTTGTCGTTGGCCTGAATCTGCCAGGAGAAGACCGCGCGAATATTCTCTTTGGCGATCTCGGGGTTAAAGTGCGCCATGGCGTAAGCCTGTTTCCAGGTATCCCAGGGCCAGGTCTGATTGCCGGAGAACCAGCGCCCGGTGACCGACGGAGTGACAGTATTGTGCTGCACTGCGCCGCCCGGCGCGCGCCAGTTACCGTTAAGCGTTTCGATAGCCTTAACCGCCACCCGGGTCTGTTCGGCGGTCGCATCCGGGTTAGTCAGCCCTTTTTGCAGATAGCCGTCCCAGCGCTGCTGCGACGCGTTCAGGTAGAACGCCGGGCGAGCGAGGATATCGCGGATCTGTGCTTTCTCCGTTCGCACCTGCTCCGCGGTCAGCAGATGTGAATAGGTTGTGTAAATCGTCGTGGAGCCGCTGATTTTGGCCGTGCTGGTAAAGCGGTGGCCGTCGATTTTGGTTTCGGCCGGCAGGGACTTATGGATCTGATACTGCGACTCACCGGAGGTCATCAGGTCAGAAGCGGCGCGTACCTTGCCGAAGCTCACCGTCAGTCCGTCGTGGGTTGCCGTCAGGCGGCGCTGATAATCCGGGAATGCGCCGTCGATGGTCTTATCCGAGAGTGGTTTTCCCTCTTTGGCTTCCAGTTTTTCCAGCAGCGCGCCGTCCCATACCAGGGTGAGCGGCGTATTGCTGGTGATTTTGGTCTCCAGCAGCGAGGTGTGCGGGCTGGCAAAGCGCAGGGTCATGACTACGCGTACGCCGGGGGCGGTTAGCGTCTGTACCAGCGCGCCGGGCAGACTCCAGGCCTGAAGGGTGAAGGCCACTTTTTGACCGTTCTGATAGACCGTCAGTCGGTCGAAGCTGGTGGCCATAAAGTTGATGTACTCTTCCGTCAGCAGCGCCGGGCCGGGGAAGCCGCCCATGGTTGCCGGGCCATCCGGAAGCAGATGTCCGTGCCACGCACCGAGATCGAAAAACGGGTTAAAACGCTGGTGGTCATCGTGGTCAAAATCATGCATGTACTGTGGCGAACCGGTCCGGTTGATGACGTTTTTAAACGCATCGGCGGTGACCGCGTGGGCGGAAAAACTCAGTAGCAGCGCACAGGCCAGCGGCGTGAAACGGGTGGTGATATTCATGGTATTTATATCCCTTCTTACCAGTAGAAATATTGCATCAGGAAGACCTGATCGGCCGGATCGCCAGAAGCATTTTTCATATAAAAACGGCTGTCGGCGGCGGTAGCAAAGCGGCCGCCGCCATATTCGTACCAGATACCGAATTGCATAAACGAGGTGGTCTCTTCGGCGGCACGATCCGGGCGGTGTCTGGCGTAGCTGTATGCGGTTGAAAGGTAAAAGCCTTTTAATGCTTCATACATTGCGCTGGCCATAAACCCGGTTTCGCTTCCGGGGACGTTCAGGCCTTTAGCGCGGCCGGTATGGTGCCAGGCGCGGGCGGCGAGGTTGGGTGAGAGAATACCGGTTAAAAATAGCTGCCCGGTGCCGTCGGTCACTTCCAGGCCGTTCATCCAGGTGACCTCTTTGGTCAGGTCGTACTGGATATAGCCGTTGACCATTGCCGGATAGGTATATTTATCGTCGTAGCGGTCATATTTGCCAAAGTGCAGCCAGGCTTTGCTCTCGTCATGATGTCCGGCCGGCGTAGCGGTGATGCTGTAGCGCAATTCTCCGGCCAGGTTTTGCACCTTGAGGGCGTACATGATGTCGCGGGTATTGGGGATAACGTACCCCAGGTCCGGCGTAAAATCGGCCCACCACTGCAGGTCATCCAGCGACGAGTCCTGGCGCAGGCTGAGCATGATTTCGGTGCTATCATCAGTTTTATAGCCGCCATAAAACCGGTTTATCCCGCCTTCAAACCCGCCCCAGCTGTGGCCGGGCTCCCAGGCGTTGCCCTGGCTGTCCGCCTGTACCGCCCAGCCTTCGCCGTAAATTAAACCGAACCAGTGGTCGTGCTTTATTTCCAGCCCCCCTTCAATATAGGTCCCGTCGCTATACTTATGTTTATTTTCACCTTCTAAATCCATATATCCGCCGAGACCCATCTCGCCATAAAAACGGAATGACGGAGAGGTCATTTCTGGCGTTTTTGTATCATCATGCTCCGCCGGATGGGCGATTTCAGCGGCAATAGCCGGGCAGCAAAAAGCGAGGGCAGCGAGTGCCCCGTACAGCGAATTATTATTTTTCATAACGTTTTCAGATGTATTGTTGTTTATATTTTTAGAATGATTTTTAGGTGTCTTAAGAAATATTTGAGGCTGGCGCAGCTTCCGTTTCCCGCTCTTTCTGGGTTAATCCTTTGACGTATTTGCTGTATTTCCACCATGCAAATCCAAGGAAAATGACGATTCCGCCGACGTTATAGAAAATAATCGTCATGATATTGCCGCCGGTCGGGAAGGTAGAGGCGATAAAGCCGATAGTGAAAATAACAATCAGCATTGAGACGACAACGATACCGGTCGTTCGTGAGCCCATTTTGAAATCGCGCGGCAGGTGATCCAGTTTACGGCGCAGGTTAAGGTACGCCAGCATAATAAACAGCGGTGGCAGCATGGAGGCGGCAGCGGTCATATTAATGATGGTATTCATTAATTCCTGAACGGTGTTGGAACCCAGCATCGGAATAATCATTAACGGGATGACGATCAGGAACTGAATCCATGCTGCGCGAGCCGGTACGCCATTTTTGTTCAGCTCAACGGTCTTCTTGCCGAAAATGCCTTCGGGGATTTCGGAGAAGAAGATCTTCACCGGCGTCGCGGTCCACATCAGCAGCGAGCCGAACATGGCGGTAAAGGAGACGAGGCCGACGAAGCGGTTCATCATGATTTCAGGCAGGCCAAAGTACGCTGCCAGGCCGTGGAACACCTGCACTGAACCGCCGGTAAATTTCAGCTCTTTGCTGCTGACGAAAACGTTAATCAGTACTGAAGAGACAGAATACAGTACGCCAATCACAATCCCGGCAAGGATTATCACTTTGACAAAGGATTTCGAACCGCCTTTGACGTCATTTACGTAGACCGCAACGGACTCTGCCCCGCCGGCCGCCATAAAGATCCAGGTGGTTATCCCAAGGAACGCCCAGTTAAAATTCGGGATCATCGCTTCGACGGTAATCGGGTCCGCCGGCTGTACGCCGCCGACCAGCGCGGTTCCCGCCAGTAAAATATAGGAGAGCGTCAGCAGCAGCATCAATGATGAGGTTACGGAAGTTATCGGCCCCAGCATTTTCGCGCCGTTGGTAGAAACCCATGTGGAGAAGGCGAACAGCGCCATGCTTAGCACCGTTGTTGCCACAGGGGTCAGAATGTACTCGTAGCCTAAAAAGGCGTACGAGGCGTAGGCAATAACGCGTGGCAGCAGGGAAGTAAAAAAGAACAGGTTCACGAACCAGTAGGTATAGGCGGTAATAAACGCCCAACGGCCGCCCAGCGAGCTTTTGACCCAAGCATAGACCCCCGCTTCAGAGGTTTTATTCAGTGACACGAATTCCGCAATGATCAGGCAAAACGGGATGAAGTAGAACAAGGTGGCGAGGAAAAACATCGGCGCCGATGCCAGTCCTAATTCGATATTGTTATTGATAACGTTATTAAAACTGTAAACGGCGGCGAAGGTCAGCGACAGCAGGCCGAACTTACCGATGGTATTACGTTTGGTATCAGACATAACACATCTCCACACATTGTCCTTCAGAGGATGCCGAAGGGGGTTGTGTTGTTTGTAAGACAGAGGTAGTTAAGTAGTGAAGTTAATTTTAGTAAAAGTTTTAGTAAATAACAGAAATAAAACCCGGTTGCTTTAACTCGATCACGAAAAAGCTGAGCGTTACGTAATGACAGGTAGAAAAAATCCCGCCAGCGGGACAAGCGCTGGCGGGAGAACGCGACACGTTATCTGGAGATACCCGGTGCCGTCGCAGCCGACGCTTTCTGGCGCTGCTGCTGTTTTTTCTCAAAGCGGGTGATCCACCACCAGGCAAGGCCTGAGAAGACGGCGGTCATAAAGACGTTGATAAAGAAGGCGTTAACCAGGTCGACACCCGCCGGGAAGGCGGAAGCCGTCATGCTGACCACAAAGATAACAATCAGCATAGAGACGATGCCCATGCCGACCTTGCGCGAGCCCATGCGGAAGTCGCGCGGGGTATCATCGTGTTTCCAGCGTAGAACAAAGTAGGCCACCATAATAAACAGCGGCGGCAGCATTGCAGTGCCGGCGGTCAGATTAATGGCCGTATTCATCATCTGCTGCACGCTGGCGGAGCCGAAGCCGTTAACGATAAGCATCAGGAAGACGAACAGGAACTGCCACCATGCGGCGCGTACCGGTACGCCATGTGCATTCAGTTCGGTGGTTTTCTCGCCGTAGATGCCGGCCGGAATTTCAGAGAAGTGGATTTTTACCGGTGCCGCGGTCCACATCATCATGCTACCGAAGATGGCGATAAACAAAATAATCCCGACAAAGCGGCCCATCAGCAGCTCAGGAATATGGAAGTAAGCTCCCAGTCCGGTAAAGATTTCCACCATCCCACCGGCGTAGGTCAAATCTTCACGTGCGACGAACACGTTGACCAGCAGCGAGCCCAGCGCATACATGCCGCCAATCAATACGCCAGCGGAGATAATGACTTTGATAAACGATTTCTGGCCGCCCTTGGTATCGTTCAGATAGGCTGCCACGGTTTCTGCGCCGCCTGCGGCCTGGAAAATCCAGCACATGATGCCCAGCGTGGCCCAGTTGATGGTCGGCTCCATGGCGGAGAGCGTAATCGGCTGTGCCGGGACGTGGCCAGAACTTAATGCGGTAAAGGCGCCGACGACGTAGATAGCAAACAGCGCGAAGACGCCGTAGGCCACGCACTCGGAAATTCTCCCCAGCCACGTCGCCCCTTTAGTCGAGATGTGGGTTGCCATGGCGAACAGCACGATGGAGATCATTGAGGTGACCATCGGGGAGAAGGGAATGGCGTACCCCATCACGGCGTATGAGGCATAGGCCACGACGTTGGGCAGTAGCGAAATGAAAAAGAACAGGTTCACGAACCAGTACAGGAACGAGCCGAGATAGGCCGCCCGTGACCCTAACGGCTGTTTCAGCCAGGCATACATGCCCGATTCGGAATGCTTATTGGCCGAGACAAATTCGGCGATGATAAAGACAAAGGGGATGAAATAGACCACCGTGGCAAACAGGAAGATCGGGGCGGAACTCAACCCTAGCTCAATGTTGTTATTGATGATGTTCCGCACGTTAAACACGGCGGTGAAGGCCATCGACAGCAGGGCGAATTTGCCTATTTTGGCGCGAACTGATTCGGACATAAGTCCTCCGGGAAATCATGTAGCCCGTATTCTGGGCTGGAAACGGTCAGGTCAGCGGGTATCCCGCTGACCTTGGGTATTGCTGAGGACTGCACTACTTATTCAGGAAATAGCCGTCTTCAATCGTTACTTTGAGCACCACTTTTTTGACCGGCGTTTCGCTGATAAAACGGTAGGCCTCATCGTTATCACAAATCACCATCTGTCCTTCATGCACCTGGACGGTCTCACCGAGGCCTTTCAGGTATTCGCGATCCGTCTCATCCCGGTAGCAGGCTACGGTTTGCAGCTGTGCTTTCGCGGCAAACTCGATCTTTTGCTGTCCCTGCAGGTAGTAATGCACCTCGAAGTAGCGGCGATGGCCGGCAAACAGCGCATCGGTGGTGCTGTCATTTTCCACGCGATAGGAGAGTGAGTCCCCGATCGAATGGGCCACGCCAGGGCGAATGTTTTCGATGTTATTAATGGCTTCCACGCAGCGCTGCCATTTACGTCCGCTGTGATAGATCTGCTTAAATTGTTCTAAATTATCAAGAATTCTCATTTTTCAGCCTCGCTGTGTGAAACGGGGGAAAAGAAACCGGCACCGAAGTCATGGTTCGCCAGCACCTGCGAGGAGCCGCATCCGCCTTCCAGCGGCAGCAGCGTAAAGCCATAGTTGAAGGGGGTGAGCCAGACGCGCCAGCTATCCAGAACTTCGCTGCCCCAGGAGTTGGAGCCAAGGCCGAGCAACCGGGCGTCGATGTTCAGCGTGATGTCGTCGCTGCGCTGGAGTTCGTTGCAGTGCTGGGCTGCGTGCAGATTTTCTGCCGTGTAGTGCCAGGCGCTGACGTTCAACGGCGCACGCGGAACCACCAGCAAACCGCTACCGTGGCGGTTGGTAAATGACGCCCAGCGTACGTGCTGACGGTTGCCGTTATTCTGTGGGAACGGGTAGTTCTCAAACATGTCGTCAACGCTGGTACGCCAGACATCGATAATATTGCTCTGCTGGCTATCGGCGTAGTTCTCTCCTGGCCCGCGACCGTAATAATTGACCTGCTCAAACTGACCGTTAATCCCCATCATAAAGCCGATGCACGGAACGATATGCGGGTAGTCGCCGTAGCGCTCGCCTTGCAGTTCAACGTTGATATGGCCCTGTGGCGTGATCTGCCAGCGATAGGTACAGCGCATCCCGAAATCAAAAACCGGCGGCGCGATAATCGTCCGCGTAGTGACGATAACGGTCTCGCCCTGCTGTTCAACGCTGAACTCCCGCAGATGCTCCTGCATGATGTGCAGATGGTTCGGCTGCCACAGCCCCTCATATTCCTGTTTATGGTTATCAATCATCGGTTTGAAGAAGTTAATCTTCGGCTCACGGGTCACCTGCTCGCAGCCATTAATCAGCCAGCGGGTCAGTTTGCCGCTGAGTTTAGAGAATTCGACGCGGAAATTATGCCCGGTCAGGGTGTAGCTCAGACGTTCGTCAGCAATCTGCAGCGGCGTTGCGCTGGCATTGGCGAGCGTCGTTTTTGCCGCTGTCTGCGCCTTTAGCGGGAACTGATACACGGCAATATCGTGGTTGGCTTCGCTATACAAGGTCCGGGAATCTTTGGTGACGATGACGTTGACGAATGTTTCACGCGCATCCAGTTCGGGCAGCGCAATCGTGATATCACGACCGCTGTTCGGCGGCAGATCGCGAACTTTTATCGTCTGAGTCGACAGCGTTTCCCCTTCGGCGCGCACTTCAATGCGCAGGGTGTAATCGTCGAGGGTGGAGAACCACAGTTTGTTCTCGATGCGCAGTTCGCCGCGATGGATATCCGTCGCCTGCACCTTGACCGGCGCAATAACCTGCTTGTACTCCCTTAAACCCGGTCCAGGGGTTTGATCGGAGAAGATCAGGCCGTCGAGGCAGAAGTTATAGTTGTTCGGGTAGTCGCCATAGTCGCCGCCGAATTTGTACCATACTGCACCGTTCTCATCGGTGGCCTGAATACCGTGATCGCACCACTCCCACACGTAGTGGCCCTGAATGCTGTCGTGCTGGTAAAAAACGTTCTGGTATTCGGTCAGCCCGCCCGGGCCGTTACCCATGGCGTGGGCATATTCGCAGATAATGCGCGGCTTCTCGTGCGGGTGCTCGCCGAACTCATTCATCAGCGGTACGCGGGTATACATGGTCGAGATGATATCGACGACTTCGGCGTCGCGGTCCTCTTCGTAGTGCACCAGGCGGGTATCATCCAGCGCTTTGGTGGCGTGATACATCGCGCGAATGTTACAGCCGTAGCCGGATTCATTCCCCAGAGACCAGATGATGATTGACGGGTGGTTTTTCTGCGCGTGTACGTGCCGCACGATGCGCTCAACGTATACGTGCTCCCAGCCTGGGTCATCGGTAATGCGGCTCAGGTTGCCGACGTTGGCGAAACCATGGGACTCCACGTCGGTTTCCGCCATCACAAACAGGCCGTAAATATCGCACAGCTCATAAAAGCGCGGATCGTTTGGATAGTGGGCGGTGCGCACCGAGTTGATATTGTGCTGCTTCATTAACAGCAGATCTTTTTCGACGCGATCCATCCCGACGGCGCGGCCTTTCAGATGGTCGTTGTCGTGACGGTTGACGCCATGGAGCATCACGTAATGGTTGTTGATGTAGAACAGGCCATTGCGCACCTTAATGTCGCGAAAGCCGACGCGCTGCGGGATGATTTCGAGCACTTCACCGGCGGCGTTTTTCACCGTCATCACCAGATGATAGAGCCAGGGATTCTCCGCCGACCACTGCTGCGGGGCGGTGACATCAATGGTGAAACCGCTCTCCAGCGATTGCCCGACTGTCAGGCGACCGGTGGTACCCTGATACAGCGCGCTGTCGCCATCAAACAGAGTATATTCCACGCTGACATCGGCAGGCTGGCCGCTCAGATTTTCCAGCACCAGCTGGCAGGAGAGGGTGGCGTCGCGGTAATCGTCATTAAAATCAGTACGTACGGTAAAGTCCTGCACGTGAAGTGGATTTTTACCCACCAGGTAGACATCGCGGAAGATCCCCGCCATCCACCACATATCCTGGTCTTCAATATAGGTGGAGTCTGCCCACTGCATTACCCGCACGCACAGCAGGTTATCACCGGTTTTCACCGCCGCGCTGATATCAAACTCGGCGGTCAGACGACTGCCTTTGCTGAAGCCAATATACTGGCCGTTGACGTAGACTTCGAAGTAGGTCTCGACGCCGTCGAACTTAATCAGGGTCTGCTTACCCTTCCAGCCGTCGCCGAGGGTGAAGATGCGCTGATAGGCGCCGGTTGGGTTGTCAGTTGGTACGTACGGCACGTCAATTGGGAAGGGAAAACCTTCATCGGTATACTGAAGCTGCCCGTGGCCTTCCATCTGCCACATTCCCGGCACGGTGATCGGACCCCAGCCCGCGATATATTCGCGGGTGAACGCCTCCGGAACCAGCAGCGGGTGCGTGAAGAAGCGGAAGTTCCATTGCCCGCTAAGCGATAAAAAGCGGCTGCTGGTTTCGCGGACAAAGGTGCGCGCCTGCGCCAGCGTATCGTAAGAGAAGAAATACGCTCGCGGCGGCAGCCTGTTTTCATGAGTCAGTTGAAGATTTTCCCAGCGATTCATATCGCCTCCCTGTACGGATCTGATGTAATACGGCTATTTTAGTAAAACTTTTACTAAATAAAATGGGCGGGGATGATTTACTTTAACTCGATCACAAAATGAGCGCTGTCAGAGGGGGGCGAACGTGCAAATCAGAAAATAGCGGGGAGCGGAATTTTACCGCATTTACGCCGGGATGGACGTAGAGGAAGTCTCCCCGGCCGGCCTGGTGCCGCCGGGGAAGTTTCGCGCGAAGAGGGTGTTATCGGGTGGTGCCGCGCAGCTTCAGGACGCTGGGGACAAAGACGTTCAGCGGTAACGCCCGGCCATCGCGGGCTTTTTCGTACAGCAGGTTCACCCCCTGGCTTCCCATCATTTCTGAGTGGATGCGCACGGTCGACAGTGGCGGGAAGGTGAAACGCGCGGTCGGAATATCATTCACGCTGATTAACGAGATATCTTCAGGTATCGACAGGCCGCGTTCGTGAATGGCGCGCAGGACGCCGATGGCAATCGAGTCCGAGGCGACAAATAGCGCCATCGGGTAGTCTTCCTGAGCCAGCATTGTTTTCGCCAGCTCATAGCCCGACGAGCTGGAGAAACCGCCGCGCCAGATATCACCCTGTGAGACCACGCCTTTTAGCTGTCCGTACTCAACGAATGCCATTTCGCGGATATCGGCTTTGCCGGGTTCATCCTGGCCACCGATAAAGCCAATGCGTGAAGCCCCCTGGGCGATAAAGAAGTCGATCACCTCTTTGGCGATGCGCACCAGATCGATATCCACCGCATCGTAACTGCTGTCTGGCTCATGAAAATCGATAAAGCAGATATTGTCGGTCAGCGCGGTGGCGGCTTCGCGAATGGCGCGGGAAGGCTTGCCGACGATCAGTACGCCGGTGGCTTTTTTCAGTTCGGGTAGCGCGCTGTTGAGGTAGCAGTTGGTCAGCTCGATCCCCAGTTTTTCGCACTGGGTTTCAATCCCGTGGCGGATTGCCAGATAGTAAGGATCGTTAATCTCCAGATCCTGCTGGTAGCTGTAGAGCGCCAGAATATGGTGATGGCCCACGGCATGAACCTGCGCCTTACGCGAACTGCTGCTTTTATATTCCAGCTTCTCCGCAATCTCCAGGATACGGTGCTTGGTCTCTTCTTTCACGTTCAGGGTCGGATCGTCGTTTAATACTCGTGAAACCGTCGCCAGTGAGACACCCGCTTCGGTTGCGATATCTTTGAGTGTTGCCATCTTATTCCTTATCTGACGTTGCCCCATCTGCGCCCGCCCATTGTAAAGCAAGCTTGGGTTCCTGCATCTGTTTTCAGTAAATATTGCTGGTTTTATTCGCAGCGAACGGGGTCTTTTTTCCGCCATAAAGAGTGACGGAAGTAACATTCCTGTCAGCGGGATGCTGAACAAATAATTAAACTTGCTATATTTTACTAAAATTTTACTGGAGGTAAACGATGGATACTGTTGCTTACGATGATTTTGCCAGACTGGAAATGCGTACCGGGAAGATTGTTGAGGTTAAACGGCATGAGAATGCCGATAAGCTGTATATCGCGAAGATTGATATTGGTGAGCGTATCTTGCAAACGGTGACAAGCCTGGTGCCTTACTACAGCGAACAGGAGCTGTTGGGAAAAACGGTGGTGGTGCTGTGCAATCTGGCGAAGGCCAAAATGCGGGGTGAAACGTCGGAGTGCATGCTGCTGTGCGCAGAGACTGAGGATGGCAGCGAAAG
>Ga0207709_10001889_pt1 | contig 13830 bp, 12 predicted proteins | sample KBSM34metaG_FD_184397 | JGI IMG/M metagenome (GOLD analysis project Ga0207709, IMG submission 184397) | Miscanthus rhizosphere microbial communities from Kellogg Biological Station, Michigan, USA - KBS M3-4 metaG (SPAdes) (version 2) | ecosystem: Host-associated > Plants > Roots > Rhizosphere >...
GCATTCTCAACAAGTTCATCGAAGGCTGGGCGGGCGCGGTGCTCGCGAAGATCGCGGTGCTCGTTTTCATCATCATCTTCATCCAGAAGCGCCCGCAAGGCATCTTCGCGATGAAGGGTCGGAGCGCGGAAGCATGAGCAAGGTCACATTGCCAACCAAGGGGCCGCTGCTGAGCGGCAAGGGCTGGACGGCCTTCTTCGTCGCGCTGATCGTGGTGTGCGCCGTGGCGCCCGTGCTCAACATGTGGGTGCCGGCCGACAGCCCGCTGCACATGAGCGACTACGCCGTGGCGCTGGTCGGCAAGATCATGTGCTACGCCATCTGCGCGCTGGCCATGGACCTGATCTGGGGCTACACCGGCATCCTGTCGCTGGGCCACGGCCTGTTCTTCGCGCTCGGTGGCTACATGATGGGCATGTACCTCATGCGCCAGATCGGCCGCGACGGCAACTACAAGAGCGACCTGCCCGACTTCATGGTGTTCCTCGACTGGAAGGAACTGCCCTGGCACTGGACCTTCAGCGGCAGCTTCGGCATGACGCTGCTGCTCATCGTGGCGGTGCCCGGCCTCATCGCCTTCGTGTTCGGCTTCTTCGCCTTCCGCTCGCGCATCAAGGGCGTGTACTTCTCGATCATCACGCAGGCCATGACCTTCGCGGCCATGCTGCTGTTCTTCCGCAACGAGACGGGCTTCGGCGGCAACAACGGCTTCACCGACTTCAAGCGCATCCTGAACATTCCCATCGCCACGCAGGAGATGCGCATGACGCTGTTCGCGCTCACCGGCCTCACGCTGCTGGGTTTCTTCCTCTTCGCCAAGTGGCTCATCGGCAGCAAGTTCGGCCGCGTGCTGCAGGCCATCCGCGATGCCGAAACGCGCGTGATGTTCTCGGGCTACAACCCGCTGCCGTACAAGCTCACGATCTGGGTCATCTCCGCCGTCATGTGCGGCGTGGCCGGCGCGCTGTACGTGCCGCAGGTGGGCATCATCAACCCGGGCGAGATGAGCGCGGCCAACTCCATCGAGATCGCGGTGTGGGCCGCGGTGGGCGGGCGCGCCACGCTGATCGGTCCGATCATCGGCGCCTTCATCGTCAACGGCGCCAAGAGCTGGCTCACCGTGGCCTACCCCGAGTACTGGCTGTACTTCCTGGGCGCGCTGTTCATTGCTGTCACGCTGTTCCTGCCGAACGGCATCGTGGGGTTGGTGCGCGAGTGGTTGTCGCGCGAGAAGACGGAGAAGGCTGCGGCGCCGGCCGCGAAGGAAGCGCGGCGCGAGCCCGCCGCCTCGCATGCCGAGCCCGAAGCGACGGTGCAGGCGCCTCTGGTCGCCGACGTGAAGGGAGCCCGCGCATGACGCCCGACCTGATGGAAGCCGGCGCCGAGCGCGCCGCACGCGCAGCCGGTCTGCACGCGGCCACGGGCCAGACGGAATCGGGCGGCCGCACCGCCGACTTCGGTCGCCATGTCACGCCGGGCGAGGTCGACATCACCCACGGCCGCATCCTGTACCTCGAGGACGTGAGCGTGAGCTTCGACGGCTTCAAGGCCATCAACAAGCTCTCGCTCGACATTGCGCCGGGCGAGCTGCGCTGCATCATCGGCCCCAACGGTGCGGGCAAGACCACGATGATGGACATCATCACCGGCAAGACCCGGCCCGATTCGGGCACCGTGTTCTTCGGCAGCACCATCGACCTCCTGCGCCACCGCGAAGCCGACATCGCCCAGCTGGGCATCGGCCGCAAGTTCCAGAAGCCGACGGTGTTCGAGCACCTCACCGTGTTCGAGAACCTCGAGCTGGCGCTCAAGACCGACAAGGGCGTGCGCGCCTCGATGCTGTTCAGGCTCGACTCGGCGCAGAGCGACCGCCTGGCCGAAGTGTTGGAAACCATCCACCTGGCCGACAGCGTGTCGCGCCTGGCCGGCAACCTGAGCCACGGCCAGAAGCAGTGGCTCGAAATCGGCATGCTGCTCATGCAGGACCCGAAGTTGCTGCTGCTCGACGAGCCCGTGGCCGGCATGACCGACGAGGAAACCGCCCGCACCGCCGAGCTGTTCCTCACGCTCAAGGGCAAGCATTCGCTGATGGTGGTGGAGCACGACATGAGCTTCATCCGCACCATCTCCGAGATCGTCACCGTGCTGTGCGATGGCTCGGTGCTCGCGCAGGGCACGCTCGACGAAGTGCAGGCCGACGAGCGCGTGATCGAGGTCTACCTTGGCCGGTGAACTTGTCGCCGCGGCCAAAGCCGCCGGCATCAACGCCACGACCAGCGCCCGGTGTGCGGTGCGGCGTGGGCGGCCCCTCTGTGCCGCCGAGGAGCACAGCGTTTCGCGGATCAGGGCTCGCAGCTGTTTGAGCGCAGCGAGTTCTGCGAGACCCCGCGAAACGCGAGCACCGCAGGGCAGCCCGAAGGGCCGGCACAGTGGGGCCGACCGCGCCGTGCCGCGCACCGGGCGCCCCCGATAAAGACCAAGGAAGGCGTCCCACCATGCTGACAGTCAAGAACATCCACCAGTACTACGGCGGCTCCCACATCCTCAGAGACGTGAGCTTCCAGGCCACGCTCGGCAAGGTCACGGTCCTGCTCGGCCGCAACGGCGTAGGCAAGACCACGCTGCTGAAGTCGCTCATGGGCCTCGTGCCCATCAAGAGCGGCAGCATCGAACTCGAAGGCAAGCCGATCCACAAGGCCACGCCGTACGACAGGGCCAGGGCCGGCATCGGCTTCGTGCCGCAGGGCCGCGAGATCTTCGCGCGGCTCACGGTCGAAGAGAACCTGCGCATGGGCCTGGCTTACAAGAGCGGCGGCACGCCGATTCCTGCGGAGCTGTTCGAGCTGTTCCCCGTGCTCAAGCAGATGATCAACAGAAGAGGCGGCGACCTTTCGGGCGGGCAGCAGCAGCAGTTGGCGATTGCCCGCGCCCTCGCGCCCAAGCCCAAGCTGCTGATCCTCGACGAGCCCACCGAAGGCATCCAGCCCAGCATCATCAAGGACATCGGCCGCGTCATCCGCATGCTGGCCGACCGCGGCGACATGGCCATCGTGCTGTGCGAGCAGTACTACGACTTCGCGCAGGAGCTGGCCGATGACTACCTCGTGATGGAGCGCGGCGAAGTCATTGCGCGCGGCCTGGGCAAGGACATGGAAGCGCAGGGCGTGCGGCAGTTGGTTGCGATCTGAATTGCAAGACGGTACCGACGCGCCGCACGAGAGCATCTTCACAATTTAAGGGTTTACCCTAGAATCGGGCCTTGCCCGCGTCCGCCGGGCACCCCCCAGGAGCCCGGCCTTGAACGCCTCACCGTCCGCCCGCGAAGGCGCGGAAACCACCGCCATTGCACCGTCCGTCTCGTCCGCCCAGTTCCTGCGCGCGGTGCTCGCGCTCGGCGTCGGCGGCTTTGCCATCGGCACCGGCGAGTTCGTCATCATGGGCCTGCTGCCCGAGGTCGCGAAGGACATTGCCGTCACCATCCCGCAGGCCGGCCACGTCATCAGCGCCTATGCGCTGGGCGTGGTCATCGGCGCGCCCGTGCTCGCGGTGCTGGCCGCCGGCTGGGGCCGCCGCGCGCTGCTGATCGCGCTGATGGCTGTGTTCGCCGCCGGCAACTTCGCCAGCGCGATGGCGCCCGGCTACCTGTCGCTCAACCTGCTGCGCTTTGCCACCGGCCTGCCGCACGGCACCTACTTCGGCGTGGCCGCGCTCGTGGCCGCCACGCTCGCGCCGCCGGGGCGCCGCGCGCGCGCCGTCGGCCTCGTGATGCTGGGGCTCACCGGCGCCACGCTGGTCGGCGTGCCCATCGCGGCGTGGCTGGGCCAGCTGTTCGGCTGGCGCGCGGCCTTCGTGTTCGTGGGCGTCATCGCGCTCGTCGCCGTGGCGCTGCTGCGCCGCGACGTGCCCGATATCGCACCCGCCGCCGGCGCCAGCCCGTGGCGCGAACTCGGCGCGCTCAAGCGCAAGCAGGTGTGGTTCACGCTCGGCATCGGCGCCATCGGCTTCGGCGGCATGTTCGCCGTGTTCAGCTACATCAAGCCCACGCTGATCGAGGTGGCCGGCCTGCCGCTGGGCGGCGTGCCCTTCGTGCTCGCGCTGTTCGGCCTGGGCATGGTCACCGGCAACCTCGTGGGCTCGCGGCTGGCCGATAAGTCGCTCATGCGCACCATCGGCGGCGTGCTCGTCTACGCGGCGCTGGTGCTCGCCAGCTTCACCTTCGCGGCGCACCACGTCGTGACGGCGGCCTTCACCGTGTTCCTGATCGGCACCACCGTCGCCATCGGCCCGGCCCTGCAGATCCGCCTGATGGACGTGGCCGGCGACGCGCAAACGCTCGCCGCCGCGCTCAACCACTCGGCCTTCAACATGGCCAACGCCCTCGGCGCCTGGCTCGGTGGCGTCGCCATCGCGGCCGGCCTGGGCTGGACCTCGACCGGCTGGGTCGGCGCGCTGCTGGCACTGGCGGGCGTGGGCATCTTTGCCTGGGCGGTCGCGAGCGCGCGTGCGGATGCGCGGCGGCCGGTGGCTGTGGTTTGCGAAGGGTCGGCGGGCTGAGACGCCGTTCTGCAGTGGCGGTGCTGTAAGAGAAGGGCGCCAGAATCAGGCACGTTCCTGATGGCTGGAGTCCATGCATATCTTTCGAGTGTTGGTGGCGACGTGCGTTGCGGCGATGGGCGTCGCCATGCTGTGTGTCGCGCTGCTGTCGGCGTATGACGCGGCGCTGGTTCTTCTGTCCTACGGCGAAGTCGAGGGTGTCGTCACCGGCGCCAACGGCGACGAGGTGCGGGTCGACTACGTCCGACCCGATGGCCGAAAAGCCGTCCTGCGGGCCGGCCGTGGCGGCAAGTTCAGCGCGCGCCCCGTGGGCAAGAAGCTCGCAGTCCTGCTGCCTCCGCGGGACCGGACAGACAACGCAGCGCAGCCGATCCTCAAGAGCGACCTGAACCGGGTCGCCGCGGAATTCATGGTCGCGCTGTTCCTGCTCGGCGGCGCTGCAGCGATCTGGTGGGGAAAGTCTCGCCGTGTTTCCTCACAGTCGGTCGAAGGCATACGCACGAGGAGCTTCGACACCCGCCCGAAGAACCCTGAACGGCAAGCACAGCTGCAGGCATCGATCGACCTCGAGATCGCCGAGCGACGCGCCAAGAAAGACGCCCGATGACCCCTCCGTTTTTCACCCGCCGACGCCTGCTGCACACCGGCCTCGCCGCCGCCGCGCTCGGCCATCCCTTCCTGCACCTGCGCGCCCAGACCGCGGCGGCGCGCGACCCGTTCACGCTGGGCGTCGCCTCGGGCGCGCCGCGGCCGGACGGCATGGTGCTGTGGACGCGGCTCGCGCCCGAGCCGGTGCAGGGCGGCGGCATGGGCGAGGCGTCCGTGGCGGTGCAGTGGGAGGTCGCCGAGGACGAGGGCTTTCGCCGCATCGTGACCAAGGGCACGGCCAGTGCCACGGCCGACCTCGCGCACTCGGTGCACGTCGAAGTGCAGGGCCTGCGCCCGGGTCGCCCCTACTGGTACCGCTTTACTGCCGCCGGCACGCGCAGCCCCGTCGGCCGCACGCGCACCGCGCCGGCCGACGATGACGCCGCCGTGCAGCCGCTGCGCTTCGCCTTCGCCTCGTGCCAGCAGTACGAGGAGGGCTACTACGCCGCCTACCGCGACATGGCCGCGCAGCCGCTCGATTTTGTCGTGCACCTGGGCGACTACATCTACGAAAGCTCGCGCGGCTCGCACAACGTGCGCCGCCACGAGGGCGGCATTCCCACCGACCTGGCCGGGTTTCGCAACCGCTACGCGCTCTACAAGACCGATCCGCACCTGCAGGCCGCGCACGCCGCCTTTCCCTGGCTCGTGACCTGGGACGATCACGAGGTCGCCAACGACTACACCGATGACGTCTCGCCACGCACGCCCGCCCCGGCGCAGTTCCTGGCGATCCGCGCCGCCGCCTACCAGGCCTGGTACGAGCACATGCCCGTGCCCGCCTCCATGCGCCCGCGCGGTGCAGGCGCGACCATCTACGGGCGCCACCGCTTCGGCCGCATGCTCGACGTGATGCTGCTCGACGGCCGCCAGTACCGTTCGCACCACGCCTGCCTCCCGGGCCGCAGCACCAAGCCGCTGGTCGACTGCGCCGACCGGCTGGCCCCGGAGCGCAGCTTGCTCGGCATGCAACAGGAAGCCTGGCTCGCGAACGAACTCGCCACGCCGCCGGCGCGCTGGACCGTCATCGCCCAACCCACCTTGCTCGCCGAAGCCGACCGCCAGCGCGGCCCCGGCCACGGCTACTGGATGGACGGCTGGGACGGCTACGCCGCCGCGCGCACGCGCCTGCTCGACGCGCTGACCGCCAACCCGTCGCGCGGCGGCGATGCGCTGGTGCTCGGCGGCGACGTGCACGCCTTCTGGGCCGCCGACCTGCGCCGCGCGCCGCAGGGGCCCGTGGTCGCGACCGAGTTCGTCGGCGGCGCCATCACCTCCGAAGGGCCCAGCGTCGCCAGCGTGGCCCACATGCGCGCGAAGAACGAACACCTGCGCTACGGCCGCGCCGACAAGCGCGGCTACGGCCTCATGACGCTCGACGCGCGCGGCTGCGCCGTCGAGTTCCGCGCGGTCGACGACGAGAAGAACGCCGACTCCGCCGTTGCGGCCATGGCCCGCTTCTCGGTCGAACGCGGCGCGCCCGGCGTGCACCTCGAATCCACCTGAATCTCCAGCGCCTGCAGGAATGCGCGGCCGTGCCTATGATGGCCGCCGCCTCTTTTCCTCCCTCTCTCACCTTCTCGGAGCGAGCCTGCATGAGCATCCCCACCACCCGTCTGGGCCGTACCGGCCTCACCGTGTCCCGCCTGGCCCTGGGCACCATGACCTTCGGCCTGCAGACCGACGAGGCCGTGTCGCACCAGATCCTGGACAAGGCCGCCGACGCCGGCATCAACTTCCTCGACACCGCCGACGTGTACCCGCTGGGCGGCACCATCGAGACCACCGGCCGCACCGAAGAGATCATCGGCAACTGGCTCGACAAGCAGGGCCCCGCCGGCCGCCGCCGCTTCGTGGTCGCCACCAAGGCCGTCAACAAGGTCGGCCCCAACCCCTGGGACCAGGGCGCCTCGCGCAAGCACCTGCTCGACGCCATCGACCTCTCGCTCAAGCGCCTGAAGACCGACCACGTCGACCTGTACCAGCTGCACATGGACGACCGCGAGACCCCGCTCGAAGAAAGCCTCGAGGCGCTCGACGTCATCGTGCGGTCGGGCCGTGCGCGCTACATCGGCGTGTCGAACTTCCTGGCCTATCGCCTGGCCCGCGCGCTGGGCAAGGCCGAGCTGCACCGGTTCACGCGCTTCGTGTCGGTGCAGCCGCGCTACAGCCTGCTGTTCCGCGAGATCGAGCGCGAGCTGCTGCCGCTCGCCGCGGAAGAGGGCCTGGGCGTGATTCCCTACAACCCGCTGGCCGGCGGCCTGCTTACCGGCAAGTACAAGCCCGGCGCCAAGCCCGAGGAGAACACCCGCTTCACCCTCGGCACCGCCGGCGGCATGTACCAGGACCGCTACTGGAACGACCGCAGCTTCGACACCGTCACCCAACTGCACGCACTGGCCGACGAAGCCGGCGTGCCGCTGGCCACGCTGGCCGTGGCGTGGGTCATGGCCAACCCGCTGATCACCGCGCCGCTGCTGGGCGCCAGCCGCCCCGAGCAGCTCGACGCCACCGTGGCTGCCGCCAGCTACGTGCTCGACCCGGCGCTCAAGCAGAAGCTCGACGCGCTCACCGCCGAGTACCGCAAGGGCGACGCGCCCCGCTGAGCGAACGGGCGCTTGCGGGCGCCCCGGATGGCCTGCGCGCAGTACGTGCTTGGGCCATGCGGGAGAATCGCGCCCGGCATGAGCACATCCCACCCCCCCTCCCGGCGCGCCGCCCTGCGGCATCCGGCAACGACCGAACGGCGGCCTGCAGCATGGCGCAGCTGATGTCGCTGCTGGTGCAGAACGCGATCCTGGTGGTGTTTGCCGCCAGCTTCGCCGCGCGCCTGGGCCTGCCCGTGCCGGCCGCGGCCGTGCTGGTCGTCACCGGCGCGCTGCTGGCGGCGGGCGACGTGTCGGTGGTCGGCGTGGTGCTGGCCGCCGTGGTCGCCAACCTGCTGGGCGACGGCGCGTGGTTCTATGCCGGGCGCCGCTTCGGCTACCGCTTCATGCGCCTGCTGTGCCGCATCTCGCTGTCGCAGGACTCGTGTGTGCGGCGAGGCGAATCGCTCATTTCCGACTGGGGCGGCATGTCGCTTGTGGCCGCCAAGTTCGTGCCCGGCGTGTCCGTGGTGGCGCCGCCCATGGCCGGTGCGCTGGGCATGTCGGTGCGGCGTTTTGTCGGCTTCGACATCGTCGCCGCGCTGGTCTGGACGGGCCTGTTCCTCGGCCTGGGCTGGCTCTTTCGCGACCAGATCCAGCAGGTGCTTGCCGTGCTGGCGCAGGCCGGCGGCATCGCCACCGCCGCGCTGGGCGTGGTGCTGCTCGTGATGCTCGCCGTGCGCTACTGGCGCCGCCGCGCCTTCGCGCGGCTCACCGGCATGCCGCGCATCAGCGTCGACGAACTGTTCGACCTGATGAGCGGGGACGTGCCGCCGCTGGTGATCGACGTGCGCGGCGAGGCTGGCGTGCAGGTCGACCCGCGCCGCATTCCGGGCGCGCTGTCGTACACCCTCAAGGCGTTGCAGCAGCGCAACCTGGACCTCACGATCGACCCCGACCGCGACGTGGTGCTGTATTGCAACTGCCCCAACGAAGTCTCGGCCGCGCAGGCCGCGCGCGTGCTGCTGGCGCGCGGGGCGCGGCGGGCGCTGCCGCTGACGGGTGGGCTGGATGCGTGGGTGGCTTCGGGGCGGCCTACGAGCCTGCACTGAAGGCGGACGACTCCCCATCCTCTGCTGTGCCGCAGAGATCTGTTGCTGGCCCGCGGTCATGCCAGCCAGCGGATAAGAAGAGTCGTCAGCGGCGGTAGCACCACCCCGTGCACGGCGCCATGAGCGGCTGCACGACGTCGGTCAGCGCGCGATTTCAATACGTTGCGCATCGCGGCGTGTGCTGGGCTCCCTCCGCGGCGAAAAGCGGCTTGCTATATTTGCTCCGTCTTTTCGCGCAGGTCACTCCTTCGTGGATCGCAAGAAAACAAAAAATCAGCAGGGGGAAATATGAGCGAGCGAAGTTGTCTCCATTTCGGGCTTGCAGTTGGCGTGCGTGAATCGCCAGCACGAATAGCGCATCGGCGTCGAAATTCCGGCGGTGCGCAATGAGCTCGCCGGTTTTTTCACGTCGCATCCAGGTGACCCAAATGGATGCAACCGGCATCGGGGCGATCATCTTTCTCTGCCTGGCGTATTCCATGCTGCTCATGGGTGCGGCTGTTTGGCTTATCGACATGGATGCCACCGGTTGGTACATCTTGCTGACCATGATCGCAGCGGTTGCGCTCTTTGTACTGTGGCTCGCTGGCCTGGTCGGCGTTGTGAACGCCTGGATCTGGATCGAAGAAAATTGGCTTCCATCGACCAAGGGTCGACCGGACCCATTCAATGCAACGACGCAGGTCGATATCGGAGAAAACGGTCTGTCGGTGCAAGGGCTCGGTCACGTGGATTGGATCGACGTGCTTTCCATCGAGGGGGTGCCCGACAGCGACAACTATTTGATCGTTCACACGCGTCCATTTCGCAAGCTGCTGTTGACGACGGAAGTCGATGCATTGGCGCCGGTCATCAATCACTATCTCGAACTGAGGGGCAGTTCCAAAACCGCGCTCGCGGGAGCCCTGCAAACCCGTGCCATCGTGTTCTGCTGGCGGTGTTTTCTCGCCTGGATATGGGCTGGATACGTGCTTGCCGGCACCATGGGTTTGGCAATTCTCCTGACCGCATCCAATGCCAGTCTCTTCAAGACGATGGTTGCACTCTGCGTGCTCGTTCCATTGGTCGCCTGGCTGGTGTGGGCTATCCCTTTCTCAAGGATCAGCCTCTTTTCGCATTCACGGGTGCGAGCCTTTGAATTCAACAACACGCGGCTCCGCAGCATCGACGGAGCGTGGCACATCGATTTGCAGAAGGCCCGGGTCAGCCACCGCCAAGTCAGCGGTATCGGCTACGAGTTCGATTTTCTTTCCATCCGATCGAAGGTAGGGCAGAACCTGGATCTGTTGCTGGATGGAAGCTCCGATCAACGAGAGCTTCTGAGTGTCTTGCGTCAGCGTGGCTTGCTGCAGCAGTCCACCTCCTGATTCTGCAATCTTGAGTCGACGCATGTTTGCGGCTCGGCGCTGAACCCACCAGCGTCAGCCTCTCCTCCCCGACGAACCTCCGCACTCAATCCAGGCGTGTCATGGGACACGACAGGATCAGCCGCTCCTCCAGCGGAGAGTTGCCCCAGTCGGGCAGGGCGCGGTTGCGGTACGACTCCATCGACTGATAGCCCTGCACGCCCCAGCTGTAGGTGCTGAGCCGTTGCACCTCGATTACCGGGTACAGACATTGGCGGCTGGGAGACTGGAGGCGAAAGACGATCCGTTCGTCTTCTTTCTTGTCCAACTCGTTGTCAAGCACCTCATAGCGCGTGGGCTTGCAGATGCTGAAGCTCGAGTTCCATTCGATGGTCTTGGTTCGCACATACAGGCCGCCCGAGCATGCGCGGCCTGTTCCGCTGAACTTCCCTGTGAACGGCGCGTCTGCAAGGGCGGTGCTTGGACCGGCCAAGGCAAGAGCCATCAGCGCGAACGTCCGGCTCATCTGCATACCGCCTCCCTTGTCTTCCGTACTGCGGGCAGTGCATGGCCCATCTTCCGGTCGTCGTCTGGTGCGTCCATCTGGTCCTCCCTTGTGTATTGCAGGTCCGGCTTTGTAAGCCGCCCCGTCAAGACACACTCATATCGATCGTTACCCGAATGGGATTCCTCCACGCTCGGCCAGCCGGAAGCCCTGCGCCGCCCCAGTGGTAGTCTCCCTCCCCGATGAACCTCCGCACCAAGATCGTCGCGCTGGCCGTTGCGCCCCTGCTGGTCGCGCTGGTGCTCGTGGCCCTGGCCGTGCGTCACCAGGAGCACGACCTGGCCCAGCGCGAGCGGGCGCTCATCGAGCGCAGCTACATGGCCCAGCGCCGCAGCGAGCTGCGCAGCTACGTCGACCTGGCCGTGAGCAACCTGCTGCCGCTGTACGAGTCGGGCCTGGACGACGGGGCCACGCGCACCGAAGCCCTGCGCCGCCTGGCCACGCTCAACTACGGCGACGACGGCTACTTCTTCGTCTACGACATGGACGGCAACTCGCTCATGCATTCGCGCCAGCCCGAGCTGGTGGGCCAGAACCTGTGGAACCTGCGCGATTCGCACGGCCGCTTCACCATCCAGGAGCTGACCCAGGGCGCGCGCGACAAGGGCGGCGCCTACGTCGAGTACGAATGGCGCAAGCCCTCGAGCGCGCAGATGGCGCCCAAGCTCGGCTATGTCACCGCGCTGCCGCGCTGGAACTGGATGGTCGGCACCGGCCTGTACCTGGACGACATCCAGTCGACCATGGACACCCTCGACCGGCAGATGAACGCCAACGTCACCGCCACGCTGCTGTGGATCGCCGGCATCGCCGCGCTGTGCCTGGGCGTGGTCAGCGCGGCCGGGTTATTGCTCAACCTCAGCGAGCACCGCACCGCCGAAGCCAAGCTGCGCCTGCTCGCGCGCCGCGTGGTGCAGTCGCAGGAAGAAGAGCGCGGCCACCTCGCGCGCGAACTGCACGACGGCACCAGCCAGACGCTGGTGTCGGCCAAGCTGCTCATCGAATCGGCCGTGGAGCAGCTCGACCGCGCGCACCAGTCGCCGCCGCCCGCGCTCGGCAAGGCGCTGCAGCGGCTGAACGATTCGCTCACCGAGGTGCGCCGCATCTCGCACCGGCTGCGCCCCGCGCTGCTCGACACGCTGGGCCTGCCCGCCGCGCTGGAGCGCCTGGGCGCCGAGTTCGGTGAAGAAGGCGGCGTCGACGCATCCATCATGGTCGAAGGCGAACCCTTCGAGCTGTCGCAAGAAGCCAAGACCGCGCTCTTTCGCGTCACGCAGGAAGCGTTGACCAATGTGCGCAAACACGCGCGTGCGCAACAGGTGCACATCGCACTGGGCTTCGACGAAGAGGCCGTGCGGCTGGAGATCAGTGACGACGGCGTCGGCTTCAACGTCGAGGCCATGCAGCTCGACCCGCAACGCGGCATCGGCCTGCGCAACATGCGCGAGCGCATGGAGTCCATCGAAGGCCGGCTGCGCATGCGCTCGGGCCGGGGCCACACCTCCATCGTGGCCGAAGTGCCCGTGCGGCGCGCAAAGCCAGAATAGCGGCCATGAAAGAAGACCCCGCCGCTGCTGCTGCTCCCGTTGTTGTGCGCCTGTTCCTGGTCGACGACCACCCGCTGGTGCGCGACGGCCTGCGTGCGCGCCTGGGCGCCATGCCCGGCCTGGAGATCGTGGGCGAGGCCGGCAGCGCGGCCGAGGCGCTGGCACTCATCGGCCCCGCGCAGCCGCACCTCGTGCTCATGGACGTGGGCATGAAGGACATGAACGGCATCGAGCTGGCGGCGCTGCTGCTGCAACAACAGCCGCAGCACCAGAAGCCCGCGCCGCACATCGTGATGCTCAGCATGTACGACAACCCCGAGTACGTGCAGAAGGCCCTGCAGGTCGGCGCGCGCGGCTATGTGCTGAAAGACGCGCCGGCGGCGGAGATCGTGGCCGCCATCGAGGCCGTGTCGGCGGGCGGCACCTTCCTGAGCCCGGCCGTGTCGAAGAAACTCTTTCGCAACCAGACCCCGCGCCCGCTGCTCACGCCGCGCGAGAGCGAGATCTTGAGCGCGCTCGGCCGCGGTGAATCGAGCAAGCAGATCGCGCGCGACCTCGGCCTGAGCGTGCGCACCGTGGAGGCGCACCGCCAGAGCATCAAGCGGCGCCTGGGCATCGAAGGGCAGGCGGAGCTCATCAAGTACGCGGTGGAGCACGCGCGGGAGTTCGGCGGGCAGGGCTGAGGCGCTGCTGTCGATGCGGGGCTCGGACCCTGCTTTCAGGGCCTGACTGTCAGGGCTTTGTGAATCGCCGCTGCCGCAGCGCGATTACTTGCGCGAACCGCGCATTCCTCGGCGAAATATCTCTGTGCGCCGGGCAGGACTTCTCTACAGTGAATGCCCCTGCGATGAAACGACCCGCCATGTGGGCGAGGAGGGCAGCACACACCACACCACGGACCACTGACTGATTGTTTAGTGAATGAATGAACCGCTTTGCCTCACGGCGGGCCATCGATGCAGATCGATCGATGCGAACGTGAGGCACAAAAGGCGACGGCCACGGTGCGCGAACACCATGACCGTCTAACCAAATGACGTGCACAAACTTTGGAAAGCGAGCACACCAATGGCTGATCGAATTATGGCTCGGGCTCCCCGGCCGACTTCTCCCCAAGCAACCACCCCCAGCGCAGCAGACCTGCTGGAATGCAAGCTGGAACAACTGAACTCACTGCTGTGGTGCTGCCACGGCGCCGGCGATGGATGGTTCGAAGAGGCGGGGGCCGGGCATCGGGACAACCTGCTGTGGATCGCTTCGGATCTGGCGCGGGATGCGGCGGCGTTGTTTCAGGAGAGTGGGGGAGGGTGAGAGTTTGGCGCCGGTATTGGATACCGGGGTGGCTGCTTCAGACTGAGGCTGTGTGGAAACAGCTGCATTGATGGGGCGCGCCAGATCCGTTGGGCCGGCGGACTCAGTTCCTACCGGAATTCTCGGCCGTCTCTACAAGACGCGAGTCGGCGCCTACGACTT
>Ga0207709_10001893_pt1 | contig 13803 bp, 10 predicted proteins | sample KBSM34metaG_FD_184397 | JGI IMG/M metagenome (GOLD analysis project Ga0207709, IMG submission 184397) | Miscanthus rhizosphere microbial communities from Kellogg Biological Station, Michigan, USA - KBS M3-4 metaG (SPAdes) (version 2) | ecosystem: Host-associated > Plants > Roots > Rhizosphere >...
CCTTCATCAGCAGGTACGCAACGTCGTTATGTCGTTGCGGCGGCTTGACGATACCGACCATCGGAATCGCTTCGAGACCGAGCTCACTCATCGCACTCGCAGCAGCATTCAGTTGCGCTTTGCCGCCATCGATCATGATTAAATCGGGCAGCGGCTTTCCTTCTTCGAGCAGTCGCCGGTAGCGCCGCGTCACCACTTCATGCATCGACGCAACGTCGTTTGCTCCGTCAACACTTCTGATTCTGAACTTGCGATACTCGGAACGATTCATCTTGCCGTTATCGCAAACAACCATACCGGCGACATTCTCCGCGCCCTGAATATGCGAGATATCAAACGACTCGATGCGCGCGGGAAAGTGTGGTAGTTCCAGAGTTTCCTGTAACTCTTCGAGCACGCGTTTCATGTCCGGTTTGAGAATCCGGAAGCGTTGTTCAAAAGCCAGCTTCGCATTCTTGTCGACGAGATCGATCATATCGCGCTTCTCGCCGCGTTGTGGATCGAAGATTTTTACACGACGCCCTTTGCGTTTCGTGAGGGCTTTCTCGAGCAACTCGCGATCGTTGAAGTCAACCGGCACGTAGATCTCGCGCGGTACGTAATCCGATGCGTAGTATTGCGAGAGAACGTCGCTCAGAAACTCCGCCGGATCAAAAGCATCTTCAGACAGGTCTTCCCAGAAGAACTCTCGACGTCCCACGATATTTCCTTCACGCATGGTGAAGAGTTGCAGCGCGAGACGTTGTCCTTCACGGTAATAACCAAAGATGTCGATGTCGCTTTCGGAAGTGGTCGCCATCTTCTGTTGTTCCGAAAGCCTGATGACAGTCTTGCGCAGATCTCGATACTTCGCGGCGAGCTCGTAGTGCGTCGCTTCGGAGGCTTCAAACATGCGCGATTCGAGCGCGTCCGCGAGCTCTTTGTTGCGTCCTTCGAGTAACAGTCTTACGTCGCGCACTGCTTCCTGGTACTGTTCCGGCGTACACAGTCCCTTGACGCACGGACCCAGGCATCGTTTGATGTGATACTCGAGACACGGTCGCGGCGCTTTGCCGTCAATCTCGATGTCGCATGTGCGCAACTGAAAAGTTCGATTGATCAGATCGATCGTTCTGCGCGCGAGACTTGCCGGCAGAAATGGACCAAAGTAAAGTGCGCCGTCACGTTGAATGCGACGCGTGATCACCACTTTTGGAAACGGCTCGTTGATAGTGAGTTTAAGGTGCGGGTACGACTTGTCATCCTGAAGCTTGATGTTGTAACGCGGCTTGTGCTGTTTGACGAGCGAGGCTTCCAGAATCAATGCTTCAACTTCGTTGTCGGTAACGATGAATTCGAGGTCTGCGATTTGGCCGACAAGCGCGTCAGTCTTCCGGTCGAAAGGCCGGGCACGAAAGTACGACCGAACGCGGCTGCGCAGGTTCTTTGCTTTTCCGACGTAGATCACCCTTCCGGCCGTGTCTTTGTGTAAATACACGCCGGGAGAAGTCGGAATTTCCTTGAGTTTGTCTTCGATATTCACTTTGTACTGGTGCTATTTTAGCTGAGGAATGCAATTTCCACTTATCGCTCCGGCAGACAAACCGTTTGACGCCGTTGGCTTCGGACTTAACGCTGTCGATCACCTCATCGTGGTGCCGGAATATCCTGCCTTCGATACAAAGATGCGGTTGCTCGACCATAAGCAGTCCGCCGGCGGGCAAACTGCGACCGCGATGGTGGCGTTGCGCCGGCTCGGATTGAAAACGGCTTACGCCGGACGCTTCGGTTCTGATCCGTCAGGCGTCTTCGGCTTCCAGACGTTGAAAGACGATGATGTGAACGTCGATTTTGTGGAGGTCGTTGAAGGCGCGCGAAACCAGATCGCATTCATCACGATCGATGCGCGCAGCGGCGAGCGAACGATTGTTTGGGACCGCGACGAGAGACTCGCGTACAAACGCGAAGAAGCGCCGGTCGAGTTTGGTGTACTTGGAAAGGTGTTGCACCTCGATGCACACGATCCGCCCGCATGCGTTGAAGTCGCAAAAGCTGCGCGTGAAAGCGGAACGATTGTTTCCGCCGACATCGACAACGTGTACGAAGGACTGCCTGAACTTCTGCCCATGATCGACATCATGATCGGTTCGAAGGAATTTCCGCGACGAGTGACTGGCGTTACAGACCCACGCGCCGCGCTCGTGGAGTTAAAGAATCGTTTTGGGTGTGCGCTTGTCGGAATGACGACTGGCGCCGAGGGTGCTGTGGTCTATCACGAAGGAAGTTTTATCGAGTCGCCCGGCTTCGAAGCTCCCGGTAGTTGCAGAGACACAACTGGCGCCGGCGATGCATTTCACGCGGGGTTCCTGTACGGCTTCCTAACTGGCGAAGACATCGAAACGAGCTTGAAACTCGGCAACGCCGTCGCCGCAATCAAGTGCAGCGCCCTCGGCGCGCGCACCGCTCTCCCAACCAAGCCCGAGCTGGACAAGTTTCTACAGCGCTGATTGTTACTTGGACACAGTCAGTACCACCTCGCGGTAGCGGGTGGGTGCGAAGCCTTTTGCGATTGGAGCCTACGGCGTACCCACCCGCTACCGCAAGGTGGTACTGACTGTGTCCAAGTACATCCGTTATAATCCCGGCGCTAATCCGTGTCCCTAAACCTCTGAGGAAAAAATGAAAGTCATTTTATTGGTAGCCAGTCTGCTTCTCTTAACGCTTGTGGTCCCCGCGCCGCAATCTGCCGCCGATATTGTTTTCAAGAACGGCAACATCTACACCGCGAACGAGCAGTCACCAAAAGCACAGGCGATCGCAGTTAAAGGCGACAAGATCGTTTTTGTCGGCACGAATGAAGCGGCACAGAAATTCGTCGGCACCAACACACGCGTTGTGGATCTAAAAGGCAACACAGTGCTGCCGGGATTCACTGATTCGCACCAGCACCTTTCCGGCGTTGGCCAGCGTGAAATGACTCTCAATCTCGAAGGCACCACCAGTCTCGAAGATCTCCTTGCAAAGGTGAAAGCACGAGTGGACCAGGCGCAACCAGGCCAATGGGTCACCGGGCGCGGATGGATCGAGACCCATTGGAAACCGGCTGTCTTCCCAACGCGTTCGGACCTCGACACAGTGTCGCCAAACAATCCCGTGATTCTGGGCCGCGCTGACGGCCATGGCGCAGTTGCTAACAGCGCTGCGTTGAAGCTCGCAGGCGTGGACAAGACCACTCCGAATCCGTTCGGCGGCGAGATCTCGAAAGACAAAGAGAGCGGTGAGCCAAACGGCATGTTGCTCGACAGCGCACAGGGAATTGTCCGGAGGCATGTTCCACCAACGACACGGGCAGACGAAGAACGCGCGGTCGAGCTCGGAGTAAAGAGGGACATTGAGCTCGGTTGGACGCAGATTCAGGACGCGGGTGGCAGCTTCGCGGACGTCGACATCTTCAAGAAACTCTACGCCGCCGGCACGATCAAATTACGGATCTACAAAGCGGTCTATGGACCAGGACCAAACGCTACTCGTTTAATGAACGAAGGCCCAACCATCGGCGCTTTTGGAAATCGACTGACTGTCAGGTCAATCAAAGTCGTTTCCGACGGCGCGCTCGGTTCACGTGGAGCCGCGTTGCTTGGACCGTATTCAGACTCTCCTGATACTTCCGGTTTCCTGACGGTAAAAGTTGAAGACTTGCGACCGATGCTGGTCGAGGCTTTACGCAAAGGCATCCAGGTCGAAACTCACGCCATCGGCGACAAAGCGAATCGTTTCATACTCGACGAATACGAAACGGCGCTGAAAGCTGTGCCGCCCGCAGAAAGAAAAGTGACGGATCCGCGCTGGCGCGTTGAGCACGCGCAGATAGTCAATCCGGCTGACATCCCGCGTTTTGCGAAGCTCGGAATCATTCCGTCGATGCAGCCGTCGCATGCGATCGGCGATCTATTCTTCGCACCGAAACGCCTCGGCATCGAGCGTCTGGCCGGCGCGTATGCGTGGGAAAGTTTCATCAAGTCGGGCGTCGTTGTTCCGGGCGGTTCTGACGCGCCGGTCGAACGCGGCGAACCGATGATCGAGTTTTACGCAGCCGTCGCACGTAAAGATCAGACGGGCTTTTCGGGCGAAGGTTGGCATCCGGAGGAGGCCGTAACTCGTAACCAGGCGCTCAAGATGTTCACGATCTGGCCTGCTTACGCGGCGTTTGAAGAGAAGCTGCGCGGCACGATCGAAGTTGGAAAACTCGCAGACTTAACTATTCTTTCAGCCGACATCATGACGATTCCCGCGCCTGAAATTTTGAAGACGCGCAACGTGATGACAGTGATCAATGGCGAGATTGTCTATGAAGGTTCTTAAATCTAATTACAAAGCCGCCAGCTTCGTCATCATCTCTCTTCTGCTTTGGCTGAGTTGCACTTCATCAGCACAAATCCAGAATCAAATGGTGCTTCTTCACGTTCGTGTGACCGATCCCATCGGCAAGGCGGTGCTCGACGTTCCAGAAAGCAGCTTTCAGGTCACGGAGGATGGGGTCCCTCAAAAGATCTCATTTTTCAGTAACAAGGAAGTTCCGCTCAGCTATGGTTTGGTAATCGACGCAACTGGCTCAATGCATTCTCAGATAAACCAGGTTTTGGAGGCTGCCGGAAGAATTATTTTGAGCAATAGACCGTCTGACGAGACCTTTATTGTTAAGTTTGTTAGCAGCGACAAAATATACGTCGAGCAGGAACCAACCTCAAACAGGACGGAGCTGTTCAAAGCTCTCGATAATTTCTTCATCGAGCCCGGACAATCGGCTGTGTTGGATGCTATTTACCTTAGCGCACAGAAGTTGGCCAAACAAAAAGACACCGGCCCGTTACGGCGTCGTATCCTCATCCTCGTGACGGACGGCGATGAACGAGCGAGCTATTACAAACAAGACAAAATGTTTCAACTACTCGGTGCGAACAACATTCAGGTCTTTACTATCGCCCTCATCAACGACCTTAAGGGTGATAGCCGCGACCGGGCAATAATGTTGCTGAAGAAACTGGGCGCTGATACAGGCGGGCGCACTTTCTTCCTGTCGTCACGGTCAGATTTCGAGCACATTTCCAGTGATATTATCAACGACATAAGGATGCAATACGTGATTGGTTACGAGCCATCAGGTGGAGATCCACGCAAAGACTTTCATAAGGTTCAAGTGACAATCACTGAAAACCCAAACCAGGAAAAGCGCGTTGCAGTCACACGCGTGGGTTATCAGAGTCGAAGCAAGTAAGTTCCGTCTAACGCAGAGGAGGGCGACAAACATGGCGAATCTGAACAAGGATCGTCGTGATTTTCTTTCGTTGACCGGCAAGAGTCTTGGGCTTGCGGCGCTCGCCGTCCCAACGCTTGGAGCGCTTCTCAAAAAAGTCGAAGCGGCGACGCGAAGTGTTGCGCACCTGACGCCGGAACAAGTCGCGATGGATGAAGATTACTGGTCCGTCATTCAGAATTCGTTCACGGTCACGCGTGGTATTGTGAATCTCAATAACGGCGGTGTCTCGCCGAGCCCACGCATCGTCACCGAAGCGCTCGTTCGTTATATCTGGCAACAGGAAGATGCGACCGCTTACACGATGTGGCAACTGCTCGAGCCGCAGTCAGAAACTATTCGTACCGGTCTCGCTGAGATGTTTGATTGCGACCGCGAAGAGATCGCGATTACGCGCAACGCATCCGAGTCGCTCGAGATCGTCTTGATGGGAATGGATTTCAAACCGGGCGACGAGATACTCACGACGACGCAGGATTACCCCCGCATGTTGACTACGCTGCGACAGCGCGAGCGACGCGAAGGTCTCGTGCTGAAGATGGTCAAGATTCCGATCCCACCGCAAGATCTGAACGAGATCACCGCGGCTTTCGAAAAAGGAATCACCAGTCGAACGAAACTCATTCTCGTTTCGCATCAAGTGAACATCACGGGCCAGATCACGCCCGTGAAAGCAATCTGCGAAATGGCGCGTGCAAAGGGAATTGAGACGGTTGTCGATGGCGCACATTCGTATGCGCAGTTTGACTTCAGACAGAAAGATCTTGGCTGCGACTATTTTGGGACGAGTTTGCACAAGTGGCTTTACGCGCCGAAGGGCAGCGGGTTGCTCTTTGTGAAGCGTGACAAGATCGAGAAGCTCTGGCCGTTGATGGCAGCCGAGACGAAGCAAGCCAACGACATTCGGAAGTTTGAAGAGATCGGGACACACTCCGCAGCGCCGCGACTCGCAATCGGCGAGGCGCTACTGTTTCACAATGGTATCGGCGGTAAGCGCAAGGAAGCTCGATTGAGATATTTGTCGCGCTACTGGATGAACCGTTTGAAGGACGTGCCGAAGGTTAGTTTCAACACGTCGTTTGATCCGAATCAGTCGTGCGCGATCGCGAATGTGAATATCGCGGGAATCGAGCCGACGGCCATCGGCAGTTACCTCTTCAACAAGCACCGTGTTTTCACGACGCCGATTGTTCACGAGGAATTCAAGGGCATTCGCATCACCCCGAACGTCTACACCACCTTCGGCGAGCTCGACCGCTTCTGCAACCTGATGGAATCCATCGCGCGGAACGGCTTACCTGCGTAATTTAGCTGGTTAATATAGGTCCTATATGTCGTATAGGACCTATAGTGCTAGAATGCTCGCGGTTGAGGGTTGTTATGGAAGTCCTACTTGCAGAGGAATTCGGGTTTTGTTTTGGCGTCGAACGGGCCGTCGAGATGGTGGAAGAAGCGGTCGAAGAGGGCGTGCGCCCGATTCGCTCCCTTGGTCCACTGATTCACAACGCACAGGAAATGGAGCGACTCGGCGCCCGCGGCGTCTCGACGATCGATTCACCCGAAGAAGCTGACGCAGACACGATCGCCGTAATTCGCGCACACGGCGTCACGCCACAAGTGCAACGCGAACTCGAAGGTCGCGCCGCCAAGGTAATCGATGCGACGTGCCCGTTCGTAACTCGCGTGCAGCACCTCGCCGAGCGAGCCGCGCGACAGGGACGCGACGTTGTTGTCGCCGGCAATCCGGATCATCCGGAAATGATTGGCGTGGTCGGTTATGCACCAAACAATACTTACGTCGTGCGAGACGCAGGCGAAGTAGCTTCGCTTCCGCCACTGCGCTCACCTCTCGTCGTTTCGCAAACCACGATCAAGTTACAGACCTTTTTAGAAGTTGCAGAAGCAGTGCGTGGGAAATCCGACACTGAACCTCAAGTCGTCAACACAATCTGTTCTGCCACTCGCGATCGACAGGATGCAGCGCGTGCGCTCGCCGGACAAGTCGACGCGTTTTACGTGATTGGCGGTCGTCACTCTTCGAATAGCGTCAAGTTGCTGGCTGTTTGCCAGGAACAATGCGCCAGGAGTTTTCTGATTGAGACTCCGGCTGAGATCAATCCGGCTGATTTGAAAGGTTTGAAGAAAGTCGGTGTGACGGCTGGTGCTTCGACTCCAAACTGGTTAATCGATCAAGTGGTCGAGCGACTCCATCAGATATCATCCGCCTGATCCAAAGCATTCACAATCTGACGGGCTTCTTCTGATCCGTATTCAACAACTTGTCGTCGCAGAGCTGCGCGTGCCGTGTCCGAGTCAATCGGATCGTTGAGCAGCACTGCCAGCACGGAGATCGGACAGCGTGCGAGCGCTTCATTTGCCAGTTCACGGACGACGACGTCTTCCGAGCGCGCGAGCTCGCAAATCTCACTCGGCGGAAAGCGTGAAGTCAGTGCGTCAGCGAGAGTGTCGATACGTCGATAGTCTCTCTGCATTTGCGCGCGACGCACAAGCTGAGTGAAGACTTCGGCTGATTCAGTCTTTTCCAACAACACCGCCGCGCAAGTATCAGCGATCGATTTCAGCTTGCCGTTTTTTTCCGGGTCAAGAGCATCCGTCTTTTCCGCTGCGCGGTCATCGAGCGCGGCGAGAAACCGGCTGAGCTCGATATCTGCGCGTGCGTCATAATGAAAGTTGCGGACGGAAGGACTGCCGGTTGATGCAGCTTGCAACGCACGTTCGACCAGGCCGCGTGTCGCGGGTCGCAATTCAGACCAGGCCGTTGCGATGCGACCACCGAAATCGTCGATGATGAGAGGGGAAGGCATAGAACGGCGTACTATACGAAATATAGGGCCTACAGGTCCAATAGGACGTATATATTAGCTAGCTATATTGTGATCCTTGATCTCTGCAATCGTCGGGAACGGAATCTTTACGATCTGGCCATTTGCAATCTCGATCTTTACGCTGGGAGTGGTGAGGGCCTGGGTGGTTTTCATGCTCCGCACTGTGCCACGCACGCGCCGGCCGTCGGTCGTAATAATCTCCACATTGTCCTTCCCATACAGGGGTTGCAGAGCCGCGAGTGCCTTGGTGATTTCCACAATTCCATCCTCCCTGGGGCCGTCGAAACTATGTCCAGATATTGCCTTTTATGAGGCAGGTTGTCTATCGGCGGCGGCCGATGCAACCGGAAAACATTATTTGGCGTATAGAACCTGTCCGTGTATTCTTTGGCTAAACTCTAACGATAGGTGATCCTCCGATGTCGGATTCAGAAGTGTCAATGCCCATGGCCGCGCCGGCAAATCAAACGATTTGTTCAAACTGCCATTCCCCAATGCCATCTGAACTCCGTTTCTGTCGCAATTGCGGGTTTCGTCTGACTTCCGAATTGGGAGGCTACACCGCAACCGATGCTTCGGGCCCCTTTGTTCCTTCCGCGCCCGCGAAAAGAAAACGACGTATCAGCGGAATGTCGTGGATCTTTATTGGGTTGCTGGCGTTTTTCGTCGTTGCTGCCGGTTTCACTGCGTTGGTTGCGCCCTTGCGAAACAGCACGATTGTGAATCGCACACCAGTCAATAGGGCCGTTGTCGGAGCGAATTTTGATCAAACTGATGACGGGGTGCTTCTGGAGAGTGTGAGTCTTCCTAATGGACCCGCCGACAAAGCAGGTTTGATCGGCGGCGATATGATCCTCAGTTTCAATGGTCAGAAAATCGAAAAGGATGATCAGCTAACCGACCTGCTGACGAAAACGCAGCCCGGACAGACTGTCGATGTTGAGTATTCGCGCGACGGCGAAAAGAAAGTTGCCAAGTTAACCACCATCTCTCAGGACGACGAGCGGAAGCTGACCCGCGAGTTTGAGAGACGTCCCGAAGGACGTGCTCAATTCGGTTATGAGGATGGCGATGCTGAGCGAGTCTCTGTTCCCGGCATGAATATTCACGGCGTGAAACTCGGAACGATTCTACGCAGTCGACCGGCTGATATGGCGGGAATCAAAGAGGGCGACATTGTTGTCGAATTCGATGGTCTGCCGATTCGCACGAGTGAAGAGTTTCTGATGCGCGTGAAACGCGCACAGCCTTACAGCACGGTGAAGTTAGTGGTGATGCGTGGTCCGGCTCCGCCTGAAGATGATGGCGATGGTGATGAACCGCCGAAGCACGATGAACCAGTAACTCCGCCTAAACCCGGCGAAACCAAACCGCTTCAGAAACTGGAGATTCCAGTAAAGCTAGGCAAGCAGTAAATCACTCAGTCTGTGTAGATCTGTTGCCTGAAACGTAGTCGCGTAATCGCGCCTCCATTTCCCGTTTCACTTCGTCGCGTTCTTCTTCTGTTTCGTCGGCTTCAAACGTCTCAAACAACGCATATTGAGTTTGAGCCAGCATTCGCAGCTCCCACGCTTCGCGGTTGTTGTGCGAGGGACGCGAAAACCACAAGGCATCAAACGCGGCTTCTCGAACCGGCACTCTGTTGAGTAGTTCGGCCTCCTGCGAATGAAACTCAGCGCGCGTCGCCGGTTGCAAAAGCGCACTGCGCAACTCCCATCCATGCTTGCGATAGGTTGCGACCAATTCGAGAAACAGATTCGCGGTTTTCATATACACCGATTACACAGATTACACCATAAAATCTGTGTATCTGTGGATACCCGGTTGACCGTCTTAATCCGCGCCCACTATCATCGTTTGCACTTTGGTTACCAGTCTGATTTTGCTCGTGATCTGGAGAACAGTTGCAAGCGGGGCGATACCAGTACTGAAAAACATGTCAACACAGCCAATGTCGTCTAACGCTAGTCGAGCATCGAACGACGGGAACGAATCAACTCCTTTCTACGAAGCGCTTGCAAAGGCCCTCAAAAAGCGAAAGGCTAAACTCGAGCGTATCTGTCCGTCGTCTGACCCGGTTTCGAAGCGAATCCTCGAAGAATATGGTGCGATCTTCGTCGCGGATAAGAAAGTGATCCCGCCGCCCGTCTGTGTTTTCACCAATGAAGAACAGGTGACGAAGTTTCAGGACGACGCGGGGTGGGATGTTGAAACAATCGGCTTCGATGACGTTGAGTTACAACCCGAGGCGATGAAGAAACTGAGAAAGGCACGCGAGGAAGCACAAAAAGAAGGACTCGACATCACTCCGCGCGATGGATCAGAAGCAGCGCGACGCAACTACGAAGACAGTGTGCGACTGTGGAACTCGCGTTTTGAGCCTGCGCTCGACTACTGGCTCGCGCAGGGACGTCTCACGCAGGAGCAAGTCGACCGGCTGCGGAGCTTGCCGTTGTCACAACAGGTTGCCGAGGTTTTGGAACTCGAGAAGACGGGTATTTACTTCAGTAAAGATCTTTCGAAGTCGATTCTTTATTCGATCGCGGCGCCGGGCGCGTCGCAACACATCGCGATGCTGGCGTTTGACGTCGACCAGTTTGAGAACCCGCGCATCCGCGAAATCATGGCGAAGCATGGTTGGTTTCAGACTGTGCTGAGCGACTTGCCTCACTTCACCTTTCTCGGGTTGAAAGAAAAGGACCTGCCGAAACACGGACTCCGCAGTCTGGAAATCAACGGGCAGGTGTTCTGGATCCCGAACGTACCAGGCATACATCCGGGATTAGACAAATAAGCCGGCCCTTCTACTCCTTCTTTAATTCATGTAAATACTGCCTGCGTTCGTCCGCTGTAAATTCATGACGGGAAATTCTGCGTTGAGCAAGGTTGATTAATTCTGCAACGTCGAGGGTATAGACCAGCGCATCACCATTCGAGTTGGTGATAACCAAACGCGAGTTGTCTGGGCTAAAGGCAACGCTGTTGACGTTTGAAGCGTGGCTGTCCAGGCTGAATAATTCCTGGCCTGTATTTGCCAACCAAACTTTCGCCGTGCCGTCGTTGCTGGCTGTAGCAATGAGCCTCCCATCACTGCTAAACGTGACGTCATTCACGTCGTCACTGTGACCGGACAGATCCATCAACTCCTTGCCTGTGAAGATATCCCAAATCTTGACATTACCGTTTTCGCAGGTGGTGACGAGGCGCTTTCCATCGAGGCTGAAGCGAACCTGTGACACGCTGGCAGTGTGATCCGTCAAAGTGCGCAACTCCTTCCCACTGTTGACATCCCACAACTTCGCGCTTTGATCACTGCTGCCAGTAGCGATTATCTGATCATCAGGACTGAAGGCAACGCTCGTTACACGAGATGTATGTCCGGCAAGTGAATGTAGTTGGTCCCCAGTTTGAGCGTTCCATACGAGGCCTATATCGTCTTTGGCGCCGGCAAGAAGTTTGCCATTTGGGCTAAATACTATTTCACATCCGTAAGAAGCTTGTTTTGCTTCGGACCAAATACTCTTATGCGAGCTGGTGTCCCAGATATTCACCGCGTCATTGCCAAGGATGGCGAGCAGTTTCCGTTCCGGGTTATAGGCAAACGAATTGATCACGCCGTCGTGCTGCAAAATGGTCCCCAACTCTTTGCCGGAGTTCGCGTCCCACTCTTTCACCGTATCGCCAGCTGCTCTTCCCGCCAACCGGCTTCCATCCGAACTAAATCTAAGATCCATGAGTCCGAAGAATTCTTCAGGGGTAGTCAAGATCAGTAACTCCTTCAGCGGAGTTGTTTCCCACATCTTTGCTGTTCCATCAGCGCTGGCGGTTGCTATGAATTGGCCATCGCCAGTGAACTCTACGCTTGTGATCGAATCTTTGTGGCCCGACAATGTCATCAATTGTCTTTTGGATTTGACATCCCAAACCTCGAGGGTCTTTCCGGCAAAAGCAGCGATGAGCTTCCCATTCGGACTAAAAGCGAGTCCCTTCGAAAATCTCGGGTCTGCTTTTCCGGTTTCCCTGGTTTCGAACTGGCCTTCCATTGTGGATGAACGCCCCTCACTAACATCCCAGATCAGGACGCTGCCGTTTTCGGACAAGGTGGCGAGTTGTTTTCCATCGTCGCTGAAGGTCGCGGGAAAGGTGACATGCGATGTTGAAAGATCAAATAATTCTTTGCCCTCCGAAGTGGTATCCCACAATTTCGCTGTTCCGTCGTTCGTTAGGGTAAACAGCCGATCCCCTGTCGGGCTGAAAGTTCTTTGCGGCCTCTTGAAATTATCGATTCCCACTTCGATACTCCGAGGCGACTGTAAGTCTTTCGTCAGATCCCAGGATCTCACTTCAAAAACGGTGCAGCCAGCTCGATCAGAACGTGTACAACCCCCTGCCACGAACCTCTTACCACCGTCGCTAAAAGTTAGACTCTCGATTGTCAGGGGAAGCTCGTAAGGTAATTCCAGTGATTTACCGGTGGCGAGAGTCCACACCCTCAGACTTTTCGCGCTGGCTACTGCCAACATAGAGTCATCCTTACCAAACGCCATGGGCCCAACCCTCTCACCTTCGCTCGGCACAGCGAAAAGAGTAACGCCGCTGGCCAAATCTTGTACTTCAACTGCTCCACCTTCAATTGGAATCGCGACGCGCCTGCTGTCGTGGCTTAGCACCATCCGCCCTCCTCTGTAACCGCGTTTAGCCGCGTTGTTGACAAGGTCACGTACCCACGTGCCGGAATTTGCATCCCACAATTTCACCACGCCATCATCGCCGTGAGTAATTACGAATTTCCCATTTGGATCGTAAGCTACTTCCGTAACCGCTTTCTTATGTCCGTTCAGAGTGTGCCTAACTCGGGACGCCTGCGTCGCTTCATGCAAGGCTTCGATAGCTTCCTTTTTTTCCGTTTCATTAATGCCCGGTTCCTTAGCAAATTCCGTAAACGCTTGCAGCGCCAGGAGCGCACTCAACTCCGGATCTGTGCTCAGATTGTTCTTTGACGCGGCGGCCAACTCGCGTGACTTGGCGATGGCAGCTTGTTGATCGGCCCGCTGGCGTTCCATGTCGGCTACACCGCGGGCGGCTTCGGCTTCTCCTTTTGCTATGTCAGCCTCCGAGGCCCGCTTGTCTGCCAGGTCGGCCTGCTCATTGGCTCGCAGGCGCTCTTTCTCAGCTAGGTTAGCCTGATCCGTAGCACGAGCAGACTGAGCATCGGCCCGCTTGCTTTGGTCTTCGGCAATTGCCTTCTGTCTTTGTGATTCCCTTGCATCGGAGATTGCGAGGCCGCGTTGCTTGAATGCAAGGGCTGCTCCTGCCAGAGCCAACAGAGTCATCACGGCCAGAGCGATCGAAAGCCAGCGCAGACGCGCGGCTGACTTGGCTTTCTCCTCGACTCGGGCCTGGGCTTCGGCCTCTTGCCGTTGTTCTATTGCAAGTCGCTCGGCCTCCGCTCGCTCCTCCATTTGTGCATAGCGCCGTCGCCAATCCAGAATCGCCGCAGCGAGCTTATCGTGACGGATTTCGTAACGCGGTGAATCAGGTTGGCCCGGCGGCGGATCGACGGGTTGCAGGATGCGAGCATCCGCGCCGCACAGCTTTTCCAGTACGCCGGTCAGGCGTGTCTCATCCACGCGGGTATATTCGGACAAAGCTGAAACCGTGTGC
>Ga0207709_10001894_pt1 | contig 13800 bp, 7 predicted proteins | sample KBSM34metaG_FD_184397 | JGI IMG/M metagenome (GOLD analysis project Ga0207709, IMG submission 184397) | Miscanthus rhizosphere microbial communities from Kellogg Biological Station, Michigan, USA - KBS M3-4 metaG (SPAdes) (version 2) | ecosystem: Host-associated > Plants > Roots > Rhizosphere >...
CCCAACGCATCATACTCCTCATAGGAATAAGTGGAGACGCTCGAGGTAACGCCAGTAAGCCGGCCCTTCGAATATGGAACCGCGTCGTAACTGAAGCTAACGTCGGGTGTATCGTCGTTATAAGTTCGTGACGTAAGCCGGTTGAGTTCGTCATATGCATAGACGATTGCAAGGTGGGTTGTGTTCGGCAACACCCGCGGATCCGTTTTTGTCGTCAAGTTGCCGTTTCCGTCGTACTCATAGGTAATTCTGCCGCCTTCGGGACTGATAACCTCCGCCAAACGTGACAGACTCGTGTAATTGAAGGTCCGTGTTTGAAGACCTTGAGTTACTTGCGTCATGTTCCCTAATGCGTTGTAGTCATAAGAAGTGGGCTGGGTCGGCGCAGTCTGGGAACCGAGTGTATTGTTTGCGTCTGAAGGTTCATCTACTCGAACGACTTGACCGAGTCCATCCACTTTACTCCTTCGCGGTCGCCCTACCTGGTCGGTGACTGTTGTAAACATCCCGTCATACGCAGTCGAAACCGTGCCGGTGCTCGACGTATTTCCTGCCCACGGAGCAGGCAACGTGGCGCCCGAATAAGTATCCATCTGGACCACACGACCTGCTCGGTCACTGCGTGAACGGTTCCAACCCATCGTCGGCTCTGAATTCGCCGCTACCGATGTATCTGCACGGAAGGGGTTGGAAACCAATACATAACTACCTAACACCGAACTGTTATTGGCAAGACAAGTGGCATCGTTCAAGGGCTGGCAGGGATTGTTAATCGCATAACGAGTCTGCACCTTTATACCGGCAGTCTCGGTAGTCAGCGCGGGAACGGAGTACTCCTCAAGTTGCCTCGTTAATCGTAGTCGACCAAGCTGATCGAAGTGTTTGATCGTAACAAGCTTGCCATCTCCGGCAGCATCCAGGTCTGAGCGCGTAACGATGCGACGGTCAGCATCGAAATACTGCATCGATAACTGGGTCTCCACGTCAGTTAGATCCGCTGCAGAGCGCACCAGTGTGGGTCGTCCCAAGGCATCATAGGAGGTGAGCGTTGAAACGTCGTTGTCCTCGTCGACAGAAGCCGTTACCAGACCCGTGTTGAAATCGTATTGACGTGTTTCGGTTCGTTTTACTGGAGATCCATATGCTGTTTCGATCTGTGTCGCATAAAGATCACTGACGGTTCCAATCTGGCCGTACGTGAACTGTGTCTGATCGCCATTTGGATGTGTTACCAAATGCGGCATTCCGTATGCCGTGTACGTGGTCGCCACGCTAATGGAGTTAGAGGCCGTCAACAACGGCGCCGTCCCTTGAGGCAACGCTCCCCTGGTTGAATCCCATGACCGGAGTTCCGTTAAATTGCCCGTCGTCAGAGCGTTATCGTAGGTGTATTCCGTATGCGATAGTGGCTGCACGCTTCCGTTCTGAATCTCTGTCCAAAACATGGCGTTGCGCAACCGTGGCGAACCGGAATTGTAGTAACTGTCCGGATCATCGGTTGTTGAATTTGAGGAATCCGGCGTCGCGCTGTAGTAGGAATTAACCGTTACCCGTTTGAGCGGTGCGGACGCAGGTATCTGCAATGCACCGCCCGGACCGCCGTGAATCGTGCTCTGGTCCACCCAATCATACTCTTTCACCTTCGTGATATTTCCGTTCTTATCGTAGGTGTAGTCCTTGATTGCAGTCTTTCCTCCAGTAATGGAGATGAACTCCGTCTTCACAAACGCGTTCACGTTAGCGCTGGCGCCTGACTGCGCCGGAAGATTATTGGCTGACCATATTCGTTCGACAACGGTGCCGTCGGGCCCGGTTGACACAAGGGGCCGACCATACATGAACGGATCCAGGAGGCTGAAAGACTCAGTCGAGACACCGCCATCAGGGCCGACGACAGTTGAGGAGTTGGCTGCACTATTACGCAAAGTGAAGTCAAAACTATACGTGGTCGTTTCAGTGACTTGAGTTGAGTCGCCATCGTACTCCCGCAAATATTTCAGATCCTTTCGTACCGGATGATTTTGGAGCACGTCCCAGGAGTCAGCCGTTGCCTGATTGTTACGCTTGTAGGTGTAATTAGCGTCGGCGCCAGACGGCAAAATCATCCTGCTAATTTCGCCCCATCCAACTGACGGATTGACTGTTCCTCCGTTGGGATAATCACTGGTGGTGGCGCCGTTATATTCGAAGTTGTAGGAGAGACTGCCGGCTTGTGTTGGCAACGTAATGCTGCTGATTACACGGAAGCCCTGATTTAACTGCTGTGTAAATGAGCTGTCCCCAGCGTAGTAAGTCTTATTAACATAAGTCGTGGTCCAGTTAATGGTCCACTTCAACTGCACTCCGCCAGTTCCCTTAGTATAAACAAAGTCCTGGTTCGAGGGACCGTATTCAAGCACGATATCTCGGCCTAGTTGATCGGCTATGCGCGTGGCCGGATTTCCATTGCTGGTGGTGGTCAGAATGTCTGTATAGTTGTTGTTGCGATCGAATATTCGCTGGCCGCCGTTGACTGCCACCGTCGGATCATTCGAAGCGCGAGTTCCGTCAGGAAAATAAAGAGTCCAATAGCGCGGGCGAGTACCGAACTGATCCGGCTGGCCAAAGGTGATAACCAGCTTCTCATACGTTCCGTCGCTGCTGTAATAGGTTCTGGTTTGATAAGTGGGTGCGGTACTGTCGATTATGTATGAAGTATTATTGCAGGTTGGACCAAGGCAGTGACAGAACAGTTGTCTGCCTTCAGGATCGGTCGCGAAGAAAGACGGATGATTGTAATCGTCATTAGTCACTCCCGTAGGCCGGAATTCGTGCGCACTTCCATCTGGAAAACGCATTCTCACTTTAATCACCTCCGCGGCTGAAGTTCGCGTAAAACATTCCTCCTGCGGAGTTCCACCATACGGATACATATAATCTGAGCGCCTGTCGATTAGCTCAAAGCTATAGCCGAGGACATAACGCCAGCTGCCAGTAAGACTCGTCGTTAAGAAAGTTCGCGTACTAAACGAAGCGCCGCCCTGGGGAACGAGAATAGCCGTTGGATCGAAAATTTTACTGTTATAGATTAGCGAAAGACGCGCGCCGGGAGAGCCACCTTGATTGGCTGGTAAAGAAGTTATCGGAATCGTGAACATCAGATTGCCATTCGAGCGGTTAATGTTCTCGATCTCGCTTAAAGTATATGAGCTTGCAGGTGCGAACCCACGCTGGGGTTGCTGCGCTGATTGCCCTTGCGCAGTAATAACCGTCCAACACAAGCACGACGTCATCACAATTAACTGAACCAGCACGCTCGAGTTCAATCGATCGCGGCGAAATCTCTCGGCGAACGCAGGTTGATTAGAATGCTTACTATTGTTTTGCGTCGTGTTTTTTAGGTTTGGCATTTCAAGGTTCTCCAACCAGCCCACACTAAAAGGTTATTGTCGGAAACATTGCACGGGCTTCTGACATGAAGCCGCGCCTCAATATTTCTGATTAGATTGCTTGGGCTATTATTGGACCTGCAGCAGACGCTGCATTGCCGGCACCATCAATCGGGAGATAATCCTGATGGTGACATTTCGTGTTCGATGGGCTATTTCATTCCGCAGCTTTCCGAGAGCGGGGAGTGGCCGGAATTTACTCCTTACATGATCCACTGTCAATAGATTTCTTATTACAAATCTCTTATCACAATTGTTTTTTAGACCGCATTTACAGGATCCTCACGATTTGTTCCGCGGCGCGTTTAGAGGCGCCGGGTTCGCCCAGCTTCTGGGCCACCTCGCGCAAACTTTCGCGCATTGCTTTATTGGTGTCTGGTTCGAGAAGCTGCAGCAGTCCAGCCGAAAGATTTTCTGCTGTGAACTGGTCCTGCATCAATTCTTTTGCGATCTCACGTCCGGCGACGAGGTTTACCAGGCCATAATGCTCTACGGTGATTAAACGCCCGAGCGTGTGCCAGTTAATTGGCGACTCCTTGTAGACAACCACCATCGGTGTTTCGAGCAGCGCGGCTTCGAGAGTTGCGGTCCCACTCGCGATCGTGGCTGCGTCTGACGCTGCGAGCGCTTCGCGAGTCTGATGTTGTACGAGCGTGATGTCTGCACAGTCATGTTCTGACAAAATTACCCGCGTCTCTTCTACTGTCCTGCTTGGTGCGACGACTACGACAGCTTGAACGTCAGGTCGCGAGGTGTGAAGTTGTTTGATCGCCTCGATCATCGGCGGCAGTATTCTTTGTAATTCCTTTATCCTGCTGCCGGGCAGGAAAGAAACAATCGGTCTCGCGGGATCGAGATCGTTGCGACGACAAAACTCTTCGCGTCCGAAGCGCGCCTTGACTTCGCCTGATAATGGATGTCCGACGAATTCGACGTGAGCGACGTCACGGGCTTTGTACCATTCAGCTTCAAACGGCAGGATCGACAACAGCAGATCGACGTCGCGTTTGATGTTGCGGATGCGACGAGGACGCCAGGCCCATAGTTGAGGACTGATGTAATAGATGACTTTCAAGCCGCGGCGGTGCAGGCTCGAGGCGAGTCGGAGATTGAATTCCGGCCAGTCGACGAGAACAACTGCGTCTGGCGTCCGTTCAATTGCAGCAATTTTGAGTTTGCGAAAGGCCTTGAGGAACTTCTGAAAGACGCGCCCGACTTCGACGATTCCCATGATGGCGAGTTCGTCGGAGTTGACGATCGTCTCGACGCCAGCCTGACGCATCAAAGGCCCGGTTGCGCCGAAGAGATCCAATTCGCCATGTTCGCGAAGCGCCTTGACGAGCGCCGCAGCGTGAGCATCACCCGACGGCTCACCAGCAACGATCATCAGTTTGTGTCGCGTGGGCACGCGCCGGATGATAGCAGACGAGAGGTCATATACGACTTATAGGACCTATTACGATTTTCGTGCTAGCATCCACGCGCGATATATGACCCGTTATCCCCTGGCTATCATAACTCTCATATTTGCTTGCCAGTTTGTATTCGCGCAGCAAACGAATCCGGTCGATCGCAAAGTCGCGAATCCGATGACGGATACGCCGAACGTCAATCCTCTTAATACAGATCAACCCGTGCAGCGTCGTCCCAGGACGCAAGGTGGAGTGCAGGGTGTCGCCACCGACGAGCTCAAGGTTACCGCCGGGAAGGAGAGTGGCTCGGGACCTGAAAACGCGCGTGTTGTGGTGTATGAAGGCAACGTCGACATCCGCATCGGCACTTATCGTTTGCAGGCAGACAAAGTCACGGTTTACGACGCTGAGAATCGAGTAGTCGCGGAAGGCAACGTCGTTTTCGACCAGGCCGACCAACAACGCATCACCGGATCGCGTGGCGAGTGGAACTATCGCACCAAAACCGGTTACTTCGTCGACTCAACCGGCTATACAAACCAGACTCAAGACGGCACACGCATTTATTTCACTGCGGATCGCGTCGAGAAGATCAGTCTCGACACGATTGTCGCGACAAACGTCCAGGTCACTGCCTGTGACGAAGACGTTCCGAAGTGGAGCTTTCACGCGAACAAGACGCGAATCAAAACCGGCGACCGCGTTTACGTTTACGGTCCGAAACTGAAACTGAAAAACGTTCCTGTGTTCTATCTGCCGTATGCTTCAGTTTCGATAAAGACGCGCGATCGCGCCTCGGGATTTTTGACGCCGACGTTTGGTGGCTCGGGTGCGAAGGGCGCCCGGTTGTCGAACGGCTACTATCTAACACTTGGGCGCTCAGCAGATTTCACTTTCCGTAGTGACATCTACACTGCGCGCGGACTCGGATTTGGTGGCGACCTGCGCACGCGCGCCAATTCGCGCTCGTATCTCAACTTCGGATTCTACGCAGTCAAGGATCGGATCTTTGGACCATCCGCCGACGCAGCTCATCCCGATCAAGGTGGCTCGAGTCTTTACGTCGACGGCGTCCACTATTTCAAGAACGGTTTCATCGCCGTCGCCGACGTCAACATCACTTCCAACCTCGCCTTCCGCCAGGTGTTCTCAGACAACATTCAACAAGCGATCTCGCCGGAAGAGACTTCGCAGGTTTTTATAAACAAGGATCACAACGAATACAGTTTTAACTTTCTCGCGCGCACGCAGGTTACGTCGCTTACGAATGCACGTATTCGTATTCGCCAGTTGCCGAGCATTAGCATCGACAAGCGTCCGGGCATCGTTAGTTTCTTCAAGGATCTGCCGCTGTATTTTTCTTTCAGTGGTTCTGCCGATGGTGTAAGCCGGAAAGAGACTGTTGAAGATGCCGTGCAGTTTGTGAATGACGTCGGCGGGAATCCGATCATTTCGCCGTCGATCGTGCAGCGTCTCGATCTGCATCCGCGATTCGAGTTGCCCTTGAATTTCGCCGGTTGGTCCATCACCGCATCGGCGGCCGGGCGCGTCACGTTCTATTCGAACTCACTCGATCCGAACACGCGTGATGTGCTGAGCCGTAACCTGACGAGATCTTATGGAGAGTTTGAAGTGGATGTGAGGCCGCCGGCGCTTGCGAGAGACTTTCGTCGTGGTGGCAACTTCTTCTTTCGTCACGTGATCGAGCCTTACGTGACGTATCGAAGGCTGACCGGCATTAACAACTTCGATCGCATCATTCGCTTCGATTACGTCGACGCGATCGCCGATACAAACGAGATCGAGTTTGGTATCGCGAATCGGTTCTTCACGCGTCGCTCGACTGAAAACGTCAGCGATGTGCCGGTGAAAGACACAGACGGGCAGAACAGACCGTTGCTGTCGAGCCAGCCTTACGAAGCGTTGACGATCACACTGCGCGGCAAATACTTTTTCGACCCGTTTTTTGGCGGCGCGTTGCTGACGAACCAGCGTAATCAGTTTTATCCGATCAATACGCTTTCGGGTTTTGTGTATGGTGGCGTGCCGCGACGCTTCTCGCCGGTCAACATCGATGCGCGTTATCGTCCGCGAAGACATCTCTTCGTGGATTTCCGGACTGACATCGATTCGCGCAGTCTCGAGATGCGCTCGCTGTCTACAACGTTCGGATTTCAAAAGTCGCTCGTCGAGATCTTCCAGAGTTTTTACTACACGCGCGCGATCGAGCTTTCGCCCGAGCTTGCAAGGTTTGCCGATCCGACTGGGATCGAGGCGGGGACGGTGCGTGGTTCGCAGTGGAGCCCGTCGGTGTTTCTGGGCAATCGTGATCGGGGTTGGTATGGCGGCGCGTCGTTCTTTTTCGATTTCCAGAAGCGGCCCGGCAGAGGTGACAGCTCGCTGATCAGCTCAACGATAACGCTCGGGCACGCGTGGGACTGTTGCGCCGCGACAGCCCAGTTTTCGAGTTTCAACGTCGGCCTGCGAAAAGAGAACCGGGTCGTTTTTGCCTTCCGTCTCAACGGAATCGGCAGCTTCGGCACCGAGCAGATCGGCCAACGGGCGCGGTAACCATCCTGCAAATCCTGTTACATCCTGCAAATCCTGTCTAAATAGTGACAGGATGAACAAGATGTAACAGGATTTGCCTTGAACGATGCCGGATGCCGCGCGATAATGCGAAGGCAACCAAGGCGGTTGCCTTAGCCTCAAAGATCGGCTTCACCTGTTGCCCAGCGTTGTAAGTCCAGGAAAAATAAGTTACGCACATCCCCAACTTAATGAAGAGGGACGAATGAAGAAGCGAAAGAAAACAAAGAAGACTGATTCTGCCACCACAGCCCGGCGCCTGCCCGCGCTAATCGCTTTGGCCTCGGTTGTTCTCGTTATCGCGGCAATATCCGCTGTCTCCAGGCAATTAGTTGCGGAGAAACCAAGCGTGCAGCCGGAGAACAGCAAGAAATACATGACGGTCAAAGTCGCCGGCCAGGACGTTCAGGTTGATCCTCAAACTGGAAAATTGAAGCCGCTCACCGCCCTGGAAGCCCAGGACCTGGCTGCGGGACTCAAGAAGATGCTGAATAAGTCGGCGGATGGACTGACCCAGGTCCAACACGAAGACGGTTCAACGTCGATGGAGCTCAATGGCCGGTTCCGCAATGTCGTTGTCGCTAGTGAGACGGAGGATGGCAAGCTTTCAATGTCTTGCGTTGACAATCCCAAGGCGGCCGCATCGGCGTTAGGAATTGATCCGAAGCTCCTCGATGAACAGAAGCCGGTTCCCACCGTACCACAGCAGAACTACTGACAATGACTAAGCATGTACCCTGCAGGCACCGAGTGCTCCTGTTCGCGTTTGCGACAATTCTTTTTGTGTCGTCATCCGCCTTTGGCGCGGTAACAGTCACCATTAAAAATAACGACGGCGCAGACGTTGGTTTTAACGACAAAACACCCAGGTCTCCGGTTGGAGGAAATCCCGGCACGACCCTGGGACAGCAACGATTTAATGCCCTTCAACATGCGGCAGATATCTGGGGAGCGGCTCTGACAAGTAATACTCAGATTGTCATCGGCGCAACGTGGGTTACTTTGCCGTGCGAAGACACCGGAGGCACGCTCGCATCTGCGGGAAGCCATAGCGGGATCAGGAACTTTCCGGGCGCGCCTTTCTCGAACACATGGTATCCCCTCGCTCTTGCGAACGCGGTTTCAGGATCTGATCGAAACGGTGCAACGGTCGAAATTGATGCTGAGTTCAACCTCAACATCGGAACGCCTGGCTGCTTATCCAGCCGAACCTGGTATCTGGGATTCGATAACGCTCATGGCTCGAGCGGCATTGATCTCGTAACTGTGGCCCTGCACGAGTTTGCTCACGGTCTTGGCTTTTCCTCGTTCACCAACGAAGCAACTGGCACGCAGCCTTCAGGATCGCCGACCATCTTCGATCGGTTCCTGCGTGACAATACCACCGGCAAACTCTGGCCCGACATGACTGATAGTGAACGGGTCGCCTCTGCAATCAACTTTCGTAATCTGGTCTGGATCGGTTCTCAGGTAACCACTGCTGTGCCAGGCGTATTGAGTTCCGGTGCTGATGGGTCGAACCATGCACGCGTGTACACTCCTAATCCCGTAGACCCGGGATCGTCAGTTTCACACTTTGATACGGGCCTGACACCGAATCAACTGATGGAACCAAACATCAGCAATAATCTGACCCACAGTGTCCAGCCGCCACAGGATCTGACGTTACCGCTGTTGCTCGATATAGGTTGGGGCGCGAACGGTGGCCCAACACCTTCGCCAACACCGACGCCTTCGCCACCAGCCAACGACAATTTCCTGTCCGGGCAGGTGATTACTGGGTGTTCGGGCTCGGTGACAGGCACTAACGTGGGCTCCACACACGAAGCCGGAGAACCAAATCATTTAACGGACGGCAGTGGTGGCACTCATTCGGTTTGGTATCAATGGCAGGCACCGATCGGCTCCAGTGTCACTATCGATACGTCGGGGAGTAACTACGACACCGCGCTCGCAGTCTACACAGGAACGGCCCTCAATAATCTGGTACCCATTGCCAAGAACGACGACGTAAATCCTGGCGTCGTGCAAACCAGTATCGTCACCTTTAACGCACTCGCCGGGACCATTTACAAAATCGCCGTGGATGGATTCGATGGCGGCGATGGAGGCGATAGTGGCTCGATCAAGCTGAACTGGAGTAACGGGTGCACTTTGCCTGTCCTTGGGCAGCCGCCTCAGATCCTTCTTGAACAATCCGGGCCGGCGGGCGATCAGGCGGCGATTTTCGATTCCATTCTCCACGTCAGAGATCCGTTTCTGCTGGTAAATACTGCAGATCTCTTTTTACCGGTGTCGGATCAAAATACGAGAGTGGTGATCTTTGTCGCAAATCTGCCAGGATCGTCCACATCAGGGAAGGTAGTCAATCTTATCGACGGTAGTAACAACTCGTATGAGATTACCCCGATTGATGTGCACGAATATACTGAGTTCCCATTCAGCCAGGTCACATTTCGTCTGCCTAATGGTTTGAGTTCGGGTACCTGTAGGATCAGGATGTTTTCAAATAGCTTCGTTAGTAATACGGCGACCTTCAGAATTCTCTAACTACTTTGGGGAGGACTGTGTCAGAACGGTAAAATTTTCAGACCATGGCCCGGAATGGAGCATCAAAATGCTAAATTTCCCGGTCAAATGTCGCCATTAAGTGTTTACAGCAGGTAGAAGCTAAACAGTGTTGACAGAATGGTTAGGGCGCAAGTATAGTTTTTGGTCAAGCGGCCGGAAAGGGCTCGCCCAGCCTCAGTCCCCTCAGATGAACACGATCCATATTTGGAGTTGAATATGAGAAAGCTCGCAGCAACAATTTTCCTGACGGTATTTATTTCTGTCGTTGGTTACGCCCAGTCGCCGCCGACCTTGCGAATTGTCACCGAAACGCCCGGTCTCCCCTCGGAGCTGTTTTATGGTGATCTCAAGGTGAAACCACTGAGATTGAGGCCCGGTACCAATACAGTAATCACAATCAATGACTTCGATTTCTTCGTGTCGCAACAGTACATCGACTTCCTGAAGCGCTTTCCGGAGCCGGCAGGGTTGCAGTTCTATATGGACACCCTGAATCCTGACACCAAATGTGCGCCAACGGATATCGAGTGCAGAAAAGTACTGCGAGGCATTGTGGCGGCCAATTTCTTCCGTTCCCCGGAGTTCCAGCGTAAGGGCTCATACGTGATGTACCTTTACATGGTGTCTCTGGGTCAACGACCCGTAACTCCTGCTGAATTAGCGGACCCGACTAAGATTGAACGTCCACATTATGCAGAGTTCATGGCCGACCTGGCAGCCATCTCAACACCGAATGACGATGCCGCCCTGACTGAGCAGAAAAAGGCCGCCCTCGCTGAAGCGTGGATGCTGCGTGCCGAGATTGTGGCCAAGTACGGTGCTCTATCGAACGCTCAGTTCGTTCAGACGTTACTGGACACCGCGGGCGTAACGAACCCAAATCAGGCTCAGTTGGTGGCAGACTTGAACGCAGCTACCAAAACGCGCGGTCAGGTGTTGCGAATCATTGCTGAGAGCACGCAGGTGAGTGACAAGTTTTACAAGCAGGCATTTGTGACCATGGAATACATGGGTTTCCTCCGTCGCGATCCGGAAGACTGCCATGGTAGTCCTGACCCGTCGCAGTGTGGTTACATCTTCCACAACGCTCGCTTCCAACTTGGTTTCGATCCCGCGGACATCGAAAACGTTATCGTGCGCGGTTTCATGGAGTCACCCGAGTACCTGAACAGATTCTAAGCCAGCCTCAATAATTTAATAGGCCACAAAAAGGCACAAAAGGCACAAAGATTTTCTTGTGCCTTTTGTGCTTTTTTGTGGCTTAAATGATACTCCTGAAATATGGACTTCGGACTGGATGGCGTCCCGCTGAATCAGGCATTGACGGGGGTGGGGCATTACACGTTGGAGTTGGCTCAGGCGCTCGCGCGGATTGCTCCGGAAGACAGGTTTGAGTTGCTTTCACCTTTGCCGAGTTTGCACCGGCCTGCATTACCTTTGAACCTGCATGTCACTCAAGCGAGAGTAAACAGTCTGAGTCGACGCTTGTGGTGGCAGGTGGGATTGCCGCGTTACATCCGCCGATCTCGATTCAGTGTTTTTCACGGCACCAACTATAGCGTCCCGCTTTGGAAGATGTGTCCGACCGTCGTTACCATTCACGATCTATCGCTTCTTCTCTGGCCCCAAACACACGCTCAACATCTCGCGCGCCGGGCTCGCTGGCGCTTGCCGTTAATGGCGCGTCGCGCTGACGCGATCATCGTTCCTTCGCAAAGTATAAAAACGGAAGTCTGTGAGCACCTGGGAATCGACGAGTCGAAGATCACAGTGATCCCGGAAGCGCCACGTGCCTCGTTCTCGCCGGTTGCTGAAACAGTAGCGGTTCGACGACGTCTGAATATTGGTGATGACTTTATCCTGTTTGTCGGCACGCTCGAGCCACGCAAGAATCTGTTGATGCTCGTTCGCGCGTTTGAAGAGATTCTTCGCAACCGTGCTTGTCAGACGCAACTTGTACTTGCAGGAGACGAAGGTTGGCTGACAGGTGAGTTACACGGCTTCTTAAAGAACGCTGATTTTAGCGAACGCGTGAGATTGGTTGGTTATCTTGCAGACGATGATCTGCGAGCACTTTATTCGTCGTGCCGGGTGTTTGTTTACCCGTCGCTGTATGAAGGATTTGGTTTACCACTGCTGGAGGCGATGGCGTGTGGTGCGCCTGTTATCACGAGCAATATACCGAGTATTCGTGAGACCGTCGGAGACGTCGCGCTTTTGGTTTCACCAACCGATGTTAAGGAGTTGGCAACGAGTCTCGTGCGGTTGTTGGAGAACTCTGCCGAACGTGAACAACGATCCGCGGCGGGTAAACAACATGCCTCGAAGTTCTCGTGGGAAAAAGCAGCCGCTGCTACTTTAGATATTTATCGGCGTCTATCTGTGAATCAATCCGTGTAATCTGTGGCTCAAAAACAAAACGGAACCGCTTCTTGATGTACTCTCGCCGGCTTTCCATGCTCAGTCTCCACGCATCAGCGTCGACGACGAAGTGAGCCATCGTCGCTCCCAGAACTGCCCCAAACAGAAAGTCCGCGCCTCGCGCATAAGCCCATGTGCTCTTAACGATCTCCATTTCTCTCAGATCGTTCACACGCCAAAACGCGAAACCAACGACCAGAAGTAAACCCAGAAGCTGCGCGATGCTCTTGTAGGAAAGCGACGGCGTTGGATCTCCGGTCGCAGTCGCCGAGATCACAGTCATGAAGATGATGTACTGGAGGCCGTGTGCCATCGCATAACTGAGGAAGCCGATGTTGTTGTCAGTCGAGATGAATACAGGCAGAAAGAAAAATACACTGGTAAAGAAAAGACAGGTTTTGAGGAAGGTTGTGTTCCTAAAGAATTTTATGTAGACGAAAAGACTGAACAGAGGAACAGCAAAGAACGCTATCCAGCCGATCTGATAAAACATATCGAAAGCCCGGTGCAGGTACGCCGGCGCTACTGCCGTGCCGAGTATTTTGAACGTTCCGAGAATTCCCAGGATAGTTCCGAAATCAATCGCGAGCTTCTCTTCTTTGCGCGGACCGGTTCCCGTTTCTGCTATCGACGCAAAGGCGTAGATTCCGATGTTCTGACGACCGTAGTGAAATGCCTGCCACGCCCAGTAAGCCAGTAGCACAAACGCCTGAGTGATAGTGTTTGTAAAGGCGAAGACCAGGCCCGTAATCACGATCAGGATGATCGGAACGTAGATGTACCTCGCCGGATGCTTCTTAATGATTCCGGAAAAGTTTTTATCGAGATAAAAAAACAAGGTAGCTGGAACGTGAGCGGTCCCGAGAAAAAGGAAAACAGTCTTGATGCCCGCGAAGCCACTAACATCGCCGCGAGATGGAACAATGAAAATGAAAAACGCGATCGGCAGCCAGGTTGAGATCAATAACGACACCAGGAACCAACGTTTGCGCACGAGGTTCCGTGCGACCTTTTGGCCCTCAACGTCGAGCGCAATTGGGTTTGAGGATAAACTCTCCATACCGACTACACGTTTACTGTCTCAGCTGTCGCCCGCCGTATCCCAATTCGTCGCAGCGAAGCGGTCGCGTTAAGGTTTGTCACACCTTCCATAGCTATCGCGCTAATGACGCGGAAAAACAGCGCTCCATCGAGCCAGTCGAAACTGATTGCATCGACGCTGTGTACGCCGAACGTCAATGAATACGTATCAGGCGACAGCCAGCACGAGAAAACAAAACTCACTTCGACAATCTCGCCGCGTTGCCCCTGTCCGAAGTTCACTTGTTGCAACTCAGTGTTCGTGCCGTAGAGATGAATGCCGTGGTGGTTTCGGATCA
>Ga0207709_10001897_pt1 | contig 13788 bp, 12 predicted proteins | sample KBSM34metaG_FD_184397 | JGI IMG/M metagenome (GOLD analysis project Ga0207709, IMG submission 184397) | Miscanthus rhizosphere microbial communities from Kellogg Biological Station, Michigan, USA - KBS M3-4 metaG (SPAdes) (version 2) | ecosystem: Host-associated > Plants > Roots > Rhizosphere >...
AGCTGGTAGACTCCGCGACCATCATGATCAGACTATCCAACCTCACTTTACAGCGTGGTCCGCAGCGCTTGCTAGAAGGCGCCGAGATGACCTTGCACGCCGGCCACAAGGCCGGTTTGATCGGCGCCAACGGCGCCGGAAAATCCAGCCTGTTCGCCTTGCTGCGCGGTGAGCTTTCGCCCGATTCCGGCGACTGCCAGCTGCCCGGCGACTGGCGCATAGCCCACATGCGCCAGGAGGTCGACACCCTCGACCGCTTGGCCGTGGACTATGTGCTCGATGGCGACGTGCGCCTGCGCAAGGTGCAGGCCGAGCTTGCCGTAGCCGAAACGGCGCATGACGGCACCGCCCTGGCCCGCCTGCACAGTGAGCTGGAAAGTGCCGACGGCTATACCGCCGATGCCCGCGCGCGCAAGCTGCTGGCAGGCCTGGGTTTCACCAACGAGCAGATGGACCGCCGTGTCGGTGACTTCTCCGGTGGCTGGCGGATGCGTCTGAGCCTGGCGCAGGCGCTGATGTGCCCGTCCGACCTGCTGCTTCTCGATGAGCCCACCAACCACCTGGACCTGGATGCGATCCTCTGGCTGGAAGACTGGCTCAAGGGTTACCCCGGCACCTTGCTGCTGATTTCCCACGACCGCGATTTCCTCGATGCTGTGGTCGACCACGTGCTGCACGTCGAGCAGCGCAAGCTCAACCTGTACAAGGGCGGTTACAGCGCGTTCGAGCGCACCCGTGCCGAGCGCCTGGCGCAACAGCAGCAAGCCTACGAGAAGCAGCAGGCCCAGCGCGCGCACATGGAAAAGTACATCGCCCGCTTCAAGGCGCAAGCCACCAAGGCCCGCCAGGCACAGAGCCGAATCAAGGCCCTGGAACGTATGGAAGAACTGTCGGCGGCGCATGTCGATTCGCCGTTCGATTTCGTCTTCCGCGAATCGCAGAAAATTTCCAGCCCGCTGCTGGACATGTCCGAGGGCTGTCTGGGCTATGGCGACAAAGCCATCCTGGAGAAGGTCAAGCTGCAGCTGGTGCCGGGTGCGCGCATCGGCCTGCTCGGCCCCAATGGTGCGGGCAAGTCGACCCTGATCAAGAACCTCGCCGGCGAGCTGGCACCGCTGTCGGGGCGCCTGGTCCGTGGCGAGAACCTGGCCGTGGGTTATTTTGCCCAGCACCAGCTCGACTCCCTGGACGACAAGGCCAGCCCGCTGCTTCACCTGCAGCGCATTGCCCCCACAGAGCGCGAGCAGACGTTGCGCGACTTCCTCGGCGGCTTCGATTTTCATGGCAACCGTGTCGACGAACCGGTGGTGAATTTCTCCGGCGGCGAGAAGGCCCGGCTGGCCCTGGCGCTGATCGCCTGGGAGCGGCCGAACCTGTTGCTGCTGGACGAACCGACCAACCACCTCGACCTGGAAATGCGCCTGGCCCTGACCATGGCCCTGCAGGAGTTCGCCGGTGCCGTGGTGGTGGTTTCCCACGACCGTCACCTGCTCAAGAGCACCACCGACGACTTCCTGCTGGTGGCCGACGGCAAGGTCGGTACCTTCGATGGCGACCTGGAAGACTACAGCCGCTGGCTGCTCGACTACCGTCAGCGCAGTGCGCCGGCCAGCAACGCCCCAGCCAACCCGGACAAGACTGACAAGAAGGCCCAGCGCCAGGCGGCAGCGGCCTTGCGTCAGCAGTTGGCACCGCACAAGAAAGCGGCCGACAAGCTGGAGGCCGAGCTCAACCAAGTGCACGGCCAGCTGGCCGAGATCGAGACCGCGCTGGGTGACAGTGGCGTCTACGAGGCGGCGCGCAAGGATGAACTGCGTGACCTGCTGGCCCGCCAGAGCAAGCTCAAGCAGCGTGAAGGCGAGCTGGAAGAGGGCTGGATGGAAGCCTTGGAAACCCTCGAAAGCATGCAGGCCGAGCTCGAGGCGCTGTCCTGATGGAGGAGTTGCGCTCGCTGCTGCCGGGGCAATGGATGGATACCTTCTGGCTGGGGTTGCAGATTCTGCTGATCCTGGCCGCCGCCTTCGTGCTGCAGCGCGTCATCGCCCGTGGCCTCAGCCGTCTGGGCCAGCGTTATCCATTGCCGCCGGAGTTGCTGGTGCCGGTGCGTGGCAGCCTGCGCTGGTTGATCATGGGCAGCGCACTGCTGTTCGTGCTGGAGCGCATGGGGGTTTCTGCGACGGTGCTGTGGACGGCGCTGTCCGGTTTCGTCGCGGTGGCCGCGGTGGCCTTCTTCGCCATGTGGAGCGTGCTTTCCAACCTGCTGTGCGCAGTGTTGATCTTCACCGTCGGGCCGTTTCGCATCGGCGATGTGGTGGAGTTGGTCGATACCCTGGACAAGCCTGGGGTCAAAGGCCGGGTCATAGCCATCAACCTGCTGTTCACCACGCTGATGGAATTGCCCGAGGCGGGCGGGGCGCTGGTGCAAGTGCCCAACAGCCAGTTCTTCCAGAAGTCGGTGCGGCGCTGGCGGGGGGCTGAAGTGCAGGGCCTGAACAGGGACTTGTCGAGCGAGTCTGACTGACCCCCTGACATTGGCCAGCAAAGAGGCCGCTACAACCCCCGCACACACTCAAAAAATCGCTGGTTATTTTTTCACCAACACCTTAGCTTAACGTTTTGCAACATATGTTCGAGCGAGGTGTGTGATGTCGATGGAAGTGTGGTTGGGCTTCTTTGCTGCGTGTTGGGTGATCAGCCTTTCACCGGGGGCCGGGGCGATTGCCTCGATGTCCAGCGGCCTGCAGTACGGTTTCTGGCGCGGTTACTGGAACGCCCTGGGCCTGCAGATTGGCCTGATTGTGCAGATCGCCATCATTGCCGCCGGCGTCGGCGCCATCCTTGCTGCGTCCGCCACTGCCTTCACGATCATCAAGTGGTTTGGCGTCGCCTACCTGGTGTACCTCGCCTACAAGCAATGGCGTGCGTTGCCGATGGACATGAGTGACGAGCCTGCCGTACGCCCCATCGGCAAACCGCTGAGCCTGGTGTTCCGTGGTTTTCTGGTCAACGTCAGCAACCCCAAGGCCTTGGTGTTCATGCTGGCGGTGCTGCCGCAGTTCATCAATCCCCATGAAGCGCTGCTGCCGCAGTACGTGGCAATCACCGTGACCATGATCACCGTCGACATGCTGGTGATGGCGGGTTACACCGGCCTGGCTTCGCGCGTGCTGCGCCTGCTGCGTACGCCCAAGCAGCAGAAGCGGCTGAACCGTACCTTTGCCGGGTTGTTCCTCGGCGCGGCGACCTTCCTGGCGACCCTGCGCCGCGCGCCTATCTGAAAAAAGCCCGCGAGTGATGGCACCGGCTTCGCCGGTGTTCGCGGGGCAAGTCGGATCGCCGCACCGCCGCTATTTCGGTTTTTCCACAAACCCCTTGAGCAAATCCAACGGCAGCGGAAACACGATGGTCGAGCTCTTGTCCCCGGCTATCGCCCCCAGCGTCTGCATATAGCGCAATTGCATGGCCCCCGGCTCCTTGCTGAGCATCTGCGCCGCCTGCATCAGTTTCTCGGACGCCTGCAATTCCCCTTCGGCATGGATCACCTTGGCCCGCCGTTCACGTTCGGCCTCGGCTTGGCGTGCGATGGCACGCACCATCGATTCATTGAGGTCGACGTGCTTGATCTCGACATTGGCCACTTTGATGCCCCAGGCATCGGTTTGCGCATCCAGCACTTGGCGTATGTCGGCGTTGAGCTGCTCGCGTTCGGCCAGCAGCTCGTCCAGTTCGTGCTTGCCGAGCACTGCGCGCAGGGTGGTCTGGGCCAGTTGGCTGGTGGCGACGAGAAAGTCCTCGACCTGAATGATGGCTTTTTGCGGGTCGAGCACGCGGAAGTACAGCACCGCATTGACCTTTACCGAGACGTTGTCGCGGGTGATCACATCCTGCGGCGGCACATCCAGCACGACCGTGCGCAGGTCTACCCGGACCATCTGCTGGATGACCGGGATCAGCAAGATCAGCCCCGGCCCTTTGACCTGCCAGAAGCGCCCCAGCTGGAACACCACGCCGCGCTCGTACTCTCGCAAGATACGGAACGCCGACAGCAACAGCACGCCCAGCAGCATCAGCAGGGCGCCGAAACCCAATTGCATGAACATCGTCATTCTCCTTGCGCCGAAGGTGCAGCGGCGCTTACCTCCAGCATCACGCCGCGACGCGCCATGACGCGCACGTGTTGGCCAGGTTGCAGTGGCGTCGCGCACTGTACCTGCCACTGTTCGCCCTGCGCCTGTACCGAGCCGCAGTACGGGTTGTCTGCCAGCACCTGGGTGACGGTGACCAGTCTGCCGACCAGCCCGGCATCACCGCTGACCAAGGCGCGTTTGCGCGTTTTCAGCGCCATGCCCAGCACGCCACCGATGAACAGCGCCGAAAGCAGCGCCAGGCTGGCGATGAACGCCAAGGGGATGCCAAAGCCGGGGGCATCGGTATCCATCAAGATGACCGCACCGACCACGAACGCAACGATGCCGCCAAAACCGACCACGCCAAAGCTGGGCAAGAACGCTTCGGCGATCATGAAGGCCAGCCCAAGCAAAATCAGCGCGACCCCGGCGTAGCTCACCGGCAGCAACTGCAGGGCATACAGCGCCAACAGCAGGCAGATGCCGCCGATCACGCCGCCAACGGCGGAGCCAGGGTTCATGAACTCGAACAGCAGGCCGTACACGCCGACCATGATCAGCATCAGCGCCACGCTGGGGTTGGTGATCACCGCCAGCAAGCGCGTGCGCCAGTCCGGCAGGTGCTCGACCAGGCTGGCATCGCGGGTGTGCAGTTGCCGTGGTTGGCCGGCAACCTCCAGCGTCTTGCCATCGAGCTGGCGCAGCAGGTCGGGCAGGTCGTTCGCCACCCAGTCGATTACCTTCAGCTGCATGGCCTCGCTGGCTGACAGGCTGACCGCTTCACGCACCGCCTTCTCCGCCCAATCGGCATTGCGCCCGCGCAGCTGCGCCAGGCCCCGTATGTAGGCGGCGGCGTCATTGACCTGTTTGCGGGCGAGGGTTTGCTCATCGTCACCGGGTCTGGCCTTGTCCTCCTTGGGGGCGCCGCCGATCTGCACCGGTGTGGCAGCCCCCAGGTTGGTCCCTGGGGCCATGGCTGCAACATGGCTGGCATAGAGGATATAGGTGCCAGCACTGGCAGCCCGCGCCCCGCTGGGGGCGACGAAGCTTGCAACTGGCACGGGGCTGGCGAGTATTGCCTTGATCATCTGGCGCATGGCGCTGTCCAGGCCGCCGGGCGTATCCATGCGAATGACCACCAGTTGCGCGCCCTGCGCCTGGGCCTGGTCCAGGCTGCGCACCAGGTAGTCTGCACTGGCCGGGCCGATGGCATCGTCGATGCTCAACACCCAGACCGCTCCGGGCGCGGCCTGGCCGCTCGGCGTCAACCCGAGCAGCATCAACAGCAACAGCCAGCGCCACCAGCGAGCGGCCACCTGTCGTCACCTCGTTCGCCTCTATTACACAAGTTTAGTCATGGCTGGCGGCCCAAGGCCTAAAATTGAAGATTGGGGGTAACTGCGGAGGTGCATCATGCGCATGGCAAAGACGCTGCAGGCTCGCCTGGACAAGGCCAACTGCGACTACGACATCATTCCCCATCCACATTCGGCCACCAGCCTGGAATCGGCCCGCACGGCCGGCGTACCCGCCGAGCGGGTCGCCAAGTCGGTGATGCTCGATGACCGGCATGGCAACTACATCATGGCCGTGCTACCGGCCAACCGGCACCTGGACATGAGCAAGGTACGCATGTCCGGCGCCTGGCAACTGACCCGCGAAAGCGGCTTGCCGAGCCTGTTCGGTGATTGCGAACGGGGCGCGGTACCGGCGCTTGGCGATGCCTACGCGATAAAAATGATGCTCGACCCGACCCTTACCCGCCAAGGTGATGTCTACCTGGAGGCAGGTGACCACGATCACCTGATCCACATGAGCATGGAGCAGTTCATGAAGCTGGTACCGCACGCCGAAGTGCGTGAGCTGTGCTGATGTTCTCAAACCAATGCCGGGCGGGCGTCGTGGACGGCCTGGCCGGCTTTCAGGAGGAACCATGGAAGCACCTACCCACCCATTTGCAGACCTTTTCAAACAGCTGGGCTTGCCTGAAGATGCCTTGAGTATCGATCAATTCATCACCAGCCATTCACCGCTGCAAAACGAGATCAAGCTGGTGGATGCCCCGTTCTGGACCGACGCCCAGCGCAATTTCCTGAAGGACAGCATCAATGAAGATGCCGATTGGGCGGTGCCCTTCGACCAACTCAACGAAGCGTTACGTCGCCCCCGAAAATAAAGCGCCGAGCGGCACCTGACGAGTGATTGGCCGTTGCTATGCTCAGGAAAACAATAAGGGGATAGCGCGATGAAAGATCCCTACGCACCAGGCTTCTGGTGCTCCGTGACGATCCTGGGCACGCTGACGGCCAGTTACTTCTATGGCATCAGGCAGACGCAACAGATGAACCAGGCGGTGCAGTTTCTCTACGCCGCCGCCGCGGTCACCGTGGCGGTTGCGCTGGTGGCGCTGACCTGGATCGCCTGGCAACAGTTGCGCCTGAACAAGCGTGAGGTGATCCAGGGGCGAACGTTGCTGACCATCTGGAACACCAAGGTTGCCCTGCGCCGGGTCGAAACGGTGTTCGACCGCTATTTCTGGGGTAGCTACTGGCATTCCGGGCGTACGTTCGAAGAGGTCATGGGCGAGCTCAAGGGCACGCCCCTGGAGCAGAGCCTGGATGCCCTCAAGCGCCAGTGCCGGGCGCTCGACCGCGAAATCCACGATCATCAACACCATTGGCTGGCCAACGCGCGGGACTTATCCAGTGTGGCGGCGGCCATGGCCCGTGAGCGCTACCAGCTCGACCTGGGCGAGCCCACCTGTACCGGCAACGGTACCACCGCAGTGCTCAATCGCGACCTTGAAGTGCTGGTGTATACCTGGTCGGCGCGCCTGCGCAGCTTCGACCATCAACTGGACGAGCTGGAGCGCGCCTACCATTGACGCGGTTCATTCGCCGCGGATGTACTGCTCCAGCTGCAGGATCAGGTTGGCCTGCTCGGCAATGGTTTCCTTTACCAGGTCGCCGATCGACAACAGGCCGAGCAGCTCGCCGTTGCTGACCACCGGCAGGTGACGCAAATGCAGGTTGGTCATCTGGTTCATGCAGTATTCCAGGTTGTGCTTGGGTTCGACCGTGATTACCGGGGCACTCATGATCTCGCGCACCGGTGTTGCCGCTGACGAACGGCCCTTGAGCACCAGCTTGCGGGCGTAATCGCGTTCGCTGACGATGCCCACCACCTGGTTGTTCTCCACCACCGGCAGTGCGCCGATATTCTTCTCCGCGAGCAGCTTGAGGGCCTCCAGCACCGAGTCGTCAGGGCCGATGGTGTAAACGGTCTGGTGTTTCGACTTGGTTTTGAGGATTTGTTCGACGTTTTTCATACGGGCCTCTGCGGTGGAAAAAGCGTTGTCTCCAAGTAAATAAAGCATCCGGCACGGCGCTCTGCACGGCAATGCAGGAAACGGCATGGAGGCGATTGAAAAACGTCATGGTTGAGCCGATTGCGTACTTCGCGCAGGAGGCAGGCCAGATATAGTGTGCTGGCGACCTTCCTGGGGGCGGCAATGTTCCCAATAATCTGTGACAATGCATGTCAAGTTGCCATCATCTAGACCTCGTTCGGCAAGGAGCCGCAATGCAAAGTATGTTTCGCCTTACAGCGCTAAGCTGCGCCTTCATGATCGCTGCCGGTTGCAGCAGCCAACAGAGGGAGAGTATTTCCAAGACTGTAAAAGACATTGGCAAGGACTACGGCCTGCCAGTGCTCTGTGGTGTCGGGGCCGTGGCCGGGGGGGCTGCCGGTTATGCCCTCAAAGGCAAGGACGGCATCTTGCCCGGCGCCGCAGCTGGCGGCGCCTTGGGTTGCGTCGTCGGTTATGTGTGGCAGTCCCGCCTGCAGGAGCTTGACCGCATCGCCAAGGAAGAAAACCTGAAGATCACCACCGAGCAGTTGACGGTCGCCTCGGCCGCCGTGGTAACGGCGGTGCCTGAACAGGCAGGCCTGGTGACTCAGATCGAGGACACCGGCATGTTCGCCACCGGTTCCGACCAACTGACCGCAAGCGGCCAGCGGGCCGTGGCCAAGCTGGCGCAGATGTATGCCAAGCCTGCGGCCAGCGACAAGCAGGCTGCCGCCAAGGAGGCGCAAGCACGTCGCCTGCTGATCGTTGGCCACAGCGATGCGGTGGGTAATGCCGAGTTCAACCAGAAGCTGTCCGAGCGCCGCGCCAAGACGGTCGGCAAGGTCATGCTGCAGGCCGGCATCCCGGCCGGCGCGATCTACTACCAAGGGGCCGGGGCATCGCGCCCGATCGCCGACAACAGCGACCCGCTGCTGCGTGGCAAGAACCGCCGCGTGGAAATCGTCGAGCTGGCAAACGAACAGGCCCTGGTAATGCGTGCCCAGGCCGAAGCGAGCAACACCCGCTACCTGCACTACGGCACCTCGACCGCCGCCAAGCCCCGTCAGGCGGCCACCACGGCGCAAGCGAGCAGCAAGCCTGCGCCGACCAAAGCCACCACGGCGCAGCGTACGCCTGCCGCGACCAGCACCAGCACCAGCACCAGCACCAGCACCAGCACTGCCAAGGCCGTTGCTGGCGCACGACCGCAAGTCGATTTCGCGGGTACGCCGGTTGCCAGCTACAACTGGACCATGGCCCAGAACATCAAGCCGAAACAGAGCGGTTTCACGCTGATCAGCAGCGCCTACGCGGCGCAGATGCCGATGTCCAGCTGCGAAGCCGACCGGCCACGCAATGCCGGTGAAGTGCTGAGCATGGCCAATGACCAGCCCTTGCAGCGGCGCGCCACCAAGGACTATCTGCCGGGCTACAACAACCGTGTCTGGGCCAACTTGGTCAACGGGCACCTGGTGACCGTGTCGCCGGTCTCGATCTTGCGCGAGAACGCCCGGGTCGATCGCCAGCCGATCCTTCAGCTGGTCGAAGACTACAAGCTGCCCACCCAGCACAAGACGCGGACGATGAACGCCGTGGCCAACACCTATGAAGGCGAAAGCGAAGTGCTGTACCGGGTCTTCGCCAGTGATGCCCAGGCCTCGATTTCCTGCATGGATATCGTGTTCAGCAAAGGCAACGCCGAAGTCAACGAGGGTGCCTTGTTCTATGCCGCCGGCAGTGACGCGTATGTCGCTTCCTACAAGCCGATCCCGGCCAAAAAATAAATCCCCGTCAAGGACGTCCTGAATGGAAGACTTTTCGCTTGCTGCACTCAAATCGCTGATTCTCGCTAATCAGTTGCTTTCCGCTGGCCTGCTTTCGCTGCTGATCACGGCGGTGATCGTGCGTAACTACTGGGAAGAGGTGTCCTACTTTCTGATCCGTGTCTGGCACAGCTTCCCCTTGATCGGCACGGTGGCGCGCTTGTCGCGCAAGCCAGCTTCGGTCGACGGTGACGGCTGGATCAACCACGAAGTCAACCTGGCGAACGTGTACAACAAAAAATTCAAGCTGTACGCCAAGGACGCGAACGCCTACAGCGCCTACCTCGATTACCTGTCCAAGGCTGGTGAGGCCGGGCGTTCTGCGCGCCCGTGGTGGGTATTGGCGGTAGTACTGATGTTGGTGGTGGTCGAGGCCATGGGCTTCGCCTATGTGGTCGCCGGCTGGGTGAACATGGATGCCTCCACCAACGACCGTCATTGGCTGACCGCTTTTGTGGCGATCCTGCTGGCCGTCGCCTCGGCGTTTCTTGCCGAAGCCGCCGGGCACGCGTTGCACCACAACAGCCTGGTCGCCCGCGCCCGCCACTGGTGGCAAGGTGAAGAGCCCTCCAAGCGCTCCCGCTCCCTGAAATCCAACAAAGCGATCAACCTGGAAGACTCGTTCGACGACTCGGACAAGCCTGACTACGAGCAGCTGCTGGCCCGCGTAAAGGATGTAAACGCCAACGTCACGCGCAAGTTCTTCTGGTTGATCACTTGTGGTGTGTTCGTGGTTGCCATGGCCATCGGCGCCTTCGTCATCCGTTCGGCCACCCTGGACAGCATCGAGACCGAAATGGTCAACGGCATGCGTGCCGAAGCGTCCTCGCAAAGCAGCACTGCAGGTTCGCCATTCGACCTTCCGGCAGAGTCCCAGGCCATCAACGATGAAGCGGATAACGCCACCATCGACGACAAGATGCAGGCGATCCGCAAGGCCAGCCTGACCACCTATGTGATGCTGTCGCTGATCTACGTGGCGATTCAAGGCATCAGCCTGTGGTTGGCGAGCCGCTACTTCTTCGCCGGTACGCACTCGCATACCGCCTGGCAGCGTACCCACAAGTACGCCACCTCCGAAGAGATGCTCGATGCAATGGATCAGCAGCGTTCGGCCATCGCCAGCCATGCCGATGACAAGCTGCGTCGCCTGCAGACCTTGTTGTCCAGCCGCGATCACACCGATGCCAACGTGCTGACTGCGTTGGACGGGGAAAATACCGCCCGCCGCAATTTCCTGAGTTTCGTCGAGCACAAGGCAGACAAAATCTCGGAGAAGCCGGAAAAGCCAGTTCGGCCCGTTGAAGCCGTTGCGCCAGCTGCGGTCGCCGTCGCAGCAGCGCCGGTCGAGCCCCAGCCTGCCGTTGCCCCAGCTGCCCCAGCTGCCCCAACTGCCCCAGTTGCGGCAGTGGTCGAGCCGGCCGCTATCAAGGCGTCTGACTTCCACGATGTCACCGGCCTGCCGGAAGAAAGCCTGGCCGCCGCCAGCCGTGCGCTGAATGTCAGTGAGGCGCAACTGCGTGATATCCGCGAGCAACAGCAGGCGCTGAAAGCGCTTGGCCTGTTCCCGGCGAACAAGGAGGGCATGCTGTCATGAGGCTTGCCAAGGCCCTGATCCTTGCGCTGGCGCTGCCGTGTGCAGCGCTGGCCGCCGAACGCAACGACCTGCAGAGCTGCTACACGCGCAACGGCCTGGCCGATATCAAGCCAGCAGGGACCGGCCGCGAGCTGGTGGTGATCATCGATCAGACCATCCCGATGCCTGAAGACCTGCAGCGCAGCAGCTGGGGCCAGATCGACCGGTTCGTGCAGCCGGGCGATCGCGTCAGGCTGTATACCTTCTCGGCGTTCCTGCCGGGTGAGTATCAGCGCCTGGTGTATGCCGGGGAGCTGGACATGCCGTTGCAGGGCGAGGTGCGTGACGATGTGAACATGCGCAAACTGCGTGGCCTGGACCAGTGCCTGGCGACCCAGAAAAAAGCCTTTCAGGCAGGCTTTGGCGGCTTGTTCGTGAAAGGCCTGCGTGAAGCCCGCCAGGACATCCCCAAGAGCGAGATCATGAACACGCTGCGCCGCGTGGGTGAAGACATGGGCAAGGAGCAGGGTGTCCAGGAGCGGGTGGTGTACCTGATTTCGGACATGCTCGAGCATTCCGACTACACCAGCTTCTACGCCGCCAATCAGATCAAGCAGCTGGATGTCGCCAGCGAGCTCAAGCTTGCGCAAAGCAAGGGGCTGTATGCGGACCTGCAGGGTGCACGGGTGTATGTGTCTGGCGCAGGCCTGGTCACCGACGCGGTGAAGCATGCCTACCGTTCCGGCAAGACCATGGATGCGCTGAACAACTTCTGGGCGCAGTACCTGAATGCGTCCAACGCGACGCTGGAAGGCTTTGGTACACCGAGCCTGAGCACCGACCTTCGGTAATCAGACACTGGGGCCGCGCTGCGGCCCCAGTGCGCTTGCTTACAGCTTCGGCATCTGCCCGATGCGCGCGACCATCTCGCTCACTACCTGCAGATCCAGCATGAACTGCTCCACGGTCTTGAACTCGTTGTCGTTATGCCCGGTGTACTTCACATCAGGCATGGCCAGGCCGAATTGCACGCCGTTGGGCAGGTCATGCACCGAGGTGGCACCCGCCGAGGTGCCGAACTCATGTTTCATGCCCAGGTTTTCGCTGGCCACGGCCAGCAGGGCCTTGACCCATTCGCCTTCCGGGTTGCGGAACATCGGCTCGTCGAGGCTGTAGTCGAAGGCGACCGGGACATGGCTGGTGCTGGTCCATTTGCCCAGTCTGGCTACCAGTTCCTGCTTGATCGTGGCGACCGGCTTGCCTTTCGGGATGCGCAGGTTCACCGCCAGTTTCAGCCCCTTGTCATCCACGCCGACGAAGGTCAGCGAGGCGGTCAGCGGGCCCATGAACGCATCTTCGAAGCCTACGCCCAGCTTCTTGCCCAGGTAGTCCAGGCCCCAGTTGTCGTTGGCATAGCGAGCGGCGTCGGTGAACTGGTTGTGCTTGAGCGGCACCTGTTGGCCCAGGCCATCGATGAACACCAGCATGCGCGCCACCGGGTTGACCCCAGATTCGGGCTCCGAAGAGTGGGCCGAGACGCCGGTGACGGTCAGCAGCACGTCCTTGCCGGCCACCTTGGCGTCGATCTTGAAGTCACCGCCATTGCCCTTCACGTACTCGGCACCGGCCTTGTTCAGGCTTGCTGCCAGTTCAGCCGGCTTGTCGCTGGCCAGGGTGGCTACCGAGGTGGTGGGGATCTGGTTGGTGGCCAGGCCGCCGGTGAGGTGGGTGATTTCAGCGCCCTGGCCGCTGGCGGCGCGTTTGTCGAAGCTGGCCATCACCGTGCCGTAGCCCTTCTCGGCTATCACCACCGGGTAGCCGCCATCGAGCGCCAGGTTGTAGTCGGGCGTCGGGTTGCGCTCGAAGTAGTAGGGGATGGCATCCCCGCTGGTCTCTTCGGTGGTGTCCACCAGCAGTTTCAGCTGCCGGGCCAGGGGCAGGTTTTCGTCCTTGGCCACCTTCAGTGCATACAGCGCCACGACGATGCCGTTCTTGTCGTCTTCGGTGCCACGGCCGTACATGCGGTCACCTACCAGGGTGACCTTGAACGGGTCGAGGCGGGTGCCATCGTCCAGCTTCCAGTTGTCCGGGTTGACCGGCACCACATCGGCGTGGGCATGAATGCCGACCACTTCCTTGCCTTCGCCGAGGGTGATCTCGTAGACCCGGTTGTCGACATTGCGGAAGGTCAGGCCAAAGCCTTCGGCCAGGGCTTTGATCTTGTCGGCGATCTTCAGGAATTGCGGGTTCTCGTGCTGCGGCACACCGTCGATGCTGAAGGTGGGGATGGCCACCAGTTCACGCAGGGTTTCGGTGGCGGCCTTGCCGTACTTGATGCGGGTATACAGGCCCAGCAGGCGGTTGATCTCGTTTTGCTGTTCGACGGCCAGGGGTTTGTTGGCCAGGTAGGCGCTCAGCGTATCGCCGAGGTTGTCGGCCTTGGCCAGGTCGCTGCCGTTGAGCTTGCCGATGAACTGCTTGAAGTCCGCAGGGTCGGTGCCGTCGTAGGCCTTGATGATGGCCGCAGATTGTTGCTGGGAGAGGTTGGCCTGGGCCGGCACGCTGAACAGGCCGATACTGGCCAGCAGCAGTGAGGTTGCGGTGAGTTTTTTCAGGTGCATGGGTGCGCGCATTCCTTCGCGAATCGTTGTAGGGAGGTACCCGTTCGAAAAACGGGAAGGTGCCCACGCTAACACCAATGCTCTGCGGTACGGGAGTACCAGAAACGCGACATGTCGCACAAACGAAAAAGCCCCGGGAATAATCCCAGGGCTTTCGAAGATGGCGCACTCGGCGGGATTCGAACCCACGACCCCTGCCTTCGGAGGGCAGTACTCTATCCAGCTGAGCTACGAGTGCAACGCGCACGCATGATACCCATCTGTTTCGGTTGCGTCCATCGCCTTGATCTGT
>Ga0207709_10001898_pt1 | contig 13785 bp, 13 predicted proteins | sample KBSM34metaG_FD_184397 | JGI IMG/M metagenome (GOLD analysis project Ga0207709, IMG submission 184397) | Miscanthus rhizosphere microbial communities from Kellogg Biological Station, Michigan, USA - KBS M3-4 metaG (SPAdes) (version 2) | ecosystem: Host-associated > Plants > Roots > Rhizosphere >...
CTGATGATCGGCAGGCCCGAATCGGCCAGCAGCTTCTTGCCTTCGACTTCGTTGGTGCCCTTCATGCGAACGACCAGCGGCACTTGCAGGTTCACGGCCTTGCAGGCCGCGATCACGCCGGTGGCGATGGTGTCGCACTTCATGATGCCGCCGAAGATGTTCACGAGGATGGCTTCCACGTTCTTGTTCTTCAGCATGATCTTGAAGGCTTCGGTGACCTTCTCGGGGGTGGCGCCGCCGCCCACGTCCAGGAAGTTGGCCGGCTCGCCGCCGAACAGCTTGATGGTGTCCATGGTGGCCATGGCCAGGCCGGCACCGTTCACCAGGCAGCCGATGTTGCCGTCGAGGCTGATGTAGGCGAGGTCGAACTTCGAGGCTTCCACTTCGGCCGCGTCTTCTTCGTCGAGGTCGCGCAGGGCCACGATTTCGGGGTGGCGGAACAGCGCGTTGCTGTCGAAGTTGAACTTGGCGTCCAGCGCCATGACCTTGCCCTTGCTGTCACGGTTGAGCGGGTTGATCTCGACCAGCGAGGCGTCCGTCTCCATGTAGCAGGTGTAGAGCTTCTTGAGGATGTCGACCGTCTGGGCGGTCGAATCGGCGGGCATGCCGATGCCGTCGGCGATCTGCTTGGCCTGTTCGTCGGTCAGGCCCTTTTCGGGGTCTGCGAACACGGTGATGATCTTCTCGGGCGAGGAGTGGGCCACTTCCTCGATGTCCATGCCGCCTTCGCTCGAAGCGATGAAGGCCACCTTCTGGGTGGCGCGGTCGGTCACGGCCGAGACGTAGTATTCCTTGTTGATGTCGGCGCCGTCTTCGATGTAGAGGCGGCGGACCTTCTGGCCTTCGGGGCCGGTCTGGTGCGTCTTGAGCTGCATGCCGAGGATTTCGCCGGCGAGCTTCTTGACGTCTTCGATGGACTTGGCGACTTTGACGCCGCCGCCCTTGCCGCGGCCACCCGCGTGGATCTGGGCCTTGACGACCCAGACCGGGCCTCCAAGTTTCTGGGCGGCTTCGACAGCCTCCTGAACCGTATAGGCCGGGATGCCGCGCGGCACCGGCACGCCGAACTTGGCAAGGATTTCCTTGCCTTGGTACTCGTGAATCTTCATGAGGGATGTCTCTCGGAAGGAGGAGGTTGAGAACAGGAGATCTGGGGTCTGAGGCTTCGTTGGCTCTGTTGCTCGCGGGCGACGGCAGCCTGACGGCTGGGGGCGGCGAACAACCGCGGACTGTATCATGGTGCGCCGCACCAATACCGTACGCGGGTTTGCGGTCAATACGTACTTTCTTCTAGCCACCCGAGCACACTCCATCATGGCCAAGGTTTTCATCGACGGCGAAGCCGGTACCACCGGCCTGCAGATTCGCGAACGGCTCCAGGCGATGCCGCAGATCGAACTCGTGAGCATCGCGCCCGAGCTGCGAAAAGACGCCAATGCCAAGCGCGACCTGATGGCCGGCGTCGACCTGGTGGTGCTGTGCCTGCACGACGACGCGGCGCGCGAATCGGTCGCACTGATCGATCAGCTGCCCGGCAGGAAGCCCAAGATCATCGACGCCTCCACGGCGCACCGCATCGCCCCGGGTTGGGTGTTCGGCTTCCCCGAACTGGTGGAAGGCCACTGGCAGGCCGTGGCCAAGGCCGAGCGCGTCGGCAACCCGGGCTGCTACGCCACCGGCGCCATCGCCATGGTGCGTCCGCTGGTCGACGCGGGCCTGCTGCCCGCCGATTTCCCGATCTCGCTGCCATCGGTGAGCGGCTACTCGGGCGGCGGCCGGACCATGATCGAGGCTCATGAAAAGGGCGAAGCCCCGCTGTTCGAGACCTACGCGCTGGGCCTGAAGCACAAGCACATCCCCGAAATCATGACCTACACCGGCCTCACCCGCCGGCCGGTCTTCATCCCGTCGGTGGGCAACTTCAAGCAGGGCATGCTGGTGCAACTGCCGCTGCACCTCGACCTGCTCCCGGGCAAGCCGAAGGCCGGCGACCTGCAGGACGCGCTGGCCGCGCATTACGCGCGCAGCAACACGCCCGAAAAATTCGTGAAGGTGCTGCCGCCCACCGAGGACGGCAAGCTCGATGCGTTGGCGCTCAACGACACCAACGAGCTCGAGATCCGCGTGTTCCCGAACGAAGACCACCGCCATGCCGTGGTGATCGCCCGCCTCGACAACCTCGGCAAGGGCGCCAGCGGCGCCGCGGTGCAGAACCTGAAGCTGATGCTGGCGCTCTGAGCGCCGCGCTTCCTCGTCAGTTCACCAGCCAGAGCCCGACGCCCAGCAGTGCCGCGTGCGCGCCCAGCGCGATGTAGAGCGGCTTGCGCGAGGGTGTCGCCATGTCCTGCAGCGTCTCGCGGATGCGGCGCGTGAGCAAGGCACGCAGGGCCGGGTCCTGTGCAGCGCCCTCGCCCACCGGCGGCTCGCCATGCTCGGCGCGGCTTTGCTGCCACTCGGCGAGCATCTCGCTCAGCGGCAGCCGGTCGAGCACGAAGCTCACCACCGAGCGCACCACCCTGCCCTCGCCCAGCACCGGCGCGAGCTGCTTGCTCAAGACATCGACCGACAGCCATTCGGCTGCGCGCTGCAGGGTGCCGTGGGCACGCGGCATCGCCTCGATGCGCCCGGCAATCGCGCCGCCGAGCCGCTGCGACACGGCCTCCCCGCGCGCCGCGACCAGGTGCTGCATTGCACGCGCGCGGCCCTGCTGCACGCCGAGCATCGCGTAGACGGCCACGAACAGCAGCAGCAAAACGGCCACCAGCAGCGGCGGCGAGGTGACGAGCGCAAGGATGGCGCCAGCCCCACCGGCACGCGCCGCCGTGTTGCCCGGCCCGTGCAGTTGGCCCAGATAGAAGAAGAAAACGCCGCCGCCCAGAATCAGGCCGAGGAGACTGCCCTTGATCACGGAGCCGGCGAAGGAAAGGCCGGCCTTGGCGCCGGTGCGAACGAGAGACGGCTGGCCGATGGGCTCAGGTGACACGGAAAAGCTCCTCCAAAAGTGACGGCCGGTCCTTCTTGTGGGCTGCAGTGCGAGCTGCCGGCGCGCGGTGGATCATGCCATTGGCGCTCCACACCATAATCGCGCACCCATCTACACGAGGAGGATTCCATGGCCATCAAATTCCAGAAGCCGACCGCGGCATTCGTCGCCGCTTCCTGGGCCGCGCTGCTCATCGGCGCCATCGTCTACCTGATCGGGCTGTGGAACGCCTCCATGCAGCTCAACGAGAAGGGCTACTACTTCACCATCCTGATGTACGGCCTGTTCTCCGCCGTGTCGCTGCAGAAGACCGTGCGCGACCGCCTCGAAGGCACGACAGTGACCGGCATCTACTACGGCCTGTGCTGGATCTCGCTGCTGCTGTCGGTCGCCCTGCTCGCCGTCGGCCTGTTCAATGCCACGCTGGCTGCCAGCGAGAAGGGCTTCTATGCCATGGCATTCCTGCTGAGCCTGTTCGGTGCGGTCGCGGTGCAGAAGAATGTGCGCGACATCGCCGCGCACAAGAGCGAGACGCCCTCGCTCGACGAAGTGCCCGAAGCGAACTGATCCAGCCTGCCTCGGGACGATCGCGCAGCGTCATTCGCCGGCCTCATCGAAATCGCTCCTGAGCACCTTCGACACGACGGCACCTGAAAAGCCCCGCGCCATCAGGAACCGCATCTGCTTCGCCCGCTCCTTCGCATCGGCGGGCGGGGCGTCGAAGCGGCGCCGCCACAGGGCGGTGGCGCGCTCGACTTCGGTGTCTTGCAAGCCGGCCACCGCCTCGGCAATGGCCTCGGGCGCGATGCCCTTGGCCTGCAGTTCCTGCTTGACGCGCAGCGCACCCGAGCGGGCGGCGCGCTGGTTGAGCACCGAGGCCACCACGCGCGGCTCGCTGATGAAGTCCTTTGCGGCCAGCTCGTCGAGCGCCTTCGCCAGCGTGCCGGGCTCTTCTTCATGCCTGGCCAGCTTGCGCTCCAGTTCCGCGCGCGAATGTTCGCGCTGGCTCAGCAGGCGCAGTGCGCGGCCTTTGAGGGACGGGGCGTTGAATGCCATGCGGGGGTCGCTCGCGCGGCCCCCGGGGAGCCGCGCCTGTACTTACTCGCCCTTGTCGGCCTTGTCCGCCTTCGCGGCCTTCTGCGGCTTCTCGGGCGTGGCGCCGGCATCGGCGGCCAGCAGCGGGATGCCCAGCGATTCGCGCACCTTGTTCTCGATCTCGCGCGACAGCTCGGGGTTCTCGCGCAGGAACTCGCGGGCGTTGTCTCGGCCCTGGCCGATCTTCTCGCCGTTGTAGGCGTACCAGGCGCCCGACTTGTCGACGATCTTGGCCGTGACGCCCATGTCGATGATCTCGCCCTCGCGGCTGATGCCCTCGCCGAACAGGATGTCGAACTCGGCCGTCTTGAACGGCGGCGACACCTTGTTCTTCACCACCTTCACCTTGGTTTCGTTGCCGATGGCCTCGTCGCCCTTCTTGATGGTGCCGATGCGGCGGATGTCCAGGCGCACCGAGGCGTAGAACTTCAGCGCATTGCCGCCGGTGGTGGTTTCGGGCGAACCGAACATCACGCCGATCTTCATGCGGATCTGGTTGATGAAGATGACCATGCAGTTGGTCTTCTTGATGGTGGCGGTGAGCTTGCGCAGCGCCTGGCTCATCAGGCGGGCCTGCAGGCCGGGCAGCGAGTCGCCCATCTCGCCTTCGATTTCGGCCTTGGGCGTGAGCGCGGCGACGGAGTCGACCACGATCAGGTCAACAGCGCCCGAGCGCACCAGGGAGTCGACGATTTCGAGCGCCTGCTCGCCGGTGTCGGGCTGGCTGATGAGCAGGTCGGACAGATTCACGCCGAGCTTCTGGGCGTATTGCACGTCGAGCGCGTGCTCGGCATCGACGAAGGCGCAGGTGCCGGCCTGCTTCTGCATGGCGGCGATGACCTGCAGCGTGAGCGTGGTCTTGCCCGAGGATTCAGGGCCGTAGATCTCGATGACGCGGCCGCGCGGCAGGCCGCCGACGCCCAGCGCGATGTCCAGGCCCAGCGAACCGGTGGAGACCACCTGGATGTCTTCGAGCGCCTCGCCTTCGCCGAGCCGCATGATCGTGCCCTTGCCGAACTGCTTTTCGATCTGGGCCAGTGCGGCCTGGAGGGCCTTGGCCTTTTCACTGTTGGCGACCGAGATGCTTGCGCCCTTGACGACTGCGTCCATGTGGAAACTCCTTGAATATCAACGGTTTGTGTTGGGTTTCAATCCATCTGCTTTTAATTACAGGCTGGATGCTTGAACAGTAGTGTAGGGGTTCATTGACTCGAGTAAACCCATTTTTTGGTCAGTTTGCTTTACCATTTGGCGCCATGTCCGAAGCCGCGTTCCCGACCGATCCCGACGCCTGGCGCCAGACCCACCTGGGCCGCCTGCTGGGCCACGCGATGCGCCGCTTCGACGAGCGCGTGCTGGAGCTGATGGCACATGACGTCGGCGTGCCGCTGGCACTGTCGAACCTCGCGGCGCGCGCGCAGGTGAGTGCGGCGCACATCCACATCACGCGCCATCTGGCACGCGAAGGCTCGCGCCTGACCGAACTGGCAGAGCGCGCCGGCATCACCAAGCAGGCCATGGGCGCGCTGGTCGACCAGTGCGAAGCCTGGGGGCTGGTGACGCGCGGGCCCGACCCGCTGGACGCGCGGGCGCGGCGCGTGCTGTTCACGGCCGACGGCCTGGCCTGGCTCGACGCCTTCCGCAGTGCGGTGACGCAGGCCGAAGGCGAGTTCCGCGCCAGCGTGGGAAACGACATTGCCACCGTGGTAACCATCGGACTCGAAGCCTATACGGCGGGCTAGACTCCCAGGCGGAGACCAACGCGCGCCAAGGGGCGCCGACACAGCCGGAGGTGGCGCATATGCGGATTCTGATTGCCGAAGACGACCAGGTGCTGGCCGATGCCCTGCTGCGCAGCCTGCGCACCTCGGGCGCGGCGGTCGACCACGTGGCGAACGGCTCGCAGGCCGACACCGCCCTCATGACGCACGACGAATTCGACCTGCTGATCCTTGATCTCGGGCTGCCCAACCTGCACGGCATCGAGATCCTCAAGCGCCTGCGCGCGCGCGGTTCGCAGCTGCCGGTGCTGGTGCTCACGGCGGCCGACAGCGTGGAGGAACGCGTCAAGGGCCTGGACCACGGCGCCGACGACTACATGGCCAAGCCCTTCAGCCTGCAGGAGCTCGAGGCGCGCGTACGCGCGCTCACCCGGCGCGGCATGGGCACCACCAGCAACACGATCCGCCACGGCCCGCTGGTCTACGACCAGGCCGGCCGCGTGGCGACCATCGACGGCAAGATGATCGAGCTGTCGGCACGCGAACTCGGCCTGCTCGAAGTGCTGCTGCAGCGCGCCGGCCGGCTGGTGAGCAAGGACCAGCTGGTCGACCGCCTGTGCGAATGGGGCGAGGAGGTGAGCCTCAACGCCATCGAGGTCTACATCCACCGCCTGCGCAAGAAGATCGAGAAGGGTCCCGTGCGCATCGCGACGGTGCGCGGGCTGGGCTACTGCCTCGAGAAGATCCAGCCCTGATGCTCCTTGCCAAGCGCGAAGCCTTGGGGCAAGCCCAGTGAAGCTTTTCCAGCGCGCGCAGCGCTCCCTGTTCGGCGAGATCCTGGACTGGATGCTCACGCCGCTTCTGCTGCTGGTGCCCGTGAGCATCGGCGTCACGTGGCTGGTGGCGCAGGGCATTGCCAACGCGCCCTTCGACCGCGCGCTCGAGCACAACGTGAAGGCCCTGGCCGAGCTGGTGACGGTGAAGGACGGGCACACGCAGTTCGTGCTGTCGCAGTCGGCGCGCGAGATCCTGCGGGCCGACGACACCGGCCACGTGTACTACCAGCTGTTCGACGGGCACGACACGCTGCTGAGCGGCGAGCGCGACATTCCGCTGCCCGGGCTCGACGAGCCGCTGCCGCCCGGCCAGGTGTTCCTGCACAACAGCGACGTGCACGGCAAGCCGGTGCGCGTGGCCTCCCTGTGGATCGCCAGCGGCGCCGAGGACGTGCCGCCCTCGCTGCTGCAGCTGGCCGAGACGCGCGAGAAGCAGTCGGTGCTCGCGGCCGAGATCATCAAGGGCGTGCTGCTGCCGCAGTTCGCGATTCTGCCGCTGGCGGTGTTGCTGATCTGGCTGGCGCTGGTGCGCGGCATCAAGCCGCTGTCGGTGGTGGAGGCGCGCATCCGCGAGCGGCGCCCGGGCGACCTGAGCCCGCTCGACGAATCGTCGGTGCCGCAGGAAGTGGTGCCGCTGGTGTCCTCGGTCAACGAGCTGCTGGACAAGCTCAACGATTCGATCGGCACGCAGAAGCGATTCCTGGCCGACGCGGCGCATCAGTTGAAAACGCCGCTGGCGGGCCTGCGCATGCAGGCCGACCTGGCGCAGCGCGAAGGCGCCAATGCCGACGAACTGAAGCAGTCGCTCAAGCAGATCGGCCGTGCGAGCAAGCGCGCCACGCACACCGTGAACCAGCTGCTGTCGCTGGCTCGCGCCGAGGGCAACAGCGCCAACGCGCACCACCAGCCCTGCGACCTGGCGCGGCTCACCATCGAGGTGGTGCGCGAGGCCGTGCCGCGCGCGATCGAGAAGCGCATCGACCTGGGCTACGACGGCGCCGAGGCCGGGGCGCCGGGCGTGGTGTTCGACGGCAACGCGACGCTGCTGAAGGAGCTGGTGCGCAACCTCGTCGACAACGCGATCAACTACACGCCCTCGACGCCGCAGCGCCCGGGACTGATCACCGTGCGCGTGCTGGCCGACCCCTTCGGCCACGTGCTGCTGCTGCAGGTGGAAGACAACGGCCCCGGCATCGCCGAGAGCGACCGCGAGCTGGTGTTCGAGCCCTTCTACCGCGTGCTCGGCAACGAGGCCGACGGCTCGGGGCTGGGGCTGCCGATCGTGCTGGAGATCGCGAACCAGCACCGCGCGCAGGTGAAGCTGGAGGATGCGCATCCCGGCAAGCAGCCGCCGGGCGCGCTGTTCACGGTGCGCTTCGAGAGCGAGACGCCCTCCTGACCCGCTGGATCAGGGCGTCGGCGCGCCGGTTCTAGCTTCCTTGCGGATCTGCAGCCATTCAGGATGGATCTGCCGCGCCACGCGCTGCGGCTCGCGTTCGCCGAGCGCGGCGGGCGCCAGGCCGAAGCCGGCGAGCTCGCCGCGCGCCCACAGGAAATAGCCGGCGTTGGCAATCAGCAGAACGACGAGCAACAGGCGCAGCTTCATGCGGATCAGAACCCCATGCCGCGAGGGCGCACGCTGACTTCGTCGCTGGAGACCAGTTGCAGGCCGGCGTCGGTGCGCACCTGCAGCTCGCCGCCCCAGGCCACGCCTTCGCACAGCCCGGCGGTGCCGTCGCTGAGCGCCACTTCGCGGCCGCGCAGCACGTCGCGTGCGGCAAAGCGCTCAGCGAACGGCGCGAAGCCCCTGGCCTCGAAGTCGAGCACGCTGCGCACCAGCGGCTCGGCCAGTTCGTGCAGCACCTCGGGCGCGGTGGCCTCGGGACGCCACTGGCGCAGCCAGGCCGGCGGCGTGCGCATGCCATCGGCTTCGCGCGCGCCGATGTTGATGCCGATGCCGATCACGAGGTAGCGCGACGCATCCGGCCGGCCGGTGGACGGCAGCGCGGTCTCGATGAGGATGCCGGCCAGCTTGCAGTCGCCGACCCACACGTCGTTGGGCCACTTGAGGCCGGTCTTGTGAACGCCCGAGGGGTCGAGGCTTTCGGCCACGGCAACGCCGACGGCCAGCGACAGGCCCGACCAGTCGGCCGGCGCGAGCGGCAGGCCGAGAGAGAAGGTCAGCGACGCGGGCTCTTCGTTCTGCTGCGCGCTCTGCCAGGGCCGCCCAAGGCGGCCGCGCCCCGCAGTCTGGCGCTCGGCCACGAGCAGCACGGGCTCGACACGGCCGGCGCGCGCGCGGCGCATCAGCTCGGTGTTGGTGGAATCGATTTCGGCCACGGCCTCGACGGCGAAACCGGGCAGCAGCGGCGCAACCGCCGCGGCGATCCGGTCTTCGAACCAGTCGGCCGTTGTGCTGCTGCTCATGGTCAATCCTTGTCGGATTTGTCCTTCTTCGCGGACTTTTTCTCCGATTTCTTGCCGGCTTTTTTCTCGGCCTTCTTTTCAGCCTTCTTCGCTTCTTTTTTCTCGACCTTTTTCTTTTCGGCCTTCCTGGCTTTCTTCTTCTTTTTCTTCTCGTCGTCCTTGGGCGTCAACAGCGTGCCGCGGCACTGCTCCGAGCCGCACCAGCAGGGAAATTCGGACAGGAGTTTCGGCGTGTACGGCTCGTCGATGATCAGGCCGTAGTCGTAATTGAGTTCTTCGCCCGCAGAGATGTTTCGCAGCGCCTTGATATAAACGCGCCCATCGACTTCGTCTGCTTCGCAATTCGGTTCGCACGAGTGATTGATCCAGCGCGCATCGTTGCCCTTGACGTTGCCGTCGATCACACGCCCGTCGTCGATGTGGAAGTAGAAGGTGTGGTTCGGCTGGGCCGGGTCGTGCGGATGGCGGCGCAGCGCCTCTTTCCAGCTGATGACCTCGCCCTTGTATTCGATCAGCGTCTCGCCTTCGGCCAGGTCCTGCACGGCGAAGACACCGTTGCCGTGGACATCCGAGCGCCGCATCTGGATGCGGCGGCCGCTGGGCCGCCCCGAGGCAAGCCGCGCCTCCCCCTCGGGGGGATGGGGGGCTTCCGTTTCGCGGCCGGCGGAAAGTGGGGATTTGGAAGGCATCGCCGAAGTCTGTTAGTTTGAATATGCACACATGCGCGTGTGCGCGTGTGCACACGCGGGAAGCCGCAGAGTATAGAGAGCCCTTAGATGACAAAGACTTTGGTAATCGCAGAAAAACCGTCGGTGGCACAGGACATCGTCCGCGCCCTCACGCCGGTGGCAGGGAAATTCGACAAGCACGACGAGCATTTCGAGAACGAAAGCTACGTCGTGACCAGCGCCGTGGGCCACCTGGTCGAGATCCAGGCGCCCGAGGAGTTCGACGTCAAGCGGGGCAAGTGGAGCTTTGCCAATCTCCCCGTGATCCCGCCGCACTTCGACCTGAAGCCGGTCGACAAGACCAAGACGCGCCTGAACGCCGTGGTCAAGCAGGCCAAGCGCAAGGACGTGACGCAGCTCATCAACGCCTGCGACGCGGGCCGCGAGGGCGAGCTGATCTTCCGCCTGATCGAGCAGTACGCCGGCGGCAAGTCGGGCCTGCACAAGCCGGTGAAACGGCTGTGGCTGCAGTCGATGACGCCGCAGGCGATCCGCGACGGCTTCGACGCGCTGCGCACCGAGAAGCAGATGCAGGGCCTGGCCGACGCCGCGCGTTCGCGTTCCGAGGCCGACTGGCTCGTGGGCATCAACGGCACGCGCGCCATGACGGCGTTCAATTCGCGCGACGGCGGCTTCTTCCTCACGACCGTGGGCCGCGTGCAGACGCCGACGCTTTCCGTCGTGGTGGAGCGCGAGGAGCAGATCCGCAAGTTCGTCTCGCGCGAGTACTGGGAAATCCACGCCAGCTTCGCGGCCGAGGCCGGCGAGTACCCGGGCAAGTGGTTCAACCCCGACTGGAAGAAGGCCAACGCGCCGCTGCTGGCCAACGGCGAACCCGATCCCGAGCAGCGCGCCGACCGCGTGTGGAACGAGCAGGACGCCCGCGCCATCGCCGACGCCTCGCGCGGCAAGCCTGCCACGGTGACGGAAGAGAGCAAGCCCACCACGCAAGCCTCGCCGATGCTGTTCGACCTGACCTCGCTGCAGCGCGAGGCCAACGGCCGCTTCGGCTTCTCGGCCAAGACCACGCTGGCGCTGGCGCAGAGCCTGTACGAGCGCCACAAGGCGCTGACCTACCCGCGTACCGATTCGCGCGCGCTGCCGGAAGACTATCTGCCCGTCGTCAAGCAGACCATGGGCATGCTCGCCAACAGCGGCATGAAGCACCTGGCGCCGTTCGCCCAGCAGGCGGTCGACGGCAACTACGTGAAGCCCAACAAGCGCATCTTCGACAACGCCAAGGTGTCGGATCACTTTGCGATCATCCCGACGCTGCAAGCGCCCAGCGGCCTGAGCGATGCCGAGCAGAAGCTCTACGACTTCGTGGTGCGCCGCTTCATGTCGGTGTTCTTCCCGAGCGCCGAGTACCAGGTGACCACGCGCATCAGCACGGTGGAGCAGGACGGCAGGAAGTACCCCTTCCGCACCGACGGCAAGGTGCTGGTGAAGCCGGGCTGGCTGGCCATCTACGGCAAGGAAGCCCAGGACGACGAGAAGGAAGACGACAAGGACGGCAAGCGCCTCGTGCCGGTGAAGCCGGGCGAGATCGTGAAGGCCGAGTCGGTCGACACCAAGGGCCTGAAGACGCGCCCGCCGGCGCGCTACTCCGAAGCCACGCTGCTCGGCGCGATGGAAGGCGCGGGCAAGACCATCGACGACGACGAACTGCGCGAGGCCATGCAGGAGAAGGGCCTGGGCACGCCAGCCACGCGCGCGGCCACCATCGAAGGCCTGATCACCGAGAAGTACATGCTGCGCGAAGGCCGCGAGCTGATCCCCACGGCCAAGGCCTTCCAGCTCATGACGCTGCTGCGCGGCCTGGGTGTGGAAGAACTCTCCAAGGCCGAGCTGACCGGCGAGTGGGAGTACAAGCTCGCGCAGATGGAAAAGGGCGCGCTGAGCCGCGATGCCTTCATGCGCGAGATCGCCGAGATGACGGAGCACATCGTCAAGAAGGCGAAAGAGTACGACCGCGACACCGTGCCGGGCGACTATGCGACCCTGCAGACGCCGTGCCCCAACTGCGGCGGCGTGGTGAAGGAAAACTACCGCCGCTACGGCTGCGTCGGCAAGAGCGGCACGGGCGAGGATGCCTGCGGCTTCTCCTTCGGCAAGTCGCCGGCCGGGCGCACCTTCGAGGTGGCCGAGGCCGAGGCGCTGCTGCACGACAAGCACATCGGCCCGCTGGAAGGCTTCCGCTCCAAGGCCGGCTGGCCCTTCACCTCCGAGATCATTCTCAAGTTCGACGAGGAGGCGAAGAACTGGAAGCTGGAGTTCGACTTCGGCGACGACAAGAACGGCGACACCGGCGAGATCGTCGACTTCAGCGAGCAGGACACCGTGGGCCCGTGCCCGGTGTGCGGCGCGCCGGTGTTCGAGCACGGCAGCAACTACGTCTGCGAGAAGTCGGTGCCGACGAACGCGCAGCCGACGCCCAGCTGCACCTTCAAGACCGGCAAGATCATCCTGCAACAGCCGGTGGAGCGCGCGCAGATGGAAAAGCTGCTCGCCACCGGCAAGACCGACCTGCTCGACAAGTTCGTGAGCATGCGCACGCGCCGCGCCTTCAAGGCCTTCCTGACCTGGAACGCCGAAGAGGGCAAGGTGACCTTCGAGTTCGCGCCGCGCGAGGGCGGCAGCAAGTTCCCGCCGCGCAAGACCTTCGGCAAGGCCGCGCCCGCGGCCAAGAAGGCGGCGGCGAAGAAGACGCCCGCCGCGAAGAAGGCCCCGGCAGCGAAGAAGGCAGCCGCGCCGCGCAAGCCCGGCGCGGGCTTGAAGCCCAGCGACTCGCTGGCCGCGGTGATCGGCGCCGAACCGGTGGCGCGCACCGAGGTCATCAAGAAGCTGTGGGACTACATCAAGGCAAACGGCCTGCAGGATGCGGCCAACAAGCGCGCGATCAACGCCGACGCCAAGCTCAAGCCGGTGTTCGGCAAGGACCAGGTGACGATGTTCGAGCTCGCGGGCATCGTCGGCAAGCATCTTTCGGCGCCCTGAGCCATGCGGCGCCGACATCTCGCCGCCGGCCTGGCTGCAGCGATGCTGCTGGGCACAGCCTGCCTCGCACAAGCCGCGGCCTGGCCTGACAAGCCCGTCAGGCTGATCGTGCCCTTCCCGCCGGGACAGGCCACCGATATCTTCGCCCGCGCGCTCGCCGAACAGCTCGGCAAACGGCTGGGCCAGCCGGTGATCGTCGACAACAAGGCCGGTGCCGGCAGCAACATCGGCACCGAGTTCGTGGTGCGCTCACAGCCCGACGGCTACACGCTGGTGGTGGCCGGCAGCGCGATGGCGGTGAACCAGACGCTCTATGCCAAGCCGGGCTTCGACCCGCGCAAGGACCTGGTCGGCATCTCGCTGATCGCCAAGGTGCCGCTGGTGTTCCTCGCCACGCCCGAGAGCGGCATCCGCACGCTGGCCGACCTCACGACGCGCGCCAAGGCCGAGCCCGGCCGGCTGAGCTACGCGAGCGCCGGCATCGGCGGCACGCAGCATCTTTCGGGCGAGATGTACAAGTCGGCGGCGCACGTGTTCATCACGCACATTCCGTACCGCGGCAGCGGACCCGCGCAGTCGGACTTCCTGGGCAACCAGATTCCGCTGATGGTCGACTCGGTGACGGCCGCGCTGCCGCACATCAAGTCGGGCAGGGCGGTGGCGCTGGCCGTGACCTCGGCCACACGCTCCTCGCAATTGCCCGACGTGCCCACCGTGCGCGAAAGCGGCGTGGCGGGCACGAAGAACTTCGAGGCCGTGGGCTGGCTCGGCCTGATGGCGCCGCGCGGCACGCCACCCGACATCGTCGAGCGGCTCAACCGCGAAGTCACGGACATCCTGAAGAGCGAGCAGATGGCGCGTTTCATCCGCGAGCGCGGTTCCGAGCCCGCGCCCACGACGCCGGCCGAGTTCGACCGCTTCGTGGCGAGCGAGATCGGCGTCTGGGGCGCGGCGGTGAAGGCCTCTGGCGCGAAGCCGGAGTAGCAACCAAGGCCGGG
>Ga0207709_10001899_pt1 | contig 13782 bp, 13 predicted proteins | sample KBSM34metaG_FD_184397 | JGI IMG/M metagenome (GOLD analysis project Ga0207709, IMG submission 184397) | Miscanthus rhizosphere microbial communities from Kellogg Biological Station, Michigan, USA - KBS M3-4 metaG (SPAdes) (version 2) | ecosystem: Host-associated > Plants > Roots > Rhizosphere >...
GAACGACGGGATGCACGAGATCGTCCGCAAGCATCCCGAGCTCTTCCCGTGCTTCGTCGCGTCGCTGCCGATGAACAACGTCGCGGCCTCGCTCGAGGAGATGGACCGGGCGATCGGCACGCTCGGCGCGAAAGGGATCCAGATCTTCACCAACGTCAACGGACGGCCGCTCGACGAGCCCGAGTTCTTCCCGATCTTCGAGCGGATGAGCAAGAAGTACGACCTGCCGGTCTGGGTCCATCCCTCGCGCACCGCCAGGTTCGCCGACTATCCCACCGAGCAGAAGTCCAAGTACGAGATCTACTGGCTGTTTGGCTGGCCCTACGAGACGAGCGCGTTCATGGCGCGCATGGTGTTCTCGCAGATGTTCGAGAAGCTCCCCAACCTCAAGATCATCACGCACCACCTCGGCGCCATGGCGCCGTTCTTCGTCGACCGCATCGGCTACGGCATGGACCAGTTCGGCACCCGCACCAGCGACGAGGACTACGCGGGGCTGCTCAAGCGCATGAAGAAGCGGCCGCTCGACTTCTTCAGGATGTTCTACGGCGACACCTCGGTGAACGGCTCGCCGAGCGCCATCCGCTGCGGCCTCGACTTTTTCGGCGTGGACCACGTGCTGTTCGGCACCGATTGCCCCTTCGACCCGGAGGGCGGACCGCTCTTCGTCCGCGAAACCATCAAGACGCTGGACCGCATGACGCTCAAGCCCGGCGACCGGCGCAAGATCTACTTCGGCAACGCGCTCAGGATGTTGCGTCTGCCGCCACCTTCCGGAAAAGCTGGCGCCAAGGCAAAAAAGAGGAAAAAATAGGGCATGGACAGAGCGAGCTTCGAGGCGCGGCTGAGAGCCGAGGGCTTTCCCGAGATCCGCGAGAACGGGCTGGAGGCCGGGCGCCACAACGCAGAGCACTCCCATCCTTTCGACGTGCTCGCCCTCGTTCTCGAAGGCGACATCACCCTCACCGTGCAGGGCGTGGCACGCACCTATCGCGCCGGCGACGAATTCTCGATGCAAGCCGGCTGCCCGCACGTCGAGGATGCCGGGGCGCAGGGCGTCAGGTATCTAGTGGGCCGGCGTCCACGCCTTGAAGAAGGTATGAGCAAGAAATCCTGACGAGATACGCGCTCTGTCTCGTCGTCGCAGGATCGCTCGCGGGCTGCGCCGGCATGCCGGAGAACATGGCGGCGCCGCCGCTGCCGACCGCGGTCCGGGTTCCCGCGGGCCAGCGCCACGCGATGACGCTCAAGTCCACGGGCACGCTCGATTACGCATGCCGGCCGCGGGCTGGAATGTCGGGCGCATACGGTTGGGTGCTCGTCGCGCCGGACGCCGCGCTGCTTCACTGGACCGGGCTCCACGTCGGGCGCTATGCCGCCGGCCCGACGCTCGAGTACCGCGACGGCAGCCGGGTGACGCTGAAGCTCGTCGCGTCCTCTCCCGACGACCCGGGGAAGATGCCCATTCAGCTCTACCGCGCCGCCGGCCATGCCGGCGAAGGCGATTTCGCCGACGTCACCTATGTGCAGCGGCTGAATGCAGTCAGCCGGGAGCCCGCGGCGGCGTGCACTGCGGGCAACGTCGGCGCGGTGGTGCGAGAGCCTTTCAGCGGCGACTTTCTGTTCTACAAGGCGCCCTAGCCGGCGCCGTCAATGCAGCGTGGCGCCGTTGCTGCTCGCGATGGCGCTCGTGAGCACGGTCGGGTCGACCGGCTTGACGAGGTGCACGTCGAAGCCGGCTTCGCGCGCGCGGGTGCGGTCGGCCTCCTGCCCCCAGCCGGTGACGGCGATGATGCGAAGCGGCTCCACGCGCTTCAGCGCGCGCAGCCGCCGCGCCACCTCGTAGCCGTCGAGTCCGGGCATTCCGATGTCGAGCAGCACCACGTCGGGCCGGAACGCAGCCGCCATGCTGAGCGCCTGCTGTCCGTCGAAGACCGCGCAGGCCTCGTGCCCGAGCGACTTCAGCAGGAGCTGCAGGGTCGTCGCGGCATCGACGTTGTCGTCGACCACCAGGATGCGCTTCGGCACCACCGATCCCGCCGAGGGCTGCGTTTTCGCGTGCGGCGGGTGCGCCTCCTCCAGGAGCGGCAGACGCAGGGTGAAGACCGCGCCCCTGCCTTCGCCTTCGCTCGCCGCCGTGAGCGAGCCGCCGTGGGCTTCGGCGATCTTTCGCGCGAGCGCGAGCCCGACGCCGAGGCCGCCGCCGATTTTCTCCAGCGGCGCCCGGCCCTGGACGAACATGTGGAAAATCCGCTCCAGCATGCCCGCCTCGATGCCGCGGCCGGTATCGTGCACCTGCACGACGAGCCAGTTCTGCTCGCGCCGCGCCCGTACCGCGATCGCGCCGGCCTGCGGCGTGTAGCGTGCCGCGTTGTTCAGCAGGTTCGCGAGAAGCTGCGTCAGCCGGTGGATATCGCCCTGCACGACCAGCGGCTCGCTCGGCAAGTCGATCTCGAGCCGGTGCTTGCCCGCCTGGATGAAGGGCGCGGCGGTCTCGCCCGCGCGGCGCACCGCCTCGGCCATCTCGACCGGCGAGCGCTCCATGTTCAATTCGCCGCGCGTGACGCGCGCGATATCGATCATGTCGTCGAGGATGCGCGCGAGCTGCGCGCTCTGCCGGTCGATCGTCTGGCGCATGAGCTGCTGCGCCGGGTCGGAGGCCGGCACCTTCGCCATCACTTCCACCGCGTTGCGGATCGGCGCAAGGGGGTTGCGCAGCTCGTGCGCGAGCGTGGCGATGAACTCGTTCACGTGGCGCGCGGCCTTCTCGAGCTCCTGCATGTGGCGCCGCTCGGACAGATCCTGCGTCACCTTGGCGAAGCCGCGCAGGTGGCCGTCGGCGTCGTAGAGCGCCGCGATCACGGCCCGCGCCCAGAAGCGCTCGCCGCTTTTCTTCACCCGCCAGCCCTCGTCCTCCGCGCGCCCGTCGCGCCGCGCGGTGGCGAGCTCCTCCCAGGGCTTGCCGGCCTCGACGTCCTGGTCGCTGTAGAAATGGGAGAAGTGCCTGCCGATGATCTCGTCGGGCCGGTAGCCCTTGATGCGCTGGGCGCCCGCGTTCCAGCTCGTCACCCTGCCCTCGAGGTCGAGCATGAAAATTGCGTAGTCGACGACGCCTTCGACGAGCAGCCGGAAGCGCTCTTCGGCCTGGCGCAGGGCTTCCTCGTGGAGCTTGCGGTCGGTGACGTCGCGCGTGATCTTGGAGAAGCCGAGCAGCTTGCCGTGCTCGTCGCGCAACGCCGTGATGATCACGTTGGCCCAGAAGCGCGAGCCGTCCTTGCGCAGCCGCCAGCCCTCGTCCTCGAAGCGCCCCTCGCGCGTGGCGAGCCGCAATTCCTCGGCGGGCCAGCCGCGCTCGACGGCATCGGGCGTGTAGAACGCCGAAAAATGCTTGCCGATGATCTCCTCCGGCGCATAGCCCTTGATCCGCCGCGCGCCGACGTTCCAGGTCATGATGCGTCCCGCCGGGTCGAGCACGAACAGCGCATAGTCCTGCACCTGCTCGACCAGGATCTGGTAGATCAGCGGATCGACCAGCGGGTCAGGGCTGGCCATAGCCCGACGCCTTGGCGTCTTCCATGCAATCGGTCAGGGTCTCGAACACGCGCTCGGATTCCATGGCGAGCTTGCCGGTCTGCGTATAGGCGCGCCACTTCCAGCGCACCGAGCGATCCTGCGGATGCTCCACAGGAACGAATTGCCACCGCAGCGGCAGCTGGAAGCGGTCGGTCGGCGCCATGCTGAACTCCAGACGCGCGATTATGCCGCAATCGAGGGGTTGCCCCGCCAGGGAATCGCCCTAGGGGCTGAGGGGAAGCGCCTGTCGAGGAAGCCGCCGGCAAATTTCAGGCGGCCCTCGACGCAACGACGCCGCGGACGGCGATACCCAGGCCGCCTCGAAGCGTTCACCATTTCGCCATGGCTAGCAGGGGCACCAATCTCTTCGACCAGGGGCTGAAAGCGCCGAAGCGCTGTCCTGGTTGCCTGCTCTGTCTGCGTACCGGATTGTGGCGCGCGTCGCGCGCGACGAGCACCGGCGCAACGCGGCGCGCGGAAAGCATCCGGCCGAGCCGCTCCGCCTCGAGGTTCCGGGTATGTTGACGACACCGCTGCCGGTGCAGATCGAATCGCTCTTCCAGCGTTTTCCCGCCCTGTGCGGCTTCTCGGTCCAGGGGCTCGACGAGGTGCCGGACGACTGTCCGCGCAGCGGCGACGGCGCGGAGCTTTTCGTCGGCGAGGTCGGGATCGCGCCTGCGCTCGGCGCGGAGCAGCGCGGCGAGATCCTGGGCGAGATCGTGGCCGCGCTCGCCGAGCTGCTGGCCGAGGATCCGCGGGCGGACGAGATCCTGCGCGGCCGGACCTTCGCCCGCGTCCTGCATTGAAGATCAGGCGAGCTTGAGACCCAGGTAGCGCTCCAGGGTCTCGGCGTCGCGCGCGAACTCCGACGAGGGCGCGCGATGCACGATGCGGCCGCGCTCGATCACGACTGCGTCCTGCGTCAGCGCGAGCGCCACCTCGGCGTGCTGCTCGACCAGGATGGTCGCGACGCCCTGCAGGTTCTTCAGCGCCGCCGCGAGCTCCTCGACGATGATCGGCGCGAGGCCTTCGAGCGGCTCGTCGAGCAGCAGCAGCGCCGGATTGGTCATGAGCGCGCGCGCGATCGCGAGCATCTGCTGCTCGCCTCCGGAGAGCTGGTTTCCGAGGTTCCCGCTGCGCTCGGCCAGCCGAGGGAACAAATCATAGATTCTTGCCAGATTCCACAGGCCCGGGCGCGCCGCCACGGTGAGGTTCTCCTCGACGCTGAGAGACGCAAAGATCTCGCGCTCCTGCGCCACCCAGCCGATGCCGAGCTGCGCGCGCCGGTGCGGCGCCAGAGCTTCGACGGCCTTCCCGTTGAGCGCGATGCGCCCGCGCTTCAGGCTCGTGAAGCCCATGATCGTCAGGAGAAGCGTGCTCTTGCCGACGCCGTTTCGGCCGAGCACGGCGAGGCTGCCGGCCTCCGCGAGCTCGAGCGAGATGCCGTCCAGCACGACCGAGTCGCCGTAGCCGGCGCGCACGTCCTTCAGCTCAAGCAGCATGGCGCCTTCCCAGGTACACCTCGCGCACGCGCTCGTCGCGCGAGATCTCGGCGGGCGTGCCTTCCACCAGGATGCGGCCGCCGACCATCACCAGGATCCGGCTGGCGAAGCGGAACACCACCTCCATGTCGTGCTCGATGAACAGGATGGTCAGCTCCGAGGACAGGCGGGCGATCACCTCGAACAGCTCCGCGCTTTCGGTCCTCGGCACGCCGGCGGCGGGCTCGTCGAGCAGCAGCACGCGCGGCCGGGTGGCGAGCGCGAGCGCGATTTCGACCAGCCGCTGCTGGCCGTAGGCGAGCTCCTTGGCCTGCCGGTTCAGCAAGTCCTTCAGGTTCAGCGAGGCCAGGATGCCATGCGCTTCCTCGGCGGCTTTCTCGTAGGCGGGCAGGCTGCGCCACCACACCTTCGAGCTGCCTTCTCTTTCGAGAATCGCCAGCGTCACGGCCTCCAGCGGCGTCAGCTGCGGGAACAGCTGGTTGATCTGGAAGGTGCGGGCGAGGCCGCGGTGCACGCGCTTGTCCGGCCGCAGCGAAGTTATTTCGGTGGCGTTTGCCCCATCTCCCAGAAAGATCTGCCCCGAATCCGGCCGCAGCATCCCGGTCATCAGGTTGATGAGCGTGGTCTTGCCGGCGCCGTTCGGCCCGATCAGCGCGTAACGCACGCCCCTCGGCAGCGCGAGGTCGATGTCCTGCGCTACCACGAGCGACCCGAACCGCTTGTTCAGTTTGTTCGTTTCAAGAATCTTGAAAAACCCCCGAGAAGGCCGTTCGGCATGAACATCACCACGGCCACGAGCAGCAGGCCGATCCAGAAATACCAGTACTGCGGATTGACGCCCGAGAACTGGTCGCGCGCCACCATGTAGATGATCGCCCCCAGGATGCCGCCGTACAGGCGGCCCGCGCCGCCCAGGATCAGGATCACGAGCACGTCGGCCGAGCGGCCGAACGACAGCGTCTCGAGCGAAACGGTGGACGTGGTGTGCGTGAGCAGCGCGCCGGCGATGCCCGCCATCACCGCGGCGATGGTGTACGCCTTGCGCAGATGCGCCTGGTTGGCGGCGCCGATCGCGGGCATGCGCGTCGCGTTCTCGCGGATGCCGCGCAAGGCCAGGCCGAATGGCGAGTGAATGATTCTTCTACAGACCAAAAAACAGACAAAAAGAACCAGGAGCGAGTATGCGTAGGCAGTCCTGCCGAACATGTCGAAGCGGAAGCCGAGCACGCCGGGAACGCGGAAGCCCTGCAGGCCGTCGGCGCCGCCGGTCAGCACGCTCGCGCTGTTCGCCGCCTCGTGCAGCAGCAGGCCGAAGCCCAGGGTGAGCATGATCAGCGCGAGGTGGCGGAAGCGCACGACTATGTGGCTCAGCGCGTAACCAAGTACTGCAGAAGAAATACCTGCTATTAGTAACCCGGTTAGCGGCTCGGTCCAGTAATGCTTTGCCACGAGACCGGCGGTGTAGGCGCCGACGCCAAAGAAGGCGGCATGGCCCAGCGATACCACGCCGGCGTAGCCAACCAGCAGGTCGAGCGACAGGGCGAAGAGGGCGGTGATCGCGACCTGGCTGGCGAGCGATAGGTAGTTGGGCGTGACGACGAACGGCAGCAGGCAGGCGACCCAGAAGACGATCTCCAGCGCTCGCCAGCGGATCTGCTGCTGGAAGTAGTGGCTAGCGCTTGCCAAACAGGCCGACCGGGCGCCACATCAGGAGGGCGACCATCACCAGGTAAATGAGGAATGCGCCGAGCCAGGGAAAGTAGTACTTCCCGGCCATGTCGCTGATGCCGAGCACCACCGCCGCGGCGAAGGAGCCGGCGATCGAGCCCAGGCCGCCGACCGACACCACGATCAGCACGTAGACCAGGTAGGCGAGGGCGAAGGTGGGATCGAGGCCGACCACCTGGATGGCGAGGCCGCCGCCGAGGCCGGCGAGGCCGGCGCCGAGCGCGAAAGTAAGCAGGAAGGCGCGGTCGACGTCGATGCCCAGGCCGCGCGCCATGCGCTGGTTGTCGACCGCCGCGCGCACCTGCGCGCCGAAGCGCGTCTTCTCCAGCATCAGGATGAGAAGGCCGGTCACTACGAGCGCGACCACGATGAGGAAGATGCGGTAGTAGGGGAACGTCATCCCGCCCGCCTGGATCGAGCCCTGCAGGAAGGACGGCAGCGGCGCGGATTGCTGGTCGCTGGTGTAGAACCACGCGAACGCCGCGACCGAGATGAACACCAGGCCGATGGTCAGCAGGCACTGGTCGAGGTCGCTCGCGCGGTACAGCCGCCTGAAGAACACGCGCTCGAGCGGGATGGCGACCACGGCGGCGGCGAGGAAGGCCACCGGCAGGGTGGCGAGAAACGGCCACCCGGCTTTGTTGATCAGCGTCACCGTGGCATAGCCGCCGATCATGGCGAAGCTGCAGTGCGCCAGGTTGACGAAGTTCATCATTCCGAGCGTCACCGACAAGCCCACGGAAAGCAGGAACAGCAGCATCCCGTAGGCGAACCCGTCGAAGAGCACGCCCCCCAGCGACGACAGCATTACTTTTCTTGTTTCTTGTTCTGGTTATTTCTGCTGCGTCTTGCGCCGCTCACCGGCCGGGTCCTTCACCATCGGGATGGTGTCGAACGGCACGTTGACCAGCTCGTTGCCGACCTTCTGCACGCGCCGGATGTAGACGTTCTGCACCACGTCGCGCGTGTCCGGGTCGATCATCATCGGGCCGCGCGGGCTTTCCCACTTCAGGCCCTTGGCCGCGGCGATCAGCGCCTCGGCGTCGGTCTTGCCGCCGGTCTTCTTCAGCGCCTCGTAGATGGCGTGCATGCCGTCGTAGCCGCCGATCGAGAAGAAGTCCGGGTTGCGGCCGTTGGCCACGCCCTGGTACTCCTTCACGAACTTCTGGTTGAGCGGGTTCTTGTCCATGTAGTCGTAGTGCCAGGCGGTGATCATGTCGAGCGCGGTGTCGCCCATGCTCTTCAGCGCCGCCTCGGCGGTCGTCTCGCCCGAGCCCAGCACGCGCGTCTTCTTCTTGTCGATGCCGCGCTCCGCGATCGCCTTGCCGAGCGCCGCCGGCTGCGCGCCGCCCGGGATGAAGATGAAGATCGCTTCTGGGCCGATGTCCTTCGCGCGCTGCACGAACGCCGAGAAGTCCGGATTCGCCACCGGGAAACGCACCGCGCCGACGACGTTGCCGCCGGCCGCCTTGAAGGCGCTCTGGAAGGCGTTCTCCGAGTCGTGGCCCGGGCCGTAGTCGGTCACCATGGTGTAGACGCCCTTGATGCCGCCCTTGGTCGCCGCCCAGGTGCCGAAGGTCTCCATCACCTGCGGCAGCGTCACCGAGGTGCGGATCATGTACGGCGACTTGGTGATCACCACCGAGGTGGCGGCGTTCATCACCACCATGAACTTCTTCGCCTCGGCCGACACGTCGCCGGCCGCCATCGCGTTGGGCGTCAGCACGTAGCCGGCGAGGATATCGACGTTGTCGCGCACCACCAGCTCCTGCGACAGGCGCTTCGCCACGTCGGGCGCCGGGCCGCCGACGTCCTTGGTGATCAGCTCGATCTTCTTCCCGGCGACCGTATCGCCGTGCATCTTCATGTAGGTACGGGCGCCGTTCAGCATCTGGCTGGCGGCGTCGGCGAACTGGCCCGACAGCGTGAGCGGCATGCCGATCTTTACGGTCTGCTGCGCGTGCGCGGTACCAAAGGCCGTAGCGAGCGCGGCTGCGCCGACGGTCGCCGCGTACCAGGTTGTCCTCGTCATTTCTCCTCCTCCTCGATTATCAATTTCGTCCTGTAGGATCGCGGCAGATTCTACCCTCAGAGCGAGACGGCCATGAAACGCATCCTGACCACGCACGTGGGGAGCCTGCCCACCTTGGAATCAGTGGCTGCGGTGGTGCGAAAGCAGCGCGAGATCGGCCTGGACCTCATCAACGAAGGCGAATACACCAAGGGCGGCGACTGGCTCTCCTACGTCGAGGAGCGCTTCGGCGGCTTCGAGCCGCGGCCGGCGCCGCAGGGCGAGCGGCCGCTGATCGCGCAGGGGCGCGACCGCGAAGCCTTCGCCGACTTCTACCGCTACGCCGCCGAACGCGGCACGCTTTTCTATTCCCCCGGCGAGCAGATCAAGCGCGTGCGCCCGGTCTGGTTCTGCACCGACCCGATCGTCTACCGCGGCCTCGATTCGCTGCAGCGCGAGATCGGCACGCTGCTCGAGTTCGTCAGGCCGGAGGAAGCGTTCCTTACGTCGACCGCTCCCGGGAGCCTGGAGGTCTATCGGCGTAACGAGTACTACCGCTCCGACGAGGAGTTCGTCTACGCGATCGCCGAGGCGATGCGCGTGGAGTACGAGGCCATCGCTGCTTCCGGCGTGACGCTGCAGGTGGACGACGCCTGGCTGCCGGCGCTCTGGGACCGGATCGGTATCGCGATGGGACTGCCTGCGTTTCTCAAGTACTGCGCCGTGAGGGTCGAGGCCCTCAACCACGCGCTGCGCAACGTTCCGGAAGAGCGGGTGCGCTATCACCTGTGCTGGGGCAGCTGGCACGGCCCGCATGCCCACGACCTGGAGCTGAAATTCATCGTGGAGCTGCTCCTGAAGGTGAAAGCGAAGTGCTATCTCATCGAAGCGGCGAACGCGCGCCACGAGCACGAGTACGCGGTCTGGGACGAGGTCAGGCTGCCCGAAGGGAAGATCCTGGTGCCGGGCGTCGTGACGCACTCCACCGACGCGGTAGAGCACCCCGAGCTCGTCGCGCAGCGCATCCAGCGCTTCGCGAAGCGGGTCGGCGCGGATAGCGTCATCGCCGGCGCCGACTGCGGCTTCGGCGGCCGCAGCCACCCGCAGATCGCCTGGGCGAAGCTCGGCTCCCTGGTCGAAGGCGCGAGGCTCGCGACCGGCGCGCTTTTCTCCTAGGTCAGGCGCCGAGCGCCTGCCGGACCCGCGCGGCGGTGATCGGCAGCTCGCGCAGGCGGACGCCGGTGGCGTCCGCGATGGCGTTGCCGAGCGCGCCCGCGGTGGGGCCCTGCGCCGCCTCGCCGGTGCCGAGGAACGGCTGGCCCGGGCGATTGACGAGGTGCACCTCGACGCTTTCCGGCAGGTCGGGGAACCGCAGGATCGGGTAGCCGCCCCAGTCGCGGCTCGTGATCCTGGTGCGGTCGAAGGCGACCGCCTCGTGAAGCGTCCAGCTCGTCGACTGCACGATGCCGCCTTCGATCTGGTTCACGATGCCGTCGGGGTTGACGATGTCGCCGCTGTCGTTCGCCGCGACCACGCGGCCGACGCGGACGCGCCCGCTGTCGCGCTCGACCTCGACCTCGCAGGCCACCGCGGTGTAGGCCGCTAGGTTCTTGTAGCGCGCGAAGCCGAAGCCGCGGCCGCGCCCCGGCTGTTTCTTCCAGGCCTGCCAGCCGAAGCGCTCGGCGGCCGTGCGCACGACCGCCTGTGCGCGCGGGTCCTGGAGATGCCTGAGGCGGAACTCGACCGGATCGGCGCGCGCCGCGGCGGCGAGCTCGTCCATGAAGCTCTCGATCGAGAAGATGTTCATGTAGGCGCCGAGCCCGCGCAGCGCCGACACGCGCAGCGGCATCTCGGGAATGAAGTGATGCACCACGCGCGAGTTGGCGAACCTGTAGAGCGGAATCGCGTTGCGGTCGCCGCCTCCGGTGGGCTGCGGGATCGGCCGCGGCGGCGGCGGCGCGAACGGCTTCTCGAGCTGCCACGCGGCGGCGAGAGCGCCGGCCGGCCCGGGCCGCGTCGAGTGAGAGTTGCTCCAGAGCTCGTACTGGAAGTCCTCGACCGTGCCGTCGGCGGACACGCGTCCGCGCGCCTTCGACAGCATCGCCGGGCCGTACGGCTCCCAGCCGTGCTCGTCTTCGCGCATCCACTGCACCCGCACCGGCCGTCCGGGCAGGGCGCGCGCGACGAGCGCGGCGTCCGCGGCCGCGTCGTCGGCCCCGTTGTGCCCATAGCAGCCGGAGCCCTCCATGTGGACGCAGCGCACGCGCTCCTTGGGCATGCCGGTCATCTCGGCAATCGCTTCTCGCAGCGGATAGACGCCCTGGCCGTGCGTCCAGACGGTGAGCGCCTCGTCGCGGTAGAGCGCCACGGCGCAGGAGGGACCGATCGACGCGTGCATCTGGTACGGCCGGCGGTACTCCGCTTCGATTATCCCTGCCCCGGTTGCGCTCTTGCCATTCTCGTGGATGACCGTGTTTTGCGAAGGCAGCTTGGGAAGCAGCGCGTAAATCTCTTTGCTGTCTGGGAGCTTGGCCTGCTCATCCCATTGCGCGGCCGTTGCCAGCGCGCGCGCGGCGGTGACCGCCTGGTACTCGCGCTCGGCGACGAGCGCGACGAAGGCGCCGTCGCGCACGACCTTGAGCACGCCGGGCATTGCCGCGGCTGCAGCACTGTCGAGGGCCTTCAGGCGCGCGCCGTAGCTCGGCGGCCGCAGCACCCGCGCATGCACCATCCCCGGCAGCCGCAGGTCCTGCACGTAGATCGCCTGGCCGGTGAGCTTCGCCGGGATGTCGACCCGCGCGAGCGGCTTTCCCATCACCGTGCGCGTCATCGGGTCCCGCAGCGGCGATTGCGGCTGCGCGCGCACGTGCAGCGTCTGGCCAGCGACCAGCTCGGCGTAGGGCACGCCGTTCACCGCCTCGTCGCGGATCGTGAGCTTGTCCAGCGGGACGCCGAGGCGCTTCGCCGCGAGCTCCGCGAGCGCGGCGCGCGTCTGCGCCGCGGCGTGCAGGATCGCGGTGCCGCTCTCCTGCATCGACTGGCTGCCGGACGTGTATTGCTCGTCGGGAGTGCGGGAGGTGTCGGCGGTGACGAGCTCGATGCGCGAGGGCTCGACCACCAGCTCTTCGGCCGCCACCTGAATGAGCGCGGTCTTGATGCCCTGTCCGAGCTCGGCCTTGCCGGTGAACACGGTGATGCGGCCGTCGGCGCCGACGCGGATCCAGGCGTCGAGCATCGGCTCCTTGCTCAGGCTGCCGGGGAGCTTGCCGGCTTGCGCGCCGGCGAGCCGGGGCAGGAGCGAGAAGCTGACGACGAGCGCGCCGGCGCGGGCGATGAAGCGGCGCCGGTTCATGCCACGCGCGCTGCGCGGGTTCATGGCTCGCGCGCAGCGCGCTCGACCGCGCGCAGGATCCGCATGTGGGTGCCGCAGCGGCAGAGATTTCCGCTCATGTGCTTGCGGATCTCGGCGCTCGTGGGATGAGGCGTGCGCTCGAGCAGCGCCTGTGCCTGCATGATCATCCCGGGGATGCAGTAGCCGCACTGCGCCGCCTGCTCGGCGATGAACGCGCGCTGCACGCGTCCGGGCTTCTCGGGCGTGCCCAGTCCCTCGAGCGTGGTGATGCGCCGCCCGGCGAGGGTCGAGATGGGCGTCACGCACGAGAACACGGCGCGGCCGTCCACCAGCACGGTGCAGGCGCCGCACTGCCCTAGGCCGCAGCCGAACTTGGCGCCGTTCAGCTGCAGGTGGTCGCGCAGCGCGTAGAGGAGCGGAGTCGCCGGGTCGGCGTCGAGCTCCTGGGTCTTGCCGTTGACATCGAGGCTGATCATCTTCTCTCCTCGCGGATCTTCTTCAGCTCCTCGTCCACATCGGTCCAGGCGGCGGCGCGGCCGAACTCGCTGCGGACATAGGCGGCGAGGTCCTTCACCTGGCCGTCGGTCAGCGCATCGGCGAACCCGGGCATGGAACGTCCCGGCTCGCCTTCGGGCGGCGCGATGCCCTCGAGCGTGATGCGCAGAAGGTTGCTGGATGTAGGTATGGTCATGGCGGTCCCAAGCGCGAGCGGCAGAGCGCCGCCCGAGCCGGCCTCGCGACCCCGATCATGGCACGCGGCGCAGGTGCCGGCATAGATCTCGGCGCCGCGGCCGTTCGCGCGCGAGGCCCCCTTGGCCTGCGAAAGCGCGGCGTCCGCCTTCTTGCGGCGCTCCGCCGAGGGCGGCCCCGCCAGCGCCTCGAGGTAGGCCGCCATCGCGCGCACGTCTTCCTCGGGCGCGCGCGCCAGATTGCGCACCACGGGCTCCATCGGCCCGGCGGCGATCGCGTGCACGTAGTCGAGGCCGGTGCGCAGGTATTTGTAGAGCTGCTCGGCCGTCCAGGGCAAGGGCGCGGGCGAGCGGGCGTCGAGTGCCGGGCCATGCCAGCCTTCGGCTACGCCGCCGCCGAAGCGCTCGTCCTTCTTCTCGCCGCCGAGGGCGTTGCGCGGCGTGTGGCACGCCCCGCAGTGGCCGAGCCCGTTCACCAGGTATGCGCCGCGGTTCCACTGCGCGTTTCGCGCCGGGTCGGGCTGGAACGCGCCGCGCTCGAAGTAGAGCGCCTTCCACGGGCCGATCAGCGAGCGTGAGTTGAACGGCGCGCGCAGCTCGTGCGGCCGGTTCGGCGCGCGCACCGGCTCGCGCGTGGCGACATACGCGTACAACGCGCGGACGTCCTCGTCGGCGAGGCGCGTGTAGTACTCGTAGGGAAACGCGGGATACAGATTGCGTCCCTCGCGGTCCACGCCTTCGCGCAGCGCGCGCGCGAACGCCACCTCGGACCAGCGGCCGATGCCGGTCTCGGAATCCGGGGTGATGTTGGGCGCGTAAAACGCCCCGTACGGCGTCTCGATTGGCCGACCTCCAGCGAACGATCTTCCGCCTTCGGCGGTATGGCAGACCTGGCAATTGCCGATCGCGGCGAGCTGCGCGCCCTTC
>Ga0207709_10001906_pt1 | contig 13754 bp, 12 predicted proteins | sample KBSM34metaG_FD_184397 | JGI IMG/M metagenome (GOLD analysis project Ga0207709, IMG submission 184397) | Miscanthus rhizosphere microbial communities from Kellogg Biological Station, Michigan, USA - KBS M3-4 metaG (SPAdes) (version 2) | ecosystem: Host-associated > Plants > Roots > Rhizosphere >...
CAAGCGCGCGGTGAGCTACGTGGGCGACTTCGAAATGGCCGTGGCCCGCGAAGCCCGCAAGCGCGGCGCGCAGGGCGTGGTCTGCGGTCACATCCACCACGCCGAGATGCGCGACATCGACGGCATTCTCTACTGCAACGATGGCGACTGGGTCGAGAGCCTGACCGCGCTGGCCGAGCATGCCGACGGCACGCTGGAAATCATCGACTGGGCAAAGCACATGCCCGTGCCGGCGAAGGCCGTGCCGCAGCGCGAACCCGTCGCGACCTGAACGACGCGCTCAGCCCTTGCGGGCCGGGCCGTCCGCCGTACGGCCGAGCTGGTCGCGCCAGGTGTCGTAGTGCCTGAACATGCTCTTGCCCAGTTCGTCCATCCACAGCCACCAGGCCAGGGCGAGGTTCTCGGGCCCAGGAGGTTCCGCTGCTTCCCGCAGCGCAGGGGCCGGTGGTTCGGGCAGTTCGTAGTCGCACAGCCGTTCGACGCTGGCGTGCGAGAAGCCGGGAATGACAGAGCTCAAGGTTGCTTCCTTCGAAGGTGGCGCACTTTTTCTGTGACGCCCGGAACGACTCCCGTACGAATTGAAACATCTGCCGGCGCGGCGGGATATCGGACTATCCCGAGTAAATGAAAACAAAAGTCTGCGCTAGTGATTGGCGCGAAGCGCGGCTCATCGCGTGCGCATTCGTCGCTTCCGACGATGCTTGCGGGGCGCCTGGGCGCCAAGATGGCGCCACACGGCAGGCGTTCCGCGCGGAGCCGAAGGAGACGAGGCATGGCGGGTCCACTGCAGGGGTTGCGGGTCATCGAGATGGCGGGCATCGGCCCCGGCCCGTTCTGCGCGATGCTGTTCGCCGACATGGGCGCGGAGGTGATCCGCATCGCCCGCCCGGGCACGCAGCCCGATGCGCATGACATCCTCGCGCGCGGCCGCAGCACGCTGCAGACCGACCTGCGCGCGGAAGGCGCGGCGCAATCCGTGCTCGATGCCGTCGAGAAGGCCGACGTGCTCATCGAAGGCTTCCGCCCCGGCGTCATGGAGCGGCTGGGCCTCGGCCCCGCGCCCTGCCATGCGCGCAATCCGCGCCTGGTCTACGGCCGCATGACCGGTTGGGGCCAGCACGGCCCGCTGGCGCATGCCGCGGGGCACGACATCAACTACATCGCCATCAGCGGCGCACTGCATGCCATCGGCCGCGCGGGCGAGCCGCCCGTGCCGCCGCTCAACTACGTGGGCGACTTCGGCGGCGGCGCGATGCTGCTGGCCTTCGGCATCCTCGCCGCGCTGCACGAGGCGAAGCAGTCGGGGCAAGGGCAGGTGGTCGATGCCGCCATGGCCGATGGCACGGCGCTGCTGTCGGCCATGATGTACGGCCTCAAGTCGGCCGGCCGGTGGAGCAACCAGCGCGGCGAGAACATGCTCGACGGCGGCGCGCATTTCTACGACACCTACGCCTGCGCCGACGGCAGGTACGTGGCCGTGGGCGCCATCGAGCCGCAGTTCTACGCGCTCCTGCGCGAGCGCTGCGGCATCGCCGACGACCCCTCCTTCGACGCGCAGATGGACGCCGACCGCTGGCCGCTGCTCAAGCTGCGCATGGCCGACCTGTTCCGCACCCGCACGCGCGACGAGTGGTGCGTGCTGCTCGAGGGCAGCGACGCCTGCTTCGCGCCCGTGCTCGATTGGGACGAGGCCCCAGAACATCCGCACAACGTGGCGCGCGGCACCTTCGCCAACGTGGGCGGCGTGGTGCAGCCCGCGCCCGCGCCGCGTTTCAGCCGCACCGCGCCGGTCGTGCCTCCGGCCGCCGCGCGCGACGACGGCGAGACCGTGCTGCGCCGCTGGGGCGTGGCGGCCCACGCCATCGCACCGCTGTGCGCTTCCTGACGAAGCAAGCCGACGACAAACGAAGAAAGGCGACATGGCCATCGATTTCCGCCGCTCCTGGAGCGATGAAGACCTGGAGCTGTACCGCGACAACGTGGTGCGCTTCATCGAAACCGAAGTGCTCCCGCACGACGAGGAAGCCCGCAGGCGCGGCCACGTGGGCCACGAGGTCTGGCGCAAGGCCGGCGCGCTCGGCCTGCTGTGCGCGGACATTCCCGAGCAATACGGCGGCGCCGGTGGCGACTTTCGCCATGAAGCCGTGTTCTACGAGGAGATGTCGCGCCGCGCGCTCACCGGCATGGCCAGCTCGGTGCACAGCATCGTGGCGCACTACTTCCTCAACCACGGCACCGAGGCGCAGAAGCGCAGCTACCTGCCGCGCATGGCGCGCGGCGAGCTGGTCGGCGCCATCGCCATGACCGAACCCGGCGCAGGCTCCGACCTGCAGGGCGTGCGCACCCGCGCCGAGAAGAAGGACGGTGGCTATGTCGTCAACGGCTCCAAGACCTTCATCACCAACGGCTTCCTGGCCGGCGTGGTGCTGGTGGTGTGCAAGACCGACCCGACGCAGGGCGCCAAGGGCACCTCGATCCTCATCGTCGAGACCGAGGGTTGCAAGGGCTTCCGCGTGGGCCGCGTGCTCGACAAGATCGGCATGAAGGCGCAGGACACCTCCGAGCTCTTCTTCGACGACGTGCGCGTGGGCGCCGACGCGCTGCTCGGCGGCGTCGAGGGCCAGGGCTTCTTCCAGCTCATGAGCGACCTGCCCTATGAGCGCACCATCATCGGCCTGAGCGCGCTGGCCGCCATGGAAGGCGCCTACCAGGCCACGCTGGACTACGTGCGCGATCGCAAGGCCTTCGGCAAGCCGATCGCCGAATTCCAGAACACCCGGTTCAAGCTGGCCGAGATCGCCACGCAGATCAAGGTGGGCCGCGCCTTCATCGATCGCTGCGTGGAAGACCTCGTGGCCGGCAGGCTCGACACCGCCACCGCCTCGATGGCCAAGCTCTGGGGCTCGGAGGCGCAAGGCCGCGTGATAGACGAGTGCCTGCAGCTGTTCGGCGGCTACGGCTTCATGAACGAGTACATGGTGGCGCGCATGTACGCCGACGCGCGGGTGCAGCGCATCTACGGCGGCACCAACGAGATCATGAAGGAGGTGATTTCGAGGGCGTTGTGAGCAGCGCGTTCAGGACAGCCGTCGGATCTCCGCCCGCGCAATTTCGCGGTGGTGGTACGACGGCGAGAGGCCGATGAACTGCGTGTACTTCTCGCGTGCCGCATCGGGATGGCCCGCGTCTTCCAGCTCCAGCGCTTCCAGCGTGAACTGGGTGAAGAGCCGGTTGGCATCGTTCTCGCGCGGCGAAGCGGCCAGCGACCCGGGCTGCAGCTCGGGCTGCGCGGTGTAGATCTTCCGCTGTACCTCGATCACCTCGATCAGCGCGCGGCCGATGCGCTGGATGTTCTCGTCCACGGGACCGAGATCGGTCGCCCGCACATCCGCCGCGGCCTGGTCCAGCAGGTGCGAGGCCACGCGCAGCAAGCGGTGAAGCTGCTTGTATTTCATGGGCGGGCCGCTCCGTGCATGCGGCTGCCACTGGTTTTCGCCGCTTCCGCGAAGCCGTTTTCTTGCAGCACTCTCATCCGCCGGCCCGTTTCGCGCCGGAGGCCGTGCGCTGCGAGGCCGCAGTCGCCGCGGCTTCCTCGGTGCGCTGCTTGTCGGCGAGCTGGCGCTCCCGCTCGGCGATGGCCAGGCTCTTGGCCACGTCGGTGCCGTGCACCTTCACCGAGAACGCCTTGCTCACGCTGCCCTTGCCCGTGGTGTAGGTGATGGCCAGCCAGTAGCCGGGATGGTTCGGCTTGGGCGTCTTGAAGTGGACACCGCTCACGCCGCTGGTGTTGTTGCGCCGGGTGATCTCCGACTTCGAGCGCTTGGCCGTGCGCGGCCCGGGCGCATGGGCCGACAGCCCCATGCGGATCGCCTCCTCGGCCGGGTGTATGCGCGCCAGCCCCGTCATGCGCTTGAGCTGCTGCGCGCGCTCCTGGACCGCCAGCGCCTGCGCGGCGTCGCCCAACTCCGCGACGGGGAAGTCGGTGCGAAGGATTTCGTCCGGTGCGATGTAGGTCTTGGCCATCCACGCCCGCACCCGGCCGCCCGGTGCCAGGTGGTGGAACACGCCTGGCACGCCGGTGCTGTTGTTGGCGCGGCGCTTCTCGGCCCGCACGCGGCGCGCCTGTGGCGGCACGTTGCGCACGATGAAGTCGCGCCAGTCCTGCGCATGGAGCAGCGCCTGCTCCGCGCCGCCATAGCTGGCCTTGCCGAACAGGCGGTGGTGGCGAACACCGTTGCGTACGATGGAAACTTCGAAACCCCAGGGCCTGGAGTAAATGCCATACATGGCTGCCGGATTGGGGATTCCTTTGGGCATTCTCGACGTGATGCTGCTCTCAGCGGTGCTGATTCCGATGGACTCCCCGAGTTGCCTGCCGCTCGTTGGCGCACGCATTTCGCAGCTATTTTGGCCGAAGCGCAATGACAACTCCGCGGAGGCAGTCATGCACCGGAAAATGCAGAAAAAGGGCCTCACTGCTGCGGCCTCGCCTCGACGGCGGCCTGGCCGTGCCGGCTGGCCCCCCGCCGAAGGGAAGGGGCGAGCGTGCCGGTGTCAGGCATCAGCTTCTGCTCGAGTTGGCGCTCGCGCTCCTCGATGGCCAGCAGCTTGGCCTTCTCGGGGCCGTGCTCCTTGATGGAGAAAGCCTTGCTCACGCTGCCCTTGCCCATGGTGTAGGTGATGGCGAGCCAGTAGCCCGGGTGGCCGGGGTTGGGCGCCTTGAAGTGCACGCCGCTCACGCCGCTGGAATTGGTGCTGCGCTTGATCTCGGACTTCGAGCGCTTGGGCGACAGCAGCCCGGCGGGAAAGGCCGGCGGGCTCTTGCGGATCGTTTCCTCGGCCGGATGCAGCCTGGCCAGCCCGGCCATGCGTTCCAGCTGCCGTGTCCGCTCCTCGACGGCCAACTCCTGCGCGGCCTCACCCACCGCGTTCACCGGAAAGTCGGTGCGCAGGATCTCGTCGTGCCCGATGTAGGTCTTGGCGACCCAGGCCCGCACCCTGCCGTCCGGGGCGACCTGGCAGAAGACGCCGGACACGCCGGTGTTGTTGTTGATCCGCAGCTTCTCGGCCCGGGTGCGCCGCGGCACCGGCGGCACGCTGCGCACGATGCCGTCGCGCCAGTCCTGCGCCTGCAGCAGCGCCTGCTCCTCGCTGCCGTAGCTGGCGCGGCCGAACTGCTTGAAGTAGCGCGTGCCGTTGCGCACGATCGACACCTCGAAGCCCCAGGCACGGCGATAGATGCCGTACATGGCGGCAGGATTCGGGGTTCCTTTGGGCATGGTGGCTCCGGCTTTCGCCGCTCCCTTACTCGCTATCTGTTGCCTGCTGTCGCGGCAGTTGGAAGACTCTGACCTCTGAAGGAATCCTAGGGATTGGCCAATGGCCGGGGAATCACCGGAATCAGTAGTAATCGAGGGGCGCCGGAGTGAGTCATCCTGGACAAGGTTGCCGGCCCTGCAAAACGGCCGCGACGCACGGGCAGAGTCCGCCTAGCGGATCACCCCGAGCTTGCGCGCAATCGCCACCGCCTGCGTTCGGCTCTTCGCATCCAGCTTCATGTTGATGTTGCGCAGGTGCGTGCGCACCGTGCTGTCCGACACGAACAGCTTTTCCGCCATCGCGTTGTTCGAGTACCCCTCGGCCAGCAACTGCAGCACGCGGATCTCCTTGCGGGTCAGCGGCTCCTTCATCGCATCGGCCGCGGGTGTTTCCACCTCGCCACTGCCGGCCGGCCCGGCCGCTTGCAGCAGCCGCTGCAGGTGATCGGCGAGTATCGGATCGCTGCTGCCGTGCGTGCCCTCCTGCATGGCCGCCGCATAACGGTGCAACAGCGTGCCCACCACCGGGCCTTCATCGAGGATCAGCCGCATGAATCCTTCCTGGCTCGCCGCCTGCAGCACCTCGCCGATCTGCTCGATCGCGGCGGCCGCGTCGCCGATGCGTTGCAGCGCCAGCGCGCGCAGCACCCTGAGCTTGAGCGCGCGCCGGTTGCGGGCCGAGGCCAGCGCCGCATGCAGCTCGGCGTCGAGCGCGCCCAGTGCCGCGCGCGCATCGCCGAAGGCGATTTCCCAGCGGGCCTTTGCCAGCGCGAGGTAGTCGAGGTCGTGCGCAGGCAGGCGCTGCCGCCGCTCGCTGTCCCACAGCGCGGGGTCGTCGGCGCGCAGCAGTTCGTCGCGTGATGCGGGACCGTTGCCCTGCAGAAGCAGCATGCGCGATCGCTCCAGCTTCGCGCCCGCCACCACGCGCGGCAGCTGCCGGTGGTGGCCCAGGTATTCGAGCTCGGTCAGCGCCTGGAACGCGGCGTCGATGTCGCCCGCATGGAACGCGAGCCGCGAGCGCATCACGTGGCTCAGGATCATGTGGTCCGGCAGGCCCACGTCGCGCGCCAGCGGCAGGTACACGTTCAGCAAATGCTCGGCCTGCACCAGCTGGTTGGTCTCGTACACGGCGCCCGCGTAGAGCACGCCCGCCCACGCATTGCCGTGGCTGTGGTTGTACGACACCGCATGCGTCGAATCGACCGCCATGCGCAGCCGCGCGGTGGCCTGCCGCAAGCGGCCTTCCTGCAGGTCGAACAGCCCGGCAAGCGACTCGGTGTACATGCGGTTGAAGGTGCTGTTGCCCTGCTCGCGCCGCGCCGCGTCGAGCAGGCGCCGCGCCTCGTGCGGGTCGCCGCGCACGGCCAGGATGTGGGCCATGGCGTTGAGCAGCACGCTGTCGGCGAAGGCCAGGCCGGTGGGCAGGCGCGCCAGGCTCTGGCGGCCGGCCTCGTAGGCCTCGTCGTGGCGGTCCTGCATCGCCAGCAGCAAGGGCACCAGCGTGTGGGCGCTTGCACGCACCTCGGCGATGGGGCTGTCGAGGCAGCCTGACTTTTCGAGCTGGCGCATCGCGTCCCACGGGCCGTGCGTGAAGCAGGTGGCCCACAGCGAGATGGGCTGCAGGAACGGATGCTCGCGCAGCTGGTGTTCGGGAATGGCAGAGAACCAGCGTGCCAGCATGCGCATGCGGCCCTGCTCCAGGAACTGCGTCGCGTAGCTGTCGAGCAGGGTCAGCGCATACGGATGGTCACCGCCTTCGATCGCGTGGTCGATGGCGGGCACGGGGCGGTCGTGCGACTCGTACCAGCCCGAAGCCGCGAGGTGCAGGCGCTCCAGCTCGCCGGGCAGTTCGCGCGCCAGCTGCGCGCGCAGGAAGTCGGCAAACAGGCTGTGATAGCGCCATGCACCGCCGTCGCCGCTCACGGGCGTGAGGAACAGGTTCGACGCGGCCAGCCGTTCGAGGATGGCCGCGCAGTCCACGCGCGGGCACAGCGCCTGGCACACCGATGCATCGAGCTGCCGCAGGATGCTGGTGCGCAGCAAGAAGTCGCGGATGTCCTTCGGCTGGTGCGCGAGCACGTCTTCGGCCAGGTAGTCGGCCACGGCGCGGTCCGAGCCCGAGAAGCGTTCGACAAAACCGGTCCCGGTGCCATGCCGCTGCAGCGCCATCGACGCGAGCCAGATCGCGGCCACCCAGCCTTCGGTCTTGCGGTGCAGCTGCGACAGCATCTCGGCCGGCAGCACCTGGGCCGCATGCAACTGGCGCAGCCCGAAGAAGGCGCTGGTCTCCTCGAGGCTGAAGCGCAGGCGGTCGGTGTCGATCTCCATCAGCTGGCCGCGCGCGCGCAGCCGCCCCAGGCCCAGGTCGGGCAGACTGCGCGAGCCGATCACGATCTGCCCGCCGCGCGGCAGGTGCTCGACGATCTCGCGCACCACGCCCAGCACCGCCGGCTCCTGCACCCTTTCGAAGTCGTCGAGGAACAGCGTGAAAGGCGAGTCGTGCGCGGCCAGTGCGGCCACCGCATCGAAGGGCGCGTTGGCGCGCGGCTCTTCCACGCCCATGCGCTGCACGGCTTCGGCCAGGCAGTGGAGAAAGCGCGAGACGTCGTTGTCGGCGCGGTCCAGCGTGAGCCATGCCGTGGCCACGCCCTGCGCCTCCCTGCGCTCGCGGATCTGCGCCATGGCCGTCGTCTTGCCGAAGCCGGCCGGCGCCCGCACGAGCACCAGCTTCACGGCCGCCGCGGCGATCTCCTCGCCGATGGCCGTGCGCGGCACCTGCGTGGCGACGAAGGCCGGTGGGTTGAGCTTGGTTTCGAGAATCCGGGGTGTGGGGGACTGCATGCGGAGGCGAAATCCCGTCGTTTCCGACGATGTGTGCGGTCGATTCTGCTTCCTAAACTGGCGGGGGACAAACCCGCAAAGACACCTCAAGGACACCCAGAGATGCAACTCGATTCCAGCATTGGCGCCGTTGTCACCGGCGGTGCATCGGGCCTCGGCGCCGCCACCGCGCGCCGCCTTGCCGGCCATGGCGTGAAGGTCGCGCTGTTCGACCTCAACGCCGAACAGGGCGAGGCCCTGGCGAAGGAACTGGGCGGCGTGTTCTGCAAGGTCGACGTCACCTCCGAAGAGCAGGTCGATGCGGCGTTCGCCAGGGCGCGCGCGGCGCACGGCCAGGAGCGCGTGCTCGTCAACTGCGCCGGCACCGGCAATGCCGTGAAGACCGCGAGCCGCGACAAGACGACGGGCGAGATCAAGCACTTTCCGCTCGCGAACTTCGACCGCATCATTCAGATCAACCTCGTCGGCACCTTTCGCTGCATCGCCAAGTCGGCGGCCGGCATGCTCACGCTCGGCATGCTGGAAGACGGCGAGCGCGGTGCCATCGTCAACACCGCCTCGGTGGCTGCGCAGGACGGGCAGATGGGACAGGCCGCCTACACCGCATCGAAGGCCGGCATCGTCGGCATGACGCTGCCCATCGCGCGCGACTTGATGGGCGAGGGCATCCGCGTGAACACCATCCTGCCGGGCATCTTCGACACGCCGCTGCTGCAGGGCGCACCCGACAACGTGAAGGCCGCGCTGGCGGCATCGGTGCCGTTCCCCAAGCGGCTGGGCAAGCCGGCGGAGTACGCCACGCTGGCGGAGCTGATGATCACCAACGGCTATTTCAACGGCGAGAGCGTGCGGCTCGATGGGGCCATTCGCATGGCGCCGCGCTGAACCGAACCACCTTGCGAACACAGGAGAACCCCATGCCCGAAGCATTCATCGTCGCCGCCGCGCGCACCGCCGGAGGCCGGCGCAACGGCCGCCTTGCCGGCTGGCACCCGGCCGACCTCGCCGCGCAGGTGCTCGACGCCCTGGTGGCGCGCACCGGTGCCGACCCCGCGCTGGTCGAGGACGTCATCATGGGCTGCGTCGGCCAGGCCGGCGAGCAGGCATCGAACGTCGCGCGCAACGCGGTGCTGGCCTCGCGCCTGCCCGAGTCGGTGCCGGCCACCTCGGTCGACCGGCAGTGCGGCTCGTCGCAGCAGGCGCTGCATTTCGCGGCGCAGGCCGTGATGTCGGGCAGCATGGACATCGTCATCGCCGCCGGCGTGGAAAGCATGACGCGCGTGCCGATGGGCCTGCCCACCACGCTGCCGCTGAAGAACGGCCTGGGCTTCTACGTGAGCCCTTCGATGCAGAAGCGCTACCCCGACGTCCAGTTCAGCCAGTTCACCGGCGCCGAGATGATCGCCAGGAACTACGGCATCGAGAAAGACGAGCTCGACCGCTATGCTCTCGAAAGCCACCGGCGCGCCATCGCCGCCACCCGGGCCGGCCACTTCGAGCGCGAGATCGTGCCCGTGGCGGTGCGCATGGCCGACGGTTCCGAAAACGGCGAGCAGCACACCACCGACGAAGGCATCCGCTACGACGCAACGCTGGAGAGCATCGCGGCCGTCAAGCTCATCGCCGAAGGCGGGCGCTGCACGGCAGCCACCGCCAGCCAGATCTGCGATGGCGCGAGCGGCCTGATGGTGGTGAACGAGCGCGGCCTGAAGACGCTGGGCGTGGAGCCGCTGGCGCGCGTGCACCACATGAGCGTGATGGGCCACGACCCGGTCATCATGCTGGAGGCGCCGCTGCCCGCCACGCAGCGCGCGCTGAAGAAGGCGGGCATGAAGATCGACGACATCGATCTCTACGAGGTGAACGAGGCCTTCGCGCCGGTACCGCTGGCCTGGCTGCAGGTGCTGGACGCCGACCCGGCCCGGCTGAACGTGAACGGCGGCGCGATCGCGCTGGGCCATCCGCTCGGCGCGTCGGGCACCAAGCTGATGACCACGCTGGTCCATGCGCTGGGCCAGCGCGGCAAGCGCTATGGCTTGCAGACCATGTGCGAAGGCGGGGGGATGGCCAATGTGACCATCGTCGAGCGGTTGTGAACCTGGGGCGAGCGCAACGCCCGGCAGCCATTCATTCGGACACGCATGCGTCGAGCCATCGAATGGCGGGATGCGCGCCGGGCAGGGCGCACGCCGCGGCCTCGCGCATCAACCGCAGCCCCTTGTTGCTGTTGGCGAGCAGTACGACGGCCGACTGCTCTGCCATGCTGCCCATGGCGAACGCACGGGTGCCATCCATCTTCCCCCATTGGAAGAAGGTGCCGTAGTTCGGCTCCAGCCCCCAGCCGAGGCCCCAGCCTACCTCGGGATCCAGTTCCGTGGGCTGGCCGCGCAGGCGCTCCGCGCTCTCCTTGGGTACATGCGCATGGCAGGTCAGCCATGCGCGGTGGGTGGCTTCCTTCAGCCGTTCGCCGCGCAGCACTGCGCCGAGAAAGGCGCCGTAGTCTGCCGCCGTCGTGTGCAGCGAAAAAGAGGCGCTGGCCGGGTAGCGCGGCACGTCCACGGGTGCTTCGCCTTCGTGCGGGGCGGCGAGGTTGTCCTGGAAGCTGGCCGACTGTTCGAGGCTCGACGACTGCATGCCCAGCGGATCGAACACCAGTTGCCGCATCGTTGCCTCGAGCGGCTCACCAGTGATCGCCGTCATGACGGATTGAAGGTAGTTGAAGCCGACGCTGGAATAGCTGAACCACTCGCCGGGCCGGAAGTGGACTTGCAGTGGCTGGTTCTTCGCTCTCAGGTTGGGCAGGCCGCAGGTGTGCGTAAGCAGATGACGCGCGGTAATGGCCGCGAATGCAGCATCGCCAGGCAGCACCGTCGGAACGAAGTGCGCCAGCGATCCGTCTAGCGTCAGTTCGCCGGCGTCCACCAGCTGCAGTGCGGCGTAGGCCACGATCGGCTTGGTGAGCGACGCGGCCTGGAACACGGTCTGAATGTTGACGGGTGCGTTGTCGAGCGTGTTCCTGACCCCGAGGGCGGCCAGCGCGTCTACTTTTCCGTGGCGCAGCACGGCCATCGACACGCCCGGGATGCCTGCGGTTTCCATTAGGGGCTGCAGCCGGCCTTCGAGTGTTGTCGAAGTGATGGAATTCATTCGCGGTTCCGTTCGCATGCCGCATGCGGCTCTGATTAGATGGCATTGACAGCTTCGGCCAGCACCCGATCGTCATGACCGGGTTCCGCGGTGATCCGGGTGCTGCTATCACTTCGCAAGATACGCCTCGACCGCCGGACCCCACAGCCCTTGCTGCACGATCAGCATGTGCCCGTTCGTGCCGGGCTCCAGCGCATAGGTCTCGAAGGTGCCCTTGCCGCCAGCTGCCGTGAAGGCTTCGAAATTCTTCCGGCTGTGCGCCATCGCATAGAAGCTGTCTTTCTCGCCGTACAGCCAGAGCGTGGGACGGGGAAAGGCGGCGCCGCGCGTGAAGCTCACGGGGTTGATCGCATCCGCGGTGCCATCGGGGCACTGGTCGCTCATCCAGCCGCCGACGAAATTGATGGCGCCCTGGAACACGCCGGGTCGGGTGCCGGCATAGGCGATCGCGAGGATGCCGCCGCGCGAGTGGCCGGCGATCTCCATGCGCTTCGTGTCCACGTCGGGGTTCTTCTGCAGCGATGAGACGGCGGCGTCGACATCGGCAAGCGCGTGGTCGAAGCCGGCCAGCGACAGGGCCGGGTCGCAACTGTAGTGCTCGCGCTTGGGGGTGAAGCCTTCGTCATACAGCCCGTCCGACTGGCCACGTCCGCGCCGCTGTGGAAACGCCACAAGCCAGCCTCGCTGCGTGAACCACTTGGCGAGGCGCTCGGGCGCCCAGGTGTCCTTGAACAGCGCCGGCTTGTTGCCCATGCCCGTGGAGCCGTGGTTGAACACCACCGTAGGAAAGGGCCCTGCGCCTTCGGGCTTGTAGATCACCATCTCCAGCGTGACGGGCGCACCGCCTTCAATGAAGGGCGTGGGCACGCGAACGGTGCTGCGCTCCTGTGCCCAGCAGGATGCCGCGGCGAAGGCGAGCGAGGCGGCAAGGAGAATGAGCTTTTTCATTGGCGTGCACGTCCCTGGTGTTTCGCCGCATTCTGCCCGTGCCGCCTGAAGCCTCTATGCCGATGGCCGCGCCGCCTCCTTCGCGCCCCATCGAGCCACACCGCTCGCCAGCACGATCCCCGGCACCACCAACGCCAAAGCCAGCAGCACCGCACCGGTGACCGGCTCGTTCATGCAGGCCGCCGCGCCCAGTGTGGTCAGCACCGGCACCAGCGCCGCCGATAGCGAGGCGCGTGGTGCACCCAGCCGCACGACGGCCGCCATGTAGACAACCAGCCCGAGCAGTCCCGCGACCACGCCTTGCGTCGCGGCTTGCAGCGCGACATCGGGCCATGGCGCACTGAGCAGCCGCGGCGCGCCGACGGTCGACAGCACAGGCAACAGCAGCAGCGCCGACCATCCGTTCACGAACGCCGCGCCCTGCCACGGCGTGAGCCCGCAGTGCGCGAACGCGAGCGAGTGCACCGCCCACAGCATGGCCGCGGTCAGAAAGAGCAGGTCACCGCGCCAGTCGAGCGAGCCGCCGCGAAAACTCCCCGCAGCAAACAGCGCCATGCCGATGGCAATGCACGCCAGCCCGGCAAGCCTGATGCCTTCGACCTTCTGCCCCTTGTGCAGCCACGCGCCGATGGCGGTGAAAAGCGGCAGGCTGCCCGCCATGAAGATGCCCATGTGGCTCGCGGGGGCCCATTGGGCACCGGCCAGCACCAGCAGCCCGAAGGGCAGGCCGCCGCCGGCGACGAGCAGCACGAGCGCAACGCGCGAGGCCTTCGGTGCGATGCGTCTCTTCTTGCCGAACCACAGCGGCGCCAGCAGCAGGGCAGGAATGCCATAGCGCATCAGCGCCAGCTCCATTGGCCCGAGCGTGGTGGTCACGCCGTGGCGCGAGACGAGTTGCCAGGCGCTGCCGATGACGGCTGCGACCAGCGCGGCGAGCAGGCCGGCGAAAAGATTGCGATCCATCGCGGCGAGTCTCGCGACCGCGCCGCGCGGCGGCTATCAAATTCGTGCGCTGGCCAGCATGCGGCGGGCTTCGCCCATCGTGACGCCCACATCGCGCCGGAACACCGCGCCCAGGTGGCTCTGGCTGCAATAGCCGAGGTCGTGCGCGATGCCCGCGAGGTCGCGGTCGCCATCGGCCAGCCGCTCCATGGCGGCAGCGAGGCGCAGATGTTGCCGGTACTGATGAAGGCTCAAGCCAGTCTGCTGCCGGAAGCTGCGCGCCAGGTGAAACGGCGAGCGCGAGACTGCATCGGCCACGTCGCGCATCGAAAGCTTCGCCTCGCAGTCGGCGGTTTCCGCGAGCAGCCGCTTGACGCGTGCGACCGCACCCGTCAACGGCGCCTGCCGGCGTGACATGCCGAGTTCATCGACCAGCGAAAAGATGGCATCTGCAGCCGCGTCGCCCGCGCGAAGCTGCCGCTGCGCCGAATGAACGCGGTACAGCGACCGAGGTGACAACAGGAAGAACGCCGGCGCTGCATCCGCGGGAGGCAAGCG
>Ga0207709_10001907_pt1 | contig 13749 bp, 10 predicted proteins | sample KBSM34metaG_FD_184397 | JGI IMG/M metagenome (GOLD analysis project Ga0207709, IMG submission 184397) | Miscanthus rhizosphere microbial communities from Kellogg Biological Station, Michigan, USA - KBS M3-4 metaG (SPAdes) (version 2) | ecosystem: Host-associated > Plants > Roots > Rhizosphere >...
CCAGCGCCTCGGCTTCCGGCAGCGCGGCGAAGGTGCCGATCGCATCCAGTCGGCGGTCGAAGTCGTACAGCGAGGCCGGCTTCAGCTCGGCTACGGCGTTGAAGTGCGTGGCCGGCACGCCCTTGTCAGCGTAGTAGCCCTTCAGGCGGTCGAGGATGAAGTCGTACAGTTCGCCAACGTCGGCCTGCACGTTGCGCGCAGCCAGGCCGGCGTTGGCACTGGCCAGCAGCGCGCGCAGGTCCAGCTCGAAACCGCTTTCGATGATGGTACGGGCCAGGCCCAGCGCGTTGCGGCGCAGGGCGAACGGGTCCTTGTTGCCGGTCGGCTTCAGACCCGCGGCGAAACCACCGGCCAGCGTGTCCACGCGTTCAGCAATGGCCAGCACCTTGCCCAGCGGCGAGAGTGCGATGTCATCGCCACCGAAGCGCGGCTGGTAGGCCTCGTCGATGGCCAGCGCCACATCCTCCGCTTCGCCACCGGCCATGGCGTAGTGGCGGCCGGCGATGCCCTGCAGTTCCGGGAACTCGTTGACCATGCGCGACTGCAGGTCGTTCTTGGCCAGCTCGGCGGCACGCCGGGCCTGTGCGGCGTCGGCGCCGACCTGCGGTGCGATCACCTCGGCCAGGGCCGCCACGCGCGCCACCTTGTCGGCCACGCTGCCCAGCTTGGCCTGGTAGGTCACTGTCTTCAGGCCGTCACCCATCGACACCAGGCCCTGCTTCAGGTCCTCGTCGAAGAAGAACTTGGCATCGGCGAAGCGCGGGCGGATCACGCGCTCGTAGCCCTTGGCCACTTCAGCCACGTCCTTCGATTCGATGTTGGCGATGCCGATGAACTTCTCGGTCAGCGTGCCACTGTCATCCAGCACCGGGAAGAACTTCTGGTTGATCTCCATCGTTTCGATCAGCGCTTCCTGCGGTACCGCCAGGAACGCACGCTCGAAGCTGCACAGCACCGCCGACGGCCACTCGACCAGGTTCACCACCTGCTCCAGGTTGTCTTCGGTGATGCGCGCACTGCCACCGGCCTTGGCCGCGGCGGCCTCGACCTCGGCGACGATGCGCGCGCGGCGCTCACTCGGGTCGACCAGCACGAAGGCGGCGCGCAGGGCTTCAACATAGTCCTGCGGCTGTGCCAGCGACACCGCCTGGTCGTGGTGGAAGCGATGGCCACGGCTGACGCGGCCGGCCTGCAGGCCGAACAGCTCGGCTTCAACCACGTTGGCACCGTGCAGCAGCACCAGCCAGTGGGCCGGGCGCGCGAAGCCCCAGGCGTGATCGCCCCAGCGCATCGGCTTGGGAATCGGCATCGCCGCAATTGCCTCGCGCAGGATCTCCGGCAGCAGGCTGGCGGTGCTCGCGCCCGGCGTCACCGCGCGGTGCACGAAACGCTCACCCTTGTTGTCGGTGGTCTTCTCCAGCGCAGTCCAGTCGATCCCGGCCTTGGCGGCGAAGCCCTGCAGGGCCTTGGTCGGCTGGCCTTCGGCGTCCAGCGCGATGTTCAGGTACGGGCCCAGCGCTTCGCTGTGCTGTTCCGGCTGCTCCAGGCCGACGCCCGGCAGCAGCACGGCCAGGCGGCGCGGGGTCGACAGCGGGCGTGCATCGCCCAGTTCAAGCGCGACGCCGCGCTTGCGCAGGCCGTCGACAACGCCATCGAAGAAGGCCTGGGCCAGGCCCGGCAGCGCCTTGACCGGTAGCTCTTCGGTGCCCAGTTCGATCAGCAGGGGGGACAATTGGCTCATCGTTTCAATCCTGTGGTGGGGGCGCAGCGCGCGACGCGTCCGGCGCCCCGGAGTAAGGGGGAGAGCGGCCGTCAGGCCTTCTTCGCGCCCGGGAAGCCCAGCTTCTCGCGCTGCTCGTAGTACGCCTTGGCCACCGCCTGGGCCAGCGCGCGCACGCGCAGGATGTAGCGCTGGCGCTCGGTCACGCTGATCGCGCGGCGTGCATCGAGCAGGTTGAAGGTATGGCTGGCCTTCATCACCTGTTCGTAGGCCGGCAGCGGCAGGTTCACTTCCACCAGCTTCTGCGCTTCACGCTCGCAGGCATCGAAGCGGTGGAACATTTCTTCCACGTCGGCGTATTCGAAGTTGTAGGTACTCTGCTCTACCTCGTTCTGGTGGTACACATCGCCGTAGGTCACCGGCTGGCCGTCCGGACCGTAGGTCCACACCAGGTCGTAGACGTTGTCGCAGTTCTGCAGGTACATGCACAGGCGTTCGAGACCATAGGTGATCTCGCCCAGCACCGGGCGGCACTCCAGGCCACCGGCCTGCTGGAAGTAGGTGAACTGGGTCACTTCCATGCCGTTGAGCCAGACTTCCCAGCCCAGGCCCCAGGCGCCCAGCGTCGGCGATTCCCAGTTGTCCTCGACGAAGCGCAGGTCGTGCACCAGCGGATCGATGCCCAGCGCCTTCAGCGAATCCAGGTACAGCTGCTGGATGTTGTCCGGCGCCGGCTTCATCGCCACCTGGTACTGGTAATAGCGCTGCAGGCGGTTCGGGTTCTCGCCGTAGCGGCCGTCGGTCGGGCGGCGCGAGGGCTGCACGTAGGCCGCGTTCCAGCTTTCCGGACCGATCGCACGCAGGAAGGTGGCCGGGTGGAAGGTACCGGCGCCCACCTCCAGGTCGAGCGGCTGGATGAGCACGCAGCCCTGCTGGGCCCAGAACTGGTTCAGGGTCTGGATCAGGCCCTGGAAAGTGATCGGAACGGTCGGGGTCGCGGACATGCGGACGAGTCTTGGCCGGCAAGGGGGTGCGCTAGTATAACGGCCGACCTGCGGGGCATTCCGTACCCGGGAGGAGCAGGCAGATGGAACATCGGCTGCCGGTGGGCACGCCCGGCGAGTCTGGCGGCGTACCGCTGCCGTGGGGTCGCCTGCAGTTCGAACAGGTGGGCGCGGCCCTGATCGCCGATGGCCTGGTGGCCGAGCAGGACCGGGAACGCATGCGGTTTTCCGCACAGGGCGCTCGCAATGCCAGCGAAGTGCACCCGCTGGTGCTGCTGTCCAACCTCAAGCTGGCGGCCAGTGGCGGCGGCGAGCTGACCCTGGAGCGCCTCACCGAGTGGCTGGCGCGGCGCACCAGCAGCCGCTACCTGCGTATCGATCCGACCCGGGTCGACGTTGCCGCCGTCACCGCACTGGTCTCCCACGCCTACGCCCGCCGCCACCGCTTCCTGCCGCTGGCGGTGGATGCCGAGCGCGTACTGGTGGCCACGAGCGAGCCGCTGGTGCAGGAATGGCGCCGTGACCTGCAGCACCTGACCCGGCGCCGGATCGAGCTGGCGGTAGTCAATCCGCTGGACCTGCACCGCTACACCATGGAGTTCTACGGGGTGACCCGCTCGGTGCGCGGGGCCCGTGGCGACGTGCGCGGCGAGGCCAACACCACCCTGCCCAGCTTCGAGCAGCTGGTCGAGTTGGGCCGCACCGGCGACGTCAACGCCGACGACCAGCACATCGTGCATATCGTCGACTGGCTGCTGCAGTACGCCTACGAGCAGCGCGCGTCGGACATCCACCTGGAGCCGCGCCGCGAGATGGGGCGCATGCGCTTCCGCATCGACGGCGTGCTGCACAAGGTGTTCGAGGTGCCGCCGGCGGTGATGACCGCCGTGGTCAGCCGCATCAAGGTGCTTGGCCGCATGGATCTGGCCGAACGCCGGCGCCCGCAGGATGGTCGCATCAAGACCCGTTCGCCCGGCGGCCGCGAGGTCGAGATGCGCCTGTCGACCATGCCCACCGCCTTCGGCGAGAAGTGCGTGATGCGCATCTTCGACCCCGATGCCGCCTTCAAGAGCATCGACCAGCTCGGTTTCAGCCCGCAGGAGGCCGCTGGCTGGAATGCGCTGGTGGAGCGTCCGCACGGCATCGTGCTGGTCACCGGCCCGACCGGCTCGGGCAAGACCACCACCCTGTATTCGACGCTGAAGCGCCTGGCCACGCCGGACGTGAACGTGTGCACGGTGGAGGACCCGATCGAGATGATCGCGCCCGAGTTCAACCAGATGCAGGTGCAGACCAACATCGACCTGGACTTCGCCAGCGGCGTGCGCACCCTGCTGCGGCAGGACCCGGACATCATCATGATCGGTGAGATCCGCGACCTGGAAACCGCGCAGATGGCGGTGCAGGCTTCGTTGACCGGGCACCTGGTGCTGTCCACCCTGCACACCAACGACGCGCCCTCGGCGGTCACCCGCCTGCTCGACCTGGGCGTGCCGCACTACCTGCTGGCCAGCACCCTCAACGGCATCCTTGCCCAGCGCCTGGTACGCACGCTGTGCCCGCACTGCAAGCAGCCACACAGTCTCGGCGCGGCCGATTGGGCGGTTCTGGCTGATAGCCATGCTGCATATCCAGATGCCGCCACGCCCTGTCGGCCGGTCGGTTGCCTGGAGTGCCGGCGCACCGGATTCCTGGGCCGCATCGGCCTGTATGAGTTGCTGCCATTGGGCTCGCGGCTGCGCGGGCAGATCCGCGCCGACATGGATCTGGCCGGTTTCACCCGCGCCGCGCGGGCTGAAGGGCTGCGAACCCTGCGCCAGGCCGGGCTTGAAAAGGTGGCGCAGGGGCTGACTACAATCGAGGAAGTCCTGTCAGTCCTGCCGCCCCCGGATGAACCCAGCCCCATTCCTGATCCTTGAAACCGGCCGCCCGGTTCCGTCGCTGCGCCGCTACGGGCGCTTCCCGCACTGGATCCGCGTTGCCGCCGGGCTGGAGGATCACGAGACGGTGGTGGTCGATGTCGAACACGGTGGCGCCCTGCCCGACCCGCATGCCTTCGCCGGCGTGCTGGTGACCGGCTCGGCTGCCTTCGTCACCGACCATGCCGAATGGAGCGAACGCAGTGCGGCGTGGCTGCGCCAGACCGCCCACGACGACCTGCCGGTGTTCGGCATCTGCTACGGCCACCAGCTGCTGGCGCACGCGCTGGGTGGCGAGGTGGCCTACAACCCGGCCGGCCGTGAGTCCGGCACGATCGAGCTGGAACTGCAGCCGCAGGCCGCGCAGGACCCATTGTTCCAGGGCCTGCCGCAGCATTTCGCCGCCCATGCCACTCACCTGCAGACGGTGCTGCGCGCGCCGGACGGTGCCGAGGTGCTGGCGCGCTCTCCGCTGGACGGCTGCCACGCCTTCCGCTGGGGGCGCCAGGCCTGGGGCGTGCAGTTCCATCCCGAGTTCGCCACCCACCACATGCGCGGCTACGACCGTGCCCGCGCCGACTGCATCGGCCGCCACGGCGGCTGCGCCCGCAGCATCGAGCGTGCGGTCAGTGCCGCGCCGCTGGCCCGCCAGCTGTTGCGCCGCTTCGTCCGCCAGGCGCGGCTGTCTTCAGCCCAGCCGGCGACAAAACAGGGATAATCGGCGGCACGGGTGACTGCCCGGCCCCCTTTCTGTCCCTCCCGGATGTCCATGAAAGAGATTCGCAAGCTGCCGGCCTCGGCGGGTGCTCAATGGTTGCTGGATACGTTCTCCCTGTACCGGCGTGCGCCGCTGCAGCTGGCCCGGATCGGCCTGACCTGGCTGCTGGTGAGCTGGGTGGTGACCCTGCTGTCGACGCTGATTCCCGGTGCCGCCGGCATGGCCGTGCAGCTGATGACCCTGGCCATTTCGCCGATCATGTTCGGCGGCATGCTGTATGCCGTGGGCGAGATCGACGAAGGCCGCCCGGGCCTGGCCTCGCACCTGCTGCAGCCGATCCGCGACCACCGCGTCAGCCACCTGCTGGTGCCGCTGGCGATCCAGGTGCTGGCGGTGCTGCTGCTGGGCGCGCTGCTGTTCATGATGATCGGCCGCGAGGGCTTCACCGCCTTCAGCGAGGTCATGACCAAGATGGAAGAGATCAGCCGTAGCGGCCAGCAGATCAAGCCGGATGACGCAGCCGCACTGGTCGCCAACCTGCCGGCCAAGCGCATCGCGCTGTGGATGCTGCTGGTGTTCCTGAGCGCGGTGGCGCTGTCGCTGGCGATGTTCACCCAGCCGGCGCTGGTGGTGTTCGACAAGCAGAGCGGCATGCATGCGCTGCGCCTGAGTCTGCAGGGCTGCATCGAGAACATCGGCGCGATGATCGTGTTCGCCGTACTCGGGCTGATCGCCGCGTTCTGCATGTACATCCTGTTCGTGATCGTGATCCAGATCGCGATGCTGATCGGTGGCCCGCTGGCGGCGGCCTTCATCGCCCAGCTGGTACTGACCACGGTACTGATGCCGCTGTATGTCGGCGCGGTCTATGCCGCGTGGAAGCAGATGTTCGTGCACCGCGGCAGCCGCGCGGCCCCGCCGATTCCGAGCACGCCGACCTCGAGCGACGTGTTCCACGCCTGACCGGCGCTCAACGGTAGCGCCGGGCATGGCCCGGCGCTACCGCATCATGCGGCGGGTTTCTTCACCACCGACGACGGCACCAGCCAGCGTGCGGCGTGGATGCCCAGCTCGTACAGCAGGCACATCGGGATCGCCAGCATCAGCTGCGAGACTACATCCGGCGGGGTCAGCACCGCCGCCACCACGAAGATGCCGACGATCGCGTAACCGCGGCCTTCCTTGAACTGCTGCGGCGTCACCCAGCCCAGCAGCACCAGGATCACCATCGCCACTGGCAGTTCGAAACTGCCGCCGAAAGCGAAGAAGATCGCCAGCACGAAGTCCAGGTAGGCGTTCGCATCCGGGGTGATCGCGATCACGTCCGGGCTGAAGGTGGTGAGGAAGTGGAACACCGCCGGCAGCACCAGGAAGTAGGCGAAGGCGCAGCCGGCGTAGAACAGCAGCACCGACGACACCAGCAACGGCACCGCCAGGCGCTTCTCGCGCGCATACAGGCCCGGGGCCACGAACGCCCACAGCTGGTACAGCAGCCACGGCACCGCCACGAACAGGGCGACGAAGAAGGTCAGCTTCAGCGGGGCGAAGAAGGCGCCGGCCGGGTTGGTGGCGATCATCGTCTGCCCGTTCGGCAGCTGCGAGACCAGCGGTTCGGCCAAGGCGTTGTACAGCTTCTGGGTGAACGGCAGCAGGCCCAGCAGCACTACGCCCAGACCCAGCAGCGCGCGTACCAAGCGTCCGCGCAGTTCCACCAGATGTTCAACCAGCGAGCTTTCGCCGAAGTCCTGTTCACTCATGGATGACGCTCCGTGCTCTGCGTCGGCGGCGTCGGGCCGGCTTCAGGGGACGTGGCAGGAACGGCCCCTGAAGAAACAGCGCCTTCCGTAGCAGCCTTTGTCGAAACCAGGCCGTTTTCCTGTGCCGGCGCATCGGTCTCGGCCGGCTGGCTCAGGTGTGGCGGCAGATCCGCCTGTGCGGGTGTACGCACGTCCTGCACCAGGTCATCGCCCTGCTGCTGCGCCTGCTGCGCTTCGCGGCGGATTGCTTCACCGCTGGCACGCAACTGGTTCTCGGTGTCCTGCATGCCCTGGCGCACGTCCTGCATCTGCCGCTTGATGTCCTCGGCCTGCAGTTCGCGCTCCAGTTCCTGTTTCACCGAATCCCACTGATTGCGGGCACGACGTACCCACAGGCCGGCAAAGCGGGCCGCCTTGGGCAGGCGCTCGGGACCGAGCACCACCAAGGCAACCACCGCAATCACCAGCAGTTCGCTGAAGCCGATATCAAACACCGCAACCGCTCCGGATCAGCGTGGGGTGCGGTCGTGCTCGTCCTGCGCGGTGCGCGAGGCATCCTGGCTGCGCGATTCATCGCCCAGCTGCGCGTTCGGCTTGTCCTCGTCGCGCATGCCCTTCTTGAATTCCTTGACCGCCGAACCGAGATCCTTGGCGCCGCTGGTCAGGCGCTTGGTGCCGAACACCAGCAGGACGATGGCCAGCACGACCAACCAATGCCAGATGCTGAAACTGCCCATAAAGACGCTCGTTACGTTAGTGATCAGGCTGTCGAGCATAGCGCACCGGGTGTTAGCCGGCGCGCGTGACGAAAGTCAGTTTCCGCCCAGCGTTTCCGTGCGGATTTCACCGTCGGTGACCGGCTGGAAGCCCTGCTGCTGCGGCGGCGGGGCCTGCGGCACGTTCTGCAGCGGCGCGGTGGTGGCTTCGGCCGGCGCGGCGGGCGCTGCCTGAACAGGCGCCGGCGCAGCGGCCGGGACTGCTGCCGGCCGCGGGGCGTTGCCGCCGTTGCCGTTGCGGTTGTTGCGAGCGGCGTAGGTGGCCTCTTCCAGGCGGTCGCGGAAGGCGACCACATCCATCGACGGCGAACCCGACGCACGGCCTTCGAAGATCATCCGCGGCGTGGTGTTGCTGCCGTAGGCGTCGAGGTTGGCGGCATCGTCGATCTGCAGCACCGCACCATCAAGGGCAACACCGGCGAACAGGCCACGAGCGCGGGACCACGACCAGATCTCGGCCTTCAGCTGGCCGTCGGTCGCAGCAGCGGCATTGCGGCCAACCGGGCCCGCCGCGACACCGGCATCGGCGCCAAGGGTGAACTTGCCGTTGACCAGATTGTCCAGGCTGCGGTCGTTGCGGAACACCAGCACCACGTCGGAGGACTGCACACCGGCCTGGAAGCCGATGCTGCCACCAGTGAGCTTGATGAACACCGGGTTGGACCAGGCGCCGTTGGGCATGCGCACCGACATCAGGCCATGTCCACGGCGACCACCAATGACCAGACCGGCCTTGATCGTGTCGGGAATGACGATGACGGCGCGGCCTTCGTCCAGCAACTTGTCAGGAATACCCTGTTCAGGGATTCCCTGGATTTCAGCCAGCACACGTACCGCATTGCGGGCGCGCTGGTCTTCCTGCGGTCCGGCCATGGCCTGGCTGGACAGCAGAGTGGCGGCGATCAGCAGGGCTTGGATCGGGCGACGCATAGCAGGCTCCAGAAGTCAGTCCATAGGAAGATATAGCAAGTGACTGAAATTAATAGTGTTGCCATGAATCGCCAATGAGCGTTGCCCACCCACATTGACGTGGGCTATGCCTGCAATCCGAACCCTGCATCCCGGCGCGGCATCGGATCGGCGACAATAGCCACCATGCTCGACGCACCCGATACCGCCGTGTTGGCGGTCAACCTAGGCACGCCCGAGACGCCGACGGCTCCTGCCGTACGCCGTTACCTGGCTGAATTCCTGTCCGACCCCCGCGTGGTCTCGATCCCGGCGCTGCTGTGGCAGCCGCTGCTGCGCGGCCTGATCCTGCCGCTGCGCAGCAGCCGTTCGGCGGCCAAGTATGCCCAGGTCTGGCTGCCCGATGGCTCACCGCTGATGGTGTATACCCGTCAGCTGGCGCAGGCCATGCAGGCGCTGCTGCCGTCGCTGACGGTACGCCATGCGATGCGCTACGGTGAACCGGCACTGGGCAGCGAGCTCGACCGCCTGGCCGCCGAAGGCGCGCGCCGCATCGTGGTGCTGCCGCTGTATCCGCAGTACTCGACGACCACCACCGCCTCGGTCGAAGACCGTGTCGATTCCTGGCAGCGCCGCAACCCGGGCGTGACCGTCAGCCTGGTCCGCGACTATTCAGTCGATCCGGGCTGGGTCGAGGCGGTTGCCGGCTCCATCCGGCGCTACTGGGAGCAGCATGGCCGCGGCCAGAAGCTGATGTTCTCCTTCCATGGCATCCCACAGCGCCTGGCCGATGGCGGTGACCCGTATCCGCAGCGCTGCGAGGCCAGTGCACGTGCCATCGCCAATGCACTGGGCCTGGCCAACGACGAGTGGCAACTCGGCTACCAGTCGCGCTTCGGCCGCGAACGCTGGCTGCAGCCGTACGCCGAGCCCAGCCTGTGGGCGCTGGCCGAATCCGGCGTGAAGCAGATCGACGTGGTCTGCCCGGGTTTCGCCACCGACTGCCTGGAAACATTGGAAGAAGTGGCGATGGGCTTCACCGAAACGCTGGCCGAACGTGGCGCGAAGATGCGCTACATCCCGTGCCTCAACGCCGAACCAGATCACGCGCGTGCGCTGGCACGGCTGGCCGTGGCGTCACTGGCATGAGCCTGCAGCCGTTTGAACTCGAGGTGGGTGGCAGCCGCGTCGCCGGCCTGCGCAACCACGGCGACGGCCCGCGTGTGCTGGCCCTGCATGGCTGGCTCGACAACGCGGCCAGCTTCATGCCGCTGGCACCCCACCTGTCATCGTTGCAGCTGGTGGCAATCGACCTGCCCGGCCATGGCCACAGCGCGCATCTGCCGGCCGGTGCCAGCTACACCACCGCAGCCGCGATCTGCCACGTGCTCGATGTCGCCGATGCACTGGGTTGGGACCGCTTCACCCTGCTCGGCCATTCGATGGGCGCCGGCATCGCCAGCCTCACCGCGTCGGTCAGCGACCGCATCGAACGGCTGGTGGCGATCGAAGCACTCGGTGGCCTGCGCGGGCCCGAAGAAGAAACCGCCAACCGCCTGCGCGAGCATGTGAATGCCACACGTGGCCTGGCCCGCAAGCAGCTGCGTGTATTTCCCGACCTGGCCGCACCGATCCGCGCGCGGATGATGACCAACCAGCTCAGCGAAGGCTGCGCACGGCTGCTGGTCGAACGCGGCGTCGAACCCGTGGAAGGCGGCTACCGCTGGTGCAGTGATCCACGCCTGATGCTGCCCACCGCGATCCGCCTCAGCGAAGGCCAGATCGACAACCTGCTGCAGGCCATCGCCTGCCCGACACAGGTGATCTATGCCACGCCGGCGCAGTCCTACTATCCGGAGCCGATGCGTAGTGATCGCCTGCGGCACCTGCGTGATGGACGGCTGGCGGTGTTTCCCGGCAACCACCACCTGCACATGGAAGACCCGGCACGGATCGCCGAAGTGATCCTGCGCTTCTGCAACAACGACAACGCCGGCTGAGTCCGGACCGACGCGCACTTCACTCTGCGCGCTTGCGGCCGATACACCAGTTGCGGGCCCCTGCGCCCGCGGCACGCGGGTCCGGTCGGGCCTGCGGCGTGTGTCTGGTTCTGCAAGGAAGTCCGCATGCCCGCTTTACTGCACCGTCACCCACAGGATGGGGTCACGGCGCGCCGTCGCTGCGGCGTTGATTGCGCCGCATTCCCCCAATTCCCGGTCCATGCCATGAGCACGCCGTTGCGCGTGCATCAGGGCGTGGCCGTTGTCGTTTGTTGATCCAGGAGTCGCCGATGTCCGCTGCATTCTCCCGTCCCCCCGATACCGCCCGCCTGCCGGCATCTGCAGCAGCTCGCGCGTAGTGCTGATCGTCGCCTGCTGCTTGGCAGTGCGGCCCTGGCCGTGGCCGGCCTGCTGCTGGCCGTGCGCGGCCCGCAGGTGCTGAGCGCCTCGTTGACCGCCGTCGCGGTATTGCCTGCCATGTGGCTTGCTGGCCCGCAGGCGGGTCAGGTCATCGCCCGCAATGGCCTGGCGCTGCTGTTGTCACTGCAGCTGACGCTGTTGTGTGCGATCACCGGTCTGTCGCCGGCGCTGCCGATCGCACTGCTGCTGGGCGCGTTGCTGGGTCATCGCGATCGCCTGCCTGTGTGGTTGGCCGGTGGTGTCGGCACGCTCACACTGCTGGCGCCGACGCTGGATGGCGCTGCGGTGCTGCCGACCCTGCTGCAGGCCGCCCTGCTGGCCGGCCTGACCCTGTTCCTTGGCCAGGTCGCGCTGCGCCTTCGCCAGCAGACCGAGGCCCTCGGCCACGGTCCACGCCGACTGGCCGCGCTCGCGCGTGATATCGCCACCGGCGCCGATCTCGGTGCACACGCGGACACCAGCGCGTATGCACCGGGTTCGCTGGCACACGCGCTGGCCGATACCGCCCGCCATGTACAGGCGCAGCGCGGCCGCGAAGCAGAGGCCAATGCCGAGAACGCACAGATCCGCCAGGCACTGGATGCATCGCGCACGGCAATGATGATTGCCGACAACGATCACGTGATCCGCTACGTGAACCGCTCGGTGGTAGCCCTGCTGCGCAACCAGCAGGCCACCCTGCGCCAGGCGTTTCCCGATTTTGACGCCGAACGCCTGGTCGGCAGCAGCATCCATCGCTTCCATGCCAACCCGGACCGCATCCGCGCCATCCTCAACGGCCTGCAGGTGACCCACAACGGCAAGGTGCAGATCGGGCCGGTGCACTTCGCACAGGTAGTCACGCCGGTGTTCGACGCGCAGGGCGCGCGGCTGGGCTTCGCCGTGGAGTGGCACGACCGCACTCATGAGCTGGCCCTGGAGAACGCAGTTGCCGGCATCGTCGCTGCAGCTGCCGCGGGTGATCTCGATCAGCGCCTGCAGGTCAGCGAGGGCGCCAGCTTCCTGGATGGACTGACCGGTGGCATCAATCAGCTGCTCGATACCTTGGGCGGCACTGTCGATGAAGTGCGGCAGATGCTTTCGGCCCTGGCCAACGGTGATCTCGACCGCCGCATGCGCGGTGAATACCACGGAGCCTTTGCTGCGATCCAGCGCGACGCCAATGCCACCGCCGGGCAGTTGGCGCGGATGGTAGGCCACATCCAGCAGTGCGCGGCGTCGATCAGCACGGCAGCCAGCGAGATTGCCGCCGGCAACGGCGCGCTGTCCGAACGCAGCGAGCGTCAGGCCGCGCACCTGCAGGAAACCGCGGCATCGATGGAGGAACTGACGGCCACGGTGCGCCAGAACGCCGCCCACGCACGGGAGGCCAGTACGTTGGCGGCCGCCACGCAGAGCGCGGCCGGCGACGGCAACGCCGCCATGCAACGGGTGGTCGATACCATGCAGGCCATCGAGGGTGCGTCGAAGCGGATCGGCGACATCACCGGCGTCATCGACGGTATCGCCTTCCAGACCAATATCCTGGCATTGAACGCCGCTGTGGAAGCAGCACGGGCCGGCGAGCAGGGCCGCGGCTTTGCCGTAGTCGCCAGCGAGGTTCGTGTCCTGGCACAACGTTCGGCTGCTGCAGCCCAGGAGATCAAGAAGCTGATCGACGAAGCCGGTCGCCAGGTCGGCGACGGGGCACAGCAGGTGGCCGACGCCGGCCAGCGCATGCAGGCGATCGTGGGTGGCGTGGAGAACGTCAGTCACCTGATGCGTGAGATATCGGCCGCCTCCCAGGAGCAGTCGATCGGTATCGAACAGATCAACCAGACAGTGGTGCAGATGGATCAGGCAACCCAGCAGAATGCTGCGCTGGTGGAGGAAGCGACCGCCGCGGCGCGCGAGCTGCAGTCGCAGGCCGGGACACTGACCGAAGCGGTATCGGTGTTCCGCCAGCAGTCACCGCAGGGGATTGCCCTGGTCGCCTGATCGCGACCAACAACCCGATCTGATGAGGACGGCGCCCGCAGGGCGCCGTCTTTTTTTGCGTGTTCTGCGTGACGGATCAGGAAAAGACGGTTGCCGGAGTAGCTGGGTCCGCCTGCGCCGGCTACCACTGGTAGCTGCCAACCTTGGTTGGCATCGGAATTCCGGTGCGGAGAGCATCCGCGCGTGGCGTGGATCTACTGCCGCTCAGCCTGCCGTGGGTAGCTGCCAACCTTGGTTGGCGCCGCTCTTCCCGGGAACAATCCATCCGCGCGTGGCCTGGATCTGCAGGTAGTACCGACCGCTGGTCGGCAACTTTATCCCCGTGCCCTGCGCCGAAGGCGCAATCCCGCATCGGAAGATAATCCCGGAATCATTATCCGGAACACAAAGAAAAACCCCGCTGCGTGAGCAGCGGGGTTTTTGGGTATAAACCCTGGCGATGACCTACTCTCGCATGGCTTAGGCCACACTACCATCGGCGCAGCTACGTTTCACTTCCGAGTTCGGGATGGGATCGGGTGGTTCCATAGCGCTAATTTCACCAGGGAG
>Ga0207709_10001925_pt1 | contig 13634 bp, 15 predicted proteins | sample KBSM34metaG_FD_184397 | JGI IMG/M metagenome (GOLD analysis project Ga0207709, IMG submission 184397) | Miscanthus rhizosphere microbial communities from Kellogg Biological Station, Michigan, USA - KBS M3-4 metaG (SPAdes) (version 2) | ecosystem: Host-associated > Plants > Roots > Rhizosphere >...
TCACAAGTCGGCCCGCTTCTTTTTTAGAGGGTCTCGCGACACTAGCGCAAAAATTTTCGTTTGTCATTAGATTTATTTTTGAGCGTTGGACCAATTAACTCCGCGAAGCACACCTCCAATCCCGCGCATGCTATAATTTCTCGCATGTCAGAGGATTCGCAGAACAAGGAAATCAAAGTCAGAGTCATTCGGAACGGATCGCCAGAAGCGCCCGATAACGATTGGCTATTGGCTACCCCTGAGGAGCGTGTTGAAGCCGTGTGGACGCTCACCAAGCTTTGTTTGGCCTGGAACAACCCTTCAGAAAGTGAACCCGAATTTCAAAGAACTGTTACTCGCATTCAACGCGCACGACGTTGAATACCTGATGGTTGGCGCTCATGCTCTGGCCGCGTACGGCCACGTTCGTGCGACCAAGGACTTGGATATTTGGGTCCGACCTGAGAAGGCGAACGCTCAAAAGGTATTACAAGCGCTTTCGGACTTCGGCGCGCCTTTGATGGATCTCACTGTTGATGATTTGAGCAGGAAAGAAACGATCTTTCAGATTGGGTTGGCACCAATTCGCATCGACGTAGTAACAGGCATTGACGGCGTTGAATTTGCCGAAGCCTGGCCGGATCGTTTAGAGATAGTATTCGCAGGTGTGCCAGCTTTTGTGATTTCACGTCACCATTTGATTACGAATAAGAAAGCCTCTGGGCGACTGCAAGACCTTGCTGATGTACAGGAACTAGAATCAATCGACAATCCTGCTTAGCTCTCAACAGTTCGACTTTCACACCGGCTTCTTTACACGAGAAAATCGAGATTGAATCCGCCACAACCCGCACAAAGTCCATCAGAACAAGAGTCTTGGCAACGCGGTGAATACACCATCAGCACGGACCAGTCCCGCCTGAACATCGATCTCATCCACGACTTCATCAGCAATCATTCTTACTGGGGAACGGGGCGGGCGCGGGAGGTTGTCGAGCGCTCGATTGAGAACTCGTTGGCGTTTGGTGTCTACCACGGTGACCGGCAAGTCGGATTTGCGCGGATCGTGACGGACTATGCAACGTTCGCTTGGGTGGCTGATGTGTTCGTCGTGCCGGAACATCGCGGGGGCGGGATATCAAAGTGGCTCATGGAAGTTATCATCGCTCATCCGAAGCTGCAGGGATTTCGACGGTGGGTTCTCTCGACTAAAGACGCGCAAGGCTTATACGAACAATTTGGTTTCATGAAACTGCTCCGCCCTGAACGTTGGATGGAACGACCCGATCCGAATATGAAGGAAAGTCCGGATTACTGGAGACGATAGCGCTCACTCCTTCCAGTGCGCGGTGGTCCAGAACTGCGGATCGAACAGTTTCAGATCCAGCTTAACGTCGCTACGCATCTCAGAATACTTCTCAGTCGTCAAAACCTTGCCATCAACCATGAAGATCACTTCAGGCGCGATCCAGCCACCGCCGAGTTTCTGATACTTGTTGAACTGCGTCTCCTGCGTTTGCGCTCCATCCTTGCCCGCGGGACGAAGCATTCTGACGAAGTAAAGATTCTCCTGATCGATCCAGAATTGCGGCGAGTACGAGTCGCCCGCTTTCGCGCCCACGACATACACCGGCCGTCCTTGCCACGTGTCTTCCCTGAATTGCGACAGATCAAACTTCAGCGACTGCAACTTCGCGGTCACTTCACTGGCAGGGGAGCGATAGACGTCGAATCCCAGAATGAGTAGCGGATGCTCGAAAGGTCGCGTCGTGTCGACTTTGCCGTCCTTGAAGACAAAAATTTTCCCGCCAGTAAACAGGATGCCGTTGCCACCACTAACCGGTGTGAAGTCGATCCGCAAACTACCTGGCACTGACATCGCCTCATACCAAGTTTCAACTTTGGACGTTCCATCAGGTTGAAAATTCGTGGTCTCCTGAACGAAGGTCGCGGTCTTGTACCACGACTTTCCATACTTCTTCTGCATTGCCGAGATCAGTTCGTTTGTATTCGAAATCTTCGCGTACGAAGCCGCCGGCAACAGCACCAGAAAAATCAAAAAGAAATATTTCATCATCATCCTCTATCGAGCGCATCTTCGCGGAACAGCAGAAACAGCGGCAGGGCCAAAGAAACTCCGACTGTCAAATTACATATAACGTATACCCACAGCCGCTTCATTCCAAGTCTTCGCCCCTCTGAGAAGACGAACAGCCACAACACAACGGACGAGACAATGACATCCATCCCAAAAAATCCAGACACGCTGTTGCTGAAAAGAAGTGTGAAGAAGAGTTTTAGATCCAATCCGTGTGTCATTAGAAATGGAATTAGCTGTGAAAGCGGTAGAGCTGCACCGAGGATGGCTGCAAGCAGGTAGAGTTTTTTCATGGGAAACTCCGGCGGAAAGGAAGTTTGACCTAATCGACAGCCGTCACCAACATCAACACAAAGTTTACAGCAGCAATCAGAGCGGCCGCGATTATAAGCTTCCATCTCCTGCTTGCTCTTTCGCGGTAGAAGTACCCCGACATCGGTCCGGAGATATCACTTTCTTCGGCCTCCGTCGGCTGGCGATAAATGAAGGAGCCGACAGTAAAGGCCACCACAAAAGGTGGCACAAGCACGACACCAAAAAAGAGTTTGAGCCAGTTGTCTCTCTCCAGGAAAAAATTAAATATCTCGGGATAGAGCAGATGCACTATCCACATGACAATCGTAGCCACAGCTCCACCTGCCGCGAGGTAAACACGTGCCGTGGTATGAGTGTTTGACTCCAGAGCATCGAACAATGAGAGCGCCCACGAGTCTGCTTTTTCTTCGATAGACATTGAGAGAATCGACTCCCGTGTGGCTTACGGCGCAATCGTGGTGATGCCCTTGTTGCTCGTAACGCCACGCAACGTAAAGCTCACCATGAAGTTTCCACTTCCCAGATCGTCCGGCAGCTTCACCACTATTTGCGATACCCCGCCGAAGTTTGGGACGCTGCCTACAAACTCGACCGCAAGTTGATGATTTACGTGTTGAGCATCCTCTGCTTGTACGGTTACCACATCGCCCTGGGCCAAATTTAAATTAACGGCAAAGAGAATGATGCGGGTACGATTGTCCGAGCTGAAGTTGAGCGTGTTGGCAATGGTGAAAGGATCGCGCACAAAGAATACGGAACCGAGAGCTATCGCTCTCTGCGATTCATCAACTAACAACGCAGCGAGATCGTCATCAACGATCGTTCCTGTCGCCTGAACACGCGCGATGGAAGCATTATTCGGGCTTGTCAGGTTTACAAATAAACTCTCGTTCGGCTCGATCTGTGTATCTCCGTTGACGATTACACTGAAGGTTCCAGCAACTTGACCGGGAAGAATGTTCACTGTGGACGACCTGGAAACATAATCAGTACCGGCGACGGCTGTATCATCGGAAGTTGTTGCCGTGAAAGAAATCGGATTAGCTGACGGGTTAGTTAAAGTGACATTGAAGACAAGACCTCTCGTGCCGGCGTTACCTTCAACTACTGAGCCATCATTTATAGTGATCGCAGGAAGTGGATCGTCATTGAGAATCGTTCCCTGGGCCGTGTCAGTGGCGGTGAACGCGTTGAGTGTGGTACTGGGAAGGAGATTGATTGTAAAGTTCTCATCCGATTCAAAAGTCTGGTCGCCGTTGACAGGAACAGTAATGCTCCCAGTCACAACGTCGGCTGCAATATTGACGGGACCAGTCGAGCTATCAAAATCCGAACCTGCCGATGCTGTTCCGCTCGTGAGTGAGTAAGCCACCCTAACCTGCTGATTAATCGAGCCGGAAAGTACGAGAGGAAACTGGCCGAAACTGTTCCAGTATTGCCTTCGCTCACCGATGCTGAACTAATCGATATCGAAGGTAAAGGACCAACTAATACCGACACATTGTGTGAGCTTGCGTTTGCGACTGCCAGATCGCTTCCGCCATCGCCAGTAAAATCACCAGCAGCAAGATCAAATGGTCCCGTTCCCGCGCTAAACGGCGCCGGAGGTAAGAACTGGCCGGTATCGTCGCCTCGCAAAATGTAGATTCGATCCGCAGAGATGTTAGTGCCTACTGCCAGATCGAGTTTACCATCGCCATTGAAGTCACCACTCGCAATGGAGGCTGCAAAGCTATTAGCGGGAAAGTTCGTTGCAGCTCCAAAACCACCTTGACCGTCACCTTTGAGAATCGACACATTATTCGACTCCTGGTTTGCTACAGCGAGGTCAAGAAAATTGTCTTTGTTGAAGTCTTGAACTACCAATCCGCCGGGGGCCGAACCAACGGCGAAGTCCGTGTGTGGTCCAAAACTTCCGTTCCCGGTTCCCAATAAGATTGAAATCTTATTAAAGTTAAATCCGCCATTCGACACTGCGAGATCGAGCTTTCCATCACTATTAAAGTCGGCCACAACGACGGATCCAGGTCGTGTGCCGGCGGTGAACTTCGTCGGCGGGCCAAAACCACCAGTACCATTACCCAACATTACGTACACTCCGCCGTCGTTAAAACCAAAGTCCGCGATCGCCAAATCACTTTTACCGTCGCCATTGAAATCAGCAACGCCGAATCGCGCCGGATTCTCACCGACGGAAAAATTTACCGGCGCTCCCAGTCCGCCGTTGCCGTTACCGAGGAGCAGTGTGACGACGTGAACATTTGGCTGCGAAACTATTACGTCTCTGTTCCCATCGTTATTGAAGTCAGCAACTGCCAAACCAAAAGGCTCTGCAAACGTGTCGCCGGTTGAAAAATTTGTTGTTGGCCCAAAACCGCCAGTGCCGTCGCCAAGCAAAATTGAGATAGTGTGTGATCCGCGGTTTACAACAGCGAGGTCTCTCTTGCCGTCATTATTAAAATCAGCGGTGGCAACTGCTTTCGGCTCGAAACCGGCAGGATAGTTCGTAATAGTAGCGGCAAGAGCACTGCTAAAACTGGAAATTGCAGCAAGGCAGAGAAGGGTAATAAGTGATCTTTTCACAGGGGGCACAAAGTAATGCATTGAGGTATTCAATCTTGAACTAAATGTTTCGGTCTCAGGTTTCGTAAGTGTTTGCCTTTGGGAAGCACCGACGAGAATAAAAGAACAATGGCTTCCGCTTCAACTCTTTTTAGTTAATCATTCCCCTTTTTGAGGGATATTCGTTCCGAGCTGCAACCATACTTTTCCGCAGTGCGTATAAAACGCAACCAGCTTTCTCCGTCGAATACTCCTCAGGAGCAATGGATGCAAGCCATAGAGGTTGAGAATCTTTCACGCTCATTCAACAGCCTGCAAGCGGTCGACAACATCTCTTTCTCAGTCGACGCGGGCGAGATCTTCGGATTCCTGGGCCATAACGGCGCCGGCAAGACCACCACGATCCGAATGTTGAGTGGGCAGTTGCTGCCGAGTTCCGGGCGCGGGCGCGTTGCCGATTGCGACATCGTCAAGGAACAACAACGCCTCAAGCCACTCATTGGAGTAGTGTCCGAACATCAGAATCTCTATGAACGCATGTCTGGACGCGAGAACCTCGAATTTGCTGCGCGACTGTATGGCGTCGATATCCAGCGCATCGACACGGCGCTCGAACAGGTGGATCTACTCGATCGAGCCAAAGACAAAGTGCAGAACTATTCAAACGGAATGAAGCAGCGGCTGCTGATTGCTCGCTCGATACTGCACGGTCCAAGAATAGTTTTTCTTGACGAACCGACGCGCGGTTTAGACCCGGTAGTGGGACGCGAGATTCGTCGCTTGATCGTCGATATGTCGAAACAAGGAGTGACGATCTTTCTCACCACGCATTACATGGAGGAAGCAGATCAGCTTTGCGATCGGGTGGCATTTCTGAGCGAAGGCCGGATAGTCGCGCTAGACACACCCGACAGTCTCAAAACCGCGCACGGTCAACAACAGGTGAATGTGACTCTCGATAACGGCGAGTGCGTACACCTGGCTTTGGATGGAGAAGATGCGGGAAGGGAATTGCAGCAACTACTAACGAATGGCCGGGTCAGAACACTGCATTCAGCCGAAGCGACACTCGAGGAAGTGTTCATTGAATTGGCAGGAAGGCGGTTGTCTGAATGAACACGGGAATAGTCTCAGCAATCACGCGCAAAGATGTCGTGGATGCGATCAGGCATCGCTATCTTCTCACCGCGTTGGTCACGCCGTTGTTTGTCGCATTGTTGTTTCGCGTGTTGTTACCTGGAGGTACCGGTGACAAGATTCTTACGATCGTGGTCCATGACGCCGGTGACTCAGGGTTGGTTACAGAACTGCGCAAGACTCCCCAGATATCAGTGGTTCTGGCTGATTCAGCAGACGCAACAGCCCGCGAAGTCGAACGAATCAAAGCGACGGGTGGATTGGCAGTGCCTGCAGGCTTCGATGCAGCTCTGGCTGCAAACAAGCAACCGCAACTGACCGTCTACGTTAACAATCAAAAGACTATCTTTGAACAGGCCGCTTTCCGGCGGCTGTTGGACCAGTTGGTGCGATCGTTTGCGAAACAGCCGGAGCCTGCGCGTTTAGTTTGGGTTGATGTTGATAAATCGACGAAAGACCAGGCACTTAGTGGGCGTCTTGATCAGATACTCCTGCCGTTGCTCCTGATCCTCACGTTTGGAATGACTGGGGCTTTCGTCGTGCCGTTGTTGATTGTGGAAGAGAAGGAAAAGCGCACGCTTGATTTTTTACTATCGTCGCCCGCGAGTTTGAACGAGATCATCGCCGGCAAAGCTCTGACGGGGGTGGTCTATACGCTTTTGATTGCCGGTCTGTTGTTGGGCATTAATCGCCAATCGATACAGAGCTGGCCGTTGACGTTGTTGACGATTGTAGTGGGACTACTTTTTGTCGTTGGCGTGGGGTTGGTCATTGGGAGTGCGCTCAAGAACACGATGCAGGTGAACACGTGGGCGAGTATTGTTTTGATCGTGCTACTCGCTCCGAGCTTTCCGTCGATCGGCATTACCGGATGGTTCGATAAAGTGATGCGCATCATTCCCACTTATTACTTGAGTGAGGCCCTGAAGCTTTCGATGGCCGGCACGGTGTCGTCACAGTTGTGGATGTACTTGGCGGTGCTCTTAGGTTGCACCGTGATCGTATTCTTCGCCGCCGCCTGGGCCCTGCACCGCCGAGGCTGAGTCGAGCGTCCAAGTTAGCAAAGCGCCAAAGCGGCGAAATACGAAAGGTAAGCAAAGCGCCAAAGGCGCGAAATATGAAAGCCAGGGGCAAGCGCGAAGCGCGTCGCCCCTGGTACCAAATAAAAATTAGCGACCAGCCCTGAAAGGGCGTAATACACCGGCCATTATTTCGCCCCTTCAGGGCTCGGCACCTTTTTCCTGATGTGATCCAGGGGCGACGCGCTCGCTTCGCTTCGCGCTTGCCCCTGGCTTTCATATTTCGCGCCTTTGGCGCTGCTTTGTAATTCACTGTAACCACTGATACCTCGATCGGGTTACTTCCCAAATCCACAATGCCGTGATGCGTCAAATGCTCTTACGTGGCAGAATGACGGTTCTGTCTTTATATCGGCATTACTGGAGCACTAACGCATGGCGAAACCGGTTTTACTGACGGTTGACGACGATCGCGAGGTTTTGCGCGCGATCGAGCGCGATCTGCGGCGGAAGTATGGAAGTGATTATCGTGTGCTGCGGGCCGGCTCGGGACCCGAGGCACTCGAGATCGTTCGCGAGCTGAAGATCCGCAACAACTCGATCGCACTCTTCCTGATCGATCAACGGATGCCCGGAATGTCGGGCGTCGAGTTTCTCGCTCAGGCAATCACACTCTTTCCGGATGCGAAGCGTGTACTCTTGACAGCTTACGCTGACACTGACGCAGCGATCGCTGCGATCAACGCAGCAGGCATCAATCATTATCTGCTCAAACCCTGGGACCCGCCCGAAGAAAATCTCTATCCGGTGGTGGACGAACTGCTCGAGGATTGGGAAGCAGCATTCCCACCGCAGTTCGAGGGCATTCGTGTGTTAGGAAATCGCTGGTCGCCTACGTCACACAACATCAAAGACTTTCTCGCGCGCAATCACGTTCCCTATCAGTGGCTCGATATCGAAACTGCCGGCTCTGATTCGGAAGTTCGCAGTCTCGTCGAGTTGCTGGACGAAGAAGAAACGCGAAGTCTGCCGATCGTGATCCTCCCGAATGGCGAGCGTCTCAAACAACCTTCACTCGCAGACCTGGCTGAACACGCGGGACTCAAAACCCGCGCTACAGAAGCTTTCTACGATCTTGCAATCGTCGGTGGTGGTCCAGCCGGATTAGCTGCGGCTGTTTATGGTGCAAGCGAAGGTCTGCGAACAGTGATGATCGAGCGCGAAGCTCCCGGTGGACAAGCCGGCATGTCGAGTCGTATTGAAAACTATTTGGGATTTCCAAGCGGACTCACCGGCGCCGACCTTGCACGACGAGCAGTGGTCCAGGCCAGACGTTTTGGAGTTGAAATCATTTCGGCGGAAGCGACCGAAGTGAGAATCGATGGCCCATACCGCTTTTTGAAGCTGGCAAACGGCGAGGAGGTGAGTTGTCATGCACTGCTCGTTGCGACTGGTGTGCAGTGGCGCAAGCTCGACGCACCGGGAGTGGAGCGATTAACCGGAGCCGGTATTTACTACGGCGCCGCGATGACGGAAGCGATGTCGACCAAAGGCGAGGATGTTTACGTTGTTGGCGGCGCTAATAGTGCGGGCCAGGCCGCGATGCACTTTTCGAGATACGCGCGGCGAGTCGTGATGCTCGTGCGCGGTTCGTCCCTCAACGCTTCGATGTCGCAATACCTGATCAATCAACTGAAGGCCACGCCAAACATTCAAATCGAATTCAACACATCTGTCCTCGAGGCGCACGGTGAGAATCATCTCGAAGCCATCTCCATTCACTGTGCGGAGACGAACGAGATTAACAAAGCGCCCGCAAACGCGCTGTTCATCATGATCGGAGCAGCACCAAATACAGATTGGCTTGCGAACATTGTCGAACGCGATGAGCGGGGGTTCATCTATTCCGGCCCGCATCTCACACGCGGTGGCAAGCGGCCAAACGGCTGGAAACTCGATCGTGAGCCAGGTCTTCTGGAAACAAACGTGCCCGGCATTTTTGTGGTCGGTGACGTTCGCCACGGCTCAGTGAAACGTGTGGCGTCGGGCGTGGGTGAGGGATCGGTTGCGATCTCGTTCGTGCATCAATACCTAAGCAAGGTCGTGTGACAATGGAAGAAACAGTTTCGGGAGGCATTAAAGCAATCGTTCCGGCGACCTCTTCACCGCCGGATAAAGTCGAAGCACTTCGGCGCGTGCACGTCTTTGCCGATCTGCCCGATGACCAGTTGCAGTGGTTTGCCGACAACTGTGAAGACAGGCGATTCGTAGCGGGTGACGTCCTGTTTCGAAAGGGCGACAAGGCCGACCGGATGGTGGTCTATCTTGAAGGCGAAGCCCACGCTTACTGGGACGAAGCCGATCACGACATCGTTTACATCGCGCGCGCCGGTGAGCCCTCAACTGAAGTGACTGGAATGCTTCCATTTTCACGCATGACCGAGTTCACGGTAACTGGTTACGCCGTGACTGATGTCCGCCTGTTATGGTTTCCAGTTAGTTTGTTTCCCGAGATGATGCAGCGCATGCCGGTGCTCACCCAGCGGCTTGTCGGGATCATGAGCGATCGCGTGCGTGAATCGACCACGCTCGATCAGCAGCAGGACAAATTGATGGCACTCGGCAAACTGTCGGCGGGTCTTGCTCACGAGCTCAACAACCCGGCAGCGGGCGCGACGCGTGCCGCGAATGATCTGATTGAAGTCCTGAAAGAACTGCGCGCGGCCGACATGAGACTCTGCTCTCACGACCTGACGTCGAGCCAGCAGGAATCGATCGACACTTTCGAGAGGAAAGCGATCGATCACACCGCAACGGCTGAACAGTTGAACTCGCTCGATCAAAGTGATCGCGAAGATGAAGTCAACGAGTGGCTCGAAGCACACGGCATCTCGGATCCATGGAAACTCTCGCCCAATCTCGTCGAAGCTGGAATGGATTCAGCGGCACTCGAACAACTGCTTGGAGAGATCCCTTCAACCGCCACTGCCGATGTATTGGCCCGAGTGGACTGTCAACTCGCAGCGGCAAAGCTGGCGGCGGAGATCAAGACCGCAACGACACGCATTTCCGAGCTGGTTGGAGCGATCAAGGAATACAGTTACATGGACCAGGCAAAGGTCCAGCAGTTGGACGTTCATAAAGGCCTCGATAACACGCTGCTGATCCTGAAGTACAAGTTGAAGAAGAAGGACATCACTGTCACGCGTGACTATGCTGAATCGCTGCCGTTAATCAAAGCTTACGGTAGTGAGCTCAACCAGGTGTGGACCAACTTGATTGTTAATGCGGTCGATGCGATGAGCATCGGTGGAAAGCTGAAAGTACGCACCAAGCGCGAGCCTACCGATATTTTGGTTGAGATTCGCGACAACGGCGCGGGCATTCCGGCCGATGCGAGATCGCGCATCTTCGAACCGTTCTTTACTACCAAGCCGGTCGGCGAGGGAACTGGCCTCGGCCTCGACAACGTCGCCCGCATCGTGCGCAAACACCGCGGCAACGTTCGTTTCGAATCCAAACCCGGCGACACGTGCTTCCAGGTTCGGTTGCCGATTGGATAGTGTCGGTACAAAACATCAAGGCCGCATTTGTAGTCTCGATTACTATTCCTAAATCTTTTTGCCTTGTGATATAAGCTGTTACACGCATCATTCAAGCGGGAGGCTTCCGTCATGTACCGGTTCTTATAGCAGTGCTTTTCCGTGTTTCCCCTCGATTTTCCCCCTTCGCTCCCCGCATCAGAAAAACGAACAAGAGGATGGTATCAATGTATAGAACTCTGGGGATTCTTGTACTTCTGTTTTTGGGAGTCACAACGTTAAAGGCTGATCCGGTAGTGATCACTGGAGGAACTCTCCTCATTAATCAAGCTGGGTCACATCCGTTCACGTTAACCGGCGACGGAACCGTCATCAATGGTCTTAACGGAACGCTTAACGATATTTTGGGTGGTACTTTTTTGGTTAATGGTGGGCAACAGATACAAGGACTGCGTCTTGCGCTGGATAGTCAGGACGCAGAACTTATTTCAACCTTCCCAATAACTGTCGGAGGGGTTACGTATAGTTCAGGGAACGCAATCGTGCTGCAACTTCAGTCGAATCCGATTGCTTTCATTGTGCCCGGGCCTGCCAATGGATTCGTTGTAACCGCACCCTTGTCGTTGACCGGAGGTGTTTTTGGCTTTAACAGTCCTTTCTTTCAAGACCCGTTGTTCAGTCACACTCTCTCGGGTCAAGGCACTCAGGTTTTAACATTCAGCAGATGCTTTGTGTGTAATCCAGACGGCACCGTCTATCAACTGAACAGTTGGGTCCTCACAGTTGGTGCAGTGGCTCCTGGAGTAACTGTACAAGCCGTTCCCGAACCCAGTTCAGTATTGTTATTGATGACTAGCGTGGGAGCCCTCTCGTGGGTGCGCCGGAGAAACAGGTGGAAGGGCTGATGAGGTTTCTATTTTCTTAGCTCAACTCGCCAGGAAATTTCAGGGCAAGAGCAGAAATCCTTGGAAACCCACTCTTGCCCTTAGAGCAACGGCAGAACAAGACTCCTACCACAGGCATGCGGTGCAAGCGGCATGAGTCTCTCAGGCCGTAGCTCTATCTCTTAAAACTGCTAATGAGTCTGATTCTTCGGGGAAAGAGTCGGGATTGGGGAAAGGTGGACGGCGCGAATTATGCCGTCACGCCAGAACAGAGTCAAACGCGGAGAGTACAAAAAAGAAAATGTGGAAATTGGCGAACGCCTTCGGCGTAATTTTCAAATGATCACTCCCACTATTTGACTCTTTTGCCGAGCAGCCGCATACTTCGCCCACGGTAATCTTCCCGATTCTTTCCGGTGAATCAAAACGTATCCCGATTAGTCACAGTCATCAAAACGCAACGTGAAGCACTACTTGCTCGCTGGCGTGAGCAAGTGCGACAGCTTCCTGGCGCGGCCGGCCTCGATGCCCCGACTATCAATGACGAAGTCCCTCAGCTGCTGGACAATCTTGCCGAAGCACTAGACGCAGGCGATAAAGATCGTGAGACAAACGCGATTTCCGCAGAACACGGCTTGCTTCGCTGGCAGGCAGGTTTCGACGTCACCGAGGTAGTAGCCGAATACAATATCCTGCGCCAGTGTGTGCAGGATGCGGCAGAGCGCGAAGGTATAACTCTGACCGGTACAACGCTTCACGTCATCAACAGGGTATTCGATGATGCCATTGGAAAGGCGGTCAAAGGTTTCGAGACCATGATGACGATTGAGCTTCAACATCGTCACGATGAGCATCTCGCCTTTATCTTGCACGATCTGAGAACGCCCTTGGAAGCATTGTCTCTAGCTACCACGCTACTCGAACGTTCGCTACCGCTTGAGGATAGGAACTCGGGAGTCGACTCTGCTCTGTCGGTATTGCGCGGCAACATCAATCGCCTTTCACAAAGAGTGCGCCTGGTGTTATCGACGGCTTCCGGGCTTGGTAAATCATTCAATCCTCAGTTCACGTTATTGAACCTGCATGCTCACGTGGAAAAGGTAGTGCGCGATTTCGAACCTCTCGCCGCATCAGCCGGAACCGTGCTTCGAAATGGGATCGATGATCAAATCGAGGTTTATAGTGAGGAGATCCTGCTCGGACAAATATTCGAGAATCTCTTGTCGAATGCAATCAAGTTTACCTCGCACGGCACAATTGAGATCGAAGCGAGGGAGACGAGCGACGGCCAATCAGTTCAGTGCTGGGTGAAAGATTCGGGTCAAGGCATTCCGCTTGAGCAAGTCGAGAGAATTTTCGAGAGATTTGAGACTGGTCCGGGACCGGAGCAAAGCGGCCTGGGACTGGGACTAGCAATAGTCAAGGAGATAGTTGAACTGCACAAAGGTGAGATTCGGGTTCAGAGTGAAGTCGGAAAGGGTTCAACCTTCACATTTCTACTGCCACGCAAAGAGTTCACTTGAGTCTTCATACCCACCGCGCTACCGCAGTTGGTACTGACTGTGTCTAAAGCTCAATCTATCCTTCCTGTGCCGGTTTTCTTCTAACAACCGATCGATAGTTGCCTTCAGAATATCAAAGTCTGGCGGCTTGATAAGAAAAGCGTTACAGCCAGCCTCCGCAGCCAACAATCGGTGTTCGTCGCCGTCAAAAGCGGTCAGCACAACGACCGGAACGTGCGCCAATCGGTCATCAAGTTGGCGGAGATAACGAACCATGGAAGGTCCGATCATGTCAGGCAAATTGAAATCGGTCAGAACCAAATCGACATCATTGTTAGCTGCCGCATTCAGTGCTTCTTTGCCATTCGTGGCACACACCACATAGTAATCCATGCCTTCGAGTAGGAGTGCCAGCATCTGTCGGGAGTCAGCATAGTCTTCTACGAGCAGGATTATTGGTCGCGTTTTGATTCGTTGCATCACCCAGCACCATTACCCGGGGGTTCCGATTGCAGCCGCAACAGAATCGAACAAGTCTCGGGACTGTGGGTGTTGGTGGCAATCTCCATGCCCCCTGCGCGATACGTATTGATCAC
>Ga0207709_10001926_pt1 | contig 13633 bp, 9 predicted proteins | sample KBSM34metaG_FD_184397 | JGI IMG/M metagenome (GOLD analysis project Ga0207709, IMG submission 184397) | Miscanthus rhizosphere microbial communities from Kellogg Biological Station, Michigan, USA - KBS M3-4 metaG (SPAdes) (version 2) | ecosystem: Host-associated > Plants > Roots > Rhizosphere >...
GGTAGCTGCCGGGGCGCACTTTGAGGCCCGGCAGGCCATCGCCGCCACCTGCCGCCCCGCAAGTCCTTGGCTTCCAGCGATGTCGTTGGCCACCTGAAGCCGTTGCAGGCGTCGAGCAAACGCCGGAACGGCCAGGCGTGTCAGGCGAAGCGCCTGGCGCGCTCGCCAGTTCAGCCCGCCTCCGCCGCCCACTGCACCGCATCCGCCCCAGCCGGCAGATACAGCGGCGCCGACGGATCGGTCGCCGCGCGCCAGACGGCTTCGGCGACGTCCTGCATGCGCGTGCCCGGGCCGGTGGATTCGGCCATGCGCGCGATGGTGTGGCGCATGAAGTCGCCATAGACCGCGTCGTCCATGCCGCGCAGGCGGGTGCGGGCGGTGTCGCGAAAACGCGTCTCGCCCGAGGAGCCCGGCAGCACGAGGCGCACGCGCACGCCGAACGGTTCGACTTCGCTCGCCAGCGATTCGGTGAAGGCATTCACCGCCGCCTTGGCCGCACGGTAGATGCCGACCAGCGGCAGCGGCTTGTAGGTGACGCTGGAGGTGACGTTCACCACGACGCCGGAACCGCGCGCCCGCATCTGCGGCAACACCGCCTGGGTGAGCGCCATCGTGCCGAAGGTGTTGGTGTCGAACAGGGCGCGCACGGTGTCCATGTCCATCAATTCGAACGGGGCAGGTGCGCCGAAGCCGGCGTTGTTGACCAGCACGTCGATCGGGCCGGCCGCCGCGACGGCCGCGCGGATGCTCTGCGCGTCGGTGACGTCCAACGGCAGCACGCGCAGCTGTGCCGATGGCGGAAACAGGTCGTCGCGCGGGGTGCGCATGGTGGCGAGCACCCGCCAATCGCGGGCGAGGAAGTAGCGGGCGGTTTCCAGGCCGAAGCCGGAGGAGCAGCCGGTGATCAGGACGGTCTTCAAGGGGATTCCTTTGCGCGTGGACGAGAACCCACGATAGATTGCCGTCCCCGTACTCGCTACGATCCGGAGTCCTTGATTCGTTTGCGAGCGTCCAGCGATGGTGGATCCCCTTGCCGAGGTGGTGACGCTGCTGCAGCCGATGGCCCGGTTCTCCAAGCAGGTGGTCGGTGCCGGTGCCTGGCGCATCCGGCGTTCCGACGCCGGGCAGCCGTTCTACTGCGCGGTGCTGGAGGGCGGCTGCCACATGGCGCTCGACGGCGGCGCGCCGATCCTGCTGCAGGCAGGCGATTTCGTCCTGGTGCCCGCGGCTTACCGCATCACGATGTCCAGCCTTGCGCCGCACGCGGACGTGGCCGAGACCATGCCGACCGCATTGGGGAACGGCGTGTTCCGGATCGGCACGCAGGACGGCCCGACCGACCTGCGCATCCTGGCCGGCCACTGCAGTTTCGGCTCGCCGGATGCGGCGCTGCTGGTCTCGCTGCTGCCGCAGATGGTCTATGTGCACGGCGAGCACCGTCTCGCCACGCTGGTGCGCCTGGTGAGCGAGGAGTCGCGCGAGGCACGCCCCGCACGCGAGGTGGTGCTCTCGCGTTTGCTGGAAGTGCTGCTCATCGAAGCGCTGCGCTCGGCCGCGGGCACGGCGGCGTCGCCGGGCCTGGCGCGCGGGCTGGCCGATGCGCGCCTGGCCGCGGCGATCCGCGCGATGCACGCGCAGCCCACGCGCGCATGGACGGTGGCGGCCTTGGCGAAGGAGGCCGCCTTGTCGCGCTCGGCGTTCTTCGAGCGCTTCGGCCGCACGGTGGGCATGGCGCCGATGGAATACCTGCTCGCCTGGCGCATGGCCTTGGCCAAGGACCTGCTGCGCCGCAACGAGTTCGGCATTGCCGCGATCGCCGAGCGCGTCGGCTACAGCTCCGCGAGCACCTTCAGCGTCGCGTTCGCCCGCCATGTCGGACAGCCGCCGACGCAGTACGCGCGCGCAGGTGGCCACGGCGCCACGCGCGGCGAACCGTCGTTCTCCGACCACGTCGAGGGCGTGCAGTAGGCATTCGGCGTGGATTACCGCTTCCGGGCCGGCGACCTCGTCGGAGGCGGTGCGGGTTGCGCAAGGATCGCGCCGGTCACGAGTTCGAACAGGCGCTCGGAGCGCTTGGCGTGCGATGGCTGTTCGCGCAGCCAGGCCAGCGCGGCAATCAGGTCGAACAGTTCGTCCCCATCCATGTCGGCGCGTGCCTTGCCATCCTCCTGCGCACGCGCCAGCAGGGCGGCGCCTGCGGAGCGCAGCCGCACGCAGGACGCGTGCAGCGCGGAGGAGGCGTCTTCGATGGCGGACATCATCGGGGCGAGGATGCCGCGCTGGCGATGGGTGAAGGCGATGATCTCCTCAAGCCAGGCCAGCAATGCCTGATCCGAGGCCGCTGCCGTGCGCAAAGCGTCGGCCTTCGCCGCCAGGTCCTCGAAGTCGTTGCGCAGCAGCGCCTCGAGCAGGGCTTCGCGGGTAGGGAAGTGGCGGTACAAGGTGCCCAGGCCGACTTCGGCGCGGCGGGCGATGTCCCGCAGCGAGGCGTCTGCGCCGGTCTCGGCCAGGGCCTCGCGGGCCACGTCGAGCAGGCGTTGGTAGTTTTTCTGAGCGTCGGCGCGCATGCTTTCCTTTACATGTGGAGCAGTGCTCCGTATATTCGGAGCACTGTTCCGATCAGGATACGCCATGCACAGCTCCAACGACACACGGCACATGATGAAAGCGGTCCGCCAGCAGGCCTTCGGCGGCCCCGACGTGCTCCACTACGAGGACGCGCCTCTGCCCGTGGTGCGACAGGGTGAGGTACGCATCCGGGTTCACGCCATCGGCTTGAACCCGCCGGACCTGTACCTGCGCGAGGGCTACAGCCGCCTGCCTCCGGAATGGCGCCCGCCGGTGGCGTTCCCGCTGATCCTGGGCACGGACGTGTCGGGGGTGATCGAGGCGGTGGCGGAGGATGTGGACGGGCTGTCGCGCGGCGACGCGGTCTACGCGATGGTGCGCTTCCCGGACGGATTGGCCGGCGGCAGCCAGGCGTATGCGCAGTACGTCACCGCGCCCGCCACCGAGGTGGCGCGCAAGCCGGCCGGGATCGACCACGTGCACGCCGCGGGCGCGCCGATGTCGTTGCTGACGGCGTGGCAGTTCCTGATCGCGCAGGGCCACGCCGTGGCCAATCCGCTGCAGCCCATGCCGCATGTGCCGGTGCCGTTGCAGGGCAAGACGGTGGTGGTCAATGGGGCGGCCGGCGGCGTCGGCCATTTCGCGCTGCAGCTGGCCAGGTGGCAAGGCGCGCGCGTGATCGCGGTGGCTTCCGGCAAGCACGAGGCCTTCGTGCGTGCGCTGGGGGCCGAGCGCTTCGTCGACTACACCAAGGCCGCGCCGGAGGAGGTGCTGCGCGACGTGGACCTGGTGGTGGATGCCGTCGGCGGCCCCGGCGCCGGCAGGTTCCTGCGCACGCTCAAGCGCGGCGGCGCGCTGTTCCCGATCTTCCCGCTCGGCTTCGACGGGCACGCCGAAGCGGCGGCGCGCGGCGTGACGGTGTCCACCACCCAGGTGCGCTCCAGCGGCGCGCAACTCGCCGAACTCGCGGCACTGCTGGAGGCGGGCACGGTGCGCGTGGCCATCGACAGCACCTTCGCGCTGTCGCAGGCGCGGCAGGCGCACGAACGCGCCGAGCAAGGGCATATCCAGGGCAAGATCGTGATGACGGCCGACTGAGGCCGCCGGCCGGGGCGTTGCCGCCTGCATCGATGCTGGCGATCCCGGCAGGCGGTGCGTGCGCTGGCCGCAGTGGCGACGCCACGCAGGAGCGACGGCGATCGTCTGAATGCGCGGCAGGCGCTGTTGCAGCCCTCCCCGTGCCGGGAGCCGGTGCGCGCGGCACGTTGGCCGGTGCATCGTGGCAGGGATTTCGCCACGGCACGTGCCGGTGTCTCTGCGCGCGCCGACGAATCTGTATACCCTCATGGCGCCATGGGATCGCTGTGGCGACTCAAGGGAGAGACACACATGTCACAACACGAAGAACAATCGACCGCGGCGCTGGATACCGATGCGCTGCTCGCCGCGGCGCACCATCCCGACTACCTGCTGCAGGATCTGGTGGCGATCGCGAACCTGGGCGTGCAGATCGGGCTGACGCTGACGGTGGGCGGCAGCACCATCTCCGGCATGCTGATCGGCGGCAAGGAGTTCATGCAGCGGCTGACCGAGTCGATCACCGAGGTGGCGCCCGACGAGCTGGTCGCGCCGCTGCAGGAGCGCTTCCAGCCCTATCGCGACATCTACGAGCAGAGCGAGCTGAAGCCGGCCACCTTCGTGCACCTGGCCGATGCGCGGGTCGTGGCGACGGGCGGCGAGTTTCCGGTCAACGGTTGTCTGTGGCGGGGACGGATCAGCCAGGTCTCAGGCTTCAGCATCGGCGTGATGTCCAGCGTCTGAGGCGGCCCAGCGGCACGGCAAGACCCCGCTTCGGCGGGGGTTTTTTTGTCCGCTACATGGAAAATCGGTCTCTGCCCGCCTGTTTCGCCCGGTACAGCGCGGCGTCGGCCATGCCGACCAGTTCCGCGGCGGTCCAGCGCTGATCCTCCATGTGCACGCTTGCCACGCCGATGCTTACCGTCACCCGCGCGTCGGTCGGGCTGGACGCATGCGGCAGGTCCAGGTCGCGCACCGCGGTGCGTACCTGCTGCGCCAGCGTCTGCGCGCCCGCGGCGTCGGTGAACGGCAGGATCACCGCGAATTCCTCGCCGCCGTAGCGGGCGGCGATGTCGTGCGGCCGCTGCGCGCAGGCGGCCAGCGCCTGTCCCACGTGCCGCAGGCAGGCGTCGCCGTTCACGTGTCCGTAGGTGTCGTTGTAGAGCTTGAAGTGGTCCACGTCGATCATCAGCAGCGAAATGCTGGAGTGCAGGACTTCGCTCTGCTGCAGCGCGCCGCGCAACTTGTAGTCGAAGCCGCGCCGGTTGTAGATGCCGGTGAGCGTGTCGCTCCAGGCTTCCGTGCTCAGCTTGGTCTCGCTGGCCTGCATGCGCCGCAGTTGCTGGTCCAGCCAGAGGCCGAGGCCGATGAACAGCGCGCACGCGATCACGGCGATGCACGAGCGCCGCACGGCCACCGCGCGCCAGGGCGCAAGCACTTCGTCGGTGGACACGCCGATCAGCACCCAGAACGGATAGCGCTGGACAGGGGCGAATCCGGAGATCCGCTCCACTCCGTCGATGGGCGATACGGCGGCGATGGAGCCGCGGCGCACTGCCCGCATGGTCCGATGGAAGGGCGTGCCGGCGATGCTGCCGCCGCTTCGGCCGATGTCTCCGGGGGAGCGGGAGACGACAGTGCCGTCGTCGCCGACGATCGCGATCGATCCGTCGTGTCCGATGTCGAACAGGCGGTGGAAGCGGGCGAAATAGTCGACCGGGATGCCGACCAGCACGATGCCGGCGAAGGAGCCGTCGGGCTTGTCGATGCGTCGGGTCAGCGGGACGATCCAGGCGCCATCGGCCGGGCTGCGGATCGGCCCGCTCAGCAGCGCCAGGCGGTCGCCGTGGTGCCGATGGTGTGCGAAGTAGGCCGGTTCGGAACCGTTGCGGTGCTTCGCGCCTGCGGGGAGCGAGGAGTTCACCGGGTGCCCGTGCGCGTCGTAGACGACGATGACATGCACGCGATCGGAGCGGTCGACCTCTTCGCGCATGGAGTCGCGCAGGGCGTCCGGCGCCAGAAGGCCGCTCTCGACGCCGGCGACGACGCCTGTCAGCACCGTCTCGGCGATGGCGAACGAATCGCTGGTGTGCTGGGCGAGGGAACTGGCCAGGTTCAGCGCATTGGTCCGTGCGGTCTGCAACGCCGTGTTCCTGGCGTCGCGCAGCGACGAGTACTCCGACCCGGCCAGCACCGCCCACGCGGCGGTGACGAACAGGTACAGCGCCACGCGCTGGGCCAGGTTTCTGCGGCGCTTGCCTTTGGTCATGCCCGCCGCCCCCTCGCGGCGCGTCTCTCGACTCCCCTGGCGATTATCGGCAGCGGAGCCCCGGGCTGAACCACCAGGGCGGCGCGACGGGCACGCATGCCGCCAGGCGCGTGGCCGCCGTGGGCGCGTTGGCGTCAACTCACCGCCCGCCGTTGGAGCGAACATTTGAAGGACGACGCGTTTTCGCCAAGGGCGGTCGTTAGCTGGCACGTGAAACGTAAATGAGTCACGTGTACGCATGTTCCGGCGGTCCGCATGCGCATCGTCGACATCGTCGACGCGCGGCACGGCCCACTGCGCCGCGCCTGCACGCTGCGCAGCTGCTCTCCCGATGCGCAGGCCGGCTTCCGGATCGGGATCGGCATGCTGTGCGTGCGAAGCGCATCTGGCCCGCATACCGGACGCGATCACCGAGGTGCGCGCCACCTGCCGCAGGACGCTTCGCCGCGCGTTGCCGACGCCATCCCGGGCGGCGGCCGCGGTGCCCGAAGGGATGGCGGCGTAGCGAACGCGAGGACGTGTCGCGACCTGCGCGAGAGCGCAGCGCGTCGACGCGCGTTGGACGTGGCGTTGGGCCACGGATGAGGTCATGGCTGTTGCGCAGCAGCATGCAACCCCGAAACGGGCGTGTTACATCTACCCGCGTTGGATCGATCCAAAGCCGTCGATGCATTGCATCCTGGGGAAGACGGCGAGTGGGGGATCGCGTGCCACGCGTCTGCTGATGGTCGCTGACGGATCCGCATGCACATGCGGCCGCGGCGATGCGTCGGCGCCGACGTTGCGCGCGGTCCATCGGGTCGATCCGGTCCACGTTGCGTTCTCGCATCGCGCGCCGTTGTCACTGCGGTTGCGTGCCGCCATGCGCGCCGCGGGTGCCACCGACCGACACTTCCTGGGAGCCTGCCATGACGTTCCGCCCGCCCTTCGCGCACCTGCCTGATGCTTCGCGCCGGTGGCTGGCGTCCGTCGTTGCGGCGGCGTTGCTGCTGGCAGGCACCGGCGCGGCGTGCGCGCACGACAGCGGCTTCGCCTCCTCGTTCGAGCGCGGCGAACCCGCGCCGGCGCCGGCCGCGCAGCCTGGCCAGCAGGGCGTGCAGATCGCTGTCGGCAACGGCCCCGCGCATCCCTACGCGGCCAAGGCCGGCATGGGCTACACCGGGTTGCTCGCGTTGCGCTATCGCGCCGCTGCGGCCGGGCGCGCGTCGCTGTTCGCGGTCGATGTTGCGGTGGAGCCGGACACGGTGCTGTCGTGGATGGTGCTGCCGGAAATCGTGGACGGCGACACGGTGGCCTCGACCGGTGTGGCGGTGGATCTGCTGTTCGACGATGGGCGTCGTTTGTCGGAGCTGGGCGTGGAGGATCAGCACGGTGCGCTGGTCAGCGCACAGGGGCAGGCCGCGTCGCAAACGCTGTATCCGCAGCAATGGGCGCTCAAGCAGGTGCGGCTGGGCGAGGTGGCGGCCCTGCGCGGCAGGCGCATCCGTGCCATCGAGCTGCAGGTGCAGCCTGGCGCCGGCAAGCTGGCGTCGGGCTGGATCGACGATGTCGCGCTGCGCCGCGAGGCAGCGCCGCAGGCGGCGCGACGGCCGAGCGACGAGGTGGTGACCACGCGCGGGACGCAGTCGAACGGCACGTTCTCGCGCGGCAACAACATTCCCGCCACGGCGATGCCGCATGGCTTCAATTTCTGGGTGCCGGCCACCGATGCCGGTTCGCTCGGCTGGCTGTACCGCTGGAACGAGCAGAACGGCGAGGACAACCGGCCGCGACTGCAGGCGCTGTCGATCAGCCACGAGCCCAGTCCATGGATGGGCGATCGGCAGACCTTCCAGGTGATGCCCTCGTCCACGCGCGGAGTGCCGGAGGCGGACCGCGGCAAGCGCGCGTTGTCGTTCGGTCACGACCACGAAGAGGCGCGCCCGCATCTGTACCGGGTGGACTTCGACAACGGTATCCGCGCCGAACTGGCGCCGAGCGAGCGGGCGGCGATCTTCCGCTTCCGCTTTCCGCGCGGTGGCGACGCCAATCTGCTGTTCGACAACGTCGATGCGCGCGGTGGCCTGACCCTGGACGCGGCGACGCAGACGCTGCGCGGCTACTCCGACACGCGCAGCGGCCTGTCCAACGGCGCCACGCGCCTGTTCGTGTATGCGCGCTTCGACCGTCCGTGGATCGCCAGCGGCAAGATCGCCACGGGACGGCCCACCGGCTACGTGAAGTTCGCGCCGGGCGCCGAGCGCGAAGTGGTGATGCGCATCGCCACCTCGCTGATCTCGGTGGAACAGGCGCAGCGCAACCTGCAGCAGGAGATCGGCGACGCCGGGTTCGACGTGGTGCGGGCGCGCGCGCAGGACGCGTGGGACGCGGTGCTGGGACGGGTGCAGGTGCAGAGCGCCAGCCACGATCAGCGGGTCACGCTGTACTCCAATCTGTACCGCCTGTTCCTGTATCCGAACATCGCCCACGAGAACGTCGGCGATGCGGCGCATCCGGATTGGCGGCATGCCGACCAGAACACGTGGTCGAAGGACAGTGCCGGCGGCGACGCCGAGCGCAGCTCCGCGCCGGTGGCGCCGGGCAAGGTCTACGTCAACAACGGCTTCTGGGACACCTTCCGCACCAGTTGGCCGGCCTACGCGCTGTTCGCGCCGGAGCAGGCCGGGGCGATGATCGACGGTTTCCTGCAGCAGTACCGCGACGGCGGCTGGGTGGCGCGCTGGTCCTCGCCCGGCTACGCGGACCTGATGGTCGGCACCAGCTCCGACGTGGCCTTCGCCGACGCCTGGCTGAAGGGCGTGCGCGGATTCGACGCGCACGCCGCCTATGCTGCGGCGCTGCGCAATGCCACGGTGGTGCCGCCGGTGGCGAACGTCGGCCGCAAGGGGCTGGCCCGCTCGATGTACCGCGGCTACGCCGCCAACGACGTGCACGAAGGGCTGTCGTGGACATTGGAGGGCGCGCTCAACGACTTCGGCCTGGCGCAGATGGCGCAGGCGCTGGCCGCCGAGGAACAGGATCCGCAGCAAGCGCAGCGCTATCGCGAAGAAGCCGAGTATTTTCAGGCGCGTGCCACCGACTACGTGGCGCTGTTCGATCCCGCGACGCGCTTCTTCCGCGGGCGCACGCCCGCCGGCCAGTGGGGCGTGCCGGCGTCGGGCTTCGATCCGCGCGTGTGGGGCGGCGACTACACCGAGGCCAATGCCTGGACCTTCGCCTTCACCACCCCGCACGACGCCGCCGGCCTGGCTGGGCTGCTCGGCGGCGAGGATGCACTGGCGAGGCGGCTGGACGATTTCTTCGCCACGCCGGAGACGGCGGACCCGCAGTTCGCCGGCAGCTACGGCGGCGTCATCCACGAGATGACCGAGGCGCGCGACGTGCGCATGGGCATGTACGCGCACAGCAACCAGCCGTCGCACCACATTCCGTGGATGTACGTGGCGGCGGGGCAGCCGTGGAAGACGCAACGCATCACCCGCGAGGTACTGCGCCGGCTGTACCTGGGCAGCGAGATCGGCCAGGGCTATCCCGGCGACGAGGACAACGGCGAGATGTCGGCGTGGTACCTGTTCGCGATGCTCGGGTTGTATCCGCTGCGCATGGGCGCGCCGGAGTATGTGATCGGCTCGCCCGCGTTCCCACGGGCGGAGGTCGATCTCGGCAACGGCCGCAAGCTGGTGGTGATCGCACGCAACAACAGTGCGCGCAACGTGTACGTGCAATCGCTCACGCTCAACGGCAAGCCGTGGACCAAGGCCTGGCTGCGCCATCGGGACATCGCCGACGGCGCCACGCTGGAGTTCGTGATGGGCGAGACGCCGTCGCGCTGGGGCAGCGTCGCCGCTGCGCTGCCGCCGTCGCTGACCCCGCCCGGCAGCGCGCCGCGCGGCCTGCAGGACGTGGCGTCGCAGGCGGTGGCAGTGTCGTTGAATGGACAACCCAAGGCTGCCGCATTGATCGACGACGATGCGACGACGGCGCTGTCGCTGCCGGCCGGCGCCAGCGTCGACCTGCGCTTGGCGACACCGACGCGCGCCACGCACTACACGCTGACCAACGCCGACAGCGCATTGTCCGGCCTGGACTGGACGCTGGAAGGGCGCAACGGCGACGGCGCCTGGACCCTGCTGGACCAGCGGCACGCGCAGGCGTTCGCCTGGGCGCGGCAACCGCGGCCGTTCCGCATCGCCCACCCCGGCGCCTACGGTGCGTACCGCTTGCGCCTGGAGGCGGGCGAGGGCGTGGCGCTGGCCGAGATCGAACTGTTGCAGCCGGTGGCCCGGCAGGCCGTGCCATGAAGCGGCGACAGCGCAGCGCGTGCGACGTCCGTCGCCCGCTGCGGGAGAACGCAATCCGCTAGACCGGTGGCGCGACAACAGGCTCGCCGGAAAGTGCCGAGGTAGCTGGTTTTTCACGTGATTGGGACGATCCAATCCGGTTTGTGCAGGACAGGAGGAAAAAAACGCAAGGCCGGCTCGCCGCAGTGACGCCGGATGTTTTCCTGCCGCGACGCGCGCACGTTCCGCTCGGTCTTTGGATCGATTGAAACCCGTCGTCGCCGCAGCCGATCAATCTTTGGGAGAGGATGATTGAAATGAACCGCATGCCACACGTACGCCACCGCAGCACCTTGTCTGTGGGGATCGCCATCGCCTTGTGCGCGAGCGCCGCCTCCACCACCGCCTTCGCTCAGCAGGCCGACAGCACGCCAGCGCCCTCGGGCCAGGCCGAACTGCAGGCCAAGGACCTGGACGCGGTGACGGTCACCGGCTACCGCTACGCGATCGAGAAAAGCCTGGAGCAGAAGCGCAACGCCAACGCCGTGGTGGACGTGATCACCGCCGAGGACGTCGGCAAGTTCCCCGACAAGAACGTGGCCGATGCGTTGCAGCGCGTGCCCGGCGTGGTCATCAGCCGCGATGGCGGCGAGGGCAAGAACGTCAGCGTGCGCGGCCTGTCCTCGGAGCTGGTGCTGACCGAGTTGAACGGCAACTACATCGCCACCGCCGAGTCCAACGGCGACCCGACGCGCTCGTTCAACTACACGCTGTTGCCATCGAACCTGCTGGGCAGCGCGGAGTTGTACAAGACGCCGGAAGCGCGCATCGACGAAGGCGGCATCGGCGGCACGGTGATCCTGCAGACGCGGCGGCCGCTGGAGCTGGAACCCCATTCCGGCTTCGTTTCGGTCGAGGGCACCTGGGCCGATACCAGCAAGAAGACCGACGGCCAGTTTTCCGGTTCGTACTCGTGGCACGACAAGGACAACCGCTTCGGCGTGTTCGTCGGCTACACGCAGCAGAAGCGCACGGCGCGCACCCTGGACGCCAGCACCGAGGACTGGCAGTGGTACGGCCGCGACGAAGTCGGCCCGGCCGTGGACGTGAACGGCAATCCGTCGGCGTTCAACTCCAACTGGTGGGGCGGCACCGGCTTCTGGGACCAGAACGGCAATTACCGCACCGGCTTCATGATGCCGACCGCGGTCAGCCTGGACGTCAAGCAGGAGGAGCGCGAGCGCAAGGGCGGCCAGCTGACCTTCCAGTTCAAGCCGACCGACGACCTGACCCTGACCGCGAACTACTTCCGCTTCGATCTCTCGCAGAACTCGCAGACCAACACCGTCAAGATTCCCGAGTGGAACATCGCGCGCTACTACGGCGACGGCAACTGGCGCGGCGGCCGCCTGCTCGACGGGCTGCACCTCGATCCCAGCGGCACCATCGTCACCGGCGCCGACTACAGCCTGCATCCGGGCAAGGCGTACTACTGCAGCGAAGCCCAGGCCGCGGCGGCCGGCCTGCCGCCGGGCGGCTGGGGCTCGGACGACTGCACCGTGCCGACGCCGCAGATCACCGGCAGCTACAACATCGAAAAATCGCTGTCGCAGACGGTGGACCTAGGCGGCGAGTGGCGCGGCGAGAGCGTGGACGTGTCCTTCAAGGCCGGCCGCACCTGGGCCAAGGGCGGGCCGGAACTGCAGTTCTCGCTGCCGATCAAGCCGCGCCTGCAGAACCCCGACGGCAGCTGGACCAACGGCAACTTCGCCAGCGCCTGGGACCTGACCGGCACCCCGACCATGACGTTCTCGCCGGAACTGATGCAGAACCTGCGCGACGGGATCCTGCAGGTCGATCTGGGTTCGACCGGCTCGTCCTGGACCCGCAACACGAATCAGCAGAAGTACGCGCAGATCGACACCACCTGGCATATCGACGGCGAGGTTTTCGATTCGCTGCAGTTCGGCCTCAAGCGCCGCGACGGCGGCATCCACCGCAACACCGGCAACAACTACTGGGTGTGTCCGGGCACCGACCCGGGCGACTACGACAACCGCTACTGGAACGGGCGCTGCAACGCCATCGCCACGCAGTTCTCGCCGGACCTGCTGTATGCGATGGACAACTTCCCCGGCGGGGTGAAGGCCAGTGCGTTTCCGGCGATCAACTTCCCGGGCTACATCGGCTACTTGAACAACACCTACGGCGCGATGCAGACCCGCAGCGAAGACAACTTCGTCTACAACGTCGACGAGAAGATCTATTCCACCTACCTGCAACTCAACTTCCACACCGAGCGCCTGCGCGGCAATGTCGGCGTGCGGGTGGCGCGCACCGGCCAGCACGCCGATTCCACCGACAAGGTGACCGCCTACAACGATTACTTCTTCGACGGCGCCGACGGCAATCCGCTGGCCTGCCAGCAGGGCGCCGCCATGCCCACCGGCGCTCCGGCCGACACCTACTGCGGTACCGAAGGCTACTGGCGGTTGTCGGACAGCGAGCAACGCAACGAGTCGTTCGTCATCAGCGGCCTGGACCGCAATTACACCGACGTGCTGCCGAGCTTCAACCTGGCCTACGACCTGACCGAGAACCTGCTGTTGCGCGCGGCGGCGTCGAAGGTGATCGCACGGCCCAGCTATACCGACATCGCCGCGCCCGGCAGCCTGGAGTACTACAGCCCCGAGTACGTGGCCGACCGACGCCTGACCGGCGGCGCCAGCGAGCAGGGCTGGTACGGCTCGGGCAGCAACAAGAACCTGGAGCCCTACAAGGCCAACCAGTTCGACCTGGGGCTGGAGTGGTACTTCCAGCCGGGCTCGGTGGCGGGTGTGGGACTGTTCCGCAAGAACGTCGAGAACTTCGCGGTCGGCGTGATCAGCGACGTGAGCATGATGGTCGACGGGCAGATGGTCACCGTGCAGAACTACAGCACCCAGGCCGGTGGCCAGGATGCGGTCTCGCAAGGCGTGGAGCTGTATGCGCAGCACACGCTTGCATCCGGCCTCGGCGTGCAGTTCAACTACACCTACAACGATGCCAGCAAGGCGGCGGTGCGGCTGGAGGATGGGACTGAGGTCGGCAAGACCTCCATGCCCGGCAGCGCCAAGAACCAGACCAACCTCACCGTGTTCTACGAGACCGACCGCCTGCTGCTGCGCGCCTCGTACAACCGTCGCGGCGAACTGGTGCAGGGTCTGGTCAACGGGCTGAACATCTACGAAGAGCCGTACTACCAGATCGATCTGAACGCGGCCTACAACATCACGCCGGCGCTCAGCCTCTCCGCGTCGGTGCTGAACCTGACCAAGCAGGAGACGCGCCAGCACCTGGGCGATGACACCCGCGATCGTTTCTATACCAGCGGCTACGCCGGCCGGCTGGCGTATCTGGGGCTGACCTACAAGTTCTAGGCGCGCCCCTGTTGTCCGGG
>Ga0207709_10001927_pt1 | contig 13630 bp, 11 predicted proteins | sample KBSM34metaG_FD_184397 | JGI IMG/M metagenome (GOLD analysis project Ga0207709, IMG submission 184397) | Miscanthus rhizosphere microbial communities from Kellogg Biological Station, Michigan, USA - KBS M3-4 metaG (SPAdes) (version 2) | ecosystem: Host-associated > Plants > Roots > Rhizosphere >...
GACTTCGAGAGTCACTTGGTCGGCAAGTCCTGTTTTGAATCCCTGAACTCTGACCTCGATGCTGTAAACGCCTACCGGCAAAGCGGCCACTTGATAATTGCCATTACTGTCAGTCTGGGTAGTGCGTTCAGAAGAGGTGCTTCTGTTTCTGACGATCACAGTCGCATTCGGCAACACGTCGCCTTTGGAATCGGTGACGGTGCCCTGGACTGTAGCGGTTGATTGGGCCAATGCTGAGGAAGTCGCAAAGAGAGCGGCTACAAGCACTAGAAGAATAGCGATTCTTTTGCTGAGCATTTTAAACCTCCAAAGAAGGTGGACAGACGATTAGTTAGGGAAGGAGATAAACCCCCTAAGCAATGAGAATGCCGTAGAAGTGGCGCAGCGATCTCGAAATTCCTTAGGAAATCGAGAGTTCGAAACTGAACGCGATCCAAAAACCACAAGACACGATCCGAAAAACTCAGGATCAGTCATGGAGAGGATTAATAAGATTTGCATGATGTACAGGATAAATCTTTGTAAATCCTGCTAATCTTCGTAATCCTGTCCAACCTGGCTGACGATCACCAGCGCACCAGGAATTCTCTCAACTGCTCGTACATTTCATCGAACGAATCCGCACAAAAAAGCACTGCCTGGAAGTGTGTTGGGTCAAAGACACTGTTCGCCGCCACACCGAGATCGAGCGGTCGCAGTTCAGCCTTGTGCATCTCCGCGAGCTCTCCGGCCGACGATAGTAGCCCGGTGCCGTAAGCTTTGATCCCACCGTTCTCCCGCAACACACCAAACTCGATCGTGAACCAGTAGACACGCGCGAGGCGATCGAGCTCAGACGCGACATCCGTGCGGCTCACGGCTTCGCCAAACATGCGGTTGAGCTCGGCGAGACGCCGGCTCGCAAGCGTCACAGCATGGCCGATGATCTCATGCGCGACATCCGGCTCGGGCGTGTAAAGCGGTGTGGAATGGTGACGAATGTATTGCGTGGAAAGAAAAACCCCGCGTGCCAGCGACTCGAGAAATACACGTGGCTCGACCAGTCCAGCAACCGGCTCGAGCCGGAAGCCACTGATTGCCTCCACCTTGCGGCTTACTTCATCCAACTGCGGAATGCGATCGGCGTCAAAAGCAAGCCGGTCAAGACAGTCGAGATACTCAGCGCAGGCGTGCGCGCGATGCGCGGGGCCAAGCGCTTCCCAGATTTTCTTCCACACACCGTGTTCAAGATCGGTATAAGGCGCAGTCGGAATTGGTGAACCAGGCTGGTAACTCATCGCAATCTGAGCAATGGCATTGCGGCGAGCGCGATACTCATGATCTCGGAATCCGGGATGGTCCGGATCGAGTTGCACCAGTGAATTGCGATCGAGACGCGTATCGACGTGGTCGAGTAAGACTGTTTGTGATTCGGTTGCTGTAATCATTGTGGTTCACCTTACGTTTTTTATTTGGGACACAAAAAAACCGGCCACCAATCCGCCTGGGATTGATGGCCGGTTTTAGGAATCTTGTCTTAGTGCTACATCGTCAGAGCACGCTGACAGCCCATCGCCTGACCGTCCCTCCCAGTGGAGAGCGGGCCGTAATAGTAATAATGGCGATACAGGCTCTGGCTCATAACTCGCAAAATAGGATAGCGGCGAGGCGTTGAATGGTCAAGGCAAAATAGTCATATAAGTCCTTTAGGACCTATTTTAAGCTGAGCGTCTGGCGCGATTTGAAGAATTCGGCCCACGGATCGCCCTTTTTCTCCAACAGTTCGGGCACGTTCGTAATCGTGAAATCCTGGATCTTCACGCCCTTCTCAACCTGCTTCCATGTTAACGGCATCGAAACCGTCGCGCCGGGTTTGGCGCGCGCACCGAAGACTGATGCCAGAGTCTTACCCCGCGCGTTCTGCATCCAGTCGACGTAAACCTGCGTGCTCTTGCGCTTCGCGATCGTCCTCTCCACCGTGGCTATCTTCGGCGCGCGTTGCGCGACTTCAGTCGCGAAGAGCCGTGCAAACTCCGCCACCTTGTCATATTCATTCGCCGGCTTGAGCGGCACGTAGATATGAATGCCCGACGATCCGGAAGTCTTCGGGAACGCCTGCAAACCAACCTCATCCGCAACTTCCTTCACCACGAGTGCAACCTGCAACACGTTCTCCCACGGCGCACTCTTTGGATCGAGATCGATCGCGATCCAATCCGGCTTGTCGAGACGTTTGAGCGTCGAGTGCCATGGATGCTGTTCGATCGTTCCGAGAGTGACGAAGTGCAAAAGTGATGCGGTGGTCGAGTAAACGCCGTAGTCCAACTGCCGGCCTTCCTGATTCGTGAGCCTCGCAGTTTTGATGAACTCGGGCGCGCTGTCGAGGTCCTGCTGAAAGAACATCGGCGCCTTGATGCCGCGAGGATAACGTTGCAGAATCGCAGGCCGGTCCTGAAGAAACGGCATGATGCGATCGGCGACGTGCAAATAGAAACTGAGCAGATCAAACTTCGTGAGTTTCTCGTCGGGCCAGTAAATACGGTCCAAGCTAGTAACTGACACCTGTTCGCGTCCAACCTTTAGAATTAGATCGCCTTTTGGACGCTTTAGACTCAGAAACTCATCAACTGTGACAACGGTGCCACCTTTTTGACGAGTTCGTTTTACTTCAGACACCTTGATCTGTTCTTTTGCCATGAGCCGATATTTTAATCCTGGAGGTTTACGATGCGAACAATAATCCTTGGTCTCATCTTAGCAACACTTCCCGGCCTCCTCATTCAACCGACACCAGCCACGGTAACCTACAATCTCGACGCCAGCCAGAGTAAATTCATGGCCCACGCAAACAGGAGTGGACTGCTCTGGTTCAAAGGACATAGTCATCATCTCGCCGCGAGCGACTTCAGCGGACAAGTCGAGCTTACACCCGATACGATTACGCCTGCATCGTTGCGACTGGTAGTCAAAGCCGCGTCGCTGCACGAGACCGGTGCTGACTTCACCGACGCGCAGAAACAAATCATCAACAAGGAACTGAAAGATATCGTCTTCCATCCGGATCACTATCCCGATATTACGTTTCAAAGCACTAACGTAATTGTGAAGACCTCCGCTGCCAGTCGCTATGAGGTGCGGATCACCGGCAACCTAACGCTGCACGGCGTCACAAAACAGATTACGATCCCGGCAGTGGTCACACTTCAGGGCAACAACCTGCGCGCGGTAGGCGAGTTCAGTATCGATCGCGGTGATTTTAAGGTGAAGGCGACGTCAGCGTTTCACGGTATGGTGCGTGTTGATGACGACGTGAAGTTTGAGTTTGATATTGTCGGCCACAGATAAACATGGATCAGATTTTCTAATCAGTGTTATCTGTGTTCACCCGTGGCTAATAACCGGCTGGGGTGCAGCGGCATCGGCCTTTATTGATTCCGCCGGCACGTAATAAAGAATCCGCCCGCAGTTATCACACGTGATGATGTCTTCACCACGCCGGATTTCAGCCATCACTTGCGGCCGCAGCGACATGAAGCACGCCGTACACGAACGATTGCGAGCTTCTGCGACTGCCACACCGTCACGAATTCGAGCTTTAATTCGTGAGTAGGAATTGCTGATCGGTTTTGGCAGACCGGCGAACACTTCTTCGCGCTCTTTGCGGGCTGTTGCTAATCGGTCACCAATCGTTGCGGTTTCATCGTCGAAAGCCTTCAGTCTTGCCTCGCGATCCGAGTTGAGACCCGTAATCTCTTCTGCTCTTTCGCTCAAGGCTGCTTGTGCCTGATCGAGCTGCTCCATCTGTTCGAGAATCTGTGTCTCTAGCGCGGAGATTTGTTTGCGGGCTGCATCTGCTTCACGAATTGCCGCGGTGTATTCGTCCGGCTTCTTCGACGACATCAAGTTGCGTTCGGCTCTCTCGGCGCGACCCCTTTGTTCGACGACCTCGTTTTCCAGTCGGGCGCGACTGTGTTTGGCGTCGTCGCGGCGGGTTTCCAGTGCTCTAATTTCAAAGGCGCGCTGATCGAACTCTTTCTCGATCTGAGCGCGCCTTTCGGGTATCGCTTCCTGGTCTTTTTCTAGTTTTCGTATGGTCGTATCAAGATTCTGCAAAGCGATTAACTGCTGCAATTCCGCTTTCAACTTTATTCACTCCTTAAAAGATCAGGACTTTTTATGACTTGTTTCATGGCTCTAGGATCATCACACAACCAGCATGTCCCGCGCAAGTATAGCCACGGATTTACACGGAAAGACACAGATCAGAATCTCTCTTTCTGATCCGTGTCATCCGTGTAAGTCTGTGGCTTTCTTAGATAGGGCCCTGCGGACCGCGGACTCTCACCCGAGGCGTTATGCGGATGCGCGGCATCTGGACGTTGATTGTCGGAATGGTAGGAATGACGATGTTGGGCATTGCAACGTCGATGTCAATCGTCGGAATCTCGATGCGCGGAATCACGATGCGACGCCCGATTTGCGGATTTCCCATGCTTCCCCCAAAGCCACCACCCTCGCGCGGGGTCACGTGAATCGTTTGCTGCGACTTGTTGCGAATGATCGTGAGCGTGACGTCGCCCTCTTTTTTACGATTAATCACGCGCGAGATGTCGCCCGGAGAGTCGACAGCCTCGCCGTCAACAGCCGTTATCACGTCACCGGCTTTCACGCCCGCCTTGGCTGCTGGTCCATCTTCAGTGACTGCAGTCACGAGCGCGCCTTTGCCATCGGCAATGCCGAAATAATCGGCAAGCTGTTTGGTGAGCGACATCGTGCTCACGCCGATGCGACGACTGTTACTCAGGAAGAACGTCATGTCGCCGCCATCGTTATTGAACGGGAAGTTATTTCGGTTGAGTGGAGTTTCCCACTTGAAGCCTTTCAGATCCGGACCTTCCCACTTGAAGATCCTCGGCTCGCCGCCGAGCAGGTTCTGGGCCATCGTGTTGCTTCGTTTGCCGATGGTCGCAGTAACTTCCTGTTCGCTGCCGCCACGACTGATCGAAACTCTCACTGACTGGTCCGGCGACAGTTCAGAAACGAGACGATTGAGTTTGCGAACGCTCGAAACGTTCTCGCCATCAAGCCGCAGGATGACGTCGTCCTTGCGCAAACCGGCTTTGTCGGCCGGACTGTCTTTGATGACCTGAGTCACGCCAACGCCGCGCACCTGGCTCACGCGATAGCGGCTCATGTTCTCGCGGCTGATGTTTTCGGCGTACACACCCAAAAAGCCGCCGCCATCGATGAAGAACGAAAAGTTTTGGTCAGGCGGTTCGTCAGGCGGTTCAGGGGACGCGGGCGGCGGAGTTTGCTGCGCCACTGCGACCCCTGCGGTCAGAATTAGAGCAAGCAGGAGACCGATAGAATTTGCTTTCATTTCGAGTTTCCTCCGGAAGAGTTTGACCCGTACACGTCTCAACCAACGCTCAGTTCCACAAAATTTTTAGCCGCAGATTTCGCGGATGAACGCAGATCAGCGTTTATCTGCGAAAATCCGCGGCTTATAAACTTCGGTTTGACTGCTGAGTTCGTAGGCGATTTTGCCTTCGGAGTGAGCCATATCCAAGTGAGCGATGGCTTCGGAAACTGAAAGAAAACGGTGAACGTCGTCAGCCGTCGGAAACATTTTTAGCGCGACTTCCCACGCAGTCACACCATTTTTAGTGACGAGACCGATGACCTGAGACTGCCTGTCCTGAAATGCCCGGAAGTAACGATGGAAGAGTTCTTCAAAATCTCGTATGGGTTCTCCATGTCCACCGTAAACAAGCGTCGGCGAGAAGGATCTCAATCGCGCCAGACTCACCAAATATTCCGCGAGCGAAGGAAAGCGACGTGAGGGATCGATCGGATCAGGCGACAACACAGGATTCGGCGTAATCCGTTTCAACACGCAATCACCGGCAATGACCGTGCGATCCGCCTCGCGAAGAAACGAGCACGACCCTGGGGTGTGTCCGGGCGTGTGTAGAATGCGCAAACTTCCCGACTCAAACTCGAGTTCGGCTTCATCCCAAAGCGCCGTGTATTCATCGTCGCCAAGCGAGTCAGAATACTTGCGCATGTGATCGTACAGTCCACGCATGCGCTCGATCTCATTGTCAGGCACACCCGCGCGCACCAGTAACACACGATGTTCTTCGTATTGCAGACGGCTGTGAAGATGCCCTGTCTCCCAATTGTGAACAAACACCTCCGCATCCTTTGCTTCATCACGCAAAGACTTGGCGAGACCGCAGTGATCTTCGTGTGCGTGAGTGAGTACGATGCGGCGTAGATCTGAGACCCGAAAACCAGCCTTACGCAGGCCGGCACGCAACGCTTCGATCGTTTCTTTCGTCTTTGGCCCGGTGTCGATGATCGTGAGAGGATCTTCAGCGATCAGATAGACGTTAACCGGGCCAATATAGAACGGCGTAGGCAAAGATATCGGAATGATCCGCATTTATCCGTGTCTATCCGTGGCCGTTTAGTAGATCCACTTGTTAGCCGCGATGAGATCGCCAGCGATACGTTGACGCGCTGCAATCGTGTTCATCGGCTGCAACTTCGTAAAGCGTCGCAGCGCAGCCAACAACGTTCGCAGCTCATCGCCTTCCGACATTCCTGCCAGCGTGCTCTTCGCTCTCGACTCAATGCGGCCGACCGCGTCGTTGCAGAACACGCGGGTCATATCAACATAACGCTCCGCGGCTTTTTCGCTCTGTGATGCGGCGAGCTTTCGCGCGCGCAGAATCGCGGTTTCCATCGCGTACGTGTCCATGATGATGTCGGCAATGCCCATCAGGATCTCCTGCTGATCGCCAAGCTTCATCATGTACTTTTGGGCTGCGGTACCAAGCGTCATCAACGCGACTTTCTTCGCGTTGGCGGTCAGTTTCTGCTCTGCCGCCAGCAGCGTCTCGTCATCGTCAAAGCCCTGCATCTGCGGCGACAACACCTCATCCATCAACGCCTGTGCAGCAGGCAGCAGCGGCAAGTTTCCGCTCAACGCGCTCTTCATCAAGCGGCCCGGAATCAACATGCGATTGATTTCGTTTGTGCCTTCGAAGATGCGATTGATACGCGAGTCGCGGTAAGCACGCTCCGCAGGATAGTCCGCGGAGTAGCCGTAGCCGCCGTAGATCTGGACCATCTCATCGACGACGAAATCGCAGTACTCTGAGAGTGCTACTTTAATTATCGAACACTCCGCAGCGTACTCTTCGATCGCGCGCAAACGTGCATCCATGTCCTTCGAGTCAACTGCGCCGACACCAGCTTCGATCATTCCGAGCGTGCGATAGATCATCGACTCGCCAACCCACGTGCGAATTGCCTGCTCCGCGAGTTTGGCTTTAATCGCACCAAACGATGAAATCGATTTACCAAACTGATGACGCTCATTCGCGTAACGCACTGACTCATGGACCATCAACTTCATCCCGCCGACGCACATCGCGCCCAGTTTGAAACGACCAATGTTCAGCACGTTGAAAGCGATCTTGTGACCTTTGCCGACTTCACCAAGCAGGTTCTCGACCGGCGTCCGCACGTCGGAGAGCACAAGCGCTGTCGTGCTCGAGCCCTTGATGCCCATCTTATGCTCTTCGGCGCCCGAGGTCAGTCCTGGCTGGCGTTCGACGATGAACGCGCTGAACTTGTCGCCATCGACTTTGGCAAAGACGATGAAGATGTCGGCGAAACCGCCGTTGGTGATCCACATCTTCTCGCCGTTGAGGATGTATTCCTTGCCGTCCTCACTCAAACGAGCAGTCGCTTTCGCCGCCATCGCGTCAGAACCGGAGCCCGCCTCCGTCAGTGCATAAGCCGTGATCAACTCACCACTGGCAATCTTCGGCAGGTATTTCTGTTTGGCAGCGTCCGTAGCGAAGTAGATGATTGGCAGGAGACCGATACCGCTTTCCGCGCCGAGCGTCGTCGCAAACGAGGCTGAGCGTCCGATGTTCTCGCCGATAAGTGCGCCACTCGTTTGATCGAGACCGAGACCACCAAATTCTTCAGGTATGTTGGCACCAATCAACCCAAGGTCAGCCGCTTTGCTTACGAACTCGCGCGCCAATTTCCAATCGTGCTTCTCGAGCTCATCGATGCGCGGCACCACTTCGTTATCGACAAACTGGCGCGTTGTGTCGGCGATCATGCGGTGCTCTTCCGTGAAGTCTTCAGGAGTGAAGATCTCTTCAGGAGTACGCTCCTCGATCAGGAATGCGCCACCTTTAATAAGTTTCTTCTGTTCGGCTACGGCTGACATGAAACTCTCCTCCTAATATCTTTCTTTGCGTCTTCGTTACTCGTTGCGCCTTTGCGTGAAATTTTTTAGAGCCTCTCAAGAATACCGGCTGCGCCCATACCACCACCCACACACATCGTCACCATCCCGTATCGTCCGTTGCGACGTTCCAGCTCGCGCAGAATGCTGGCAGTCAACTTCGCACCAGTGCAACCGAGCGGATGGCCCAACGCGATCGCGCCGCCGTTGACGTTGACCTTATCCGGATCCAAACCCAACGTTTTGATCACAGCGATGGACTGCGCCGCAAACGCTTCGTTCAGTTCGATCACATCGATGTCGTTAAGCGTCAGCCCCGCGAGTTTCAACGCCTTTGGAATCGCGAACACTGGTCCAATCCCCATCTCCTCCGGCGGGCAGCCTGCAGTCGCGTAAGCAATAAAACGGGCCATCGGCTTCGCGCCGAGTTCGCGCGCGCGCGAGTCAGACATCACGATCGCTGCCGCAGCACCATCCGACATTTGCGACGCGTTGCCGGCCGTGATCGTTCCCTTCACGTGGAACGCAGGCTTGAGTTTCGCCAGACCTCCCGCGGACGAATCGCGCCTGACGCCTTCGTCCTTATTAAATACAACTTCGCGGCGCTGCTTCTTACCCTTGTCATCCAACTCTTCCAACACCACGTGCAGCGGAACGATCTCATCGGCGAACTTATCTGCATCGAGCGCCGCAGCCGCGCGCGTGTGCGAGCGAAGCGCAAACTCATCCTGCTGCTCGCGAGTCACTTCGTACTTGCGCGCCACGTTCTCCGTGGCCAACCCCATGCTCAGATAGAAGTCAGGATAGTGGTCCACGAGATACGGATTCGGCCGGATGATGTGACCACCCATCGGGATCATCGACATCGTTTCCAGACCGCCTGCGACGATCACGTCAGCGCCACCACTCTTGATTCGATCCGCCGCCATCGCGATCGATTGCAATCCTGACGAACAAAAACGATTGATCGTCATCGCGCTCGTCTCGACCGGCAGACCCGCGCGAATCGCCGCGGCACGAGCGACATTCATTCCCTGCTCTGCTTCGGGCATGGCGCAACCCATGATCACGTCTTCAATCTCCGACGCTTCAAGCCCGGGAACACGCGCCAGTGCCTCCTTGATGACAGTCCCACCCATCTCATCGGGACGCGTGGTTCTCAATGTGCCCTTCGGCGCCTTCCCCACTGCAGTCCTAACCGCCGATACAATCACTGCCTCTCTCATACTCACACCCCAATCCGTAAAACAATCCGTGTTAATCCGTGGTTAATTACGTAGCGGTTTCCCTGTCTTCAGCATTTGCGCAATTCGCTCCTGCGTCTTACGCATGCCCACCAACTTCAAAAACGCTTCTCGTTCCAAATCCAACAGATACTGTTCCGAAACGCGCGTTGGATGATTCAAATCGCCGCCCGTCAGGATGCGCGCGAGCTGCGTCCCGATCTCAGCATCGTGATCTGAAATATACCCTGCGCGCTTCATCTGATGAATCCCGAGTTTCAATGTCGCGAGCGCGGGCTCACCCAACGCCAGAATATCTTTGCGTTGCTGCGGCTGCACGTAACCACTCGCCGCGAGCGCCAACACTTCCTTCTTCGCATCCGCGATCAGACGATCTGCGTTCATCGAGATCGAATCGTCCTTCGTCAGAAAACCTAACGCCCTCGCTTCTTCCGCCGACGTAGCTACCTTCGCAAGGGCAATCGTTTCGAACGCGCGCTTCACGAATGGAAACGGATCCGCGTCGTCGACACCCTTCGGGATCGAATCCATCACACGCAATAACATCTCCTTCGTGCCACCACCCGCAGGAATAATTCCGACACCCACCTCAACCAAACCGATGTACGTCTCCGCCGCTGCTCGAACGCGGTCGCCGTGCAAAACCATTTCGCAGCCACCGCCAAACACCATCTGAAACGGAGCCACGACAACCGGCTTCGGCGAGTAGCGCAAACTCATCGTCGCAGCCTGGAAAACGCGGCCCATCATGTCGAGCTCTTCCCAGTTCTCTTCCTGCGCTTCCATCAACATCAACATGATGTTTGCGCCGACGCAGAAGTTAACGCCCTGATTGCCGACGACGAGTCCGACGAAGTTTTTCTCAACTTCCCCGAGCGCGAACTTCAGCATCTGCAGCGTGTCGCCGCCAATCGCGTTCATCTTCGAGTGAAACTCGAGACACGCAACACCATCGCCGATATCAATCAGCGAAGCGCCGGCATTCTTCTTGATGACTCCCGTGCGGTCCTTAATAGACTTCAGAATCAGAACGCCCGGCGGATCGGGAAGCTGAACATAATTGCCGCTCGCGAAATCGAAGTAGAACTGTTGCCCGTCTTCTTTCTTGTAGAACGACTTCGCACCGGACGCGAGCATCTGTTCGACGTTTGCGGGCACCGTCATTCCTTCTTCTTTCATCCGCGCCACTGACTTCTCGACGCCGATCGCATCCCAAACTTCAAACGGCCCGAGTTCCCATCCGAACCCCCAGCGCATTGCGCGATCGACTTCGACCACCGTGTCGGCGATTTCAGGAATGCGTTTCGCTGAGTAAATTAGAGTCTTTGAAAGCGTCTTCCAGAGAAAAGTTCCGACGCGATCTTTGCCCCAAGTCAGCGTCTTGATGCGCTCCGGCAAGTCCTCGATGTTCTTCGCCATGTCGAGCGAAGGCAGTTTGACTTTCTCGGATGGACGATAGTCGATTGTCGCGGTGTCGAGCGTCCAGATCTCGCGCTTGTCGCCTTCGCCTTTCTGCTTTTTGTAGAAGCCGGCTTTGGTCTTGTTGCCGAGCAAGCCACGTTGGACCATTGTGGCGAGCACGGGCGGGACGACAAACATCTCGCGCTCTTCGTCTTCCGGCAGTGCTTCGAAAAGATTTTTGATGACGTGAGTAAATACGTCGAGGCCGACCAAATCAAATGTACGGAAGGTTGCTGACTTCGGTCGACCCACAGCGGGTCCCGTCATTTTGTCGACTTCTTCGATCGTATAGCCGTCCTCGAGCATCGTCTTGATCGTGAAAAGGGCTCCGAAAGTTCCGATGCGATTAGCGATGAAGTTTGGACGATCCTTCGCGGGCACGACGCCTTTGCCGAGGCGTTGATCGAGAAAGCCGTAAAGGAAGCACGAGACTTCCGGCTTGGTCCATTCAGTGCGAATGATTTCGACGAGATGCAGGTAGCGTGGTGGATTGAAGAAGTGAACACCGAGAAAGTGCTGCTTGAAGTCGTCTGAGCGGCCTTCGGCGAGCAGGTGAATCGGGATACCGCTGGTGTTTGAAGCGACGATCGAGCCGGGACGTCGATGTTCTTCAACGCGCTGGAACAGCGACCGCTTGATTTCTAAATTCTCAACAACAGCCTCGACGATGAGATCGCAGTCTTTGATCTTTGCGAGATCGTCGTCGAAGTTTCCCGCTGTTACTAGCTGCGCATTATCAGGCACAAAAAACGCGGCCGGCTTCGCCTTCACAGCCGCCTCAAGTCCACCGCGCGCAATGCGATTCTTAATCTGCGGGCTATCAAGACTGAGCCCTTTCGCCTGCTCTTCCGGCGTCAACTCGCGCGGCGGAATATCGAGCAACAGTGTCGGCACACCTGCATTCGCGAGGTGCGCGGCAATCTGCGCCCCCATCGTCCCCGCCCCCAACACGGCCGCCCTCTCAATCCGCATCGTCTTCCTCCCGACACTTCCGCCAGATTATACGCCGGCCATAATACTGAATGAACGCTCATTCAGCAAGACTTTGGCCAACGCGGTGATCGAAGATCAGCTTTTGCCCGTGTGGGTTCGGTCATAAAGTGAAATTGTAAGCCTCCCTCAAAACACCGCCATTGAAAACTAGATGTTTCCGGTGACTATGACAGCAGGAGGCCTCAATGCGGAAGAGCAAATTCAGCGAACACCAGATCATCGCGATCCTGAAAGCGGTGGAAGCAGGACGGACCGTTAAGGACGTTTGTCGCGAGCATGAGATCAGCGATGCGACTTACTACCAGTGGAAGTCGAAGTACGGCGGCATGCAAGCTTCGGACATCAAGCGCTTGCGTGAACTGGAAGAAGAAAACCGACGGTTGAAGCAGATCTCCGCTGACTTATTGCTGGAGAATCGCGCGCTGAAAGATGTGATCGCAAAAAAGCTCTGAAGCCAGCCGCGAAACGCGAGCTGGTTGCTGTTTTACAAACAGCGCATGGCTTGAGTGAACGGCGCGCTTGTGATGCCGTCGGTCTGCAACGTTCGGTTTATCACTACGAGCCGCGACCAAACGCCGATGGACCAGTTGTGAAATTGCTGCTGGAGCTGGCCTGGCAGCGACCAGAACAAGGATTTGGAAAGTTGTTCAGGCGACTGCGTCGCCTTGGCCACGGCTGGAACCACAAACGGGTCTATCGAATTTATTGCAGCCTGAAACTGAACAAAAGACGGAAAGGCAAAAGACGTTTGCCGACAAGATGTCCTTCACCTCTGGTGGTGCTGAAGCAATCAACGAGTGTTGGTCCGCAGATTTCATGAGTGATGCTTTGTGGGGTGATCGTCGCTTTCGCACCTTCAACGTGGTGGATGACTTCAATCGCGAAGGGCTGGCGATCGAGGTTGACTTCAACCTGCCGGCGCCACGCGTAGTACGCACGCTGGATCGGATAGCCGCTGAGCGCGGCTATCCGCGCAAGCTGAGATTAGACAACGGCCCAGAACTGACATCTGTGACGCTCGCAGATTGGGCTGAAGAACATAACGTGCTGCTCGAGTTCATCAAGCCAGGAAGACCAATGCAGAACGGGTTCATCGAAAGATTCAATCGCAGCTACCGTGAAGCAGTGCTCGATATGTTTGTCTTTCAAAGCTTGTCGGAAGTGCGCGAACAAACAGAACTCTGGCTTAAAGAGTACAACGAAGAACGACCACACAAGTCTCTGGGCCATCTGACGCCCAGGGAATATTTGTTAACCCAAAAACCGGAAATCTCTAGTAAGTCGTGGGTGTAATCGCGGGAGGCTTACACTTCTCATTGGCCGGTTTTGAGGTGACCACGTATGGCCGCTTTTGGGTGACCGCCGAGGAATTTCACTTTATGACCGAACCCAATTGATGATGTGTAGTTGTGGGTTCGGTCATGAAAATTATTCTCGGTATAGTGAAATCTATTTGAAGTGAGAACTAGGCGACAAAAGTTGGAATTGACTAGGTATTTGGAAAGTAGGCTAACGAGAACTCTGAGATTTTCTGCAAGAGCGGATTCTTAGTATCTCCGCTGCAAGTACATCACGAAGCCGTTCTTTAGCAAGGTCAAACTCATGACGGGAAAACTTGATATACTCCAAATCTCCCTCTAAACCACCAGTTTCAGTTGGAACCGGAATGCCATTCTCA
>Ga0207709_10001937_pt1 | contig 13608 bp, 13 predicted proteins | sample KBSM34metaG_FD_184397 | JGI IMG/M metagenome (GOLD analysis project Ga0207709, IMG submission 184397) | Miscanthus rhizosphere microbial communities from Kellogg Biological Station, Michigan, USA - KBS M3-4 metaG (SPAdes) (version 2) | ecosystem: Host-associated > Plants > Roots > Rhizosphere >...
CGAGCAGCGCCGACATGCGCGCCACGTTGCGGTTGTCTTCGCCGGCCTGGTTGGCGCAGCCGTAGAGCACGTCGCTCACGGCTTGCCAGTCGACGTTCTTGTTGCGTTCCATCAGCGCGCGCAGCGGCACGGCGCCGAGGTCGTCGGCACGCACGCTGCTGAGCGAGCCGCCGTAGCGGCCGAAGGGGGTGCGGACTGCGTCGCAGATGAAGGCTTGGTTGGTCATGGTCTGTCTCTTTTGGAAGGATGTTGATTCGGGTACCGGAAGTCCGCCTCAGGCGGCGATCGGCAAGCCCACGAGCTTCTCGAGTTCCTCGCGGCTCAGGCCATCGACCAGGTCGACGAGCTTCAGGCCTTCGGGTGTGCATTCCAGCGTGGCCAGGTCGGAGTACACGCGCTTGACGCAGCCGATGCCGGTCAGCGGATAGGTGCACTCCTTCACCAGCTTGCTCGCGCCCTGCTTCGTGAGCAGGTCCATCATGACCCAAGTCTGCTTGGCGCCGATAGCCAAGTCCATCGCGCCGCCCACCGCGGGAATGGCGTCTTTCTCGCCGGTGTGCCAGTTGGCGAGGTCGCCGGTGGCCGACACCTGGAACGCGCCGAGCACGCAGATGTCGAGATGGCCGCCGCGCATCATCGCGAAGCTGTCGGAGTGGTGGAAGAACGAGCCGCCCGGCAGCAGCGTGACGGGCTGCTTGCCGGCGTTGATGAGGTCGTAGTCTTCCTCGCCGGCCTCGGGCGCAGGACCCATGCCGAGGATGCCGTTCTCGCTCTGCAGGATGACCTCGCGGCCCTGGGGCAGGTGGTTGGCCACCAGCGTGGGCTGGCCGATCCCGAGGTTGACGACGGCGCCGTCGAAGATGTCTTGTGCCACTCGCGCTGCGAGCTGGTCCTTGGTGCGACGTGTGTAGCTCATGGTCATGCTGCCTTCTTGAAGCCGCCGGCCTGCGTGGCCACGCGTTCGATGCGCACCACCTGGTGCACGAAGATGCCCGGGGTCACGATGGTCTCCGGGTCGAGGGTGCCGAGTTCGGCGATGTCGTGCACGGTGGCGATGGTCTTCTTCGAGGCCATGGCCATCACCGGGCCGAAGTTGCGCGCGGCCTTGCGGTAGACCAGGTTGCCCCAGCGGTCGCCGCGCTCGGCCTTGATGAGCGCCACGTCGCCGCGGATGGGGTACTCGAGCACGTACTGCACGCCGTCGATCTCGCGGGTTTCGCGGTTGCCGGCGAGTTGCGTGCCGTAGCCGGTGGGGCAGAAGAAGGCGCCGACGCCGGCGCCCGCGGCGCGGATGCGCTCGGCCAGGTTGCCCTGGGGCACCAGTTCGAGCTCGATCTTGCCGCTGCGGTAGAGGCCGTCGAACACCTGGCTGTCGGCCTGGCGCGGGAAGCTGCAGATGATCTTGCGCACGCGCCCGGCCTTGAGCAGCGCCGCGAGGCCGGTCTCGCCGTTGCCAGCGTTGTTGTTGACGACGGTGAGGTCCTTGGCGCCCTGTTCGACGAGGCCCTCGATGAGTTCGTTGGGAATGCCGGCGGTGCCGAAACCGCCGATGAGAACCGTGGCGCCGTCTTGGATGCCTGCCAGGGCATCGGCGACCGAGCGCGCGATCTTGTTGATCATGAAGCTTGTCTCCGGGAGTGAGAAAAAGAAACCGAACCACCTGAACACGCCGATCGATTCTGCGAACCGCCGATTTGTTCGTCTAAAGAACATTTGTTCGTATAATGAATTCTAAAGAGGATCGACCACCATGGCAACCCACCCCGCACAAACCGACACACCCGCGCCCGGCGACAGCTACGTCCAGTCTTTTGCGCGGGGGCTGCAGGTGATTCGCTCTTTCAGCGCGAATGCGCCGCACCAGACGCTCAGCGAGGTGGCGGCCGGCAGCGGGCTCACGCGTGCGGGGGCGCGGCGCATCCTGCTCACGCTGCAGACGCTGGGCTACGTGGTGACGGACGGCAAGCTCTTCACACTCACGCCGCGCATCCTCGACCTCGGCTTCGCGTACCTGTCGTCGATGCCGATCTGGAACCGCGCCGAGCCGGTGATGGAGGCGCTGGTGCAGCAGGTGCAGGAGTCGTGCTCGGCCGCCGTGCTCGATGCAACGGACATCGTCTACGTGCTGCGCGTGCCCACGCAGAAGATCATGCGCATCAGCCTGGGCGTGGGCTCCCGCCTGCCGGCCTACTGCACGTCGCTGGGCCGGCTGCTGCTGGCCGACCTGGAAGACGACGAGGTGCGCGCACGGCTCGAAGCCTCCGACATCCAGGCGCTGACCAAGCACACGGTGACCGACATCGAGGTGCTCATGGCCAAGGTGGCGCAAGCGCGCAGGCAGCAGTGGTGCCTGGTGAACCAGGAACTGGAAGAAGGCCTGATCTCGGTGGCCGCCCCCATCGTCGACCGGCACGGCCGCATGGTGGCCGCACTCAACATCAGCGGGCAGGCGAACCGCACCAGCGCGAAGGTGATGCAGGAGACGATGCTGCCGGCCCTGGTCGATGCCGCGAAGAAAGTCTCGCAGCTTCTTTAGGCAACCGCACGCAGCCGTTGACCCTTTCCAGGAACACCGCGGAACCGGCTTCGCCGGGCCGCTGGTGTTGCCCCCGGTAGGGGTAGGAGAAGCGACACGAAGTGCGCGAAGCCTGGGGGCGAGCTCAGCCCTCGGAGCGAATGCCCTTCATGAGGATCACCCCGCCCAGGCGCGTGGTGTCGGCGCGCATGCGCTTGGCCAGCGTGTCGGGCGAGCCGGGTTGCGCCTGCCAGCCGGTCTTGAGCAGGGCCTGGCTCACGTCGGTCGAGCTGATCACCTCGACCAGCGCCGCGTTGAGCCTGGTGACGGCCGCGGGCTTCATGCCCGCGGGCGCGGCCAGCGCGGTCCAGATCTCGAGGTCGGCGCCGCGCACGTCGGCGTCGCGGATGCTGGGCAGTTCACCGGCCAGCGGACTGCGCTCGGGCGAGGTCACGCCGATGGCCTTCACCTTGCCCGACTTGATGTGCGGCAAGGCCAGGCCGGGCGGCAGCAGCGCCAGCTGGATCTCGTTGGCCAGCAGGCCCGCAATGACCTGCGGGTTGCCGGTGTAGGGCTTGTGCTGCGCGGTGATGGCGGCGCGGCTCTTCAGCAGCTCCATGCCCAGGTGGCCCACCGTGCCCACGCCCGGCGTGCCGTACCTGGCGCCGGTGCCGAGGTTGCGCACCCACAGCAGTTGTTCGGCCGCGGTCTTGCCGGAGGCGCTGCCCGACACCACGAGCACCAGCGGTGCGGTGCCGATGAGGCCGATCGGCGCGAAGTCTTTCTCGGGGTCGAAAGGCAGCGACGGATTGAGCAGCTTCGCGATGGTGAGGTTGCCGTTGATCAGCGCGCCGACGGTGTGGTCGTCGGTGGCCTTGGCCACCAGGTCGGCCACGGTGTTGCCGCTGGCGCCGGGCTTGTTTTCGACCACCACCGGCTGGCGCAGGATTTTCGACAGGGGTTCGGCGATGGCGCGGGCCGCGAGGTCGGGCGACGCGCCGGCGGGAAATCCCACGAGGATGTGTACGGGCTTGGTCGGCCAGGCGGCTTCGCCGGCGGGAGCGGTGCGTTGGGCCCACGAAGCTTTCGCGAAGAACGAGGCGGCAACGGCTGCCGCGCCGCCTTCGAGGAGGCGGCGTTTGGTGATTGTCAAGGTGACTCCAGAGAGAGTGAAAACCAGGAAATGCGGAACGCTGTCTGAACGCCAGCTGACCATCGCATTTACAACACGTTACAGGAGCGGGCTGCGTTGCGCAAGTCCCAACGGACACGACGCTGGGGTTTTCACATCGGATGGCGTCTATCGCGCGGGCTTGCCGGGCGCGTGCAGCAGCTTGCGCTGCGTGGGAAACAGCGACCAGCCCCAGCGGTGCTGCGCGTAGCCCCAGAGTCCCTGCTTGAAGAACAGGGTCACGAGAATGGCCATCAGGCCGAGTCCGAGCAGATACCACGTGCCGTAGTCGCTCAGGAACTTGTTGAGCGCCCAGAAGATGAGCGCTCCCACCAGCGGCCCTTCGATGCGGCCAATGCCGCCGATCACCACCATGAAGATGGCGAAGGCGGTCCAGTTGACGCTGAAGGCAGCATCGGGGCTGATGCGCAGGTTGCCCACGAAGTACAGCGCCCCCGCGAGGCCCGCGCCGAAGGCCGCGACCACGTACACCGCGAGCTTCATGCGCGCGACCGGAATACCCTGCGACTCGGCCGCCACTTCGTTGTCGCGAATCGCCAGCAGCGCCAGCCCGCGCTTGCTGCGCAGGAACAGATACACCAGCGCGACCGCCGCAACCACGCAGGCCAGCGCCATCCAGTAGGTGGTGCTTTCGCGTGTCGCCTTGTCGATGCCGCGCAGCGCGGTGAGCGTGGTGCCCGAGCCGCCGCCCACCGCCGACACGTTGGCGAAGCTCAACCGAAACACCTCCGCGATGACCCAGGTGCCAATGGCGAAGTAACCGCCCGAAAGCCGGAACGCGACGAAGGACACCGGTATCGCCACAAGCCCCGCCGCCAGCGCCCCCAGCGGTATCGCCACGAAAGGATTGACGCCCGCGAAGTTGCCGAGCATCAGCATCACGTAGCCGCCGAAACCGAAGAAGGCCTGCTGCCCGATGCTCACCATGCCGCCGTAGCCCGCGAGCAGGTTCCACATCATCGCGAAGATGAAGTAGCAGGCGATCTCGACGAACTCGCGCATCCAGCTCGACTCGCCCCACCACGGCAGGCTGGCGGCGACGAGCACGAGGGCGATGCCGGCGAAGAGTGCAGCGCGGCTCGCAGCGGTGGCGCGCTCGACGGCAATGAGGGGTGGGGGCATGTTCGTCATCCGCTTCATCCACGTGTCTTGGGGAAAAGGCCTTGCGGCCGCAGCACCAGCACCACCAGGAAAACGATGTGCCCGAACCAGATGCCCCAGCCCGGGTCCAGCCTGAAGCCGATCTGCTGCGTGACGCCGAGGATCATCGCGCCCGCCAGCGTGCCCCAGAAGGAGCCCATGCCGCCGATGATCACGGCCTCGAATGCGAAGAGCAGCAGCAGCGGGCCGTCCGAAGGAGAAACCGTGGTGCGCATGCCCTGCAGCGCACCTGCGATGGCGATGAGCACGAAGGCAATCGCCGTTGCCAGCGCATAGACCTTCTTCGCATTGAGCCCCATGAGCTCCGCGATCTCGCGGTCGTCGGACACGGCGCGGAACGAACGCCCCAGCGCCGTGCGCGCGAACAGCCACTGCAGCGCCCACGTCGCACCGACCGCGATGGCCAGCACGATCAGCGGCAGCACGCCCAGCGACATTGCATCGCCCAGCGCAATGCCCTGCGTATTGAGCCCGCCGGTCTCTATGGCGCGCGGATCGGCCGAGAACAGTTCGAGCAACAGGTTCTGGATCACGATCGACAAACCGAAGGTGACGACCAGCGAAGGCAGCGGGTCCTTCCCCAGCGTGCCGTTGAGCACGTAGCGCTGCAGCGCGTAGCCGAAGCCGAAGGCCACCGGCAGCACCGCGAGCGCGACCAGCCACGGCGCCGCATCTCCCGTCAGCGACACGCCCGCGATGACCGCGAACGCGCCGAGGATGATGAAGTCGCCCTGCGCCGTGTTGGTGAGCCGCATCACGCCGAACATCAGCGACTGGCCCAGCGCGAACAGCGTGTAGAGGCCGCCGAGCAGCACGCCCTGAACGAGGGTCTCAAGCATGGGCAGCCTCCATGCCGAAGTAGGCCTGCGATATCTGCTCGCGCGTGAGGTCGGCGGAGTTGCCTTCGAGCGACACGCGGCCTTCCTGGAAGCAGTAGATGCGCCGCGAGACCTGCCGCGCCATGGTCACGTCCTGCTCGACGATCACGACGGTCATGCCTTCCGCGGTGATGGCCGGCATCGCCGCGTAGATCTCGCGGATGACGATGGGCGCGAGGCCGAGCGACAGCTCGTCGCACAGCAGCACCTCGGGGTTGCTCATGAGCGCGCGGCCGAGCGCGACCATCTGCTGCTGGCCACCCGACAGCGAGGTGCCCGGCTGGTGGCGCTTTTCGGCGAGGATGGGGAACAGGGCGTAGAGGCGCGGCAGGTTCCACGGCCCCTTGCGCGCGGCGGTGGCGCCCATGAGCAGGTTCTCCTCGACGCTGAGGCTCGGAAACAGCCTGCGGCCCTCGGGGACCATGGCAAGGCCGCGGCGCACGATATCGCCGGGAGGGAGCCCGCCGATGGGCTCGCCCTTGAAGCGGATCGCCTCACCGGGCGCACGCACCAGGCCCGTCAGGCTCTTGAGGAAGGTCGACTTGCCGGCGCCGTTGGCGCCGATGATGGCGACGAGCTCGCCCTGGGTCAGCGAGAAGTCGATGCCGAACAAGGCCTGGGCGTCGCCGTAGAAGGCCTTGAGTACGTGGGTGTCGAGCAGCGCGCTCATGGTCTTTGCTCCCTCCCCCTCTGGGGGAGGGTTGGGGTGGGGGCAAGCTGCGTTGAAATGGTGGCGCCGTCATGCCCCCATCCCGGCCTTCCCCCAGAGGGGGAAGGAGCAATACAAAGTCGACGCGCACTCATGCTTCCATCCCCATGTACACCCGCCGCACCTCCGGGTCGTTCATCACCGCCCGCGGCGCGCCCTCGGCCAGCTTCTGCCCGAAGTTGATGACGAACAACCGGTCCGCCAGCGACAGCAGCGCATGCACCACATGCTCGATCCAGATCATCGTCACGCCGCGCGCCTTGATGCGCTGGAGCTCGCCGACCAGCACCGCGGCCTCGGGCTCCGTCAACCCGCCCGCGATCTCGTCGAGCAGCAGCAGCTGCGGCCGCGTCGCCAGCGCGCGCGCCAGTTCCAGCCGCTTGCGGTCGAGCAGGGTCAGCCCGCCCGCCGGCTTGTTCGCATGCGCCATCAGGCCCGTCTGCTCCAGCACCTCGTGCGCCGTGTGCCAGGCCTCGCGCTCCGTCTGCTGTCCGCCGAAGCAGGCAGCGGTCACCAGGTTCTCGAACACGCTCATGTTGCCGAAGGGCTGCGGCACCTGGTAGCTGCGGCCGATGCCCGCATGGCAGCGCTGGTGCGGCTTCAGCCGCGTCACGTCGCGGCCCGCGTACTCCACGCGCCCCGCGTCGACACGTACGTCGCCCGAGATCAGGTTGAACAGCGTGGTCTTGCCCGCGCCGTTGGGCCCGAGAATGCCCAGCGTCTCGCCCTCGGTCACTGACAGCGTGATGTCGTCGGTGACCTTGAGCGCGCCGTAGGACTTGCTCACGGCATGCAGTGCCAGCAGCGTCATTGCGTTCGCTCTTCAGAGCAGCCGCAGCTTGCCGCCGGTGGGAATGTTCGTCGCCGCCTCGTTGTTCACGATGGTCAGTTCCACCTTGTACTTGCTGCCCTTGCCCCACTGGCCGAGCACCAGCGGTGTCTTGCTGACATTCTTGAACGGCCCCTGCCCGCCCCACTTCACCGGCCCGACCACCGAGTTGATCGACGTCGACGCAACCGCGTCGCGCACGTCGGCAGCCTTCAGCGACTTTGCCCGCCCGAGCGCATTCGCCGCCACCTCGAACAGCGCATGCGCGAAGCCGATCGGCTGCGTCCACTGCTTCTTCGTGCCGGCCTCGTACGCGTCGGCCAGCGCCTTCGCGCTCTGCTGCGTGAGGCTCGAAGTGAAGGGATGCGAAGGGCTCCACCACACCTCGGTCGAGAGGCCGTCGCCCAGGTCGCCCAGCGCCTCGATCGCGCCCGGGAACAGCAGCGCCTTGCCCAGCGTGATGACCTTCGGCCTGAAGCCCTGTTGCCGCGCCTGCGTGAGGAAAGTCTTGGCGTCGGGCGGAATCACCACGCCGGTGACGATCTCGACACCCTCCTTCTTGAAGGCCGCGATCTGCGCGCTGAAGTCCTGCGTGCCGTTCTGGAAGCGGCCCGGGTCGGTGAGCGTGAAGCCCATTGCCGCGAGCGGCTTCGGAAAGCCCAGCTCCTTGTCGCCCCATGCATTGCCGTCGCCGTCATTCGGGAACAGGCCGCCGACCTTCTTGTTGGTGGCCACGGTCTTCCAGCCGTTGGTGAAGTTGGCGATGACGTCCTCCAGCCCCCAGAACATGTGGTACGTCCAGTTGAAGCCCTTCGCCGGATCGCCCTTGCGGCCGAAGAACCAGGGCTGCCACGGCACCACGCTGGAGATGCATGGCACCTCGTTGAGCTCGCAGGCATCGCTCACCGGGTTGGCGGTCTCGGGCGTTCCGGCGGTGAGCACCAGCGCCACCTTGTCCTTCAGGATCAGGTCGTTCGCCACCTCGCCCGCGCGGTTGGGGTTCGACTGGCTGTCCTTCAGCACGATCTGCACGGCGTACTTCTTTCCACCGAGGCTGATGCCGTCCTTGAAGGCGGTCTTCATCTGCTCGATCACCCATTTGTCGGCCTCGCCGAAGGGTGCGAGCGGGCCGGTCTGCGGCGAGACATAGCCGATCTTGAGCGTGTCGGCCGCGAACACCAACGGGCTTGCGCCCGAGGCGACCAGCGCGGCCGTGGCCTGCGTGAACTGTCTGCGATTGAATGCCATGGTTGTCTCCGTCTCTTGTGTTTGTATTGCCGCAACGACCGGGATCAGCGCACGAAATGCGGCGGTATCTGCGCGTCGACATTCACCCACACGCTCTTGACCTGCGTGTATTCGCGCATCGCGTCGAAGCCCATCTCGCGGCCGTAGCCGCTCTGACCCACGCCGCCGAAGGGCGAGCCGGGATTCACGCGCTTGTAGCTGTTGATCCAGACCATGCCGGCGTGCAGGTCGCGCGCCACCTTGTGGGCGCGCTGCAGGTCGTTGGTCCACAGGCCGCTGCCGAGGCCGTAGTCGGTGCCGTTGGCGATCTGCATCGCCTCCTCGTCGTTCTTGAAGGTGAGCACGGTGACGAAAGGGCCGAAGACTTCTTCCTGCGCGACGCGGTCCCTGTAGGACTTCGCACGCATCACGGTCGGCTCGACGTAGCAGCCCTTCGCGAGATCGCCGCCAGGCGATTTGCCGCCAGCGAGCAGTTCACCGCCCTCGCCTTGCGCCACATCGACATAGCTCAGCACGCGCTCACGATGCTGTGCGCTGGTGAGCGGCCCCATCTCCGTCGCGTCGTCCAGCGGGTTGCCGAGGCGGATGGACCTGGCGAGCGGAATGAACTGCTCAAGGAAGGCATCGGCGATCTTCTCGTGCAGCATCAGCCGCGAGCCCGCGATGCAGGCCTGCCCCTGGTTGTGGAAGATGGCCCATGCACTGCCATTGACGGCCGCCTGCAGGTTCGCGTCCTCGAACACGATGTTGGGCCCCTTGCCGCCGAGTTCGAGCTGCACCTTCTTCAGGTTGCCCGCGCTGGCCTGCACGATGCGCCGCCCGGTGGCGGTGCTGCCGGTGAAGGCGATCTTCGCGATCTCCGGATGTTCGGCGATGTACTGGCCCGCCACGCTGCCCAGGCCCGGCAGCATGTTGACCACGCCGGGCGGCAGGCCCGCCTCGGCCATCAGCTCGGCGATGCGCAGCGAACTCAGCGGCGTGATCTCGGCCGGCTTCATCACGATGCAGTTGCCGGCCGCGAGCGCGGGCGCCATCTTCCAGCTCGTGAACATCAGCGGGAAATTCCACGGCACCACCTGGCCGACGATGCCGACCGGCTCGCGCAGCGTGTAGTTGAGGAAGCCTTCTTCGACCGGAATGGTTTCGCCCTGGAACTTGTCGGCCATGCCGCCGAAGTAGCGGAAGCACGCGGCGGTGCGCGGCACGTCGAGCCGGCGCGAATCGCGGATCGGGTGGCCGGTGTCGAGCGATTCGAGGCGCGCGAGTTCTTCGCCGTTGGCCTCGATGAGGTCGGCGAGTTTCAGCAGGATGCGGCCGCGGTCTGCGGCGGCCATGCGGCTCCATTTGGGGAAAGCGCGCTTCGCAGCCGCAACCGCTTTGTCGACGTCGGCCTTGCCGGCGAGCGCGACGTTGGCGATGGGCGTGTTGTCGTGCGGGTTCAGCGTGGCGAGGGTTTCGCCGGACTCGGCGTCGACGAAGCGGCCGTCGATGAAGAGCTGGTGGCGGATGGTAGAGGCAGGCATGGATTTCCTCTCCCTCCCCCGCTGGGGAAGGGTTGGGGTGGGGGCTTCTTCAAAGAGGGCGCGGGCTCGCAGAGCCCCCACCCCTGTCCTCCCCCGGAGGGGGAGGGAGCAAGACAGTTCAGAACTGCACAGGGATCTCGGGCGACTCGCCCTTCTGGATCTCGAAGACCAGGCTCGGCGACCCGTTCTCCCACACCAGCAGCATCGACCGCTTGGGGCTGAAGCCCTGGTGGCGGCAGTACGCTGGCATGGCCGCCATGTCGCCCGCCTTCATGATCACGCGGGCCATGGGCTTGCCGGTGTTCTTGTCGCCGCAGTCCCAGTGGATCTCGTCGGTCATCTGGAAGAACCACTCGACGCGGTCGTTGCCATGGATGATCGGCAGGATGTGCTCCTCGGTCGTCGGGCACATGTAGCTGTGCTTCACCACCGAGGTGAAGCTCGGGTTCCACGTGACCTGCGAACGGCTCAGGAAGCCGAAGAGATTGAAGGCATGCACCTCGTTCTCGAAGCCGGGCTCGGGGTGCAGCTCGGGCTGGCCCTGCGGCACGTCGGCAAAGGCGCGGTTGACCGGTGCGCCGCGTTCGTCGCTGCGCAGGTCGAGGTCGCCCTTCAGGCCCACGCAGCGTTTGGCCAGTTCGCGCGCCCTCGTGATCTTGGCGGTGTTGTTGCCCTTCTTGCGGCCGTAGGGCGAGCCGGTTTCCTGCGGCGCTGCGAACGGGTCGAAAGCCTCGTTGGTCCAGTCGTCGAGCATGGCCTCGAAGGTGGCGCGGATCTGCGCGGTCGGGAAGTTCTCGAGCAGGTCGATGCCCGCATCCTTCATGGTGCCGTTGAAGCTGCCGGCGTACAGGTCGACCGACTCGTAGTGGTTGACGGTGCCGAACACGTCGTCGAAGTTGACCCAGCCGTAGAAGAAGCCCCAGGCCACGTCGCGCATCAGCGCACGCAGGTAGCTGCCGGCGTCCATGGTGTGGCTCATCGGGCGGCCGTCGCGGGTCTTCCAGCCGATGTGCACGAAGTATTCGTCGCGGTGGAAGCTGAAGCTGCCGAGCGAAAAGTCCTTGTAGCCGAGCGTGGCGTCGGGCTGCGACGCGATCACCTTGGCGAGTTCTGCGGGTGCGTTCATGGTGTGGCTCCTGTTCAATGGGTTTGGCAGATGTCAGCCCACTTTTCCACGGAGAGATCGCCCTTGCAGCTCTGCAGCACGATCACGCCCGGCTCGCCGGCACAGCGGAACTGGTAGGCGGTGTTCTTCGGCAGCAGGCCCTGGTGGCCGCGCGAGAGCTTCATCCAGCCCATCTTCCTGCCCTGCGGTTCGCCCTTGACGAGCACGGCGCCGTTCTTTTCCTTGTCGGCCACTGTCTGGCCGTCGTCGAGCTGCACGAGGTGCACTTCGACGTCGCCGTCCATCACGAGCGCGAACTCGTCGTGCGCGCAGGTGTACCAGGGCGAGGTGCCTTCGGCGCGCAGCGTCTCCAGCACGTAGATCTGGTTCTGGCCGAACACGACCTTCTCGTAGGGCTGGCTGATGCTCGCGATCTCGAAGCAGTTGGAAAACGCGTAGTGGCGCACGTCGTCGTCGATCGGTTCGACGTGGCCCTTCTCGAAGTGCTTGAGCGACCCGAAGCGGGTTTGGTAGGCGGTTGCGGTCATGGCGGGGTGTCTCCTGTGATGAGCGAACTCTAGGAGTCAACCGACGCCGCCGGTAGGGATCAGTTTGGAAGAGGATTATTCGGCGCTTCCGAATAATCGCTGGGGTTTACCCCCTAACCGCTGGCCCGGCTGAACTCGATGAGTTCCGCCGGGATGAGCCCGCGCTCGATCAGCGCCGCGTCCCACGGCGGCACGCGCGTGAAGCGGGTGGCGATGTGCTCGATGAACAGGCGCAGTTTCAGCGCATTGCGCGAGGTGCCCGCATACACCGCGCTGAGCGAAAAGGACGACAGCTGGTGCTCGGCCAGCACCACGCACAGCTCGCCGCGCGCAATGGCATCGCCCGCCACCAGCGTCGGCAGGCAGACGATGCCCGCATGCTCCAGTGCGTATTCGCGCAGCAGATGCACGCTGTTGGTCAGCAGCGCGGCGGACAGGTAGATGGTGGTCTGCTCGCCCTGGTGGTGAAAAGTCCAGCGGTCGCGCGTGGGGTAGCCCGAATACAGGCCCAGCTTGTGGCGATGCAGTTCGCGCGGCGTGGCGGGCATGCCGTGCGCCTCGAGGTACGCCGGCGTGGCGCAAAGCACCCGCCGCACCGGAAACAGCGGCCGCGACACCAGCTCCTGCGAGGCGGCGGGAAAAATCTGCAGGGCGCAGTCGACGCCGGCTTTCACCGGGTCGGCCACCGCATCGCTCACGATCAGTTCGAGGTGGATGTCGGGATAGGTCGTCTGGAACTCGCGCAGCAGCGAGGCAAAGCGGCCCAGCACCATGCCCGTCAGCGCATGCACGCGCAGCGTGCCCGAGGGCGTGCCGCGCGCTTCGCGCATCTGGTCGACGATGCTCTCGGCACGCACGACCAGCTCCGTGCAGTCGCGCAGAAAGGCCTGGCCCATGTCGCTGAGCCGCACCACGCGCGTACTGCGGTGGAACAGCGGCGCGCCCAGGAACTCTTCCAGCTGCTTGACCCGCGTGGTGACGACCGAGTTGGCCACGCGCAGTTGCCGAGCGGCTTCCGCGAAGCTCTGGGTCTGCGCGACGCGAACGAAGGTTTCAATGCTTTGGAGACGGTCCACGGCCGCACTGTACTGCGCGAGCCCGGTGTTGCGGCCAGGTCGAAAGACCGTCATCACTGTGTCTGAAGGTTAACCACCCACTTACAATGCCTGCCGCATCCCCCACCCCTACGAGGTCTTGTCCGCAATGCCCAAGAGCCCCCGGCCACGCGCCCGTTTCAGCTTCTCTCCCGCCGTTCGCGCCCTGTTCCTGGCTGCGGCAACCTGCGGCGCCGTGCTGCCGGCACTGGCCGCCCCCGAGCACGAGGAAGTCGACAAGCTCATGCAGGCCGGCAAGCTCGACGAGGCCATGACAAAGGCCGACGCCTTCCTCAAGGACAAGCCGCGCGACCCGCAGATGCGCTTCCTCAAGGGCGTGATCCAGCTCGACACCGGCAAGCGCGCAGAAGCCATCGCCGCCTTCACGCAGCTCACGCAAGATGCGCCCGAACTGCCCGAGCCGTACAACAACCTCGCGGTAATCTACGCGAGCCAGAACCAGTTCGACAAGGCACGCGGCGCGCTCGAAAGCGCGATCCGCACCAATCCCAGCTACGCCACCGCCCAGGAAAACCTCGGCGACGTGTATGCGCGGCTGGCCAGCCAGGCCTACAGCAAGGCGCTGCAGCTCGACCAGAACAACACCGCCGTGCAGCCCAAGCTGGCGGTGATCCGCACGCTCTTCACGCCGACGCCGGTGGGTGGCAAGCCTACGGCCGTGGTCGCTTCGGCGGCGCCAGCACCGGCACCCGTGGCCAAGGCACCTGCTCCCGCGCCAGCCCCTGCCGCCCCGCCGCCGGCCAAGGTCGCGGCCGCTCCTGCGCCGGTAGCCGCCGCGCCCAAGG
>Ga0207709_10001939_pt1 | contig 13588 bp, 10 predicted proteins | sample KBSM34metaG_FD_184397 | JGI IMG/M metagenome (GOLD analysis project Ga0207709, IMG submission 184397) | Miscanthus rhizosphere microbial communities from Kellogg Biological Station, Michigan, USA - KBS M3-4 metaG (SPAdes) (version 2) | ecosystem: Host-associated > Plants > Roots > Rhizosphere >...
CTTAAATTTTTAGTTGGTGCCGAAGGGGGGACTCGAACCCCCACGAGTTGCCTCACACGCCCCTCAAACGTGCGCGTCTGCCAGTTCCGCCACTTCGGCATGAAGTGAGTTTAGAGGGCTCGGCTATTATAGCCGGATTGGTTTTCAAGAAAACAGCACGCCTACTTGCTCGCAGCCGGTGATGCGGCTGGTGCTGCTGGTGTTTGTTGTGTTGGCGCTGGAGTCGGTGTCGCGGTTGCCGTTGGTGCGCTCTCAGGTTGCGACTGCAAGACCGATCGTGAGCCACTCAATATCGGCAGTCCCAACGCGAGTGCGATCAACATGAACGCGGCTGCGGCTCCGATCGTGATCTTCGCGAGCAGACTCGCCGTGCCGCGTGGTCCAAACGCAGTGCTCGATAAGGTGTTTGAAAAGAGCGCTCCCGCATCAGCCTTGCCCGGTTGCAGCAGGATTACGACGATCAGCACTACACAAGCCAGAATAAAAAGACTGTAGAGAATATAAGTTAACAAAACAAACTCCTAACCAAACGTCTCAACGATTGTAATTCACAATCTCCGCAAAACTCTCTGCCTTCAAACTCGCACCGCCAACGAGTGCGCCATCGATGTCCGTTTGACTCATCAGGCCGGCGATGTTGTCGGGCTTGACCGAACCGCCATAGAGAATCCGTAGCGCCGCACCGGCCGCTTGAGAGTGCCTTTCCGCGAAAACGCGCCGGATAAACGCATGCATTTCCTGCGCTTGCTCCGGCGTCGCTGTGCGTCCAGTGCCAATGGCCCAGACCGGCTCGTAAGCGACGATGATACGGTCGAGGTCTGAGGCTGTCAACCCGCTGGAACCCGCAGTCAACTGCTGCGAAACAACGCTTTCCGCACTTCCCTGCTCGCGCTGATCGAGCGTCTCGCCGACGCACATGATTACACTTAAACCAGCCGAAATGCCCGCATGCGTTTTCCGATTCACCTGCACGTCAGTCTCTGCGTAGTACTGCCGGCGCTCGGAATGGCCAACAATCACATAGCGAGCGCCCACGTCTTTGAGCATCGACGCCAGCACTTCACCCGTGTGCGCGCCTTCTTCTGTTTCCGTCGAACAATCCTGACCGGAGACACGGATGTTCGAACCTTCGAGGCGATCGGCGACGGTCTTTATAGCCGTGAAGACAGGCGCGATCACAACCTCGCAATGGTTCGCATTGGCAACAAGTGGCTTCAGCGCGAGGGCAGTATCAACTGCCTGGCTGAGTGTCTTGTACATTTTCCAGTTTCCGGCGATTACTGGTTTACGCATACAGGATTTTCAAGATTCTCAGGATTAACAAGATTTATTTATCAGTCAGCGCAGCGACTCCAGGTAATTCGTCACCTGCGAGAAACTCAAGCGTGGCGCCGCCCCCAGTGGAGATGTGTGTGATCTTGTCGGCGACGCCGGCTCGTGTGACTGCAGAGACTGAGTCGCCGCCACCGACGATTGAAGTTGCGCCGCGTTCTGAAGCTCCGGCGACGGCTTTGGCGACGCCAATCGTGCCCTGATCAAATGGTGGTTCTTCAAACACACCCATTGGACCATTCCAGATGATCATGCGCGCGTCCTGAAGCGCAGACGCGAAGTGAGCGACGGTCTCGACGCCGATGTCCATCCCGACGAGGCCGAGGTTTGTAAACTCGATCGGAATGGTTTTGGTGACGATCTTCTCGCCCTTGATCGGCTCATAACTGTCGACGACCTGGTGGTCGGTCGGCAGGAGAAACACGATGCCCTTCTCTTCAGCGCGCTTCTTGATCTCGAGCGCCGTCTGCAACATGCTGTCTTCAACCAGAGACTTGCCGACCGTAAAGCCTTCAGCTTTAAGAAACGTATACGCCATCGCGCCGCCGATCAGGATCTTGTCGACACCGCGATCGATCAGCGCGTTGATGACAGGAATCTTGTCTGACACTTTTGCGCCACCGAGGATCGCCACAAACGGATGTTCGGGATGATCGATCGCACGACCGAGATAGTCTAGCTCTTTCTCCATCAACAAACCGGCAGCGGCTTTCGAGACGTGACGAGTGATGCCGACGGTTGATGCATGTGCACGATGCGCGGTGCCGAAAGCATCGTTGACGTAAAGATCACATAAGCCGGCTAGCTGTTGAGAAAAACCATCATCGTTCTTTTCTTCTTCAGCATGAAAGCGAAGGTTCTCGAGTAACAACACATCGCCTTCGTTGAGCTCACGAACTTTCGACTCCGCCGCTTCGCCAACGCAGTCGTCGGCAAACGCAACCGGCTTCAATAACGACGAAAGATGTTCAGCAACGGGACGAAGACTGTATTTATCAACACGCTCGCCCTTCGGTCTTCCAAGGTGGGACGCAAGAATCACCCGCGCACCGTGGTCGATCGCGTATTGAATCGTTGGAAGCGAAGCAGTGATGCGCGAATCGTCGTCAACCTTGCCGTCTTTGATCGGCACGTTGAAATCGACGCGAACAAAAAGCCGCTGGCCACTAAGCTGAAGATCTTTAATAGATAGTTTAGCCACGAAAAGGCACAAAAAGCACAAAAAGAAATTAAAGACCTTTGCTGGCGATGTACTTGATCAGGTCGCGTACACGGCAGGAATAACCCCACTCGTTGTCGTACCACGAAAGCACCTTCAGCAGCTTGCCGCCAATCACTTTTGTGTACTCAGCATCGACGATCGACGAATTCGGGTTGCGCTTGAAGTCGACCGATACAAGCGGCTCTTCACTGAAATCAAGAATGCCTCGCAGCTCCTCATTCGCCGCATCCTTAAAGGCTCGATTCACTTCCTCAGCCGTCGTCTCGGTCTCGAGGTCCATCACCACGTCGACGAGAGAAACATTCGGCGTCGGCACGCGCACGGAGATCCCGTCGAACTTTCCTTTCAACTCCGGCAACACGAGCGCGACAGCTTTCGCCGCACCAGTCGACGTCGGAATCATCGAGAGCGCCGCAGCTCGCGCACGTCGCAGGTCCTTGTGCGGCAAGTCGAGAAGCTGCTGATCGTTCGTGTACGAATGGATCGTCGTCATCTGCGCTGAACGAATTCCAAACTTTTCATGAACAACTTTCGCCACCGGCGCGAGACAGTTGGTCGTGCAGGATGCATTCGAGATGATGTGATGCGCAGCCGGATCGTACTTCTCTTCGTTCACGCCAAGAACGATCGTGATGTCTTCGTTCTTCGCCGGCGCGGAAATGATCACTTTCTTCACAGAGCCATGAAGATGCTTCTTCGCATCCTCCGCTTTCGTAAAGATGCCGGTGGACTCAATCACGATCTCAGCGCCCACTGATTCCCAATCGATTGCAGCCGGATCGCGTTGCGAGAAGACACGAAACTCGTCCGTATCGACCTTGATTCCGTTTTCCGTCGAGGTGATCTGATGATCCAGATTCCCGAGCACGGAGTCGTACTTCAGCAGGTGTGCAAGCGTTTTGGTGTCGGTCAAGTCGTTGACGGCGACGAAATCAATGTCAGGATCACCAATTGACGTGCGAAAAATATTTCGCCCGATACGACCGAACCCGTTAATACCAACCTTAACCGCCATTGCCGAAGCCCTCCAACTTCAAATGAATTTGTTTCGATAGTGGGACAAGCGCTGTCGCAATTGTGGGACAGATTCTCCCCATTCACCCGTGTAAACTGCTTGTAAAAATGAAAGGCAAGATTATGCGGAGGGTTTCGGCGTGTCAAGCGAGGCTTTTATTGAACTTATTCCAACTTTTTGAAACTGCATTTCCGCATGAGACGTAGTACAGGCTTGATGCGGCGGACCTTCGTTTGCCAGAATGTATTGACTCTTCCTTTGCAAAGCGGTCGAAACTAAAAGAAATACGTTTAAGGAGCTCTTCGTCTGATGTTTAAATTGATATCTCGCAACTTAGCCCGCCACTTAGTTAGCCCGGCGGTCCTGGCATGCATCGTCGTCGTTGGAACGAGCGCTGCGGTGGCACAAGTACCTCGTTCAACGCCACGTCCGACACCGGCGCCAGGCGATCCAACAAGACCACCTGGAACCGAACCGATACCCGGCACCACGACGCCCGCGCAGAATCCATCTGCGCCTCCGGGAACACAGCAAACAAGTCCGACGAGTCCGCCGGGAAGTACGGTCACCCCGCAAGCTACGCCATTGCCAACGCAACCGGCCGGTACCGTGCCTGGTGGCTCCACTACGCCGTCGTCAGAGCCGCTGCGGGAACCCGTAATTCCACAATTCCAGGCGAAACCGCTCCCGCCCGTGCCGAGCCTGCAACGTTTGGGTGTCGGCAGCGAGACTATATCGTTGTCGATGAACGACGCGGTCAAACGCGCGCTCGAAAACAATAACGACATCGAAGTTGCACGTGACGACGTGCGCTTTGCAGAGACCCAGTTGCGCGCGCTCGAAGGCGTCTTCGATCCGGTGTTCGCAATCACGCCTACATACGACAAGCGCATTTCTCCACAGCAGAGCTCGCTGGGTGGTGGTTCCGTGACCAGTACGACGACCTACTCGTGGAGTCCATCCGTTCTAAAACAGTTTGGCAAAGGTGGTGGAAACTATTTCCTCCAGTTTCAAAACTCGCACACCAACACGAGTAACAGCTTCAGCTTGTTGAATCCGTTCTACTCGTCGAACCTCTCATTGCAGTTCACCCAACCACTGCTGCGAGCTCGTTCGATCGACAACAACCGCCGGCAGATTCGTATTCAACGAAAGCGCCTGGACCAGTCAGACGCAGACTTTCGCCAGCGCACAATCGACGTGATCACGCGTGTGCAACAGGCCTACTGGGAACTGGTGTTTGCACTGCGCGATCAGCAGAACAACCTCGCCAATTTGAATCTGTCGCGCGAGAGCCTGCGAAACGTCGAAGCACAGATTGCGGCCGGGGCAAAGGCACCACTCGAAAGAGCTGAAGTGCAAACCGAGCTCGCGAATCGTGAGACCGCGCTCTACTCGGCGATCCAGGCAGTGGCGATTGCAGAGAACAATCTCAAGGTCCTGATCTTTAAGGATCCACGCAATCCGGAATGGTCTGCTCAATTGACTCCGACCGACACGCCGAAGTTTGATACGAACCCGGTGAATCTGCCGGATGCGTTGAAGGCGGCTCGCGACAATCGTCCGGAACTGCGGCGTCTGCGCCTGCAGAATGATATTAACGACATCGATATCAGCTTTTTCAAGAACCAGACCAAGCCGCAGATCGACTTAACCGGTACCGTGGCGTTGACCGGTCTGGCTGGCCAAAGAGTCTCAACTGCGGCGGTGGTGCCGCCGGGAACTCAGGTGCCGATCATCGGAGACAATGTGCTTGCAGACCCGGACGCATTTTTGTTCGATCAGGTTCGTAGGTCTCTGAACGCGCTCGGTCTTGTGGTCCCAGCTATTCCGACGGTGCCGGCACAAGGCGCTAGTTTAAACCCCACTCTTATCGGCGGCTACGGACGCGACCTGCGTAACTTGTTCGGCGGCGACACACGCAACATCACGGTGGGAGTCGCATTCTCATTCCCGTTGAAGAACAAGACTGCGGAGGCAAATCTGGCCGGTGCGCGGATTCAGAAGGAGCAGTTGCAGGCCTCAGTGAGATCGCAGGAGCAGATTATCGAAGTTGACGTTCGTAACTCTGCACAGGCGGTTGAGTCGGCGCGCCAGCGGGTGCTTTCGGCACGTGAAGCACGAGTGAATGCGGAGATGCAGCTCGAGGGCGAGCAGCGTTTGTACCAGGTAGGACGTTCGACGACGTTCCTGCTGTTCCAACGCGAAAACGCGCTGGCAAACGCACGCGCTTCAGAATTGCGGGCGGAGACTGACTACAACAAGGCACTGGCTGACTTGCAACGTGCGACCTCGACGACGCTGCGGGTTAACAACGTGGTGGTTGAGTCGCCCGTGGCTCCGTAGGACAGTTTCGCGCAAAGGCGCAAAGGTAAAAAAAGGCGCAAAGGAGAAATTGACTTCTTCTTTGCGCCTTTCGTCATGTTTGCGTCTTTGCGTGAGTATTCATATGTTAGGCTACCAAGCCGGGATGAAGATCAGCGCCACCATCATCACATTCAACGAACAGTCGAATATCAAAGCCGCCTGCGAATCAGTCGCATGGGCCGACGAGGTGTTGGTGGTAGACTCAAACTCGACCGACGCGACGCGCGAGTTGGCTGAGGCTTGCGGCGCGCGCGTGATAACGAACGCCTGGCCCGGTTTTGGCGCGCAAAAACAGTTCGCAGTTGAGCAAGCCAAACACGAGTGGGTCTTCAGTCTCGACGCAGACGAGCGCGTCTCAGATGAATTAAAGAAATCAATCGAGTCGCTGCGAACAAATCCTGACCTTGCGGATGGTTATCAGATCGCTCGTCGCACTTATTATCAAGGGCGCTGGATTCGCGGCGGCGGCTGGTATCCTGACCGTCAGTTACGACTCTTCAGAAAGAACAAAGGAGAGTGGAAGCAACGTCACATTCACGAGTCGGTGACGATGAAGCCGGGCGCCCGTGTTGAAAAGCTGAGCGGCGATCTCTTGCACTACACTTCTCAGGATGCGGCGCATCACCACCGGATGATCGGTGAACGCTACGCGCCTCTCGCCGCGCGACAGATGTTTGAAGAAGGCCGGCGCACTTCAGTTCTTGGGGTGGCTTCGGCTGGACCAGCGGCGTTCATTCGTAGTTTGATTTTGAAAGGCGGCTTACGAGACGGCTTCGCGGGCTTTACGATTGCAAGCTTCGCCGCGCATCATGCGTTCCTGAAGCACTTGATGCTCTGGGAAAAACAGGCCGCGGATAACACGGAAGAAAATACAGATTCACACAGATAAGAGATGCCTGATTTGAACTTAGTTCCCCCAGTCATTGGTTATGTCGTCGCGGGAGTTTTTGGGGCGGTCATCGGCAGTTTTCTCAACGTTGTAATTCATCGCGTTCCCCTCGAAGAGTCGATCGTCTTTCCCAATTCACGCTGTGCTTCGTGCGGTGGGGCGATCGCTTTTTACGACAACATACCAGTGCTCAGTTGGGTGATGCTCGGAGCGAAATGCCGGCGCTGCAAAGAGCGCATATCGATTCGCTATCCGGCGGTTGAGTTGCTCACAGCCGCGTTGTTTGTCGGCGTCGCATGGCATGCGGGCTTGAGCGCCACTCTGCCGTTCGATCTCGTATTTGTGTCTGCGTTGGTGGCTCTCGTGTTCATCGACGCCGAATACATGATTCTTCCCAACGCGATCACTTACCCCGGGATTGTGTTTGCCGTCATCGCTCGCATCGCTATTCCTTATTTAACGGGAACCCCACATTTCGACGATATACCTTCACTACAGCATGGGGCCCTGGCGGATATGCCAATCTGGGTGGTCTCACTTGCTGGAGCACTGATTGGCGCCCTCATCGGTGGCGGCTCGCTTTGGCTCATGGGTTGGACGTGGGAAAAACTTCGCGGCATCGAAGCGATGGGACTCGGCGACGTGAAAATGATGTTCATGGTGGGCGCTTATCTCGGTTGGCGACTCACGATCCTGACGATCTTTGTCGGTGTCCTCACCGGTTCCGTGATCGGTATCATGTTGATGGCGCGGAAGGGCGAACGAAACATGCAGATGCTGCTGCCGTTCGGGGTCTTTCTCGGTCTCGGCGCAGTTGCGGCACTACTCTTCGGCGTACCGTTGGTTGAATGGTACGCGGGCCAATTCAGGTGACCTATCGCACTCGATTTCAATCCGGACTGACGATGCTCACAGGGCTCTTTCTGGTGGCGGTCCTGTTTGCGGTTGTGCTGTATGCGATCACACCTGAAACTCCGGCGGCTCGTGGTCCAATCCTGCTGGCTTCGTTCATCGCGATTCTGATCGGCGGTCTGCTCGCCATCTTGTTTCTGTTGCGCTGGCTGCTGCGTCCTTATCACCAGCTTGTCGGCGAAGCACAACGCGCTTCGGTTTCCAATCAGGTCAAATCGCAGGACGAGGCCGAGTTTGTGCTCGAGACGTTTCAATCGGTCGTGGCTCAACTTCAGGAGCAACGAAAGGAGCTCGAAGTTCTCAGTTCCGAAGCGCGTGAGCGCGCCAATTCCGCGGAGAAATTCAGCGAACGTATCGTGGCCAGTTTGCCGTCCGGTTTGATTGCTTTTGATGGGGCCGGGCTCTCGATGGCCATCAACACTCCTGGACGCAATCTTCTCGAAGTCAACGGCACCGCGCTCGGTGAGTCGTACAAACAACTCTTCGGTCCACACGAAGAACTGGCGAAGATGGTTGGCGATTGCTTGCAAACGGGAAATGTTTACCGGCGCACAGAGATCGAAGCAGTCAGTCCGAATGGAACTATGCGACGACTGGGCGCGACGATCGCGCCGATTGACTTACCGCCCGAGCGTGGGCCAAGGGGCGCGTTATGCCTGTTGACTGACATCACCGAGGTGAGTGAGTTGCGCGAACAGGTCGCGCTGAAGAACAACCTCGAGAGTCTTGGTGAGATGTCGGCGGGGCTGGCCCATGAGTTCAAGAATGCGATTGCGACCTTGCAGGGGTACGCACAGCTTCTTCAGAGTCTGGACCTGAACGACAAAGCGCAGGTGGCCGCCGGTTCGCTGCTCAATGAAGTGCGGAATCTTTCAGGAATGGTTACGGCGTTCCTGAACTTCGCTCGACCGCAGCCTTTGCAGCTCGAGCAAGTGTCCGTTTCGGAATTGATCGACGACTGTGCGGCCGAGCTTGCACCGCTGTTTCAGGAGTTGAATGTTGAGTTGGTTGTCGATGCAGAGAAATCGCTGACCGTACAGGCGGACGAACGCATGTTGAGGCTTGCGTTGCTCAACCTGATGCGTAATGGTGCTGAAGCAAATCCGGGTGGAAAGGTTTATGTCAGAACCGAGGGTGTTGTTGTTGAGGTTAGAGACACTGGGCCGGGGATTCCTGCGAACGACATGCAGAAGATCTTCATTCCGTTTTTTACGACGAAGGCGAAGGGGCATGGGATTGGGTTGGCGCTGACGCACCGGATTATTACGCAGCACGGTGGGACGCTTACGGCTGCTAATTCGTCTGGAGGCGGTGTGGTGTTTACGATCAATTTAGCCGCAGATGAACGCGGATGAACGCAGATCTGCATTTATCCGCGGCTATCCGCGGCTAAAATATTCGTTCCAGCGTCGATCGACGAGGGTGGCTATGTCGTCTCGGACAATGAGTTCGTCAGGGAAGCCGGGCTTTGTGCGCGCATCAATCACGATTGGCGCCGTATAGACCAGGTGATGGCGTTGGACGGTGGTGTTGGCGGCGTAGATGTCTGCTGCTGGTTCGAAACGGGTCCATGTGGCCCACAAGAAATCCGGGGACGATTGGGCGACACGAGCATCGTCGTGTAAGACAATTAAGGGCCAGTCAGCAAACACAGGATCATTCGCTACCCTTGATGCCAGCGACTCATCGTCAGTGCCTTGTAACACGAGACAGCCGCCACAAAACACTTCCGCACGCGAAACGAACACCGGCAATTGACCGGTGAATTGCCGCGGCAGTTTGCGCACGGGATCGCCCAAGCCCAACATGATCGCTTTGCTGCCTTCGTTCACTTTCCCGCTTGTGTAATCAAGCGTGTCCATTGACACGTTTGAAAAAATAAAGAGATCAGTCTCAGGTCGAAAGCGTTCGAGCACGTGTTCAAGTAAGCGAGGAAAGTCTTTCAGATCCTGCGGCGTGTCAGTCAGCAGCAGGAACTTCGTCAATGACAACTGCCCTTCCCCAAGAATTCTGAAACCCGAAACGAGCGCCTCGCGACCGTATCGCTCGCGAACCACCGCGGCGCACAGTGAATGGAATCCCGTCTCACCGTAAGTCCAAAGATCACGCACCGATGGCATCACGGTGGGGAAAAGCGGCGACAGAAGTTTCTGCAAATAGTCGCCGATAAAGAAATCTTCCTGGCGGGGCTTGCCGACTACAGTCGCAGGATAAATTGCGTCGCGACGATGAAAGACCGCGTCAACATTGAAGACCGGATAGTCATGCTGCAGCGAATAGTAACCGTAGTGATCGCCGAAAGGTCCTTCGGGTCTTCTTTCATGTGGCGCAGCGTGTCCGACGAGAGCGAATTCGGCTTCCGCGGCAAGACGGTGACCCGTTCCAAGAGGATTGCTCGTCATCTTGAGCTTCTCCCCGGCAAGTAGAGATGCGAGCACAAGCTCAGGGACGTCCTCAGGCAACGGAGCGATCGCGGCGAGAATCAGTGCCGGTGGTCCACCAAGAAACACGGTGACGGGAAGAGGCTGATTTGCACGCTCGGCCTCGCTGTAATGAAAGCCACCGCCTTTCTGAATCTGCCAGTGCAGACCGGTTGAGTGTGCATCGTAAACCTGCATGCGATAGACGCCGAGGTTGTGTTTCTTCGTTACCGGACTCTCGGTGTAGACAAGCGGTAGAGTGATGAATGGGCCACCGTCTTCCTGCCAGGTGGTCAACACAGGCAGTTGATCTAAACGCGCCGGACGATCGACAACCTGAGTCACGGGCGATCGCGATGTGTTTCGGGTTCCGAGTTTGAGAAAGTCGAGTGCAACCGAACGATGTTGCCAGAGCTCTCCAAATTTTGGCGGCAGAATCGACTCGGCAATGTGGACCATCTGGCGAACTAAGGCTTCCGGCTTCGGACCGAACGCGAGATCAATCCGCCGCTCCGTGCCGAAGAGGTTAGTTACAACCGGATAACGACTGCCTTTGACGCGCACGAACAGCAACGCCGGTCCACCTTCGCTGATCACGCGTCGATGGATCTCAGCGAGCTCGAGGTACGGATCAACCTCGGCTTTGATGGTGATGATTTCGTTTTCTCTGGTGAGTAGATCGAGAAATGTGCGAAGGCTGGGGTGCATTCGTAAGCTTAGGGCCGGTCCGGAGCCTTCTCAACAGTTCGCGGGCGTGCGCGTGTCGTGGGCGCCGGTTCGCCAAGCCGTTTCTCAATCTCGTCGTGGGCGACTTCCGCTGCTTCAGCAACGTAGGGCTGATGCGACTCGCGAAATGGCTTGATCAGATCGAGAGTTTGGACATCGCCGATACGCGCTAGTGCTTTCAGCAAACCGGCATTGATTCGAGGCGCGTTGTTCGTTCGTTTGAGAAACGGATACAGCACGTCGGGACTCTCCAACTCGGAGAGATAACCAACCGCCTGGTTCTGCCGGCCCGAGTCAAGGTCATCGACGATGCGATACAACGCCTCCGCTCGACCCATGCGATACAGCGCCCAATCGAGCGCGAGTCGAACTTCTTTGTTCTTTTCCTGGAGCTGATAACCTTCAACCAGCTTGCGTTGACTGGTCGCGGCAAGCCTCGCGAGCGCCTCGGCACTGCGTTGTCGCACCAGCGCATCCGTGCTTCCAAGTTGTTTCGCGAACTCAGCCGGATCCGAACGTGCATCGACGCCATCAATCGGCGCCTGCTGCGCGTTTAGAGAAACCATCGCGAGGAGAACAAATCCAGCGGCGTAAATCAGTTTCATAATCCGTCTCATCCGTGGCTCAACCAGTGGCTTGCTTCTTCTTCAACAAAGCCGTATTCAGATCCAAATCACCGATCGGAATCACTTCCACATTAGGATACTTCTTCTGCAACTCCGGCAGAAATGCTTTCGCGTTCCCAACGATAATAATGTTGCTCGTTTTCGCATCGAGTCTCGTGCCCGCAAATTTCTGAATGTCAGCAGTCGTGATTGCCTGCACGTTGTTGATGTAACGATTAATCTCGTCGAGCCCCATTCCGTAAAGCGCGAGCGAACCGATCTGGCCCACCAGCCCGGCCGCGGTCTCGAGATTTCGCGAAAAGTTTCCGATCAGGACTGCCTTGCGCGGCGTCAACTCAATATCGGCGGGCGGCGCTGAAGACAAACGACTAATCTCGCCCAGGAGAAGATCTGCCACCTGAGCGCCTGACTCGTTCTTCGTCTGCGCCGATGCAACGAAAGGTCCAACATCACGACGCGTGTCGAGCTGGCTCGCTGCGCCATAACTCAATCCTCTCTTGATGCGTATCTCTTGATTAAGTCGCCCCGAGTAGCCACTGAGCACCGAGTTACTAACGATGCCACGGAAGTAATCCGGATCCTTCCGGTTGATTCCCGTGCGTGCAAGATAAACCGCAGCCTGTCCGGCGTCGGGTTTATCGATCACCACTATCCGACCGGTTTTTGTGTCGGCGTTCTGCATCGCCGCACTTAAGTCCGGTAAAGGTGTCGAGGGCTTCTGCCAGTCGCCAAAATACTTCGTCGCGAGTGCGATTCCATCTTTGGAGCCGATGTCACCACCGATCACGAGAATCGCATTATCAGGCCGGTAATACCGCGAATGCATCTTCGTGATGTCAGCCGCGGTGATACGAGTCAACGACTCCGCGGTGCCACTAATCGGATGGCCATAAGGACTGTCGCCAAACACGACTCGCGCAGCCACGAAACGCGCAATTGATCCCGGCTCACCCATCGCGAGCGTCACGCTGTCGAGATACTGCTGTCGTAATCGTTCGACTTCTTCACTCTTGAACGTCGGTCTCCGGACAACATCAGCAAGAATCTCCGTCGCCTGAGAAATCTTCGACGACATCACACTGACGTTGGCAAATGAAGAGTCCCAGCGAGCGCCCGACTCGATCGATCCCCCAAGACTTTCGATCTCCTGCGCGATCTTCGTAGCGTCGCGAGTCTGAGTTCCTTTCGTGAGCAGGCTCGCGGTCATGTCGGCCAAACCAGCCAACTCAGAGGGATCGACTTCGCCGCCATTCTTGATCAGCAATTGTGCTGAAATGAGCGGTGATTCGTGACGCTCGATCACGATTACGCGCAGTCCGTTTGGAAGAGTTTGTTCGACTGGTTTTGGAAATGTTGCCGAACGTGGTTGTGAAGGTGGCGGTGGTGTTGCATGCGGCGTCTGTGCCTTAACACCAAGTGTGCAACACAACAAAGCAACAAACAAACCCAGTTTCACGCAAAGACGCAAAGATAGAAAGCTAAACCTTTGCGCCTTCGTTGAACCTTTGCGCCTTTGCGTGAGAGTTAGATTATTCATCACTATCGTCCCTCCCCGCTCTTCTTGGACGCTTCAGGCATGTAGTACAAAACCAAACGATTCGCATCCGTAAAATATTTCTTCATCACTCGTTGAACGTCAGCGGCTGTCACTGCATTTAGGCGAGTAAGGTCTGTATTCACTCGCGACGGATCGCCCAATAGCACCGCAGCATCACCCAGGGCTAGCGCCTTTCCATCGTTCGTTTCACGCTCGCGAAGTTGGTCCGTGATCAGCTGATTCTTGGCTTTCTCCAACTCTGCCGCGGAAACCGGAGCATCCTGAAGTTTCTTGATCTCGGCAAGCATTGCCTTCTCGGCATCTTCGACCTTCTTGCCCTCGGAAAGAATGGCGAGCAGATAGAACAGGCTGATATCTTCTCGCGCGTCCCAATTAGAACCGATGTCAGCCGCCAACTGTTGTGTGTAGACGAGCGAGTGATAAAGACGCGATGATTCGCCGGAGGAGAGAATCGCGTTCGCGACGCGCAGTGCCTCTGAATCTGTATCTGCTTTTCGCGGAGTCAAAAACGTAAATCCGAC
>Ga0207709_10001944_pt1 | contig 13527 bp, 12 predicted proteins | sample KBSM34metaG_FD_184397 | JGI IMG/M metagenome (GOLD analysis project Ga0207709, IMG submission 184397) | Miscanthus rhizosphere microbial communities from Kellogg Biological Station, Michigan, USA - KBS M3-4 metaG (SPAdes) (version 2) | ecosystem: Host-associated > Plants > Roots > Rhizosphere >...
GAGAATTTCCAGAATGGTTCGGTCAAGGGCGAGGAGTACTACCCGCTGGGCCACACCAACTTCAACTCGCTGATCAACAAGATCAAGGTGGCCAAGCCCGACTGCATCTTTGCGGCCGTGGTGGGTGGCTCGAACGTGGCCTTCTACAAGCAGCTCAAGGCCGCGGGCATCACGGGCGACAAGCAATTCCTGCTGACGCTGGCCGTGACGGAAGACGAAATGACCGGCGTGGGCGGCGAGAACTTCGCGGGCTTCTACTCGTCGATGAAGTACTTCCAGACGCTGGACAACGCGAACAACAAGAAGTTCGTGGAAGCCTTCAAGGCGAAGTACGGCAAGGACGCGGTGATCGGCGACGTGACGCAGGCGGGCTACCTCGGGCCGTGGCTGTGGAAGGCGGCGGTGGAGAAGGCCGGCAGTTTCGATGTGGACAAGGTCGTGGCCGGTTCGCCGGGGATCGAGCTGAAGACGGCGCCCGAGGGGTACGTGAAGCTGGATGCGAACCACCACCTGTGGAGCAAGGCGCGCATCGGGCAGGGGCAGCTGGACGGGACGTTCAAGGTGGTGGCGGAGTCGGCTGAGCTCATCAAACCCGATCCGTTCCCCAAGGGCTATCAGTAATCCTGTCTTTCTCCCTCCCCCTCTGGGGGAGGGCAGGGGTGGGGGCAAGCGGCGTTACTACTGGGCACGCTCCGCCTGCCCCCATCCAGCCTTCCCCCAGAGGGGGAAGGAGCCAATACCCCAACCACCGGAATTCGTTGCCATGACTCTGTCGGACATGATGAACATCGGCCTCATGCAGGGCTTCGCGGGGCTGAGCCTCTTCGCGGTGCTGCTGCTGATGGGGCTGGGCCTGGCGATCATCTTCGGCCAGATGGGCGTGATCAACATGGCGCATGGCGAGTTCATGACCATCGGCGCCTACTCGATCTACCTGGCCGCGCGCGTCACCGAAAGCCTGGCGCCCGGGTTCATGCCGTACTACTTCCCGATCGCCATCGGGCTGGCCTTCGTCTTCGCCTTCATCGTCGGCTGGATCGTGGAGTGGGTGCTCATCCGCCACCTCTACAAGCGACCGCTCGACACGCTGCTCGCCACCTGGGGCGTAAGCCTGGGCCTGCAGCAGATTTTCCGCACCTTCATCGGCCCGAAGGAAGTAAGCCCGACGCTGCCCGAATGGCTCATGGGCTCGTGGACGCCGCATGAAGGCCTCGACATTCCCATCAACGGGCTGTTCGTGCTGGCGCTCACAGCACTGGTCACCGGCGGCGTGCTGATCGCGCTGCACAAGAGCCGCTGGGGCCTGAGGGTGCGTGCCACGGTGGCCAATCGCGTGATGGCCAACGCCACCGGCATCGACACGAAGAGGACCGACCGCCTGACCTTCGCCATCGGCTGCGGCATCGCGGGCATGGCGGGCGCGGCCTTCACCACCATCGGCTCGACAGGGCCGACCTCGGGCTCGCTCTACATCGTCGACGCCTTCCTGGTCGTCACTTTCGGTGGGGCGGCCAGCCTGTTCGGCACGGTGGTCTCGGCCTTCGGCATTGCGCAGACGCAGTCGATCTCCGAGTTCTTCATGACCGGCTCGATGGCCAAGGTGCTGACGCTGTCGCTGATCGTCTTCATCCTGATGCTGCGGCCACAAGGGCTATTTGCAGTCAAGGTTCGCCGCTGAATCCGATTCCCTCCTGGAGAACGTTCCGATGAATTTCATCAAGGCCTCGATCCAGCGCTACCAGCTCGGCAGCCTGTTGCTGCTGGTGCTGCTGCTCGCGGTGGTGCTGCCGCTGTCGCTCGACATCTTCCGCCTCAACCTCGTGGGCAAATACCTCACCTACGCCTTCGTGGCCGTGGGCCTCGTGATGGTGTGGGGCTACGGCGGCGTGCTCAGCCTGGGGCAGGGCGTTTTCTTCGGCATCGGCGGCTATGCGATGGCGATGTTCCTCAAGCTGGAGGCGTCCGACCCGGTCTCCACCAAGATCCAGACCACGCCCGGCATTCCGGACTTCATGGACTGGAACCAGATCACCGAGCTGCCCACGCTGTGGCTGCCCTTCAAGAGTCTGCCGCTGAGCCTCGCGCTGGTGGTGCTGGCGCCGATGGCGCTGGCCTGGCTCATCAGCTTCGCGATGTTCAAGCGGCGCGTGGGCGGCGTGTACTTCGCGATCATCACGCAGGCGGTGGCGCTCATCTGCACCGTGCTCATCATCGGCCAGCAGGGCTATACGGGCGGCGTGAACGGCATGACCGACCTGAAGACGATGCTGGGCTGGGACACGCGCACAGACGGCGCCAAGTACGTGCTGTATTACGTCTGCGTCGGCCTGCTGGTGGCGAGCATCGTGCTGTGCCGCTGGGTGCAGACAAGCAAGCTCGGCACGCTGCTGCTGGCCATGCGCGACAAGGAAGACCGGGTGCGCTTCTCGGGCTACGACGTGTCGAACTTCAAGGTCTTCATCTTCTGCCTGGCGGCCGCGCTTTCGGGCATCGGTGGCGCGATGTTCGCGCTGCAGGTGGGTTTCATGTCGCCGAGTTTCGTGGGCATCGTGCCTTCGATCGAGATGGTGATCTTCTGTGCGGTGGGCGGGCGCATGAGCCTGGTGGGCGCGGTGTATGGCGCGCTGCTGGTGAATGCGGGCAAGACGCTGTTCTCGGAGAGCTTTCCAGACCTGTGGCTGTTCCTGATGGCGGGCCTCTTCATCGGCGTGACCATGGCCTTCCCGATGGGGCTCGCGGGTTTGTGGGAAGAAAAGATCCGGCCATGGTGGAAATCGCGCCGCCAAGCCTTGCGCGATGCGGCAGTCAAGCGACCAGCGGCCGCGGCACCCGTGGTGCCCACAGCCACACCATCCGAACCCACGCTGCCCGACGGCGTCGGCAGCCAGCGCGCCTGAACCCGGAGCCACACTCTCATGAGCAACACCGACTTCGCGCTCGCCGTGGAAGACCTCACCGTGTCCTTCGACGGCTTCAAGGCCATCGACGACCTCACGCTGTACATCGACCGCAACGAGCTGCGCGTGATCATCGGCCCCAACGGAGCCGGCAAGACCACGCTGCTCGACCTGATCTGCGGCAAGACGCGTGCAAGCGCCGGCAGCATCAAGTTCAACAACACCGAGCTCACGAAGATGGCCGAACACAAGCGCGTGCGGCTGGGCATCGGGCGCAAGTTCCAGACGCCGTCGATCTACGAGAACCTCTCGGTGTTCCAGAACCTGGAGGTCTCGTTCCCGAAGGGCCGCTCGGTGTTCGGTGCGCTGGCTTTCAGGTGCGACGACGAGGTCAAGAACAAGGTGCAGGCCATTGCCGAGGACATCGGCCTTGCCGACAAGCTCGACACCGAGGCAGGCCTGCTGAGCCACGGCCAGAAGCAGTGGCTCGAGATCGGCATGCTGCTGATGCAGGAGCCCGAGCTGCTGATGCTCGACGAGCCCATCGCCGGCATGAGCGCGCGCGAACGCGAACTCACGGCCGAGCTGCTCAAGCGCATCTGCCAGAACCGCGCAGTGATCGTCATCGAGCATGACATGGCCTTCGTGAAGCAGATCGCGCACAAGGTCACCGTCATGCACCAGGGAAAGATCCTTGCCGAGGGGGCGATGGAGAAGGTGCAGGCTGATCCGAAGGTCATAGACGTCTACCTGGGCCACTGACATGAGCAACATCAACCTGAAGGTCGAAGACCTGCACGTCGCCTACGGCCAGAGCGAGGCGCTGCATGGCATCTCGTTCGAGGGCCATGCCAACGAAACCATCGCCATCATGGGCCGCAACGGCATGGGCAAGACCACGCTCTTCAAGGGCCTGATGGGCGTGTTGCCGTTGAAGAGCGGGCGCATCGAAGTGGCAGGCCAGGACGTGTCGCGCGACGAGAGCTTTCGCCGCGTCGCCAAGGGCATCGCCTACGTGCCGCAAGGCCGCATGATCTTCCCGGCGCTGACGGTGGAAGAGAACATCCAGACCGGCCTGGAAAACTCGAAGACCCGCCGCATCCCCGAGGAAATCTACGCGCTGTTCCCCGTGCTGTGGGACATGAAGACCCGCAAGGGCGGCAACCTCTCCGGCGGCCAGCAGCAGCAACTTGCGATTGCGCGCGCCCTCGTCACCGACCCCAAGGTGCTGCTGCTCGACGAGCCCACCGAAGGTATCCAGCCTTCGATCATCAAGGACATCGCCAAGGCGCTCAACGAGATCCGCAAGCTGCGCGGCATCACCATCGTCGTGTCCGAGCAGGTGCTCAGTTTCGCGATGGACGTGGCCGACAGGCTCTTCGTCATCGAAGGCGGCCGGTTCGTGCACGAGACCGCGCGCGACAAGACAGATGTCGACCACATCAAGGCCTATCTCTCCGTTTGACCTGACCGCAACCAACCCAACCAGGAGCCACTGCACATGACTGACACGCTGATCAAGGTCGACCTGACCAAGTCGCCCGTCGAGAACGAGAACATCCACAATCGCTGGCATCCGGACATTCCGATGGCCTGCTGGGTCAACCCGGGCGACGACTTCATCCTCGAGACTTTCGACTGGACCGGCGGCTTCATCAAGAACAACGACAGCGCCGACGACGTGCGCGACATCGACCTGAGCACCGTCCACTACCTCTCGGGCCCCGTGGGCGTGAAGGGCGCGGAGCCCGGCGACCTGCTGGTGGTCGATCTGCTCGACATCGGCGCCAAGCAGGACAGCCTCTGGGGCTTCAACGGTTTCTTCTCGAAGAAGAACGGCGGCGGCTTCCTGACCGACCACTTCCCCGAGGCGCAGAAATCGATCTGGGACTTCAAGGGCATGTTCACCAGTTCACGCCACGTTCCGGGCGTGAACTTCGCGGGGCTGATCCACCCCGGCCTGATCGGCTGCCTGCCCGACAAGCCCATGCTCGACATGTGGAACGAGCGCGAGAAGGCCCTTATCGCCACCGATCCGGAACGTGTGCCCGGCCTCGCGAACCCGCCGTTTGCGGGCACTGCCCACATGGGAAAGATGACCGGTGAAGCCCGCGCCAAGGCAGCCGCCGAAGGCGCGCGCACCGTGCCGCCGCGCGAGCACGGCGGCAACTGCGACATCAAGGATTTGTCGCGCGGTTCGAAGGTGTTCTTCCCCGTGTACGTCGATGGCGCGGGCCTGAGCGTGGGCGATCTGCATTTCAGCCAGGGCGATGGCGAGATCACCTTCTGCGGCGCCATCGAGATGGCTGGCTGGGTGCACATGAAGGTCACGCTCATCAAGGGCGGCATGGCCAAGTACGGCATCAAGAACCCGATCTTCAAGCCCAGCCCGATCACGCCGCAGTACAACGACTACCTGATCTTCGAAGGCATCTCGGTCGACGAGAGCGGCAAGCAGCACTACCTCGACGTGAACGTGGCCTACCGCCAGGCCTGCCTGAACGCCATCGAGTACCTGAAGAAGTTCGGCTACTCGGGCGCGCAGGCCTATTCGATCCTGGGCACGGCGCCGGTTCAGGGCCACATCAGCGGGGTGGTCGACGTGCCCAACTCGTGCGCCACGCTGTGGCTGCCCACGGGCATCTTCGACTTCGACATCAACCCGAACGCCTCGGGCCCGGTGAAGTTCATCGACGGCAGCATCGACATGCCGCTGTCGCACGACCTGCGCTGAAGCAAGCCATGCCGACCTACGACTACGCCTGCGGGCAGTGCGGCGGCTTCGAGGCGTTGCGGCCCTCAGGCCTGCGCGACGAGGCGGCTGCGTGCCCCGATTGCGGATGCGCTTCGCCGCGCGTGCTGTCGGCCGCGCCGCGGCTCGCACTGATGGCCTCGGGCACGCGCCGCGCCATGGAAACCAACGAGCGCGCGCGGCACGAGCCGGGCAGCTCGCGCGACTACGCGCGCTTCAAGCATCCGGCGGGGTGCGGCTGCTGCGGCTCGGGCAAACGAAGTGCGACGGTGACGGCGCCGAGCGGGGCCAAGTCTGCGCCGTCGCGGCGACCGTGGATGATCAGCCATTGACGACCGGCTGTTTTCAAGGGTTCGATTGTTTCAATCCTGTGAACGCCGTGGTTCCTTTTGCCGGTGTTTTTCGAGGCTTTTCAGGATCAAACTTCTCCTCACCAACCAACCACCTGAAGGAGATTGAAATGAATGCCTCGAAGATCCTCGCTGCTGCTGCTCTCTCGCTCCTGGCCGCTGCCGGAGCCCATGCAGAAACCTACGACGGCGTGCACGTCGTGAACTCTTCTGTCACCCGCGCCGAAGTCGCACCGCAGGCCGCTGCCGCCGCACGCGCCGGCAACGAGTACGCCGATGCCTCCAGCGCTGGCGCACAGACCTTCACGTCGACCGCCAACCGCGCGACCGTGCAAGCCGAAGCCGTTGCCAAGGCTCACGATCCGCTCGCCAGCCTTGATCGCCGCGCGTTCTACCGCGACGAAGTGCCGCAAGCCTACAAGAAGCCCAGCGTGTCGTTCACGCGCCAGGCAGGCCTGTAAGCCGAACTGGCAAGCATGAAGAACGGGCCTTCGGGCCTTTTCTTCGTGTTCGCTTCGTGTAGTCCGCGTTATCGGCTGATGACGCCCGACCCTAGAGGGTCTCGTTTTCCTTGAGAACGCTCGCGTTGCGCAGCGCGGAGTTCAGCCATTTGGCAGCCGTGTTGCCATTCTTGATGGCCTCGATGCGCGCAGCCTCGTCCTCGACCTTCTTCGCCGCCGCCTGAAGAAGCGTCTCCACCTTCTCCCGCTCGACGACGACCACGCCATCCGCATCGCCGATGACGAGGTCACCGGGGGGCGGTGCGACAACGCCAGTCCCACGCTGGCGCGCGCATCGTCGAGCTGGCGGTGAAGACATGCGATTTCACTTCGAGGGCGAGCCAGCACGAGGTGGCGCCGGCGAACCCGCCGCGCGGTTCGGGTTCGACGCTGCGGCAGCGCTCGCAGCGCCAGGTGGCGAAGAAGCCCGCGAGGAAGACCCGTAGGTAGCCAAAACGGCGGGCGCTTGTTCGTTTTGCTTTGAAAATATACGCATTGAGTATATGCTTGTGGCCCATGAACATGCCGCAACAGGTGCTCCTCCGCGACGCGATGCGTCAACTCAACATGACGCGCGACGCCTTTGCCGAACGCATCGGCAGCCGCAGACGGGCGCTCGACGCCTGGCTGCTACCCGACGAGTCCAATGAATTCCGGGCCATGCCCGAAGTGGCCCGGCGCTTCGTGAGCGAAATCCTGGCTTCGGACGGGCGTCGCGCGGAATATACGCAAAGCGCATATGAAAGCGCCTTGCGAAGGTCGCTTGCCATTGAAGGCTCGCACCACCTGCTCTCGGTCAACCAGTTCAACCGCGACGCCATCGACGAGCTGTTCCAGCTGGCTGACGTCATGCAGCCCATCGCGCGGCGGCGCAAGGTCAGCCGCGTGCTCGAAGGCGCCGTGCTGGCCAATCTTTTCTTCGAGGCCAGCACGCGCACGCGTGTGAGCTTCGGCGCGGCGTTTTGCCGGCTGGGCGGTTCGGTGTGCGACACCACCGGCTTCACCTTCTCGTCGATGGCCAAGGGCGAATCGATCTACGACACCAGCCGAGTGATCAGCGGCTATGTCGACGCCATCGTGGTGCGGCATCCGGAGCAGGGCTCGGTCGCCGAATTCGCGCGCGCCACCAACGTGCCGGTCATCAACGGCGGCGACGGACCGGGCGAGCACCCGAGCCAGGCGCTGCTAGACCTGTACACCATCCAGCGCGAGTTCTCGCGTCTGGGGAAGCTGGTGGACGGTGCGCACATCGCCATGGTCGGCGACCTGAAATACGGGCGCACCGTGCACTCGCTCATCAAGCTGCTCGCGCTGTACAAGGGGCTGAAGTTCACGCTCATCTCGCCGCCCTCGCTCGCCATGCCGGCGGAAATCGTGGACGCCGTGAGCCGCAACGGCCACGTGGTCGAGACCGCGGCCGCGCCGGCGCAGGCGCTGGCCGGCGCCGACATCATCTACGCCACGCGCATCCAGAAGGAGCGCTTCGCGCACGACGAAGTGCTGGAGGGCTTCGACAACGCCTTCGAGATCAACCGCGCACTCGTCGAATCGGCCTGCAAGCCAGACGTGGTCGTGATGCACCCGCTGCCGCGCGACGGCCGCCCGGGCTCGCACGACCTCAGCGTCGACCTCAACAACGACCCGCGCCTGGCCATCTTCCGCCAGACCGACAACGGGATTCCCGTGCGCATGGCGATCTTCGCCACGCTGCTGGGCGTGGAAAAGCTCGTGAGCCGCTCGATGCGCGACGCCGCCTGGACGCCGCCCTCGCACATCGGGCCGGACGACAGCGTGTTCCATGGGCTCGACTGAAACTGCCGCACGGACGCACCGCCCCTGACGGGCGTCGACGGCTTCATTCCCGCGTGAGAGCGAACTGCTTGCGAATGCCGCCCGCAGCCGAAGGCCCCACCCAGAGATCGAAATCGCCGGGCTCCACGGCCGGCTTCATGTCGCGGCCGACGAATGCCAGGTCGTTGGCCGTGAGCGCGAACTCGACGACCGTCGATGCGCCGGGCGCAATGTCGACCTTGCGGAATTCCTTGAGCTCGCGCACGGGCCGGGTCACGCTGGCGGCGCGCTGGGCGATGTAGAGCTGCACCACTTCCTCGGCCTCGCGCTGGCCGGTGTTGCTGACGGTGGCGCGCACGCGCAGCGTGCCCGACAGCGGCAGGCGCTCCGAACTCAGCTCCACGCCGTCGTAGTGCACCGGTGCATAGCCGATGCCGAAGCCGAAGGGGTAGAGCGCCTCGTTGGTCGCGTCCAGGTAGCGGGTCCTGAAGGCCGTGCCCGGTGCGTTCTCGGGCGAGGGGCGGCCGGTGCGCTTGTGGCCGTAGTAGTAGGGCACCTGTCCCGCCGTCTGCGGAAAGCTCACGGGCAGGCGGCCCGAGGGATTGAAGTCGCCGAACACCACGTCGGCGATCGCGTTGCCGGTCTGCACGCCCAGGAACCATGTGACGAGGATGGCGCGCGCATCGCGCACCGCACCCTTGAGCGCCATCGCGCGGCCGTTGCTCAGCAGCACGACCACCGGCTTGCCGGTGGCGGCCACGGCTTCGGCCAGGTCCTGCTGCGCCTGCGGCAGGCCGATGTCGGTGCGCGAGCGCGCCTCGCCCGACATCTTCTGGCTCTCGCCGATGGCCAGCAGCACCACGTCCGCATCGCGCGCGGCGGCCACCGCGGCGTCGATGCCACCGGGCAACGCCGACTCGATGCCCGAGCCGCGCACGACGTTCACCGACGAATCGGCCCCCAGTGCCGCGCGCAGACCCTGGTCGACGCCCACCGGCGCCGACTGCCCTGGGGACAGGCTCCAGGCGCCCATCAGGTCGACAGTGCCCTCGGCGAAGGGGCCGATCAGCGCGATCTTCGTGCCGGCCTTGGACAGCGGCAGCAGCGCGCGCTCGTTCTTCAGCATCACGATGGAGCGGCGCGCGCTCTCGCGGGCCAGCGCGATGAACTCGGGGTTCTCTGTGCGTTGCGCGGCAGGCGGGCCGTCGAGGCCGCGCATGGGGTCGTCGAACAGGCCGAGCTTCTGCTTTACGCGCAGCACGCGCCGCACCGCGTCGTCGAGCCGCGCCATCGGCACTTCGCCCGACGCTACCAGGTCGGGCAGGTAGCGCGCGTACAGGCCGCTCTGCATGCTCACGTCGGTGCCGGCCATGAAGGCCTGTCTGGCCGCTTCGCGCGGGTTGGCGGCGTAGCCGTGCTCCACCAGTTCCTCGTCGGCCGTGTAGTCGGACACCACGAAGCCCTTGAACTTCCACTCGTCGCGCAGCACGCCCGTGAGCAGCGCGGGATTGGCGGTGGATGGCACGCCGCCGATCTCGTTGAAGGCGCTCATGATCGACAGCGCGCCCGCGTCCAGTGCCGCGCGGAAGGGCGGCAGGTACACCTCGCGCAGCGTGCGCTCGGAGATGTCGCTCACGCTGTAGTCGAGTCCGCCCTCGGCCGCGCCATAGGCCGCGAAGTGCTTGGGCGTGGCCAGCATGGCGTCGGGCCGAGAGAGGTCGGGGCCCTGGAAGCCGCGCACGCGCGCGGCGGCGAACTGCCTGGAGAGGTACGCGTCTTCGCCCGCGCCTTCGAGGCCGCGGCCCCAGCGCGCGTCGCGCGCGACGTCGACCATCGGCGCGAAGGTCCAGCGGAAGCCGTCGGCCGTGGCTTCGATCGCCGCGGCGCGCGCGGTGCGCTCGGCGAGCGCGGGCTCCCAGCTCGACGCCTCGGCCAGCGGCATCGGGAACATGGTGCGAAAGCCGTGGATCACGTCCGCACCGAAGATCAGCGGAATGCCCAGGCGCGACTCGTTCACCGCCATCTGCTGCAGCCGCCGCTTGCCTTCGAGGCCCGCGTTGTTGAACAGGCCGGTGAGGCGGCCGGCGCGCACGTCGGCGGTTTCCTGCTGCACGTTGCGCGAGCCGGCCTGCGGGTTGTTGGGGGTGTCGATATCGGCCGGGCCGTAGAGGCTCAGCTGGCCGGCCTTCTCCTGCACCGTCATGCGGGCGATGAGCGATTCGATGCGGGCCTCGGCGGCGTCGGGCGAGCGCGAGGGTTGAAGGTCCTTGGAAACGGACGCCGCAGTGGCGGGAGGAAGCAGGGCGGGGAAGGAGAGTGCGGAAAGGAGGAAAACGAGGGCGGGAACCGCGGCTTTTCGAACGTGCATGGCCCTCTATTCTGCAGACAATGCACGCCGGCCCCGGCCAGCGGGTTTCCGCCCTGGCCGTAGGGGCTTGTCCGAGCCGGCCCGCCTATTCGGCGGTGGCGCCGGCTTCCTTCGCCACTTTGACCCACTTGGTCGTCTCGGTGCCGATGAAGTTGGCCAGTTCCGTGGGTTTCATGTTCCCGGCCGTTACACCCTGTTCCTCGAAACGTTTGATCACATCGGGCTGTTGCACCGCGCGGGCGAGTTCGGTGTTCAGGCGCTGCACGATCTCGGGCGGCGTGCCGTGCGGCGCCATGAGCGCGAACCATGTCGTCATGTCGTAGCCCTTGAGGCCGGCTTCGTCGAGCGTCGGCACACCAGGATAGGCGGGCGAGCGCGCCTTCGTGGTCACGGCCAGCGCGTGCACCTTGCCGGCCTTGATGTGCGGCGAGGCCGAGGGGCTGGTCTCGATGGCCATCTGGATCTGCCCGCCCATCAGGTCGGCCATCATCGGCGCGCCGCCCTTGTAGGGCACGTGCACGATGTCGGTCTTCGTCATCGAGCGGAACAGTTCGCCCGAGATGTGCTCGGTGCTGCCGTTGCCGGCCGAGCCGAAGTTGACCTTGCCGGGGTTGGCCTTGATGTACGCGACGAGTTCGGCCACTGTCCGTGCAGGAACCTTCTCGTTGACGATCAGCACGTTGGGCGTGGAAGCCGCGAGCGCGACGGGATCGAAGTCGCGCTGGAAGTCATAGGCGAGCTTCTTGTAGAGGCCCGGCGCGATCGCGTGCGCGATGGTGGCGAGGAACAGCGTGTAGCCATCGGCCGGCGCCTTCGACGCGATGGTCGCGCCCACGGTGCCGCCTGCCCCGCCGCGGTTGTCGACGATCACCGGCTGCTTGAGCGATTCGGAGAGCTTCTGGCCGATGGTGCGCGCGACGATGTCGGTGGTGCCCCCGGCCACGAAGGGGACGACGAGCGTGATGGGTTTCGTCGGCCATTCGGCGGCGGATGCCGCGCCGCTGGCGAGCATCAGTGCGGCGATGGTGGTGCGAAGGAAGGTGTGTCGGTTCATGGTCTTGAGGTCTCGGTGTTGTTGTGGAGGTGAAGGGTCTCGCGCATTCAGTCCGCGCCCAGCCGCAGCCGGCTCGGCAGGCGCTTCTCGATGGCGAACTTCAGCAGCGCCGCGCAGCGGAAGATGCCGTGCGCGAACTTGCCGTAGGGCAGCGTGAGAAAGAGCGCCATCACCACGCCCAGGTGCACCGCGAGCAGCAGCGCCATGAAGCGGGTGTCGCGCCAGGCCAGCAGCGCCAGGCCGGTGAGGCTGGTGAGCAGCAGCAGCGCGATGAAGCCGCGGTCCATCGGCCGCTGCGCCGCGTCGCCGTGCGCGGCGTGGCGACGCAGGTTCAGCCAGAGCAGACCGACGGGACCGATCGCGAGGCCGATGCCGCCTGCAGCGCCCAGCAGCACCGGCAGGCTCGTGAGCGCGTAGGGCGCGTGCAGGTCGAACAGGTAGTGATAGAGCGTCGCCACGCAGGTCGAGGCAAAGCACAGCATGAAGCCGTAGAAGGTGAAGTGATGGAAGCGCCGACGCCAGAGGGTGAAGCGGTCGTCGTCGTTGTTGCATCCCTCGCCGTGGCCGCCGTCGAGGTACTTCAGGCGCAGCGCGTCGTGCGCGGCTTCGGCGCCGGCCGCGCGGCGCACGCCCGGCAGGTCGGGGGCGTTGCCTGGATCGTTCGCGGGCGACACCTCGCGCCAGAAGCGGCGCGTGCCCATCGCCAGCGCGAACATCACGAACAGGAACACCGCGCCGAACACCAGGGCGAGGAAGTTGTGCGGAAAGATCGCGTAGAAGTTGCCCGCAAGCGGTTCGTGCAGCAGCGCGCCCGACATCGCCACGGCCAGCACGAGGAACAGCGCGAGCCCGCCCGCCAGTGCGAGCGCGACGGTGAGCCCGGCCTTTTTGTAGAGCGCGCCCATCACGGGCGGCCATGCGTAGTCGTGGTAGGTCTGCAGGCGCACTTGCGCCATCGCTTGTGGCACGTTCACCGCGAACTCGTGCGGCGGTGCGTACTGGCAGGCATGCAGGCACGAACCGCAGTTGTGGCAGAGGTTTGCGAGGTAATGCGTATCGGCCTTGCCGAATTCGAGCCGTCGCGTCATCGCGGGGAACACGGCACAGAAGCCTTCGCAGTAGCGGCAGGCGTTGCAGATCTGCAGGATGCGTGCGACCTCGCCTTCAGGCGCGGTCAGCGGCAGGGCGGGCTGGATCGGGATCACGCGCGACGTGGGATTGCCGCCGATGCCGTCGGCATCGGCACGGGCGCGCGCGACGAGGTCAGTGAGCTGCTGCAAGGGCGGCCTCCGGAGATTGCTTTGAGACGTTCTTTGCTGCGTTCGCCGCTTGCGTGCCGGCGATGCGCCCGAAGGCCGTGCCGATGCTCATGCCCACGCCAGCCGTGTAGCCCTTGCCCAGCACGTTGCCGGCCATCATTTCGCCGGCCACGAAGAGGTTGGGGCTCGGCCGGCCGCCGAAGCGCACGGCGGCGGTCTCGTCCACCTTCAGGCCGAGATACGTGAAGGTGATGCCGGGGCGCAGGGGGTAGCCGTAGAAGGGTGCGGTGTCGATCGGCCGCGCCCAGTGCGTCTTGGCGGGCGCGAGGCCTTCGGTGTGGCAATCGTCCAGCGCCGTGTGGTCGAAGCGGCCGACGCGGCAGGCGGCGTTGTAGTCCTGCACGGTGCGAACGAAGGCGGCTTGGTCCAGGCCGAGCTTCAGCGCGAGTTCGCCGAGCGTGTTTGCCTGCGTGCCGGTGAACACCGGCGGCATGAAGCGCCCGACCGCTTTCTGATCGATGACCGACCAGGCGATCTGCTCCGGCTGCTGGGCCAC
>Ga0207709_10001945_pt1 | contig 13516 bp, 11 predicted proteins | sample KBSM34metaG_FD_184397 | JGI IMG/M metagenome (GOLD analysis project Ga0207709, IMG submission 184397) | Miscanthus rhizosphere microbial communities from Kellogg Biological Station, Michigan, USA - KBS M3-4 metaG (SPAdes) (version 2) | ecosystem: Host-associated > Plants > Roots > Rhizosphere >...
AGGTCGTTGGGGTTGAAGAATGCGCAGTCAAGCGGGTGCGACTTGCCTGTGCCGCGCTGATCGACAAACAACAGATCGCGATGCTCACGGACTTTCTTGAACGCATCCGCGATACCCTGGGCGTCTTCCGTCGCGGCCGAACCTGGACCACCGGCGAAATAGACCAACGGATCGGGCTCGCGCTTATCGCCGGTTGCCGGAAGGACGACCACATTAATGCCGATCATCCGGCCTTGTTTCTTCGCGCGATTTTCGTAGACCTCGAGAGTGCCGCACTTGGCCGGTCCTTGCACGCCCTCGACCGTGCAGTCATTTAAGACGAGTCGCCTCGTAACGTTCTGTCGCACGGTACTCGCGGATTGAAGACTGATTAGAACCGCCACCAATATGAAGATCACTCTATTCATGTTCGTCAGTATCCACAGATTACAGAGTTTTTCAAATAAATCTGCGTAAACTGTGGATGGTCCTTTTGCGGCTCGCTTTGCGCGTTGTAGTTGGAAAACTTATCATCCGCCACGGAGTTTCAGATGAGTTCTGTGGATCCAGAACGTCAACTGCTGCATTACCGCCTCCTCAACAAAGTTGGTGAGGGTGGGATGGGGCAGGTGTACCGCGCTGAAGACACGAAACTCGGACGCTACGTCGCTCTCAAGCTGCTCACGCCCGATGCCACTCGCGACCAGACCGCGAAACGCAGGCTACTCGGCGAAGCGCAGTCGGCCTCAGTTCTAAATCATCCAAACATCGTCACGATTCATGCGATCGAAGAAGTCGATGGCGTCGACTTCATCGTCATGGAGTTTGTCGAAGGCGAGACCTTGACGTCGCATCTCGCCAATAACGGCGCGTTGCAACTGACGTCGCTGTTAGATCTCGGTATTCAGGTAGCCGACGCGCTCGAGGCCGCACATTCAGTGGGACTCATCCATCGCGATATTAAACCGGCGAACATTCTGATTACGCCGAAAGGCGTTGCGAAAGTCACTGACTTCGGTCTCGCGAAGATGGTGCGTCTCAACACCGACGAGATCGATCGTGAAGCACTGACTCTCGCCGCAAATCTAACCGGACCCGGGATCGTTCTCGGCACCGCCGCATACATGTCCCCTGAACAGACACGCGGCGAACCTCTCGACGTTCGTTCCGAGATCTTTTCACTCGGCAGTCTACTTTACGAAGCCGCCACGAGGACGCGCGCTTTCAGTGGGCCAAGTGTGCTCTCGATCATGCACTTGATCGCCGCCGTCGATCCGCCACCGCCAAGCACGTTGCGACCCGAGCTGCCGCGTGAATTTGATCTGATTATCGAGCGAGCCCTCGCGAAAGATAAGACTCGACGTTACTACTCATGCCGCGAGATGGCTGACGCACTGCGCAGCCTGCGAAGTTCGATCACCGGTACCTGGTCAGGCATTCCGATTGTTTATGATCCGGATTTGGTCGATCGCTCGGCGCCTTCGTTTGTCGGTCGAGAATCGGAGATAAAGAAGCTCGAAGGTCTCCTGCAGCAGGTGATCGAGGGTACGGGGCGTTGCGTTTTTATCACTGGCGAGCCGGGCATCGGCAAGACTTCACTTTCCGATGAATTTTTGCGCCGCGCACGAAAGCTGCAAGTCACTCCACTGATTTCGCGTGGTCGCTGTGTCGAACAATACGGCACGGGCGAAGCTTATCTTCCGTTTCTCGATGCGATGGGAGAACTTCTTCAGGGGCCCGGCCGCGAACGTATCGCGGCGATCATGCGCACTTACGCTCCAACGTGGTGCATGGAGCTGCCCACAGCATTCGCTTCCAGTGGATCTCTGGAAAAACTCCAACAGGAAACGATCGGCGCCACCAAGGAACGCATGATGCGCGAGATGGGCGACGCCCTTGGCGTGCTCGCGAATGCGTCGCCGGTTGTGTTGTTGCTGGAAGATTTGCACTGGGCGGATCCGTCGAGCGTTGATCTGCTGCGACATCTTTCACAGCGCATCAGCACTCAGCGTCTGTTGATTGCCAGCACCTATCGTCCGGAAGACGTTGAGCGCAGTGGTCATCCATTGAAGAGTTACAAGGCCGAGATGCAGGCGCACAACCTCTGCGACGAGGTGGCTCTCGGATTGTGGACTCGCGATCATGTTTCCGAGTATGTCGACGTGACATTCTCGCCGAACGATTTTCCCGATAAGCTCACCGCGTTGATTCACGAAAAGACGGAAGGTCATCCACTCTTTGCCGCAAATCTGCTTCAGTACCTGGGTGAGTGTGGCGATCTCGCGAAGGTGAGCGGACGCTGGTCGCTGGTCCGTCCACTCTCGGAGATGGATCTCGCGGCGCCTGAAAGCGTCCGCGCGATGATCAGTAAAAAGATCGACGCACTCGACGAAGAGGAACGACGCGCACTCCAGTACGCGAGTGTCGAGGGCACCGAGTTTCTTTCATCTGTGACAGCGAAACTGCTCGGCGTGGACGAGATCGATCTCGAGGAGTCACTCGCTCGCATCGGCAAGAGTCATCGTTTGATCGAAACGCTTGGCGAGGAAGAGTTACCAGATGGAACCCTCGCGACGCGTTATCGTTTCTCGCATGCGCTCTACCAGAATTTTCTTTACGGCGATCTGGTTAACAAGCGACGCGTGTTGCTGCATCAACAGGCCGGCGAACAGTTGCTGAAGCACCACGGCAAACGTGCGCCACAGATCGCGACTCAACTCGCCCGGCACTTCGAACAGGGACGCGACTTCCAGCGCGCCGTCGAATTTCTAATCCATGCCGGCGATCACGCTGCAAAGCTTTACGGTTACGCCGAAGCGGAACGCCACTACACGCGCGCGCTGGGTTTGGTTCAGAAACTTCCGGATGAAGCGCAGCCAGAGCGCCTGGCGACGCTCTACCACAAGCGTGGCACTGTGAATCACGCCTTGAGCAACTTCTCGCAGGCCGCCAAAGACCTCACTAACATGCTCGAACAGGCGCGTGTGCTCGATTCGGTTGAGTTGCAGTCAAGCGCACTGAACGCGTTGACCCTGACGCTCTTCTTCTCACACCGGCTCGAAGAAACTGTCGCGCGTGCGACCGAAGCTCTCGAAGTAGCCGAGCGCGCGGGCAATGAAAAGCTGCGCGTCGAGACGATGTTCCTGATGGGACTCAAACATTGTTGCTACGGCGAATTGAACGAAGCGAAAGCCTTGCTCGATGAAGCGATTGCCACTTCAAGACGGCTCAATCACAAACCGACATTGTGCAGTGGCTTGACCTGGCGAGCGTGTGTGCATTTCTTCCAATCTGAATACGCGCTTGCAGTGGAGCTGGCTACAGAAGCACTGCGGCTTACGTCTGTGCTGCGCGATGGTTTTCTAATGTTGACGTCACTTTTCTTTCTCGGACTCTCGCAAGGGAACCAGGGCAAGATGTCTGCGGCGCTCGCAACCTTGAATGACGCCCTCGACAAAGCGCGTCGCAACGGCGATCTCTTCTGGCATCCGCGTTTCCCAAACTGTATCGGCTGGATTTATCGCGAGCTTTACGATTTCGAGTCGGCGCACAAGTACAACGAAGAGGGAATTGACGTGTCGCGCCTGCATCACGTCATGGAGGCCGAGGCGAATTCGTTAATCAATCGCGGCATCGACTGCACTCACGCGGGACATTACGAGCAGACGGCAGTTGCGTTTCATGAAGTGCGAGACATTTTTGAGCGTGATGCGTGGTTCCGCTGGCGGTACAACATTCGGCTCGAGGCGGCGATGGCGGAGCACTGGTTGAAGAAGGGTGATCTCGACAAGGCGCGCGAGTTTGTGGAGCGACTTTTTGCGACTGCGACTGAGCATGAAGTTCACAAGTACATCGCCGTCGCACATCACCTCAGGGCCAGAGTGGCGGTTGCTGCTAACGATCTGTCTGAAGCCGAGAAAAACTTCGACCTCGCGTTGGCAGAGCTCGAGAAATATCCGGTGCCGTTGGTTGCGTGGAAAGTGTACGCGGGCAGGGCGCGACTAAAAAATCAGATGGGCCAGGAAGCAGAAGCACAGGAATCATCGGTGCGCGCCTCCGAAATCGTTAACTTCATCGCCTCAAACGTAAACGACGAAACCCTGCGCGCCACCTTCCTCCAAGCCACTCAGAACGTACTGTAGGGGCGGCCCTCCGTGGCCGCCCGGCGTGGAATTCTGTCCTGGGCGGCACGGCCTGTTGGCCGAGATCGCGTTCTACGCCGGGCGGCCACGGAGGGCCGCCCCTACAGTACGTCCCGAGGGACGTGTGCGCGGGGTGAGAAATCAAAATTCGCGGACGCCGGAGACGTTTGCCCCCGCGGCCACGCCGTTGTTCAACAAATCCGAATCGTATTGCACGTTTGAATCTCCGCCACCATTGGTGAGAAACGTTGGCGGCAGGAAATCACCGGAGCTCCTATCAAACGCAGCAATCGTAATTGCCCCAAGGATGTCACCATTACCGCCACCATCGCGGATCAACACGCCTTTGCCAAGCACGAGTATCATGCCTCTAAAGTTCGCATTCCCACGCATGGTGAGCGTCCCCGTAACAACGAGAAATCCGGCGCCATCCGTCAACGTCGCATCACCGTCAACAAAAGTGAACTGCGGTTTGTTGAGAGAGTCACTGATCGTCGTTCCCGACTTGAAGTAGCGACCTACTGACTGTGCTTTGGTTTGCAACTCGTTGAGATAGGCGCGCGCGTTGCTGGCGGTCTTAAGAAACGATGGCATCTTCACCGCTTTGGCGACCGAGGTGTCGTCGGTTAGCAGACCGATCTCCGGATCGTCAACCGTATCGTGCTTTATGATTCCGGCGTCAGCCTCCGTTTCATCGCACGGAGTGACTGCAAAAACAGGCCGTTGAGCTTCGCTTCCGGCGTGGTCCTTGCCGGAATATTTTTTCGAGCCACTGCTGCCGGTATCGAGTGTCAGAGGCGTACAGTCGTCTGCTCCCCGAAGCGTCACCGTTGCCGGCGCTTCGATTTCCAGAAAAGCGCGGCTGAGCATCAGTTCCAAGCGTTTCCTCGCGCCTTGTGGCCCAAAGCCGTAAGACTTCACCAGCAATCGCTTTGGATCGGGCGATGTCACTCTCACAGGAACTGCCGTACTGGTTGGTGAAGTGGAATAAGCTAGATTCAGAACTAGCGTGCCGCTGGGAAGTTTGAGTGCGAAAGTAGTTCCATCGGCCTTGATCGAGGCTTTGTCGAAAGTGACCTGGACGGAACTGGCGGCTGTATCTACCTCGCCCTGAAATGATCCCTCGAAGACGGCGGTAGCCGCCCACGGCAACGTCTGCGTGATCGTTAGTGTGAAGCTGGTCTTGCTTATCTTGGCGTTCTTCTTGGTGCTCGTCGCCGGTCTTTCGATGACGAAGCTACCAAGGTTTGAATCGAGTGTGAGCGGATATTTGTTCGGATCCGGAGTCAACGTCGTTGCCGGTTGAGCCGAGTAGCGAATCGTGACCTCGTCATTGCCGCCGATGGTTCCGAAAGTCTTTTTGTACTGTGTGGCTGCATCGCTGCCGCTCATTACCATTGAAGTTTGAAACTGAACGATATGACTATTTAGATCCGCGCTCTCGACGGTGACTCGATAACCGCCCGTGAATGTTCCGAGATTGATCGGCACCAGGCTGTTCGGGTCTTTCGCATCGTTGTAGGGAAGCCAATTCGCGAGCCGCAAGCTGCCGGTGTTGTTTGGGCCATTTGAGATGTCGGGAACGATGGCGGTGCGAAAGCTGATCCGGTCGGTGGATGTGATAGTCGGCTGAGTGTTGCCGCGCAGAACGTTGAGCGCTGATTGCATTCCCGATTCGGCGACATAATAGGCTTGCATCTCGGCGGTCGAGCCGGCGGAGTTGGTCGCCGACATCATCGTCGACATGATCAATGCGCCACCGGTGCCAAGCAATAGCACCGAGACCAGCAACATAGTTATCAGCGCCGCGCCGCGTTCACCGGCGCGATCGTTTTTGAGATTTTTCGAGAGGGGTTGCATGACTGGGCTCGCTCCTTAGTAATCAATAGAATTGCGCAGAACTACATCAGAGGTCAGTTGCACTTGAGCGGGCGGTTGGTAACCGCTTGTATTTGGAGCACCCACAGCGGGCAGTGTCACGCCGACGGCGATCACCACAAACTTGGCCGCACCCGGAGACACTTCGCTTTCCGCAGTGCCGGACGAGTTAATCACATTCGTAATGTCACAAACGCCATTGCTGTCGACGGTCGTGTCGTAAGTAACTTTCTTGTCGTAATAACGGAAGACGAGTGAGTCGATACGGTTTGCGAGCACGGTCGTCTCGTTTGTAGCGTTTCGCTCGTAACGCACGATGTAGCGTTGACTGAGACCGGCATCGACATACATCAGAAACTTTACGTCTTCATCTGTATCGCTTACGTCGGTGTCTTCGGCGTAACCGTTGGCGGAGTCAGGCAAACCGTTAAGATTGGAGACGAAGCGAAGCGATTGATTGTCGCTGTCGTTGGTTACGACGCCGTTCTTACCAACAGCTCCGAGACCAGAAGGCAGTCTCAAACCGGAGTTGCTGATTTCGCGGGTCATGATATTCAGCGCCCGCTGCACGTCGGCGATCCCGTCTGATTTGGCGTCTTCGCGCGTGCGGACACGGAAGCCGCCGGCGAGAATGCTGGTGGCCAATCCAAGGATAGTGATCGTGATACCCATCGCGATAATTAGCTCGAACAGAGAAAAGCCGTCTTCATTTTTTGTACTTCGGATCTTCATTTTGTTGGGCCTTGTTGATTTGAAATTCAGTTGATGAGGTAGTTGCCGAAGTCGAGGCTCGAGCGAAGTGAGACAAGCACGACCGAAGTGTGCGTCCAGTTTGGACCATTCGTTGTGGGCGTCACACGGACGGTGATTCTCTTCAACTGTTTGTCGGAGCCATCGGCATTGGTTTCATTCGCAATCACCGTTTCCACCGCATAAATCCGTTTGTCGCTGGTCACGGTTGAATTGGTTGTGCCCGCAGTCAGGCTGACGTCGTCGAAGTTGACGCTTCTTGCTTTTTCCAACTGTTGCTGGGCGACTGCCATCGCCAGCGCTCTATCGCCGCCGCCGACGTTGTTCTGCATCGAGAAGACGAAGAGCGAACAGCAAGCGAGGGCGGCGACCATCATCACGACCATGGCGACGCTTGTTTCGATCAGCGTGAATCCACGTTGCGTCTTGTTCGTATTTTTGTGAGTTGGGGGCTTCATGGGAATTTGTTGTTCTTTCTTTTAGAGAATGATTACTGGTAATACCTTCGTATCGCAGCCCGACTTGAAGGTTACGCTATAAGTGCCGGCGCTCTTGGCCTTGATCTTGAAGGTGGCTGACCCACCCGCCGGAATCGTTTGCGTTTGACCTGGCGAGACCTGAAGTTCAGTAGGCTGGCTGGACTCAGCTGAGACCGAGACGCTGAAGGAAGATCTGTTGGTAACCTTCACGTCGGTGTTATTAATCACAAGCATCGTCACCACCAGTTTGTCCAACGTGATCGAGCACGGTGTTGGAGTAGGTGTTGGCGTCGGAGTTGGTGTCGGAGTCGGTGTCGGAGTTGGCGTCGGTGTTGGCGTCGGGGTCGGAGTTGGCGTCGGTGTTGGTGTCGGCGTCGGGATCGGAAGAATGCCACCGAGATCGGGCGTCGGAATCGGAAGTGGGCCAAGTGAGATAGCAGGAGTACCAGATGCTGCCGGCGTCGGTGTTACTTCCGGATATGGCGTCGGGACCGGTGTTCCACCGTAAGTTATATCTCCTACTTTCAGGTTAACGTTGGGGACGGCGTCGTCGAAAACTTTGCTGTCGATCGTGATGTCACCGGAGCCGGTAACATCGATCGAGATCGAACCGGCTCTGTTGCGCAGTCTGATTGAAACTTGAGCGTTGGGCGTGGTAACACCATCGACAGTGTTCCAGGTGCGACCGCGCCAATCAAATGCGATCGTTTCCACGGTCTCGAAAGTGACTCCGTCGGGAAGCGGGATGGTTTTAGTGTCAATCGTGCCGTTGCCATCGAGATCCATGGTCACGTTATAGCTGGTTTTATTTGTTTGGATTGCAACCTTGGCTCTTTCGCCTTCGTTGTCTGCGTGACTGCGGATGGAAGCGACTCGAGTCTTCTCGATGTACGAACCGTACTCGCGCGCCGCGCCTGAAAGACTAATGCTCGCCTTTGCGCGAGTGATTCCCATTACACCCAGTGCGGAAATGATCGCCATGATCGTTACTGTGATCAGCAGTTGAATGGTTGAGAATCCGTTGCGCGTGCGCTGCGTGTGTTTGTTAGCTTTGCTCTTGTACATACCCATTGTCATGGTCCAGGTTTTAGTTTGTGGTCCAAAGTTCAACCACGAGTGGGCTGTTGAGCAATCGTGGTGCCACAAAAGTTCTCTAAATAAAATTCCGCATTGTGATCAGTTGAGTTGACGGAACTTCAATCACATTGGTCCAAATTCGGTTAGTGGAGAGTCAGATTGATTTGCGCCGTGAAGACGCAAGAGTAAACGCAGAGGATGAATCAGATTGCTTTGCGGTTTCGCAGACTGACCGAGGGCTGAATAGGTGTGAAGTGGACTGATGTCTGGTTGGAATTTCGTAAAACGTTCAGTGATAGTAACTTGGGGGATTTACTGGTCGGCGGCATATCGCTTGCTGAAATTTCATGCGGGAGTTCAGATATGAAGAAGAACGAATTCTCAGAACTCGGCTCCAACCTTCTGATCATCGGATCAGTGACACTCGCGTTTGCGCCCTTTGTGCTGGGCGACCGGCTGTTCATGATCGTGACTGGATTGATTCAACAAGGCGGAATGATGATCGATCAGGTTGGAAATTACTTTAGTTGGCTGGTGAGCCGCGGATGAACGCGGATGAACGCTGATCTGCGTTTATCTGCGTTCATCCGCGGCTAATAAACTATTTGCTTATGACATTGCCTTCCGAGTCGTACATCGTCACATCTCCAAACGGCGTGACCTGGTCCTTAACCTTCTCCCAGTCACCAACAATCACAATCGCCGCGCGATAGGTGTCGAAGTATTTCGCCGCCACGCGCTGAATGTCTGCCGTCGTCAGCGACTCGACCTTCGGGCGAAAGTCGTTGATGAAGTTCTTGTCCAGATCGTACGTGTAGATCGTGTTGATACGCCCCGCCAGACCAAACTGGCTGGCGAGCTCAACCGAGAAGTTCCCGGTGCTGAACTCCTTCGCCGCGTTTAGTTCTTCATCCGTCACCGGCAAAACCCGCATGCGGTCGAGCTCGTAGAAGATCTCGAGCAGTGTTGGGCCAGTAACTTCGTTGCGGACGAACGCGCCGGCCTGAAACGATCCGGTCTTAGCTTGCGTGTTAGAGGAGCTGAAAGGCGAGTAGGTATAGCCCTTCGACTCGCGTATGTTGCGCGTCAGGCGGGAATAAAATGAACCGCCATAGATTGTGTTTGCCGTGCGAATCGCGAAGTAGTCTTTGTCTTTACGTGGAATACTGACGTTGCCGATGTAGATCGCCGACTGAATCGAGCCCGGACGATTCACAAAGTAGATCTGTCGCTTTTCTCTCGTTGGGACCGGCGGGTTCTCGTCCGGCGGCGGTGTGCCGCTCTTCCAGCTTCCAAACGCCTTTTCGATTTCAGCGAACGTTTTGTCGACGTCGATGTCGCCGACAACGACCAAGTGCGACGCATTTGGAATGTAGTACTTCGTGACAAACGCGCGCAGATCGTTTCGCGTCAACGCGCTGATCGACTTCTCATCCGGCACAACAAAGCTGTACGGATGATTTCCGAAGACTGCCTTCTGGAAACGTTCGTTAACGAGGAACCCTGGGTCAGCGCGTCCGGCGCGAATCTGCTGGATCGTGTTTTCCTGGGCCAGCTTTACTTCGGTTTCCGGAAACGATGGATGTTGGGCCACCTCACTCATCAGGTCGAAGAGCCGTGCGGAAAACTCCGACAGCGACGACGCGCTCATCGTGGTTGAATCAACATCACTGCCGAGCCCGAGGGTGCCGCCAATCGAGCGCAGCTCTTCTTTGATTTGTTTGCTCGTGCGCGTGTCTGTGCCTTCGTTTGCTACTGACGCCACGATCTGCGCGATGCCCGGATGAGCTTCACGATCGCTCGCTGTCGTTGCCGATCGGAACGTCAGTATTGATGAAACTTTCGGCACGTTGGGCAACGGAGCAAGGACCACGGTTAGACCATTGGCTAGTTTCTTCTCCGTGATCTTTGGGAGATTGAGAGGCCGCGCCGCGCCTGGCGGTGGCGGAGTCTTCTGTTGTGCGAATGCAGTTGCTGTAAACAGGATAATTGCAAGTAGTGTTTTCATATTGATGCCTTTCCGACCTTACTGGCCCGTCTTTGGTTGCGGCTTCGCTTCCGGAACGCGATCGATCACGGTGCGATTGGTTGCCACCAGATACTTCGCCGCCGCTGCTTTGACTTGCGCTGCGGTGACGTTCTCGAACGGAGTCAGCAACGAATTGATCTGCTGTGGATCGTCGCGGAAGAGTGCGAGCGCCGAAAGCAGGTGCGCCTTGCCCTGGCCCGATTCGAGTTGGTCGTAGAGATTGGAACGGTAACGGACCTTGGCGTCAGCCAATTCTTTTTCAGTCACGCCCTTAGACGTCACTTCTGCAATCACCGCGTCCATTTCTTTGATCACTTCGTCGGCGGTGTGGCCGGGCTTGTACGTCGTCCGCGTGGTCATAATCATCGGACCGGTGTAGTCAAACTCGTTTCCGAAGTAGTTGAGTCCGCCACTGAGATCCAGGGTCAACTCTTTTTCTTTTACGAGCCGTTGATACCAGCGTGAGCTGTCGCCGCCTTGCAGGATCTGGACCAGCATTGCCATCGCAGGAAAGTCCGGAGAGCTCTGCGACGGAATGTGATAACCGGTGGCGAGTGCCGGCAGGTTTGCGAGCTTGTCCGTCTGCGAAACTCGTTTCTCTTTCGTCTGCGCCGGCTCTGTGAGATCTGCACGCGGCGGCATCGGCTGCGATGGAATGGCGGCGAAGTGCTTTTCAACCATCTTCTTCACTTCGGCCGCGTCGACATCGCCCACGATCGTCAGCACTGCATTGTTTGGCGCGTAGTAAGTCTTGAAGAAACTGCGAACGTCTTCGATAGTCGCGGCATTGATTTCCGACAACTCACCGTAACCGTTGTGCGAGTTGTTCCAGTTTGTGAAAGCGTTTTCCCAGAGACTGATCCACTCAAAGAATTGATAAGGCTGGTTCAGCACGTTCACGCGAACTTCTTCGCTCACGACATTCTGCTGGTTCTTGAGATTCTCTTCGCTGATGTCGAGCGAACGCATGCGATCGGATTCCAACCATAATCCGAGTTCGACACGATTGCTGGGCATGCTTTGGTAGTAGTTGGTGTAATCAAAATCCGTATGGCCGTTCAAACTTCCACCGTTTGCCTCGATGTACTTCGCATGTTCAAACTTCTTCACGTTCGCGGAACCCTGGAACATCATGTGTTCGAAGAGATGTGCGAAACCCGTGCGGCCTTTCGGCTCGAGGCGGAAGCCGACGTTGTAATAAACGGCGACCGTGACGACCGGCGCGATGTGATCTTCAGAGATCACGACCTTCAAGCCGTTCGGAAGTTTGTAATAGACAACAGGAATGTTGAGCGGTTTAGCGTGGGAATAGGAGACGTTGGCTATCAGCACTAGCAGCGATAGGCAAGTCACTAGTAAACGTCGCATGGTTTGGGCATCCTCACTTTAAGCAAATAGGAGACCCGGGGTTTGATCGGAAATCAACCCCGGTCTCATTGAGAAGGAGACTGAATCAAAACTACCGAAAAATCAGTTGAAGCTACGCAGATTTGGATGAAAGGTCGTTCTCACCCGCAGTGTCGGGTATTACGCGCGTGTTTGCAAGAAAGTTTCCCTGCCTCGTTCCGCCTTTGCGTGAAAGTTTGTTTGATGCCTACAATGCCGGAGCCAATAACGATGTTCTATCAAAAAGGTATTTTTGTTCTTCTCCTGGGTGTGCTGGTGATGTCACTGACGGCGATGAAACAGCAACGTATTGCCACCGGTGTGTGGGGTGGACAGCACATCCATATTAAGGTCGGCGCTAAGGCGGCCACGATTGAATACGACTGTGCGAGTGGTGTGATTGACGGCCCGTTGGTTGTCGATAGGAATGGTAACTTCAAACTGCGTGGCACTCACCGCATGCAGCGTGGCGGGCCGACAAGATCGGATGAAGAGCCCAGAAAGATACCAGCGACTTACACCGGCTCGATCAAGGGTAATGTGATGACGTTGACGCTGAAACTCGGCGACTCTTCAGACGAAGAAACCTTCACGCTCGAGCGCGGAAAAGACGGCGAGCTTTTCAGGTGTAAGTAGGAACAGACGAACATGCTGGGTGTGGCGCGAAAGTTTTTCATACGAGGCGAGGTTCAGGGCGTCGGTTATCGTTTCTTCGCACAGCGAGCAGCGGCGCGGCATCAGGTAGTTGGCTACGTGCGCAACTGTCCTGATGGAAGCGTGGAGGCGTTTGCCGAAGGATCGGCGAGCAGTGTTGAAGCATTCAAACACGATCTTGTGACCGGGCCGCAATGGGCTGTAGTTGACCACGTGGAAGAGTTGGTTTTGGAGCCGACAGGTTCTTATTCTGCGTTTAGGATTGAGAGATAGACTGAGACGATGGACCATCTAAAATCTTTGATTCGCGAAGTGCCGGACTTTCCCAAGCCCGGCATCAATTTTTATGACATCACCACGTTGCTGAAGCATCCTGAAGGTTTGCGCAATACGGTCGACGCGCTCGCGTCGCAGTTTGAAGGAGAGAGGGTTGATTCCGTGATCGGAGTCGAAGCGCGCGGTTTTATCTTTGCACCGGCGCTGGCGTATCACCTTGGGGCCGGGTTTGTGCCGGTGCGCAAGCCACGCAAACTACCGGCTGAGTGCGCGTCGATTTCTTACGATCTTGAATACGGCCAGGACACCTTGCAGGTCCATCGCGACGCGATCGGAGATGGTCATCGCGTCATCATCGCCGACGATCTCCTCGCCACCGGCGGCACCGCGCGTGCGGTTGTCGATCTTGTTGAGCAGCTTGGTGGTGTGGTTGTTGGGTTGGTATTCGTCGTCGAGCTCGAGTTCCTGCCAGGGCGTGAGAAGCTGACGGGCTATGACGTGCGTTCGTTGATCAAGTATCAATCGTAAACTTATACATCTTGTTAATCCTGTAATCCTGTCTAAATGCTTTTACAGGATTACACGATTTTCAAGATGTACAAGATGCTGCAAACGACGCTTTACCTTTGCCCGTTTCCCCATTACGATTTCCCTCACTTGTGCTCCCGTAGCTCAGCTGCATAGAGCGTCCGCCTCCTAAGCGGAAGGTCGCGCGTTGGAATCGCGCCGGGGGCACCATCTAATAGCTCAAGCGCGCGTCGGCTCATCGTCACCACCATGAGCCTTGCGGACATTTTGCCCCACCGATTCAATTCCATATTTCTGGATTTTCTCGCGGTCTTTGGATGACCTCACGTCTGACAGAA
>Ga0207709_10001946_pt1 | contig 13514 bp, 9 predicted proteins | sample KBSM34metaG_FD_184397 | JGI IMG/M metagenome (GOLD analysis project Ga0207709, IMG submission 184397) | Miscanthus rhizosphere microbial communities from Kellogg Biological Station, Michigan, USA - KBS M3-4 metaG (SPAdes) (version 2) | ecosystem: Host-associated > Plants > Roots > Rhizosphere >...
AATATGGCGATTAAGAAAGTCAGGAGGATGCGGCTGATCATAGCTGGTTACTCTTAGGGGTCGGAGTTGGGGTCTCTTTCGGTTTGTCGTCGGTTTTTTGTTCGCGCACGACTGTGTGTCCGTAGAACGAATTCAGCGCTTCAGTGCGGCCGTCGCGGGCGAAGTCTTCCACGTGTTTTATCCAGACCGCAAACTCAAGCGGCGTGTTACGACGCATCGCGGTCAGTCGTGGCCCATCGGCACGAAGCGCCAGCTCGAGACGTTTATAAAGGTCACGTGTCTTGTTGCTGTCGCGTTTGAACGTGCTGAGAAACTTCAGAGCGTTTTCTATGAGCGCGTGATACATGCCGACTTCAACTGAAGCGGCCTCGTAGTTTTCGCGCGCTGTGTGCTGTTCCGCGGCTGTCAGATGTGCGCCGGCGAAAGTGATCGTGAGTTTGAGCCGCCTTGATGAATCCTGTGTCTCCTCGATCTGCGCGCGCTCTTCCTTGACGATCATCTTGAACGGCGGAGGCGCGGTCAGCGGAGTCGGCGAGGGTTGTGGTGCGGTTTGTCCATCCTGGGCGTTGACTGCGTTGACACAAGCAAGCACCAGCAATAGTGCCGGCAATACGAGCTTGCGCTGTGTTTCGCGAGTCATGCGAAGTTGATCAGGGCTTTTTCTTTGCGCCCTCTCCTAATTGAATTTGTCGCCGGAGCATTGGCAGTCGCAGTTTGACTTTGTCGATCTCGAGCTGATTTGTTTTCGCGTCGGCGGCCGTCAGGAACTTTTCATATGATGCGAGTGCTTCCGGGTATTCTCCAAGATAATCGTGTGCGGTGGCAATAAAATAATGGGCCACTCCGATTTCGGGTTTCGCCGTCAGGATCCATTCGTATTCGGGAACGGCTTCCGCGTAACGCTTCGACTCGTATAACGCGGTCGCGAGATTTGCTCGCGCAACGTAATTGTCGGGAACGGCTTTGACGACCTGCCGCAGAATGTTTGCGGCTTCGGGAAAGCGACGCGCCTGGACCAGCGCCGCTCCATAACCGAGTGCATACTCAGGAGCGCTCGGCTGTAGCTCGGCGGCTTTGCGATAGAACTCCAGCGAGCGAGCGGGATCGACTGTGCGATACGAAGCACCGAGACGACCAAGCAGCATCGCACTGCGCGGATTTTTTTCGAGCAGCTTCTCGAGTGCTTTGCGAGCTACTGCCGGATCGTCACTGTTTGCTGCTTCGATCTCTTCGGGAGTTCCGACAACGCCGCCGGGGTTTGCAGGAGTTTGTTTTACTCTAAGACCCGCGGACTTCGCGACGGCCAGTGCTTCATCTGTCTTCCCTGCTTCTTGAAGTAAGTCAAACAACGCCCACGCCACACCCTGATCATATGGCTTCAATTTCACGGCGGCTCGAAGATCGATGATGGCGAGGTCAAAGTTCTTCTCCTCTTTGAAGAGAGCAGCGCGCTCCATTAGTGCTGCGACATTTCCCGTTTCATCCTCCAGCACGTGATTGAGTGCGGCTTTGGCGGCGTCTTTGTTGCCGTTGGCTCGCTCAGCGATTGCCAGAGTAACCCACGCTGAAGCGGACGCTTCATCCTTCGCGGTTGCTCGTTTTGCCAGGTCAAGGGCCTCTTTTGAATCACCTGCTCGCAGGCGTAGTTCTGAAAGCGCTCGCAACGCGACGGAATCTTTGTTGTCGATAGTAAGAGCCTGACGGAAAAACTGTTCGGCGTCTTTCTCGCGAGATTGTCGCATTAGCACGAGGCCGAGTGCAGAGTAGGGAAGCGACCAGTTTTTCTTGTAAGAGATCGCGAGACGAAAGGCGGCCTCGGCTTCTGGCAGAAGTGCGAGCGAGGCCAGTGCACTGCCACGCTGGAACTCCGCTTCGGGAAACTCCGGGCGCACCTTGAGTGCCTGCTCGTAGTATCCAATCGCTTTCACGTAGTCGCCACGCGCCTGCGCACTCTGTCCGCGTTCGAACAGTCGCACCGGATCCGTTGCGTCATCGCCAAACGGATCCCCCGTTTGTGCGGACACGCACGAACACACTGAAAGCAAGACAAAGCACGCAGCGAGCGGCAAAAGTCTCTTCCAGAATGAGGCGCTCAATTCAGACATTGAAGAACGATCCGGGGAGGTTTCGATGTTAGCACATTCCCCGCGTAATTCTTGCCACCGATGCCGCGGATCCGTGGCTGAGATGCCGGTTGCGTAGCAATTGATGCATAAGCTAACATGCGGTCCTCCAATGAATACAATCGCCAAGGAAGAAAGACTGCGCGAGCTCTTTCGTGAACTGGAGTCGGTAATCGTTGCTTACTCAGGCGGCGTCGACAGCAGTTACGTCGCGTACGTCGCGAATGAAGAGTTGGGCTCGCGTGCAGTTTGCATTACCGGCCGGTCAGCAAGTTTGCCTGCTTATCAACGAGCGGAGATCGATCGAGTTGTCGAGAAGTTTGGTTTTCAACACGAACTGATCGACACGGAAGAGTTGGAGAATCCGGCTTATCGCGCAAACGACGCGAACCGGTGTTTCTTTTGTAAAGACGAGTTGTATAGCAAGCTCGAGTCAGTGGCGCGCCGGCGCGGAATCAAAAGCATTGTTGATGGATCGACAATGGATGATCTCGGCGACTTTCGACCCGGAAGGCAGGCGGCGGCCCAACATGCCGTGCGCAGTCCGCTGATTGAGGTTGGTCTAAGTAAGAGTGAAGTGCGTGAGTTGAGTCGCAAAGCGACACTGCCGACGTGGGACAAGCCTGCGAGTCCGTGCCTGTCGTCACGTATCGCATACGGAACGACGGTGACGATCGAACGGCTGAGTAAAGTAGATCGGGGTGAAGAGATCTTGAGAGAGTTTGGGTTTCGAGAGTTCAGAGTGCGTCATCACGATCAACTGGTCCGACTGGAGATTGCGCAGGCCGAGATGGACCGTGCGCTGCGAAAAGATTTACTCGACGATCTGGCGAAGCGATTTCGTGAGTTGGGATTTAAGTATGTGACACTCGATCTCGAAGGGTTCAGAAGTGGATCGATGAATGAGGTTCTAGATTAAATCCTGTAAATCCTGTCAATCTTGAAATCCTGTCAAATGGCTTCACAAGATTAACAAGATTCACAGGATGTACACGATGGAGAGACTCCAATGGTAAGCATGTATAGCACCACGTACGTCGACGACATCAGAGAAATCAAAGAAGAGAATCCGTTTGAATCGATGATGTCGCGATTCGATCGAGCGGCACAGTTGCTGGATCTCGATCCGGACCTTTACGCGGTATTGAGAGTTCCCAACCGCGAGTTGAAGGTTTACATCCCCACCAAGATGGATTCAGGACGCATTCAGGTCTTCGAAGGTTTTCGCGTTCAGCACAACTTCGCGCGTGGTCCAGCCAAGGGCGGTATCCGCTATGCGCCGGACGTCAATATCGACGAAGTGCGTGCCCTCGCCGCCTGGATGACGTGGAAGTGTGCGGTGGTCAACGTGCCGTTCGGCGGAGCGAAGGGCGGCATCATTTGCGATCCGCAACAGATGTCGATGGGTGAGCTCGAACGCATGACTCGCCGGTATGCAGCCGAACTGCTCGACTTCATTGGACCGGAGAAGGACGTGCCCGCTCCCGACATGAACACCAACGAGCAGACAATGGCGTGGATCATGGATACGTACTCGATGCACGCTCGTCACACCGTTACCGCGGTGGTGACCGGCAAGCCAATCGACCTAGGTGGCTCATCCGGACGGCGTGAAGCAACCGGACGCGGCATACTTTTTGTAGTCAACGAAGCCATCAAGCGGTTCAAGATGACTCCGACTGAGACCCGCGTAGTGGTCCAAGGCTCGGGAAATGTTGGTGGAATTGGCGCTGAGCTACTTCATAAGACCGGCTACAAGGTTGTAGCGATATCGGACATACACGGCGGGATTTACAATCCTAACGGGATTGATATCCCTGAGGCCCTGAAGTATCTGAAGACCACGCGCTCGTTTGAAGGCTACGAAGGTGTGGAGTTTGTCGGCAACCAGGAACTGTTAGAGCTTGAGTGTGACGTGCTGGTCCCGGCGGCGACTGAGAACCAGATAACGTCTCACAATGCGGACAAGCTGAAGTGCAAAGTGCTGGCGGAGGGTGCGAATGGTCCTACGACTGCGGGAGCAGACGAGATCCTGCACCAAAAGGGAATCTTCGTCGTTCCAGACATTCTGGCGAATGCGGGAGGCGTGACAGTTTCATATTTTGAATGGGTCCAGGACCGCATGGGTTATTTCTGGCCCGAGGATGTTGTCAACGAGAGACTGCAGCAGAAGATGGTCGCAAGCTTCAACGATCTGTGTCGTTATGCCGACGCGCACCACGTGGATACCAGGACCGCGGCGTACATGTTGGCGATAGACCGTGTGGCCTATGATACACGCATGAGAGGCATCTATGCGTGACCGAAAAAACATACTCTCCGCGCCGCTAAATAGTGAAAAAGGCTTGATTTCCAATTTAAGGTAGAGTATGGTCTGGCTGGATTTACGGCTCGGACCAGCGTTAAGATTTCTCAATAATTACGCAATGGTTTAAGGGACGAAATCGTTGACAAGTGGATGTTCATTTCCTATAAGAAATGAACTCAGTTCAGGAGTCACTCGGGAATAGTAATTGGCGGTTTTAGAGCACTCTCAGAAGGCCGAAGTGCTCTGTTTTACGCCGCGGTCCGAGCGACGCCGCTGGTCTTGTTGGTCCATGCGGTGCAAATGAATTGACAACTGTAGTTGGGGCCTCCGCGGGAGAAGGGTGTTGGTACTTGTTCCGTTCTGGCGGCACTATTACGAATTCTTATTACTCATTTCGCAGGAGGAATGCGATGAGACTCGCACATAGGGCGCTTATAGCTGCGCTCGTTTCGTTGGTGCTGTGTGCCGCAGTATCAGCACAGACTTTGCGGTCGCCAAATGACCCGCGCAATCAGTCTCCATCAGTAGGTACCGGTGGCCCGGAAGGTGGTCCAACCGGTCTTTTCACTATTTACGACGGTTCAACGCTGCGTCGCGGGGAGTTCACGTTCAGTATTGCGTACAGCAATTACGATCGTGATCCGGGCAACGTTGATATCGTTGAAGTGCCCTTGAGCTTCAACGTTGGCTTGAACGATCACATTGAGTTGTTCTTCAAGACCAACGGTTATCGCGGGGTCAAGGTTAACAATCCGCAGAATCTTTCCAGTTTTTATCTGCCAAATTCCCAATTGTTCTGTGGCACGACGCTGTGCAGTCCGCGAGCAATCGTGCTGGCGCCGTCTGGACCAAACGTCGGCACACTTGCGAACACTGCAGTGTTTCGTCCGTTGAACAATCAGCCATTCGTTCAGTTCCCGTTTGTTGGCGGAAGCGCGGGAACGTTTGGTTTGACAGCCGGTCAGATTGGTCAGCAGTTTGGCTTCCCGGGTTTCAACGCCCTGCTTGGACCACCGGTCGCGCAACCGAACAGTGGCACCTTCGGCACGGCTGACAACTTTCCGGGTATCGGCTCGCCGGTTGGCGGCATCCTGCCGGGCGTAGTGCTCGCGACGACGACCTTGCCGGCAACCGCACTGACGCTGCCGATCACTGTACCGCTCACCTTTACGGTTGCTCCGACTTATCTGCCGGATGCTCCGTTTATAAATCGGCTGTACGGTGAGAGCAACTTCACCAATATGGTGTTTGGCGCCAAGATTCGTTTTACTGGACCAAACAATCCACTGGGTGTGGCTCTTATTCCGATGTATCGCTGGTGGCTTGATAAGGGCAATGACCTCTCCGGCTTCAACCAGATGCAGCGCGGCGCCGGCCCAGGGGGCGATATCGGTGACTTCGGTATCATGGGTGTCGTTGATGGTCGTCTCGGCAAGCACGTAAACGTGTCGGCCAACGGCGGCTACTGGCTGAACAGCAACCCGAAAGGCCTTGGTGATTTCGTGTTGTTGGATCGTCCGGATGAACTGCTCGCGGGTATCGGTTTCGACTTCCCGGTCAACGAGCACTTCCAGCCTATCGCTGAAGTCAGATCGACCACCTACGTAGGTGGCCGCACGCCAAATGCATTTGAAAACAATCCGGTTGATGTCCTGGGTGGTGTCAAGATTTATCCGCGTCGCTGGTTCGGAATCGGTATCGCTTATCGCAGGCACCTGAACCAACAGGACCAGGATCACTTCAATCCGGCTGATTTCAATATTCCGATTCAGCAGATTACCAACGTTAACGTTGTTGGCCGAGGTCTCGTGGTTGTTCCAGGTACCTCCAGGCCGGTAACTTCTCAGGGATTCCCGCTTGGTTTCGTCTTCTCAGACGAGCCGAACGGCTTCATCTTTCAGTTCTGGGCTGGACGCCGCAACGCTCGCCAGCCTCCGCCGCCGCCTAACGTAGCGCCGGTGGTCAACTCAGTGACGCCATCCATCAGCACGCTCCGTCAAGCTTGCCCGCCGGGACAAGGCACTTCTTCGAACTGCCCGACTCCGACAACGGTAACGTTGGTTGCGGACGCAACGGATGCTAACCAGGACCAGTTGCTTTACACGTGGTCGGTAACTGGTGGCCGCCTGAGTGGCGAAGGTCGCCAGGTGAGCTGGGATCTGACGGGTGTCGCGAATGGAACCTACACCGCCACGGTTGAGGTTAACGATGGTAATCAGCACACGGCCAACGGTTCAGCAACCGTAACCGTTGCTGACTGTCCTGACTGCGTGAAGCCGCCACCGCCGTGTCCGACTGTTTCGGTCAGCTGCCCGAGTGAAGTTGACCCGAATCAGCCGATCACGTTCACTGCCAGCGTTTCGGGTGGTGATTCATCGGCGACTTATACCTACAACTGGTCAGTGTCCGCCGGAACAATCTCCAGCGGTCAGGGAACCTCGACGATTACAGTCGATACCAACGGTCTCGCAGGTCAGAGCGTAACCGCTACCGTCAGCATTGGCGGTGCGGATCCGAGCTGCACCGGCACGACAGCGTCTTGCACCACTGGTGTCAAGCCGCCACCGCCGGTAGCTGTTAAGTTTGACGAGTATGGCAACATCCGCTTCAACGATGAAAAGGCCAGACTCGACAACTACGCTATCCAGCTCCAGAACCAGCCAGGATCGGGTGGAACGATCATCGTTTACGGTACCTGTGCCGGTGAAGGTCAGCAGCGTGGTGACCGTGCTAAAGACTATCTCGTCAATACGCGCGGCATCGAAGCCGGACGTATCACGGTTGTTGATGGCGGATGCAGTTCAGAACTGAAGGTTCAGCTCTGGATCGTGCCGTCAGGCGCAACTGCTCCGACACCTGACACTACAGGTGCGATCTCGCCGTGTCCGGAATGCCGGCGTTATAGAGGACGCCGTCCGGGTCGCAGAGGTGACGAGGAATAAACAATCAGGCTTGGCTTAGCCAAACCTTTACCAGTCGGGCGATGCTTTCGAGTATCGCCCGATTTGCTTTTGGCCACAAAAAGGGCCACATAAAGCACAAAAGGCACAAAAATGAAAATTTTTTAATTCACGAGAGGGAATGGCGTCTCGTTTGCTGAGTTCCCTTTTGTGCTTTATGTGCTTTATGTGCCTTTTGTGGCTAGCAACGAGGGTTTATTTGTGGCGCATCCTACCTCGGCCTGAGCTTTTAGAATACAAAGGATGAAAACTGTAATAAACTAGGGGTCAACGGTGAGCGATGTGCTCCTGACGTACGAGACCCTGGACGAATAACGATGAAAAGAATTTTTAGCCTACTCCCCCTGGTTGTCGCTCTCTTTGCTCTCTGCATTTTCGCTTTTGGACCGAGCACGAGTGTCTCTTTAGCGGAAGGTGATGCCGCTGATCCTGCACTGTATTCGAACGATTGGCGAACCACCGGACCTCCGGGAGGTGACGTTCGCGCACTTGTAGTCGATCCTCAAAATCCTGATCGTTTTTATTTTGGGACGCTTGATGGGCAGATTTACACCTCGTCAGACGGCGGCAAGCGCTGGCAACTCCTTTATAACTTCGGCAAGCCTCGCATGTTCGTCGACAACATCATCGTTGACCCGCGCAACTCGCGCGTTTTGTATGTCGGTGCGCACCGGCACAACATGCCCGGCGGTTTCTTTAAATCAAAGGACGGCGGCGCCACCTGGCGTGAGAGTTCAGAACTGAAGAATGAGGCGCTGCACTCACTGGCACAATCCGACTCGAATCCCAACACGCTTATCGCAGGTACCTTTAACGGCGTGTTCCGCTCCGATGATGCAGGCGATTCATGGAAGCAATTGCCAACACAGAGCACTCCGGGTTTGATTCACGTCGAGTCGCTCGCGATCGATCCACGCACGACTGACACGATTTATGCTGGCACGTTCTATTTGCCTTATAAATCAGTTGACGGTGGGCAAAGTTGGAAGTCGATGAAGAACGGAATCATTGACGACTCCGACATCTTCGCAATCGATATCGATCCGCGTGATCCAAATCACATCATTGCCTCCGCCTGCAGCGGCATCTACGAAAGCAAGAGCGGCGGCGAGAGTTGGCGAAAAGTGCAGGGCATTCCCTCGCAATCGCGACGCACTCGCGCCATCCTGCAGCATCCATCAGTTCCGGGAATCGTATTCGCCGGAACCACTGAAGGCTTCTGGATGTCAGAAAAAGGCGGCGACGCTGATTCATGGATGGTAACGACTTCGCGCCAGCTCGAGATCAACTCTATCGCGGTTCATCCGTCACGACCTGACATGATTTTCATCGGCACGAACAACTATGGCGTGATGGTTTCAAACGACGGCGGAAAGACTTTCATTCCGACCAACGGCGGATTCAGTGGTCGCTTTGCTAACGCGATACTTCCGGATCGTGAAGTTCCAAATCGCATCTACGCTTCCACAATCAACACCGCAACCGGAGGCGGATTCCTCTTTGTCAGCGACGATAATGGTGGAAGCTGGCGACCGTCGATGCGGAGCATGCCTTCGCGTCTGATCACTTACGCGATCCTGCAGGACGCGCGCGATGCAAACGTGATCTATCTCGGCACCAATCTCGGTGTCTATCGATCAACTGATCGCGCAGCTTCGTGGTCGCCGGTATGGGCCATCGAAAAGCCAAAGACGCCGGCGAAGAAAACAACAAAGAAAACGGTCGCCGTTGCTCCAAAGAGCCGCCCCTCGATATCAGAGATTTCCGACGCAATCAGGGCAGTGCAGGAAGCACTAAACGCGACCGGTTATCATCTCGGCGAGCCTGACGGGAAGTCTGGACCAGCCACTACTGCCGCGCTGAAGAAGTTTCAGGGTGATCGACACCTGCCAGTTACTGGAAAGGCCGATGCGATTACGCTCGCAGCACTCGGAATCGGTAAAGGCAGCGATCCAGCCATGGCTGAACGCTCTGACTTGATTCTCGCTGATGCCGTGAACGCCCTGGTCCATACTGTCGATCCGGAAACTCAGCAGCCCGCGATTCTGGCGGCCACTAACGCGGGTCTTTATCGCACTGTCGATCCGACCAAAGGTTGGCAGAAACTTTCTTACGGAAGTTTCGATCCACGTACGACGTGCATCTCGACAAGTGAACGACAACCAGAAACAATCTGGGTTGGAACGCCGAGTTCCGGAGTCTTGATTTCGCGCGACAGCGGAAAAACGTGGCGACAGGTTGACGGTGTATCGCGTGAAGCTCCGGTCAACACGATTGCGCAAGATCCGCAGCGACCCGATTACATCTACGTCGGAACCAAGCAGGCTTTGTTCATGTCGCACGACGGTGGCGCCACGTGGAGAGTTCGTGGTGGTAATCTTCCTTTCGGCGATTTCACCAGCATCCTGATCAATCCGCGCAACGGCGACGAAGTATTCGTCGGCAATGCGTTTCAAATCACGGAAGTCGGCGGCGGTGTTTACCGCAGCACGAACGGTGGTCTGAGCTGGGCGCGAATCGATCCGAAAGACGGCCGTTTACCCAGCCAGCGTATCTGGGCACTCGCGTTTGACCCGCACGATCAGAACGTGCTCTTTGTCGGTTCGCACTCCGCTGGCGTATACGTTGTGCCACGAAGAAACGACGCGATCTCGGTAGCTCAGTAACAACAGAATATAGGTCCTATATGACATACAGGACCTATACCCCCGTCTTTCCTTGACATGCCCTTATACAGGCGTGTACTCTGCCGCCCTACCCGGTAAAAAGGCGGCGGGTGTTTGTCGGACCAAGCGGGGTAACTACGGCAGGGCGGTAATCGAAACAAATTAGCTCGATAGCTCGACATTTCAAATTCCAAACGGCTCGCTTCCTCGCCAGCCTTCAACTCCCGACAACGCCAAGGTCAATCAAACTACAGGCCGCTGTACACTGTCCGACTGTCAGCGAAAACCTGCGCTGATTGTTAGGGCTTGTGAAGCGCGATAAGATCGTCCACGCGCTGAGAGTTACCGGGGACTACAGGAGTATCAATGTCTAGCGAACAACCCAAGCTGAACAACAGCGAGGTCGACAATAACTCAACCTCCGGCGAGCCACAGCAGGCTGCGCCGCAACAAAATGTTATGGCTTCTCAATCAACATCGGCTGCACCAGCAACCCACACAACTGAACCTGATGAATCAGATGAGACACGCGCCGGCGGTGACGTCGATTTCGGTCAACTCCTCGATCAGTTCGAACAAGAACAGGCGACCCTCGAAGAAGGCGAAGTAGTTCGTGGCACCGTCGTCGGCATGAGCGAACGCGGAGTGGTCATCGACTTTGGTTACAAGTCGGAAGGCATCGTTAATCCGGCCGAGTTCACCGAGAACGGACAACTGACAGTCAAGCCCGGCGATGAAGTGGAAGTGCTCGTCAAGAGCATGGAAACTGCCGACGGGCTGCCGGTTCTCTCGCGCGCTGATGCAGTGCGGATGAAAGCCTGGGACGACCTCGAAAAAGCCTACCGCGACGGCACTAACGTAAAAGGCCGCGTGATCGATCGCATCAAGGGCGGCTTGCGTGTTGACATTGATGGCATTGCTGCTTTTCTTCCCGGCTCGCAGGTGGACGTGCGTCCGGTGCGAAATCTCGACAGTCTGCGCAACCAAATTATCGAAGCCAAGGTAATCAAGCTCAATCGGAAACGGTCGAACGTGGTGTTGTCGCGCAAGGCTGTGATCGAGCAGGAAAACACCGGCCGGAAAGATCAAACGCTGCAGCAGATCGAAGAGGACATCGTCGTCGAGGGTCAGATCAAGAACCTCACTGACTACGGCGCGTTCGTTGATCTTGGCGGCGTCGATGGACTGCTTCACGTCACGGATATGTCGTGGGGACGGTTGCAGAATCCGAACGAGTTGTTCCGCGTTGGCGACAACATTCAGGTAAAGGTTTTGAAGTTTGATCGTGAGCGCGAACGCGTTTCGCTCGGTTACAAACAACTGCTTCCGGATCCGTGGTCCAGCGTCGAGGAGCGTTTCCCGGTTGGCACGCGAGTAAATGGAAAAGTGGCGAGCGTTGCTGATTACGGCGCGTTCGTTGAACTTGAACCCGGTGTCGAAGGACTCGTTCACGTTTCCGAGATGAGCTGGTCCAAACGAGTCAAGCATCCGAGTAAAGTGGTTAATCCGGGCGACGCTGTTGAGGTCGAAGTGCTGAGTGTGGATCCAAGAGCTCGTCGCATCAGTCTCGGCATGAAGCAGGTGCAGGAGAATCCATGGCAGACGCTGCACGAGCGTTATCAGGTCGGCACACGTGTTCACGGACGCGTTCGTAACCTGACTGACTTCGGTGCGTTCATCGAGATCGAAGACGGAGTTGATGGCCTCGTCCACGTTTCGGATATTTCATGGTCCAGACGCATCAAGCATCCCAGCGAAGTGTTGAAGAAGGGACAGGAGATCGATGCCGTAATCACGAGCATCGATACCGAGAACCGCAGGCTCTCGCTTTCGATCAAGGATCTGGAACCGAATGCATGGGAGAAGTTCACCAACGAACACAAACCGGGCGACGTGGTCCATGGCAAAGTAGCGCGGTTCGCTAACTTTGGCGCCTTCATCGAACTGGACGATAATCTCGAAGGTCTCTGTCACATCTCCGAGCTTTCCGAAGAGCGCGTGGCGAAGCCTGAAGACGTGGTCCAGCTCGGGCAGGAGATGGACTTCAAGATCCTGCGTATCGACCCTGAGACCAAGAAGATTGGCCTTTCCGCGAGAGCAGTCGGTAAGGATGAGCCGATTGTCGACACCAAGATCTACTCGTCAGAGGCGGGCGGCGGCATGGCCTCCCTCGGTGAGTTGGCTGATTTTGGACTCAACAAGACCGACAACAACGAATAGTACAAGTCCTCAAAATCCACAGATTACGCAGATTGTAAATAACCAGTCTGTGTAATCTGTGGATTAACCTTGCTCCATCCGTCGATCTTTTGGTAGTGTACGGGAAACGTAACCTCGCCATTATCAAGACGTTATATTTAATTCAATCGAGGTGATGCATGACAAAAGCAGAACTCGTCGAAGACGTAGCTCGAGCGGCTGAACTCACGAAAAAGGACGCTGAGCGTTTAGTAGAGATTGTCTTTGAGAGCATCATCGAAACCCTGAATCAGGGCGAGAAGATTGAGCTGCGCGGTTTCGGAAGCTTTCGCGTGCGGGAGCGTGGCGCGCGCCGCGGCCGAAATCCGAAAACAGGCGACCCGGTCAGTATTCCTGCCAAGCGAGTTCCATATTTCAAACCCGGGAAAGAACTGAAAGAGCTGATCAACGACGAGAATTCCGGCTCACACGCATCAACAAATCCTTCACGATCGCTTAGCGACGACACCCATCGTCCCCCCATTCTTTAATTTGCAAACAAGTCGAGGTGCCTGAATTGGAGAGATTGTGGAGTCCCTGGCGAGCCAGGTACATCGCATCAGGCGTCGATGCGCAGCCCGATGGTTGCGTGTTTTGTATGATTGCGGCTAATCCCGAACAGGATGAAACGAATTTTGTTCTGCACCGGGCCGAACACTGCTTTGTGGTCCTCAATCTTTATCCGTACATCACCGGCCACCTGATGATCGTTCCTTATCTGCACACGAATGAGTTTGATTTGGCGGCGAAAGAGATCACCGATGAGATGATGGACATGACCAAGCGATCGCAAACAGCATTGCGCGAGGTCTATTCACCGTCGGGGTTCAATATGGGGATGAATCTCGGTTCTGCGGCAGGAGCGGGGATTGCAGACCACCTGCACATTCATTTGCTCCCGCGCTGGTCCGGTGATACGAACTTCATGACGACCGTCGGGGAATCGCGTGTGATTCCGGAAGACCTTCCTACAACCTACTCGAAACTTCGCGCAAAATTTTAGCCGCAGATTCACGCGGATGAACGCGGATAAAGCAGAAACTCATTTTTGTGCTTTATGTGCTTTATGTGCCTTTTTGTGGCTACCTCTTGCTGACTTTTCGTGGCACAGCTTCGTCTTCAACTTCGCCGCCGAGGCTGATGGGGACGTCGGAGGGTTTGCTGTAGCTGAGGCCTCGCTCTTCGCTGTCGAGGTTGCCGGCGGGCAGTGGTGGCAGTG
>Ga0207709_10001948_pt1 | contig 13509 bp, 17 predicted proteins | sample KBSM34metaG_FD_184397 | JGI IMG/M metagenome (GOLD analysis project Ga0207709, IMG submission 184397) | Miscanthus rhizosphere microbial communities from Kellogg Biological Station, Michigan, USA - KBS M3-4 metaG (SPAdes) (version 2) | ecosystem: Host-associated > Plants > Roots > Rhizosphere >...
TTCCACGTCTGCTGGATTGCAGCAGACCTGGGGTCTCCTCCACAAGCAGGACCCATACCAAACGCTTAAAAACCGCTTACGCGCCTCGCACGTCTGAAGGGAAGGAAGGGGAAAACACAGGGGGTTCCAGGATGCGCAGGTTCATTCCGATCGCAGTGGCAGGTGTGGCACTGGTGCTGGCAGCACCGGCGTCCACTGCGACGAGCACGGTTCAGATCAAGAGCACCGGGTTCGTCCCGGCGACCGTGACGATCAACCAGGACGACTCGGTCACCTGGACGAACACCGACACGAAGGATCACCAGGTCGTCGCGAACGGTGGCTCGTTCGCCTCGGCGATCCTGGCGAAAGGCAAGAGCTACACCCACGTCTTCCGTAACGGGGGGACGTTCCGTTACCACGACGGCCTTCATCCCACACTGAAGGGAACGGTCATCGTTCGCGGTGCGTCGCCGGTGGTGTCGCTCGCCGTGTCCGCGCCGGTCGTGAAGTTCGGGACGCAGGTGACCCTGACCGGCGTGGTGAACAGCAAGCGGGCCGGCGAGACGGTCACGATCGCGGCGCTGCCCTTCGGCCAGACCACGAAGCAGGTCGCGGCCACGCTGCAAACTACGAGCGGCGGGGCATTCACGTTCAACGTGACTCCTCAGCTCAACACGACGTACCAGGCTCAGTGGAAGGGGGCGGAAAGCTCGGTCGGCGTCCAGGTTCAGCCGACGGTCAAGCTGCCGTTCGTCGCCAAGTCGGGCTACTTCCATTTCTACGTGACCGCGGGCCAGTCGTTTGCAGGACGCTCCGTCTTCCTGCAGCGCTTCACACTCGCGAAGACATGGGTCAACGTCGGCCGCCTCCAGCTCGGACAGCAGTCCGGCCGGATCATGGGGATGAAATACGTCCGCTCGAGGATCCCGCGCGGGCGCTGGTCGATCCGGATCTACATGCCGGCGAGCGAGATGCCCGGCGGTTACATCGACGCGTGGAGCGGCACGCAGCCCGTCGTCAAGCGCTGACGCACCACGAGGGCGCGGACTACTTGTCCGCGCCCTCGTACCGCTTCTGAACGGCGTCCCAGTTGACGACGTTCCACCAGGTCTCGAGGTACTCGGGCCTGCGGTTCTGATACTTCAGGTAGTAGGCGTGCTCCCATACGTCGATGCCGAGCAGCGGGACGTCCGAGTTCGAGATCGGTGAGTCCTGGTTCGCGGTCGAGTACACGGAGAGAGCGGTGCCGTCGTAGACGAGCCAGCTCCAACCCGAGCCGAAGCGCTTCACACCCGTGTCGATGAGGTCCTTCTTGAGCTCGTCGACGCTGCCGAACGTGGTGGCGATCGCCTCGGCGAGGGAGCCGCTCGGCTCGCCGCCGCCGTCGGGGCTCATGATCTCCCAGAAGAGCGAGTGGTTCGCATGCCCCCCGGCGTTGTTGCGAACCGCCGTCTTGATTTCCTCGGGCAGGATCTCGAGGTTCGCCAGCACGTTCTCCACCGGCCGGTTCTCCCACTCGGTGCCCGCGAGCGCCTTGTTGGCGTTGTCGACGTAGGCCTGGTGGTGTTTGTCGTGATGGAGCCGCATCGTCTGCTCGTCGATGTGAGGCTCGAGGGCGTCGTAGTCGTACGGAAGAGGCGGGACCTCGTAGGGCATGGTGGCTCCTTGCTCGCTTGCTTACCGAGGATATGCTCCGCGCGCCCAGCTAGGAAGAGAGAGGAGAGAGGGATGGCGTCGCTTGCCTTCAGGTTCGAGGAGATCACGGCCAGGGAGCTGAAGCCCGAGCTCTACGAGCTCGACGGCATCTCCCGCGCGACGATCGAGGCTCACTACAAGCTCTACGAGGGCTACGTCAACAAGCGAAACGAGATCCTCGCGCGGCTCGACGGAGTCGACACGACCGCTGCGAACCAGATCTACTCCGAAATTCGCGCGCTCAAGGTCGATCTCAGCTTCGCGATCGGCGGGATCAAGAACCACGAGATCTACTTCGAGCACCTCGGGGGCGGCGGAGGAGACCCGACCGGACTGATCGGCGACCTGATCGAGCGTGACTTCGGCTCGTTCCAGGACTGGCGCACCGACCTGAAGGCTACGGGGATGGCCGGCCGCGGCTGGGCCTGGACGGCCTACGACTGGGACGAGGGCCGCCTGTTCAACTACGTCGGCGACGCGCAGAACACGTATCCGATCTGGAACGCGACGCCGCTCGTCGCGCTGGACGTCTACGAGCACGCCTACTTCCTCGACTACCAGACAGATCGCGCGTCGTACATCGACGCGTTCCTCGACAACCTCGACTGGGCGACGGTCAACGACTGGGTCTCGAAGTACCAGATACAGACCTAGCAACACCATGACCACGGCGCTCCTAGTCGCCGCCGGCTACGTGCTCGGCTCAATGCCGTGGGGGTACTGGCTCCCGCGGCTCTTCAAGCACGAGGACATCCGGCAGCATGGGAGCGGCAACATCGGCGGAACGAACGTCTGGCGCGTCTACGGCTGGAAGCTCGGTGCTCCGGTCGTCCTGCTCGACACCTTGAAGGGCTTTGCACCCGCGTTCGTCGCGACGTTGACCGTCTCCCATCTCGCCGGCGTCCTCGCCGGCGGCGCGGCAATGCTCGGGCACTGGCGCCCGATGTTTCTGCGGTGGCAGCGCGGCGGCAAGGTGGTGGCGACCTGCGGCGGCGCGTTCCTCGGTGTTGCCCCGATCGTCGGTGGGATCGGCGCCGCCGTCTGGATCGTGACCTTCCTGCTCTTCCGTTACGCCTCGCTCGCCTCGATCGTGTCCGCTCTCGCGGTGCCCGTCATCGCTGTGCTGCTCGGGGAGCCGTGGCCCGTAATCGCATTCGCCGCGGTAGCGGCGATCGCCGTCATTGTGCTGCACCGCGGCAACATCAGCCGCCTGCGCGCCGGCACGGAGAACCGCTTCAGGTTCCGACGGCTACGCCGCGAGCCACTGGCGTAGCTCGGTGTGCCGCTCGGCCGGCTCACCGTCGTGGAGCTCGCGGCGAAGCTCACCGACGGTTCCGTAGCGCTCGGCCAGCACTTCATGCGAATGGATCGTCTCGAAGTTGAGCTGGCGGGCGAGGACGAAGTCATCGTCGTCCAGCTCGGTGTAGCGCTCGAGTGTCGACTGAAGCGAGATGCGCACCGAGTCCTCCACGAAGCGTGGCTGCAGATGCGCATGCTCGACGACGAAGAGCTCGTCCGGCCTCTTCAGGAGCTCGTAGATCGGCGAGCTCATCGAGCCCTCGACGATTCCGGCGAGCTGCTCGGCATTCACCGGATGGTCGCTCCCGATGTAGAGGGTGCCCCGCCCGCGCTGGTTATGCGTCGCGATCGGGACGAGCTCGAGGATTCGCTCGACGTCGGTTTCCCCGAAGCCGGCCTCGAGCAGCCGCTCGGACGCCTTGCCTCGCACGAGGCCCTGAGCGCACGGGCAGGCGTTGATCCCCGTCGCCTCGACGCCGACGATTCGCCGCACCCGCGTCTTCGTCGCGGCGGCGATGCCGATGATCGAGATCATCTCCTGCGTGGCGAGGCCCGTGACGGGCGTGCGGCGCTCGAGCGGATAGCGGGCCGCGATCCGAACTTCCGCCCGACCCGCCGCCTGGCGGGCGACGATCTGGCGGGCGATGTGCTCGGCCAGCTCTTCCACGAGGAACGCCTCGCCGATCACGACCTCGTCGATCGCCTCCTCGAAGAGCTCCGGGAAGCGCGACATGTGCACGCCCTTCTGCGCGGGATCGAGGTCAACGAAGCAATCGATGTCGGCAGAGATCAGCTTTTCGGCGCCGCCCCAGCGCAGGCGGATCGCCTTGGCGACGCCCTGCACCCCGGCGCGCGAGAGGCCGAGCCGCACTTCGGGCGTCGAAGCCTGCAGGTCGTCGAGGAGCTCCCGTGGCTCAGTCATGGACGAAAGGTTAGTGTCAGGCCGCCTCGTGGGGGATTCAGACGCCAGTTTTTCGCGGCTTGTCTCGCTCGCCGCTCACGACCTGCGCACGCCGCTGGCGACGATCCACGGGTTCGCGCAGACCCTCGTGCGCATGGACGACCTCGGCGAGCCGAAGCAGCGCTACCTCGAGATGATCGACGCAGCTGCGCTCCAGCTCGCCGAGCTCCTCGACGAGCTCGGCGTCGCAGCGCGGATCGAGGGGGATCGTTATGAGCCGAATCGCCAGAGCGTCGACTCCCTCGACCTCGCGCGCCACGCCGCCGCGGAGCTCGGAGAGGATCGTGTCGTCGTCTCCGGGACCGGCGCGGGCGTGCGGGTCGACGTCGACGCGACGCAGCGCGGAGTCGCCGCTCTGGCGCAGGCAGCCCTGCGGCACGGAGGCCTGGAGCAGGTCGACCTGCGCGTCGATGGAGGGACGCTTACGATCGGCCCCGTGACTGCTTCGTCGGGCCCCGTCCTGCTGGGAGCGGAGCTGCGGGACCTCGGTGCAGCGGTCGGGGTGCGGGTCATCCGGGCGAACGGCGGCTCGGTGGCACTCGACGGCGAGCTGCTGGCTGTCACGCTCCCGGCGTGAGCCGGGGCGCGCAGGTCAGTCTTCTGCGCTGGCTTCGCCGCCAGCTCCAGCAGCCGACGCTGACCCGCGAGCATCTCGAAGCGGCGGTGGAGAACGACGATCCGTCCGAGGTGCGGCGGCTGCTCGCCGACGTGCCGTTCACCGACGCTCAACGCCGGCACGTCGAAGATCTGCTCGACGCCTGGGAAGAAGGCCGCTAGGGCTCGGCGCCGTGATCGAGGAGCAGCTGTTCGACACGTACGTCGCCGTTCTGGCGTGCCGCGTCGATCGCTGTGAAACCGCCGCCCTGCCTGAGGTTCGCATCGGCACCGTGCTCGAGCGCCAGCTGCACGAGCTGGTACCGCACCGACTCGTCCTTCCCCTCTGCAGCGGCTGCGGCGTGAATGGCCGCAGTCTGGACGTGCTCGTTTCTCGAGAGGGCATTGACGTCCGCGCCGCGTTCGAGCAGGAGACGCGCTGCGTCGACATGTCCGAAGAAGCAGGCGAGGCCGAGCGGGTGAAAGCCGTCGTCACCGAATGCGTTCGCCAGTGCCGGGTCCTCGTCGAGTAGCTCACTCAGCCTGTCCGTGCGACCGACCGCCGCAGCCTCGAAGACGTCGAGGCTCGGGTCGGCGGCGAGCAGCTCGTCCATCGTCGCCCGGTCGCCTCGGTACAGCGCTTGCAGCAGGCTCGACATCAGCGCAGCAGTCGTGACAGGCGTCGGTCCTTGAGGACTCGCCCACCGGTCTGGCATTCGGGGCAGTAGAAGATCGTGTGCTCCTCGAAGTCGACCTGCGCGATCGCGGTGCCGCAGACGTAGCAGGGCTCGCCGAGCTTCTTGTGCACGCGGTACGTGCGCTTGTCGTTCGCCCCCTGCTCGCGGAGCTCGAGCCCGCGGGTGAGCTCGGCGTCGATCGCGTCGGCCAGAGCTTCGACCTGCTCGGGCGTCACGTCTCGGGTCAGCTCGTACGGCGAGAGCTTCGCGTGATGGAGGATCTCGTTCGCCCACGCCCGCCCGATGCCGGCGATCACCCGCTGGTCGCGCAGCATCGAATGCAGCCGTCTCGATTCGGTTGCGCAGATCTCCGTCAGTCGTTCCGCACCGATGCCGAGTGCCTCAGGCCCGAGATGTGCAAGCTCTTCTTCGAGCTCCTCGGGGTTGATCAGCCAGACGCCGGCACGCTTCTTCGCGCCGGCCTCGGTGAGCACGAGCCGGGCGCCTCCCTCGAAGACGAGCTGGAACGCGGGCGTCTTCGGGCCTGTCTCGCCCGCCTTGAGGTACTTCAAGCGACCGGCGGTCATCAGGTGCACGAGCAGCACGAGCTCGCCGTCGGCCGTAGGGAAGTAGAGCCGCTTCGCGCGACGCTCCGCGCCCGCGAGCTGCCTGCCCTCGAGGCTCGAAAGCGGCGGATCGAACGTCTTCAGTGTCGCGATGTGCGCCGGCCCGGCCTTGACTATCGGGAACGCGGAGACCGGATCGTCAAGCGCCCGCCGCCAGGCCTCCATCTCCGGTAGCTCAGGCATCCCGCTCTTCCCTTCCGCGAAGGACGGACCGATTCGCCTTTAGGCTCCGCCGCATGGACCCGATCAGGGTAGCCGTGCGCCGGGGTGGTGTGGTCGAGGCGATCCACCGTGTCCACGGCGTCGCGGTGCAGGACGCTGCGGTGATCGCAGAAGCAGGCGACTCTGGCCTCGTCGCCTTGATGCGCTCGTCGTCCAAGCCCCTGCAGGCGCTGCCCCTCGCGCGGGCCCGCGACGATCTCGACGAGCGCGACCTGGCGATCGCCTCTGCGTCGCATCTCGCCGATCCGGCGCAGCTCGCCGCCGTGCGAGCGCTGCTCTCCAAGGCGCCGGCGAGCGAGGACGAGCTCGAGTGCGGGCCCGAGGGAGAACCTCCGTCCCGGCTCAAGCACAACTGCTCGGGCAAGCACGCCGGGATGCTCGCCCTCTGCCGTGCGAAGGGCTGGCGAAGCGAGGGCTACCGGCTCGAGGGCCACCGTGTCCAGCGGGAGATGCTCGCCGCGCACGCCGAGGCGGCAGAGGTGCCGGAGGACGAGATCCGGACCGCGGTCGACGGCTGCGGCGTGCTCACCTTCGCGCTGCAGCTGGAACAAATGGCACATGCGTTCGGCCGCTTCGCGCAGCTCGATGGGGGCGACCGCATCGCCGAGGCCATGCGCGCGTATCCCGACCTCATCCGTGGCCCGCGCGCCGCCGACTCGCGGCTGATGAAGACGCTGCCGGGCTGGATCGCAAAGGGCGGCGCCGAGGGCCTGTTCTGCGCGGCGGGCGACGGAATCGGCGTTGCGCTCAAGGTCGAAGACGGAAACGGCCGCGCGGTCGGCCCCGCCGCCGCCTCGTTCTTTCGGCAGCTCGACCTGGATCTCGGCGACCTCGCCGTTCAGCCTCTGGACAACAGCAGGGGCGAGCGAGTCGGCGAGATCGCTCTCTAGCAAGGCTCAGCGCCTTGGCGAATCCTTCATAAAAAAAGTCGCTCTTTGCTTTCGTCGGACGCCCTGTAATATGCGGAACGCGAGAGGGTGAGCCGGGGGGAAGCGGGTATCCGGCTCTTTTGCGTTTCAGGTAGACCCAAAGCCCCGTCCACTTAACGCGAATGTAGCCGGGAGGTAGGCCGCCGTTGCTCACCGTCGAAATCTCCCTTCCTGAGGTCGAGGAGCTTCAAAAGCTCGTCCAGGAAGGTCTCGAGAAGGGCGTTCTCAACTACGACGAGATCGCAAACGGGCTCGAAGACGTCGAGCTCACGAAGGAGCAGATCGAGGACTTCTACACGTACCTCGTCGATCACGGGGTCGAGCTGCTGGAAGGCGAGACGCACAAGCATCCGCCGCACGAGCAACTCCCCACACCTGAGGAAGAGAAAGGACCGAAGCTCGACCTGAGCGTCGAGCCGTCACTCGACTCATTGCGGCTCTACCTGCGCGAGATCGGAAAGGTCTCGCTGCTGACGGCCGACCAAGAGGTCTATCTCGCCAAGCGCATCGAGCGCGGGGACATGTCGGCGAAGACCCAGATGATCGAGGCGAACCTCCGATTGGTCGTGTCGATCGCGAAGTCGTATCTCGGCCGCGGGCTGAGCTTCCTCGACCTGATCCAGGAGGGCTCGCTCGGGCTGATCAGGGCCGTCGAGAAGTTCGACTACCGCAAGGGCTACAAGTTCTCGACCTATGCGACGTGGTGGATCCGACAGGCCGTGACGAGGGCGATCGCCGACAAGGCACGGACGATCCGGATCCCGGTGCACATGGTCGAGAAGCTCAACAAGGTCGTGCACATCGAGCGCCAGCTGGTGCAGCGCCTCGGGCGTGAGCCCCAGCCGGACGAGATCGCCGAGGAGCTCGAGATGACGACGGAGGAAGTCCGCGAGATTCTGCGCATGTCGCAGCTCCCGGTGTCGCTCGAAAAGCCGATCGGCGAGGAAGAGGAGTCCGAGCTCGGTGACTTCGTCGAGGACGAGTCGGCCGAGTCGCCGTTCGACACCGCGACCCTTTCGCTACGCCGCGAGGACGTCGAGTTTGCGCTGTCCGCGCTGCCCGAACGCGAGCGGCAGGTGATCGAGCTTCGCTTCGGGCTCTCTGGTGCGCAGCCGTGCACCCTCGAGGAGGTCGGGCGTGCTTTCGGCGTCACGCGCGAGCGGATCCGTCAGATCGAGAACAACACGCTCAAGAAGCTCGAGTCCCTGCCGGAGGCGCAGGGCCTCAAAGACTGCGTTTGACGCTCTAGCGGAACGTCACGACAGGCGCGTGGACGCTGATGGCGCGGTCGCCGAGGAATCCGGGCTGCGCTACGTCGAAGCGGAGATTCCACTCGCCCGCGGGCACGTGGAAGTCGAGCGGGATCCGTCCGCCGGGATGCACGCGCACAGTGCGGTCGATGCCCTTGCCGGTCAGATGGAGCGGCGTGATGCGAGTGCCCGGCGGGAGTCGCAGCACGAGGTGCAGCGTCCCGCCCCTCTTGCTCCAGACAGTGAATGCTCCGCGCGGCGCCAGCCAGCCGTCGAGGAAGCGTCCGGCCGCGATCATCTGCAGACGCGGCGTTCCGGCCGGACGATAGAGATCGAAGATCGGCTCGTGCCGGACGAGCTTCACACCAGTCAGCTGCACGGTCGACCCGTACGTCTGCACGAGCATGGGCCTACGGCTTGGCTTTCCGTCGACGAGCAGCCGGCCGTCGTGCGCCACTCGTACCTGCTTCGCGGGGAACTGGTCGATCGGCGGGCTGCCGACGAGCAGGAGACGCGTGACCGAGGTGTTCCAGAACATCTGCAGCCACGACTGTTCCTTCTGCGAGCCCGGCGGCGCGACGAGGTCGAGCGGTCCGAGCTTCGCGTGATCGACCCAGCGCAGGTCTGCGGGAAGTGACGCGCGGACATGAGTGCTCGAGAACGAGTCGAATGACGCGGCGCCCGCAGAAAGCGCGCAACCGGCGGCGATCGCGCCCACGAGCGCAACTGCGGCGGGGACCTTGCGGAATGCGACGAGTGCGGCGAGCACGGACAGGACGCCGGCGATCAGCGCCACGGTGAGGGAGCCGTTGCCCACCGAAGTGAACGACTCGAGGCGCAGGACGGCCCAGAGCGTCGGCGAGTCATCCTTGTTGTGCGCGGCCGCATAACCGGAGAGGGGCACGCGTGCGGCAAGCAACAGCAGCCCGGCCGAGAGCAGTCCGACCGGGATACGCGCCGGGAGGCCGCGCTTCACCCAGAGGGCGAACGAGATCGCGAGCAGTGGTACGAGCGTGAAGAGGTAGCGCTCCTGGAAGCGCTGCGAGTCGGTGTCGGCGATCTGGGCAGCCTCGAGCATCAGTGCGACGGCGAGCAGCACCGTCGTCAGCGCGAACGCGAGCTCGGCGCGGCTGCGTGAACGCCAAAGGGCAAAAGCGAGCCCGACAACGGCGCCCGGGACGATCACCCAGCCGCTCGAATAGATGAGCAACATCGCCTCGCGGCCGACCCAGCGCAGAAGCGAGGCCGGATGGACGCCGTGGTTCCCCTTGGAGTAGACGCCGAGGACGCGGTCGGTCCCGAGGATCCCAAACAGCAGCGCCGGCGGGGCGACGAGCACACAGAGCGCGAGCCAGACCCGGCGGATCGACCTGAAGACGTTCCCGCGGTCCGCGAACAACTCGGCACCGAGCACCGCGAGCGGTACGACGACGTACTGCACACGGGCGAGGACGGCGAGCGCGGTGAAGCCGGCGAACGCAAGCTGTGCGCTCCGCGTCGGCTCCGTGATCATGCAGACGCCTGCGTAGACGGCCGTCAGCACGAGCGGATACGCGAGCGGATCGGCGAGCATCGACGACGCATAGACGACGTCCGGCACTGAAACGGTCAACGCAGCGACGGCGAGGCACGGCCACCGGGACAGGCCGAGGCGGCGGGCAAGCAGGAAGGCGGGGATCACGGCGAGCGACACGAAGACGGCGTGCAGCCCTTGTGTCAGCCGGTATGCGGTGACGGGGTCGTTCGTGACGAGCCACACGGGCGCGGTCGCTATCGGGTCGAGAAGTGCCGGAAAATGGGCGGTGCCCCCTCGGATCAGAGGGCGGCCATGCTCCGCGAAGCTGCGTGCCAGCGTGGGGTAGATGTACTCGTCCGGCAGATAGTCGGGCGTGGGACGGCCGGCGGCGGCCCAGAGCCGCGCGCCGAAGCTCGCGAGCATGAGCCCGCCGAGCCACACCCAGGCTGGCACGGCCGCGACTCGCGTGAACGCGCGGGGCGCAGTTGGAGCTTCGTGGTCCGCAGAGGGAACGGCGACGTCGACTGCCACGAACTGCTTATCGGCAGGCTGCGGGCATCCCTTGAACGAGTGATGCCGGCGGCTTGGTTACGTGCTGTTCGCGGCCCGCGCGGCGGGCACGAAGAGCTTGCAATGCGGGCACTTGAACCCGCGGTGACGCTCGGTCTCGCCGGACATCAATTCAGCCGTGAACGTCTTCTTGCAATGTGGACACCGGATCTCGTGCACCGGGTTCTCCGCGGGAAAGTCAGCCACTCGAGCCAAGGTACATGCGCACAGTCCGTTCAGGGCAGAAAAAAGCGGTACGAGTCGAGCGGAGCCCGCTCGGGTGGCGCCGGCCGGCTCCGGCTGGTCCCGAGGTGGATGAGGCCGAGGAACCGTTCCCCGTCAGGCAGACCGACGGCCTCGCGACCCACCTTTGTCCGGAGGACGTGCGGAGTGCGCCAGTAGCCGGCAAGGCCACGGGCATGCGCCGCGAGCAGAACGGCATAGATCGCACTGGCCGTCGCGCAAAGATCCTCCTCGTCTTGCTCGAGGTCCCCACTCAGGACTGCCGACGCAAGAACCAGTGTCGGGGCTCGGTCGAGCTTCGGAGCCTCGCTCGGGCCGGCAGCCTCCTTCAGGCGGTCGAGCGTCTCAGGACCGAGAACGCGAAAGCGCCACGGGTTCGTCCGGTGGTGGTTGGGAGCCCAACGGGCGAGCTCGAGCAGCTCGTCGAGCGTGTCCGCCGGAACGGGCTCGGGGCCGAACGACTTGTGCGTCCGGCGCGAACGGATCAGTTCGTCGAAGGCTTCCAGGCCGCGGACACTAGTTGCCTCAGCCGAGGGGAGGCATGCGCCGCTGTTCCTGCGGCGACTGGGCACCAAGCCTGCGCCAGCTGGCGTGACGCGCTCCGTCGCGGCCGCTGTCCTGGTTCCCCGGAGCGTCGAAGAACCATTTCCAGGCGGGCTTGCCCTCAATCGACGAGATGAACAGGAAGAAGGCTGCGAGCCCGATCCCGTCGACCAGGTGGTGAACGAGCGCCCCGATCGCGATCACCAGGCCTAGAAGGATCAGGAGCGATTTCGCGGGAGTGCGGAGCGTCATATCCGAAGTATCTTCGTAGCTACGGCCGGAAGGGTTGCTCTCGCGTTAAGACGCGCCCGAGTCGTCGGGCGGCACGAGGCGGTGGCCTTCGACGCGAAAACCGGCCTTGCGCAGGAACGGAAGGGCGACCTCCACCGCCCGCGCCAGGTTCGACGCCATCCAGAAGCAGAGAATGGCGAGTGGGATCTCCACCAAAGCCGCCTCGAGCCCCGCCTGGACGAGCTCGCTCGTCGTACGAGCCGTGACGACGTCGAACCACGCATCGCAGACGAGCAGGGTTCCGGTCACGGCGGCAGCGACCTCGGCGAAGGGCGACCTGCGTGCAACGGCAAGAGCCGTCGCGACCATTGCGACGCCGAGCCCGATGTCGAACCCTCCCCAGGCGACCCGCCAGTGGTTCGCGGTGTAGTTGCGCGGCAACGTGACGATCAGGAACGTGGCCCACGGCAACAGCACGACCGCGCAGATGAGGAATGCAGGCGCGATCCAGGGTGGCAGCAGCCAGCGGCCGTGGCCCGGCCGGATTGCCGCGGGTGCACGTAACTGGAGACCGCGCATCCGCGGTTATGCGGCTCCGCTTTCAAGGAGTTCCTTGAGCTTTGCCTGGTCCTTCGGGATCTGCTTGCGGGCCTGGCCCTTGGCGACCGGCAGGAGCACCCTGCCGGCGAGCCCGTGGCCTTTGAAGTCGATCGCGATCGTCAGCTTCGAGCGTGTTCCGTCGCCGACCGGCTCGATCGAGATCGTTCCAACGGCGCGTACGGGCCCGTCGAGAACGCGGAACGCCGACTGCCGTGGCGGATTGTGCTCGGTGACCTCGTAGGTCATCGACCGGTCCCCGCCGGGCACGCGGCGCGTTTCACGGACGCGTGAGCCTACGTGCAGCGGCCCCTCGCTTTGACGCTCGACGGCGACGATCTGGTCTTGCCACTCCCCGTGCCGCTCGACGTCGTCGAGGTAGGCGAACACGTCATCAGGGCTCCGGTTGATCTCGATGCTCTCGCTGATCGCGGTCATTCGTTACCTCCTCCCACGACGATGCCTGATGGACACCGGTCTCCGCGTTAGCATCGCCGTGTCCGCCGGATCCGCAACTGCGCGGCTTCGGCTTCACGGGCAATGGCGTCCGAGACAAAGCTTCATTTGGTATAGCTTTACCCGACCCTGACTTGTGAGCAGAACCCCGGGGCATTACCTTTGACCGCGCGGGGTTTTGAGGAAGCCGAAGGAGGCTGGAGATGGCGTTGCAGATTGGCGAGACGGCACCGGATTTCGAAGCGGAGACGACGGAAGGTCGGATCCACTTCCACGACTGGATCGGCGACTCGTGGGCCGTCCTGTTTTCCCACCCGCGCGACTTCACGCCTGTCTGCACAACGGAGCTCGGGTACCTGGCAAAGATCAAGCCGGAGTTCGACCGGCGTAACGTGAAGGTGCTCGGTCTCTCGGTCGATCCCGTCGACAACCACACCAAGTGGGCGAAGGACATCGCGGACACGCAGGGGACGGCGCCGAACTACCCGATCATCGGCGACGCAGACTTCAACGTCTCGAAGCTCTACGGGATGCTTGCCCCCGATACCTCAGGTGATCCGACGAGCCGCACGCCGGCCGACAACCAGACGGTTCGAAACGTCTTCGTCGTCGGTCCCGACAAGAAGGTCAAGCTCGTGCTCGTCTATCCGATGACGACCGGTCGCAACTTCGACGAGGTGCTGCGCGTGATCGACTCGCTCCAGCTGACCGCGACCCACAAGGTCGCGACGCCGGTCAACTGGCAGCAGGGAGACGATGTGATCATCGCGGGATCGGTGTCGGACGACGAGGCCAAGGAGACGTATCCCGAGGGCTGGGAGTCGCCGCGGCCGTACATCCGCATCGTGCCGCAACCGTAGTAACGCGTCCGCTCGTCACGTCTGGAGCTCGGCGAAGAAGCGTGCGATCGGCCACGCGCCTTCGGACGTGTTCGAGATCACCGTGCGGGTAATCCCACGGCCCGGGTCGTGCATGCTGCGAAACGAAACGCCGGCGTCGTAGCCCTCGAGCATCACCACGTCGCTCGTCTCGTGAAGCCAGAAGCCGAGTCCGTAGCGGCTCGACATCCTAGGCACGTCGCTTCGAGGGCGGACAAGGTCCGCGACCAAATGCGCGGACACGAGCTGACCCGCGAAGAG
>Ga0207709_10001949_pt1 | contig 13500 bp, 9 predicted proteins | sample KBSM34metaG_FD_184397 | JGI IMG/M metagenome (GOLD analysis project Ga0207709, IMG submission 184397) | Miscanthus rhizosphere microbial communities from Kellogg Biological Station, Michigan, USA - KBS M3-4 metaG (SPAdes) (version 2) | ecosystem: Host-associated > Plants > Roots > Rhizosphere >...
ATGTTCTCGATCATCGCCGCGTCGTCGTCCTTGTCCAGGCCTTGTATCTGGACTTTTTCAATCGTGCCGCGCGCCTGGACGAGGCCGGCCAGCGACAGCAAGGACAAGAGCAGGGCGAGGCGGGGGATGGATCGCATGGGCGCCAGAATACCGACACACCGTGTGAAGCTGTTAACTAGACGTTGGCTTGCATCTGTCGGCAAGGTCGCGTAAGCGCTTGGTGGGAGGTCGTTACCGCGGTCCTGTGCGGCATCGGCGACCGCGTCGGCGGCGGCATCCCGTGTCGTTGCGGCATGATCCGGGACGCGCGCCTGAGTGCGCCGCGCGCGCTGCCGGATGCCATCCTGCGCGGCGGTGAGAGGCCGCGCTCGCCGCTACCTGCGCATCGGCGGCACTGGCAACGCGCCATAGGGGCCGACGAGCGGGCAGCAGACGACGTGCTCCTTCGCGCGGCCAAACCGTACGAGCGCCGAATGCCCGCGCCCACCCCTGCAGCTTGCCAATCCGCACAGGCCGCGCCACGCTTGCGCGATCGTCATCCCCGCAAGGACGTGCAGTGTCCACCGTGATCGAAACCGCGCGCCTGCGCCTGCGCTTGCTGGAGCCGGACCGCGACGCCGCCGCGATGCTGGCGTTGCTCAACGACCCCGGCTTCCTGGCCCACATCGGCGACCGCGGCGTGCGCGACGAAGCCCAGGCGCGCCGCTACCTCGCCGACGGCGCAGTGCTCAGCTACACCCAGAACGGCTTCGGCCTGTATGCCGTGGAACGCCGCGACGACGGCGCCTGGCTCGGCGTGGCCGGCCTGGTACTGCGCCCCACCCTGCCCTGTCCGGACCTGGGCTACGCCCTGTTGCAGCCTTACGCAGGCCACGGCTACGCCAGCGAAGCCGCGCGCGCTGTCCTGGCGTACGCGCAAGACACCCTGGCGCTGCCGCGTCTGTGCGCGATCGTGGCGCCGGACAACGCGCGCTCGACACGGCTGCTGGAAGCGCTGGGCTTCGCTGCGCAGGGCCGCATGCGGATCGCCGCGGATGCGCACGAGGTCGAGCTGTACGCACGCGACCTGTCTGCCTCGAACTAACGACCGGGAGCTTGAACCGTGGATGCCCTGGAATCGCTGCAGTTGCTGGCGCGCTACAACCAATGGATGAACGAACGCCTGTATGCGGCCGCGGCGACCCTGTCGGAACAGGCGGTCGCACAGCCGCGCGGTGCGTTCTTCGGCTCGCTGCTGGGCACGCTCAACCACCTGGTGGTGGCCGATACGATCTGGCTGCAGCGTTTCGCCCAGCATCCGGCCCAATACCCGGCGTTGAGCGCGATCGCCGCCGCTCCGACTCCCGCCGCGCTCGACGCAGCGCAGGCCACGACCCTGGCTGCGCTATTGATCAAACGCCAGGCGCTGGACGCCACCATCGCCACCTGGATGGCGCAGGTGAGCGCCGCGGACCTGGACATCACGCTGCACTACCGCAACACCCGCGGCGACACCCATCGCCGGCGCTTCGGCGATGTGCTGCTGCATTTCTTCAATCACCAGACCCACCACCGCGGCCAGGCCACCACCCTGCTCAGCCAGGCCGGCGCGGAGGTGGGCGTGACCGATCTGCTGATGTTGATTCCGCAGATGGAGATCGAATGAGGATCGATGCAGCCGCCGGCTGCGATAACCGTACGCGCCAGCCGTAGTGGAGACAGCAAGACCCGAGCGCCCAGCGTTGCCGCGCGGCTGGAAGAAACCACTCGCGGCATCGCCTTCGGCGATCGCTGAGCACCGCCATGATGCCGAAGACGCGCTAGCGACGCCCGCCAGCGCACGGCCGCGACAGCCTCCTGCTGAACAACGGCGCTATGCCGTATCGCCCTGCGCCTGCAATGCGGCGACGATCTCGCGCAGCTCCGCCACCTCGGCTTCCAGCGCCTGCACCCGCGCTTCCAGCTCGTCGTTGCCGGACGCGGCCGGGCGCACCTTGAACGATGCCGCCAACGCCTCCGCATCGATCGGCCCGCCGAGCAGATGCATGTAGCGATCCTCGCGCTGGCCGCTGGCACGCGGCAGCTGCACCACCAACTGGCGCTGCGCCAGGCGCTCCAACTGGTGCCGCACGTCCTCGGCATCGGCGAACCGCGCCATGCGCTCGGCCCGCGCCAGCAGCTCGTTCGCCGTCTGCGGGCCGCGCAGCAACAACAGCCCGATCAGGATCACCTGCTGCTGGGTCAGATCCAATGCCGCTGCCAACCGGTGCTCGTAGCGCACCGCGCGCGAAGAGAACTGCTGCCGCGCCAACCCGTGCCCTTCCAACTGGCGCAGCGCATGCTGCACATCGCCCGGACTCAGCGACAGCACCGGCTCCCGCGAGGTCTTCTGGTTGGCGGCCACCACCGTCGCATTGACCGTGAGCGGATACGCATCCGGCGTGGTGGCCTCTTTTTCGATCAGGCAGCCCAGCGCACGGGCTTCGACGGCGGAGAGAACGGGGGGTGCGGAAGTGTCGGTCATCGTGCTCGGCATCCAGGCAATGGCGTGCAGCATAGCGCCGAACCGCGATCGGTTCGCCTGCAATGCACGGAGCCGGTCGGCATGGCCGCCATCCCGGCAATGGCGACCATGCCGACAAGTGTGGCGCCGGCAACGTCGATGCAGCGACAGCAGGGCTACTGCTGCGTTACCGCCACGCTCTCGGCTGTGTGGAACAGTTCGGGAAAGCTCTGCGCGAACTCGGCGACGCATTGTTCGGAGAGCTCATCGGCCCGCCGCTTGACCTTGGCGTAGTCGTCGGCCTCCCAGTCGGCGATCGGCAACTCGATGACGCCCGGATTGCAACGCTGCGTCACCGACGCCTGACGTACGCCGCCCACATCCGCAGGCCGCGCCTGCATGCTGACCGCAAAGCGCAGTTCGTAGGGCGTGTCCGCATCTCCCAGCGACTTGTAAACGAGCAACCAGTCCTCGGCCTTCACCTTGAACATCGCTGGCGGCAGATCCTGCGGATGCGCGGCGGCATACGCATGCAAGCTCTTTTCCAGCGCAGCCGGCAGCGTACTCAGCGCAGGATCGACGATGGCCTCGTTGGGGTCGCCGAGCAGATCCTCCTTCTTGAATCCCGTCACTACCTGTCCACTCATGGCGCCGAACACGCCCTGCATGACCTTCACGCTTGTCATCTTGGCGGTGTGCGAGCGCCTTACGACACGCAAGCCACGCGTTTTCGAGTCGGTACTGGCAAGCACGGTCAACGGCGTCTGCACCGGCTCGACGAAGGCGGCCTTCTTGCCGGTACTGGCGCAACCGACCAACGCAGGCACCACGACGGCTGCAGCGACCCCATACATCCACATTTTCAATGACACGGAACGTTCCTTATTGTTGCTGTTCGGCGGGACATGTGGGCGAACGACTGGGAACCGAGCGCCGATCGATCCGGCCGTCGGCGTCTTTGACGAGCGCATAGATATCCAGGCTGCACCCGCCGGACGCGGTGTTCAGGACGGCCTCGTAGTCCTGCCCGGCTTGCGGCACGAACGTCCCTGCCGCGATGCAGGTGGGACCATGGCCGATCGGGCGATTGCAGACCATCCGATAGCCGGGCGGCGCAGGCGGACACGGTGCGGCGGGCGCCGACGCGCCGGCGTCGAATGACAGCACGACCGGCTGCTCGGAACGAACATAGAGTTCAAGCGAGCGCTTCGGTGTATCGCTCAAGCGCGGCATCTGCAGGTTCCGATGCGCAGTCAGCGGAGAGAACGCAACCCGTCCGAAGCCGGGTACATGGCCGCGATTGCAGGTGGTGCCCGGATAGATCACGGCGTTGTCGGTCGCGCCCAGCAGACGCAGGCGCGTGCGCTCGCCGTCGGTAGGCTCGTCGTAGAGGAAGAGTTGCGGGGCGTTCTTGACGATGGCGCAAGAAGCGGTCGTTGCGGCAAGCGACGCCAGGCACAGCCACGAGAGCTTTCTACCGACCATGGATCGATCCTTCCTTGGGATTTCAGTAGGGGATGTTTGTGCAGGCGGAACCGGAAGACCGCATCGCTGGAATGCGGTGTGCCGTGCTGCGAAGCGAGCGATCGGCGACGAAACGAAATCCCCTGACAGCGATTCGGCGCTGCTGCATTGTCTTGTGCTGCAGACAGATCCACCATCCGAGCATCTCCGACGCACTGTCGGGATAGTCCTGACAACGCAGGCTAGCGATACCCTGTCGTCCACATCTTCGCGCGCCATGTTCAACCGCTGTCGATGGTGATGTTCGGCTTCGGCCTGGCGCATCCACACACGGACGTGGTCAACGCGCGCCGCATTCGCACGCTCGCGCCTGAAGCCATGTCCGGTTCATGCCGCGGGGCATAGATTCGCCAAAATCGCGAGTCGCCGCCGTCGCACGGAGTGCCTTCTATGTCTTTCGCCGGGTTGCGAGCTAGCCTCGCCATCGCCATCGCCGTCCTAGTCCTGTCGCCATGCGCGTCGGCCGCTGCGATACAGCGCCTTTGGCCGACCGAGCAGCAATGGCGCCAACTCGGCACCGACAGCGACGCGGCCGTCGCACAGCTGCGCCTGGCCGACGCCGCGCTGCGCGACACCGCACACCCCATCGCCATGCTGAGCACCGCCGGCCGGCTGAAGGGCGACCCCGTCAAGGCAAGCACCGAAGCGAGCCTGGGCGACATGCGCCAGATCCAGGCACTCGCCGTGGCCTATGCCCTGACCGGCGAGGAGCGTTATGCGACGAAAGCCGGCGACTATCTAGGAAGATGGGCCGCAGTGAACCAGCCTACCGGCCAACCCATCGACGAGACGGGCCTGGAGCCGGCGATCTTTGCCTATCGCATCGTCAGGAAGTCGCTGCCGACCGGCACCCGCGATGACGTCGACGACTGGATGCGGCGCATTGCGCGCGCCGAGATCGCGTCGCGCGATCCCAAGCGCAAGACCGCCACCAACAACTGGCAGAGCCATCGCTTGAAGACCGTCGGCCTGATCGGCATCGCGCTGGACGACGACGCATTGATCGCCTACGCCAGGGACGGCTTCAAGCAACAGATCGGCGACAACCTGCGACCGGACGGCCAGAGCATCGACTTCATCGAGCGCGATGCGCTGTCCTACCATGTCTATGACCTGCGCCCTCTGGTGACGCTCGCCCTGGCCTTCTCGGAGCGTGGCGAAGACCTGTATCACTGGCAGGCGCGCAACGGCGCCTCGCTCGCGCACAGCGTGCAATGGCTGCTGCCTTATCTCCGCGGCGAAAAGAACCATGCCGAATTCGTCGGCAGCGACGTCGCCTTCGACAAGGCCCGCTCGCGCAACGGTGAGGCGGGCCATGTAGTCGGCAGCAGCTACGCCCCGCGCGACGCATTGCCGTTGCTGGCGTTGACCGCCGCCTACGATCCCGACAGCGCGCACCTGGCAACGCAGCTCGGTGGCAGCACAGCAGACCTGCGCCTGGCTTTGAGCTTGCTGCCGACGCGGCCGCTGTCCAGCGCCATGTAGAGAGGCTGGTGGATCGCAGTGCTATGGGCGACGCCGGGGAGATCCAGTCGGGGGTGGCGTGGCATGTCCCCTCCTTCGCTCTGCGGTGGGACCAGCGTCGTCTATCCCAAGGAGCCGTTCCATCGGGCAGGCGCCTGAGCTTGGGTCGGGAAAGTGCACTCTGACCCCGGTGTCCCTGACCCCGGTGTCCCGGAAACCAATGCCGGCGTTCGCACATGCCGGTTGGCACACCCGGCAGCAAAGCGGCCCTATTCGCCGCTACATTCCTGCGCGTCTTTGAGTTCGACCGGAGCCAGCGCTACGCCGTCGCTGGTTTCGCTGATTCTGGAGATGGTGAGATGGCAGTACTGGCGCGACAGATCCAGGGCGACTTCGTAGTCCTGGCCTTTCTCGGGGACGAAGGACACGCCGAAATCGTCGCAGCCGCGCGAAATGCCGTTTGGCGAAGTAAAGTAGGGCGATGAGCCCGTGGTTTCATAATACGAAGCGTGGATAGCGATGGGCTCGCCTGCGGTGATGGCGTATTCGCGATAAAACGCCTTGGCCAGGATGCCGTTGCGCTGTTTGAGGTTGGTGACATTGGGGGTGACCGGCATTCCCAGGGAAATGTTCTTCTTGCTGCCGAAAGCCCCGCCGAAGCCGCTGCTGGAGGGCGTTTCGCTTTCAGCATCACCGCCGTAGCACATGGTGTTGCGATAGAACTCCAGGCCAATCACGGCCTGCCCAAAAAAGCGGATCCGCGCCTGGTTGTCGGGGTTGACCCGTGCCTGCTCGTCCTCGCCGTCTTCGGCTATGGCCGCGGCTGGACAAGCTGCAGCGAAAAATGCGGCCAGCAGAAAAAGTTTGGGTAGGAGTTCCATTCTGGCCTCATCGTGACTTGAGGTAGCCATAGCGGCTGCAGGCGGAGATTCTGAAGCTGTTTGATCGTCGGCAAAAACGGGGGCAGAGTGCACTTCCCTCTCCCGTCAGTCTGACCTTCGGCGGCCTACCCATTCATGCAGCGGGTCCGGCGCGATGGTCAAGCTGGTACTCAATGGCCGCACGAAAGCTGTTGTTGCCCAGCGCATTTTGGCGCTGTAGGTTGAGGCGGATGGCAGCTGTCTCGTCAGGGTCAATGGCATACAGAACGAAGCGGCGATAGTGATCTGCCCGTTCGCCGGTTGGGGCAATTGCTAGATAGCTCCTATGTGGTTGCGCCAGCGCATTAGCCTGGCCGAGCCGTTGCAGAATGGCTCGACCACCGATAGTCCGCCGGATCGGCGACCATGCCGGCGGGCACCGGGTTGAATTCGATGTAGCGGTAGCAGCGGAGAAAATAGACTTCATCCTGCACGGGGCACGATTTGTAGCGGCCTTCCCACAAGGTGCCGGTGCGACGGTATTGAGTATTGATGTAGCGCACATAGCGGCGACGAGCGACTGTAAAAGTTCTTGCGGATCCTGCAGATAGCGTGTCCGGTCGATGTCAGTAAAGAAGCATGGCTGCCGGTCATTGCCCCGCTGTACGATATGCTGGGACACCGGGGGAGATTCAGTCGGGGACGTGGCATGTGACATCCTTTCGCTCTGCGGTAGGACCAGCATCGTTTATTCAAACGAGCCGTCCCATCTAGTAAGCGCCTGAGCTGGGTCGGGGAAGTGCACTTTGACCCCAGTTTCCGACTCTGACCCCAGTTCCTGAGCGAGCTCTACGCGACCTGCCGGTATTCTCGAATGAAAGTGAGAGCTAATCAGGAAACTCTAAGGCGTATCGCCTGCCACGTCAGGGAAAGCACTCCGAATATGCTCGGCTAGACCCTCCAAGTCACTATAAGCAACAGGGCCAAACTCTGGTTCGTACTGAGCCAGATATTCCGCCGGGGTCAAACCCAGCTTTAATGCCTGTTCTTTCACCTCCCACAATCGGCTTGGCCCTATTGTCCAATTTACCCCAGGCAAGCCCTCTCGCCTATGCTCATTCAGCACCCACGAGACCTTTCCAGAGTATTTTTCTATTGATTGCTTCAGTCTCTCTATAATTACCTCGCGCTCATCTTCAAATCTAAATGAAATATATGGTGGATATTCACTGCGATCTACCTTCTCAAAATGGTCGCCAACCCAAACCTTCGGGTATCGCTGCTGATACTTCCTCCATTCCAAGGGGCTTATTTCATAGATAAAGTTCAGCAAATTACCTTCGGCCACTTCAATTTTTTTAACAAACATTACAGCCCCTTTAATTTATCTGAGATGGTCACACCCTCGGGATTCATGCCGTTGATATGCCGTTCCCAGTCGCCCTTCGGAATTGGATTAGGCGACAAGCGAGGATCATACACATAGCGGCCATCTGTATAAACCTGGTGGTAGAACTGCCCTGACTCCTCAGCACCATTTTCAAAGAGCGTCAAGTTACCAGACTGCTTCGGCCTAACCTCAATAACCGTCCCTTTACCACCCGCAGCCTTTAACAACTTGTTAGCGATCTCTGAGCAATCAGCACCATCACATGCAGTCATGTTTTTAATTCCTTGGCTTCCCATCGCATCAACAACTGATTTGTTTGGTGGAAAGTCAGGATTAACAGGACGGAAAGGACGACTCATGCCTGGCGGAATGAATTCGCCTACAAGTTCAGCTCCTTTTCTTGCAGTCTCAAGAGCTTCCTCGGATGCATAGAGTTCACCAGACGAACTCTGGATAACTGTTTCGCCCTCCGCATTAACTATACGTCTAAATCCCTGTGGCAATCCACCCGTTTCATTTGCAGCCGCCCCCCCTGATTTCAAAGTGCTATAGCCCGGAGGCAATTCAGGGAAGCCAGCCAACCCAGAGGTATCGATTTCATTGCCCCTGGGCACGTCGACCACGCTGCTTGGATTCGGCGCCTCTGGCTTCAACAACGGCACTTCGGTAAGTACATCCCCCGTAGTTCCGGTCGTTGCAGTCTCCCTCACCACCAATGGCAGCACCGAATCAGAAGCGCCCTTGGTTGAACTCAACGCGTCCTTGATGATGGTGACAGCCTTGCCGGCAACGATCCCTCCGACCTCACCGACCTTGGACAGCACCACAGCGCCAGCGACCGCGCTGAGCGCGCCTTGCGTGTCGCCCATCGCCAGCTTATGCGTTACATCCGCGACGAACCCGACATCGCCCGTGAAGGTGGTACCGATGGCCCATGCGTCACTGCTCAAGACACCGCTGACATAGTCATCGGTCCAGCCAGCATCGGTGCGGTTCAGCAACTGCAATAGATGGCGCTGGTCGTCCTGACTGGTTGCTGTGCGCAGCACTGCTCCGTACACCTGATCAAGCGCCGGTGTGCCGCGCAAGGCGTCGGCGAACATCGAGTGATCGTTGTACTGAGCCCAGTCGGCGCCAAAGTCCGTGTAATTGCCCTTTGTCTGCGTGATTGACGCCAGGAAACTCTGTGCGTTTCCGTCCTGAGCGACCAGCCCACCCATGCCAAGTATGTCGTTCCAACGGTCGTCCGTCTGACGCATGGCCTGAATCACCAGGCGCTGCCTTGCAGCCTCCACCTGCTCCGGGGTACATACCTGGCCGCACTCCGTGGCTGCGAAATTGGCAGCGTTCGCGTTGATCTTCTTCAGTTCGTCAGGATGCAACTGCCGGTTGAAATTCTCGCCATCCACGGCCACTCCCGCGCCGGTCTCGCCACCGGCGACCCCGCCAATCAACGCGCTGACCAGGTTCTGCACAAGCTTGGATTCGCCCTCGGTAAGAGGACGCGCAAGTTCCGCAGCGCCTGCACCTAGCGCGCCTTGCATCGCGTTTCCGCCACCCAGGCTTGCAACGACCGCACCCGCGACTGCATGCAGCAGCGTCTTGCCGGTTCCGCCATCCTTCCAGAGATCGTTTTGCTCCTGGTACGCCGCCATGGTGGCTTTGGCAGTGTCCAGGTTCTGCTGGATCGCCGCGCGCTGCTCCGGAGTGAGATCGTCACGTTTCAGTTGCTTTTCAGCGCCATCAGCAACGAGTGCTGCATCCTTGTACTTGCTGGTCAACGCGTCTCCAATCGCTCCAACCGTGCGGAAGCCAACTTCCCCCGCAACCTTGGCCATCTCCATCTGTTCTTGGACTTTACGTTCGTCGAAGATCTGCTTCAGACCCGACTGCTGTAGCTCAACCGCGCCGCGGTCCAGGTTTGCGACTGCCGAGTCGTCTCCGTTGCGAACGTCGATTGTTCCTGCGGAGATGCCGCTCTTGGTGACGCTGGTGGTGTTGCCGTTCTGGCCTCCAGCCAGACTCACGGCGGCTCCCAGCGCTGCCTTCGTCGCACTGGACGCCATGTCCGTGCTAACACCGACGCTGCTGGCTTTGTACTCCGCCTTGTTCTTCAGATCCTCGACCGTGAGGCTACCGGTGGAGAGATAGTTCAGACTGGCATCGGCGGTGCTGGCGATGGCGCCACCGATCAGATGCGTATTGCCGCCTACGGTGATATCGAAGCCGCCACCGCCGGCCTGGATGCCGCTCTGTTCGGTCACGCTGGTGTAGCTGCTGTTGACCTTCTGCTGGCTGTACGAGCCGCTGACATTGCCGCCGGTGCTGTAGCCGTAGACCAGCTTGATGCCCGCCTGCTGTTGCTTGCTCTGGTAGTCGTTGGTGTCCTGTTCGCTCTGGATCAGCAGATCGCCGCCGATGTTGGCCAGGACCTTGTCGCCGACCGCCTGCGCGCCCTTGATCGTGGTGTCGTTGCCGCTGACCAGGGTCAGCGTGTCGTTGGCGGTGACGACGCTTTCGGTGTGCAGGTCGCTGTTGCCCTTGGCGCTGCCTTTGCCCGCGTAGGCCGAGAGGTAAACGCCCGTGGTGGTGCCGACGCTCACGCCGATCTCGCCGCCGCCGTTTTTGTTCTCTGACTTGCTGGTGTTGGTTTCCTGATTGCTCAACAGGTTGAGGTTGTTGGCCGCTGCCAGCGCCACGTTCTCACCGCCGATCTTGCTACCGATCACGTTGAGGTCGCCGCCGGTGGCGGCGATGGTGACGTTGCCGTCGCTGAGGATGCGACTGCCTCCGGTCGTCTCCTCGTGCGTGGTGGTCTTGCTCGACGCACTGCTGGCGCCGATGCCGATGCTCAGGCTGACACCCGAGTCACCCGACGCACTTTTCAAGCCCTCTCCGTTGGCCAGCGCATTAGCGCCTGCCTGGGCGCCGGCTATGGCGCCCATGCTGTCCTGGATCGCATAGCCTGTCTTGGCGGCATACAGCGCCTTCAGGCGGTCGTCTTCGACCTCCGTGCCGCGCTTGGCGGTGCTGTATACCGCCTGCGCCGCATCGACAATGCCTCCCGTCAAACCCAGCGTAAGACCGGCACTTTGCTGCTTCGACGTCTGCACCGTATCCACGCGGTTCTCGGCCGCGGCAATGGTCACTTCCTTGCCGACGATGGCCGTGCCGGTCTTGCTCAGCACGTCGCTGCCGGTGATCGAGACCGCGTTGCCGGCAGTCATCGTCACCGAACCGTCGGTACTGCCGACCAGGCTGCCGCTGTTGGTGATTTCGGTGGCGTCGAGCGTGTCGGTCTTCTTGCTGGCGCCCAGTGTCACACTGAAGCCGCCGCCGCTGTACAGGCCGGTCTTCTTGACCTGCTTGTCATGCTCCTCGCTGTGCTCGTTCTGCGCGGTCTCCAGGGTCAGGTTGTTGCCTGCGGCCAGCACCACGTCGCCGGTGCCGGCGACCTGCGCGCCTTGCGCCAGCAGGTTGTTACCGGCAGCGATCTGCACGCTGTCGCCGCTCAGCGTGGTAACGACCGCCGTGCTGTCGTGCCACTCGTCATGCGTGGTGGTGGTCTTGCTGGACAGGAAGCCCTTTTTCTTCTTCTGCATGTCCTGTTCGGCGTCGTGTTGCTCCTGCGCGGCGAGCAGGTTGACGTCGTTGCCGGCGGCCACGGACACGCTGCCTGTGTCGGTGTAGGCCTTGGCGGCGGTGAGGTTCACGTCGTGGCCGGCCTGCAGGGCGATGTCGCTGCCGGCCGTGAACTCGGTACCGTGGACGGTCTCGTCGCTGGTGCTGGTGGTCTGCTTGAAGCGCTTGCGCGTCTCCAGCGTGTCGCTGCTGTCCACCGTGGTCAGCGTGGTGCTGTTGATGTCGTTGCCGGCGACCACCGCCAGGCCCTTGCCTGCGTCGAGCTTGGCCGCCACCAGGTTGACGTCGTTGCCGGCGCTGAGGATCAGGTTGCCGCCGGCGGTCAGTGCCTGCTGGTCGAGGTCCTGGGTGGTGGTGGTCGTGGTGACCTTGGTCTTGCCCTGGCGGGTGTGGTCGGTGGTGGTGGTGCTCTCGCCCAGCACCGAGGTCACGTTCAAGTCGTGTCCGGCCGCAGCAATCAGGTCGCCACCGGCCTTCACTTCCGCCTGGCGGATGGTGATGTCGTTGCCGGCCGCCAGTTGCAGGCTGCCGTCGGTGACGATGCTGGTGCGCACCGTGGCCTTGCCGCTGGCATCGGTGACCGGCGTCAGCGACAGATCGTGGCCGGCCTGCAGTGCGGCATCGCCACCGGCGGTGATGGCTACGCCGTGCAGTTGCAGGTCGTTGCCGGCGAGCAGCGACAGGTCCCGACCCACCGTCAGGCTGGTGGCGTCCCCGCCGCGGGTGAGCCCGCTCTCGTTGCGCAACGCGGTGGGCTGCAGCACCAGGTCGTTGCCCGCCTGCAGCGCGGCGCTGCCGCCGGCCTGCACGACGGTGCCGGTGAGGGTCAGGTCGTGGCCGGCGTTCATCAGCAGGTTGTTGTCGGCGCTGATGCCGGAGCGGAGGTCGCCCCCGGCCACCGCATCACGGGTGGTGCTGAGCAAATCGTTACCGGCGCTCAGCAGCACGTCACGCCCGGCGATCTGGCCACCGAGGTTGAGCAGGTCCTGCTTCGCCTGCAATGCCACCGTGCCGGTGCCGGCGATGCGGCCCTGGTTGAGTAGGGTGCCGGCGGTGGCGCTGACGTTGACGCCGCTGATCGAGCCGCTGTTGCTCAGGCCAGCAGTGGCGTTGAGCGAGACGTCGCCGTTGTCGCTGGCGAGCAGCGCGCCATCGCTGCGAAGGGTCAGCGCGGTGCTGGACGACAGGTACACCACCGGCACCAATACCTTCTTGCCCTGGTACTCCTGTTCGACCATCCACACGATGTCGTGGGTCAGCGCGGCGACCTGTTCGGCAGTCAGCGCGACGCCGACATCCAGGTGCAGCGCGCCGGCCTCGGCCACGGCGCCGTCCAGCAGCGCGCGGTACTGCGCCACGCCGTCGTCGTAGTTGCCCAGGTAGCGGCGGCCGGTGAGCTGAGTGATCTGGTCCAGCACCAGGCGCTGTTCGTAGAAGCCGTCGCCCAGGCGGGTCTGGGTCCACTCCGGATCCACGCCGAGCTTGTCGAGCAGGTAGTCGCTGCTGATGAAGTTGTCGTAATTGACGAAGCGCGGATCGGTCTCGATCAGGTAGCGACGGCCGGGGCCGGCGTTGCGGTTGGCGTTGACGCCGGCCAGGCCGTTGGCGGCGCGGCCCAGTGCGTTGACGCTGGCGCCGTTGGCGCCGACCAGGCGGTACAGCCCGCCGATGGGCAAGGTGATGTTGCCGAGCGGGGCGCCGACGCCGCCGACCACCTGCGGCACGGTGCCGGTACCGGGGTCGATCTGCTGGCGCTGGCCGGCGACGTTGGCGCCGGCCAGCACGGCCTGTGCGCCGCCGGCCTGGATCTGGCTGCGGGTGGCATCGCCGCTGCCGGCGAGCGCCGCCTGTACGCCTTGCGCCTGAACATCGGCCGCGGATGTCTCGACACTTTTCACCAGCGAGCCCTCGCCGTCGGCGATGCGGATCGGGCCGATGCTGGCGCTGACGATGCGGTTGCTGACCGTTGCACCGCCTGCGGCCGTGCCGGCCTGCGCCTGCACGGCCTTATTGCCGACGCCGCTGGCGCTCTGCGCGCTGCGGCGGTTCAGTGCCGTGCTTTGCGTGGCGTTGAACGCGGCGCCGCCGATGCTGCGCCCATCGCTACCGACGGCGCCGTTGCTGATGGTGGCGCCGTT
>Ga0207709_10001951_pt1 | contig 13493 bp, 10 predicted proteins | sample KBSM34metaG_FD_184397 | JGI IMG/M metagenome (GOLD analysis project Ga0207709, IMG submission 184397) | Miscanthus rhizosphere microbial communities from Kellogg Biological Station, Michigan, USA - KBS M3-4 metaG (SPAdes) (version 2) | ecosystem: Host-associated > Plants > Roots > Rhizosphere >...
GATGGGTCACCAGTGCGCGCCGGATTTCATTGCCGACAAATTCCTGAATGATCATGCGGAATACCGCTGGATGCGTGGGCTGCTGCGTGACATGAAGACGCAGCCGTGGGCAATGTTCACTGCCGGCGGCAAATAAAAAAGACCGCCCGGCATCTCGTACCGGGCGGCCATCACAGGAGGAACCGAGTGTTATTGGGTGCCGGTCTGCTCGGAACACGAGCTCGCCGCTCCTTGCGGCTTCCGGCACGGTCTGAATAACCTCAAATACTCTGATGAGAGATTGGGCGAGCGCGTTTCCTCGGTTGTCAGACCCGCCTAACTATAGATAAATCAACCTGGCAACCGGCGAAACCTCGGCATAGCATGGCCGATGTTATACTCTGCCCCCAGTCGAACTTTCAGCAGATGACCCTGTCAACAAAGCATAATAGTCATTCAGCGACGGCCCTGGTCGAGACAGAAGCGCCGGAAAATCAATCTGTTGCCCAAGCCGAATGCCCGCGCTGTTTCGGTACGGGAATGGAAGTCATTCCCGGTGAAGGCGCGCGGCGATGTCGTTGTCAGACGCCCGATCAACGCGACCGGCTTCTCCAGAGTGCGCGCATTCCGCCACGCTACCAGCACTGCACGATCCAGGGTTACGAGGCGGCGAACGATGAACTCGCGAAATGGGCGGCTAAGATGGAAGCCCAAATCGTCATCGATGATTACCTGACGATCGATGGACGCGGTCTTATTTTCACTGGGCCGGTGGGTGTGGGAAAGACGCATTTGGCAGTGGCGATTTTGCGAGAGTTAATCGCCCGTTATCAGGTGCGCGGATTGTTTTATCAGTTCGGTGCGTTGCTGCGGCAAATTCAGGATTCCTACAATCCGGTGTCACAAAGTTCTGAGCTTACGGTCTTGCAGCCCGTGTTCGAAGCCGAAGTTTTGGTGCTCGATGAGTTGGGAGCATCCAAGCCCACCGATTGGGTCCGCGACACGATGATGCAAATCATCAACAACCGCTACAACGAGAAGCGTCTGACGATCTTCACGACCAATTATTCTGATTCGCGAAAGACTGAGAAGGACGGCGAGATTCTGGAAGATCGAATCGGGGTCGCGCTGCGTTCGCGACTTTACGAGATGTGCAAGACAGTGGCAATCGAAGGCGAGGACTATCGCAAGCGTTCGGCTGCGGGCTGAATCAACTCTAACCTTCTCCCGCGTTCTTACCAAAGCGTTCTTTACAATCGATCACAACCGATCGCGCAGCTTCTGCATTCTGCCAGCCGATCACTCGCGTACTTTTCGCTTCCAATTCCTTGTAGACGGTGAAGAAGTGTTCAATCTCAAGCACCAGGTGCGGGTATAGCTGCTGGTAATCGGATACCTCTCGGTAGATTGGGTTATTAGTTCCGACCGCGAGCAACTTCTCGTCTTCCTTGCCTTGATCGATCATCCGCAAGACGCCAATCGGTCGGACCGACATCAAACATCCCGCAAAGCTCGGCGCGTCGACCAACACCAACACATCCAGCGGATCTCCGTCCGAACTTAACGTGCTGGGAATAAATCCATAGTCCCCGGGATAGTGCACCGGCGAATGCAGATTCCGGTCAAGCCGAAATACATTCAATTGCTTGTCGTATTCGTATTTGTTGGTCGTGCCGCGTGGAATCTCGATGACGGCGTTCACTTCGTCCGGCGCACGATCGCCAATCGGAAGTGAAAGATAGTTCGTCACGAAACTTGGTTTTGAGAATATCTTTTTGTCGATTGCGATTACAGTGAAGGTCGAGCAACCCTATGATCATTTTCGATAGCTTCCTGGCACGCCGCGTCATAGCGCGCGGTAGGAACCGCTTCCAGACGCCGTTCGTCGATCGGCTTGTTGCACTTCACGCAGAGACCATACGATCCTTCCTTCATCCGTAGTAACGCCTGGTCGATGTCCGCCACCATCTGCGATTCGCGCTCTCCAAGTTGTAAAGAGAGTTCGCTGATTACGTCGTGCAACGCGAGGTCGGCACTCTCTTTCGCTTCGTCCGATGCCATTCCCAGAGCGTTCCCCTGTTCGTCACTTACCTGACGAGCATGACGTCGAAGATCTGCCAGCAAGAGTTTTTTGAAATGTTCCAGCTTCGCCGAATTCATAGTGAAGGTTGATTTCGAGTTTCGATTGTTCGGGGGAACCGGGATTATAGCCCCCACGCCGTGACGCGCAAAAGCTTGGGTAGTGGGCTAAACCTGTGTTGCTAGTCTTCGGCTTGGGCACACCGTTTATTTTCTTGCCTGTCGCCTCAACTTTCATCCCCCTTGCTATCTAAGCCATGTTGAAGTTTCTTGCAAACGATGATAACCGAATTCACTGCAAACCATTGACAAGTACGGAACACGGTAGTAGATTGCGCGCCATCATAAGCAACTTTCGTTGCACGCATTCTTAAAGTCGTTCCCCCGTGTTTGGTAGAACCGAAACAACCGTTTAGTTCTTCCGAGTAAACGTCCAAACCAAAAAAGCACCCGTCGGATGCTTTTCCAGCCGTCTTGACTTGAAATGTGTCTGCTTTCTAAGAGGAGGAGCCATGGCATTTATCTCAAAGAGAAACAGAAGAACAGAAAGAGAGGTTCAACAGGCCCTCAACAACCGACTCGAATTAGTCAAAGAGGGTTTCACCCGCCGCGACTTAATCAAAATGGGATTGATGACCAGCGCGGGGGTGTTGATCGCGAAGGGTGGACTCACGCACGCCCAGTGGGGCGGCCACAACAGCGGTTGCTATGGGAACAACTGCAACGTCGGATGCAGCCCACAGCCGGCGCAAGTCTTCATAGATCCAATGCCCATTCCGCCGGAACTGCCGGCGCGGCCATTATCGGATCCGGGGCTAACCTTTGGCGCGCCGCCACAGCAGTTTCCGTTCAACACGATCAATCCGGCCACCGGTCTTCCTTACGAAGGTCGCGGCCAATACAACGGCGTATTGCGGCCGGGATCAGATTTCTTTCAGTTCTTTACGCAGTACCCGACACAGAAATATTACGTCGAGCGCATGAGGGCAAACACGAATTTCAGATTCACTTCGGACACGAACATCCCCGCACAAACAATTTGGGGGTTCAATCTGGGCGGTTCAGCAACGAGTGATGTCGCGACCATGCCGGGCCCTACGATCGTCAGTCACTACCAGGAGCCCTGGCTGATTCGCCGCTACAACGAGCTGCCAACGCAAAGCCAGAACGGTGGCTTTGGCGTTCCCGAGATGTCCACACACCTGCATAATTTCCACACTGCGCCGGAAAGCGATGGCGGTCCCTGTCGCTACTTTTTCCGCGGACAGTATTTCGATCAATACTTCACCGGACAACAGGCCGGCTTCGCTTCAAGCCATCAGCCCAACGGCGACATCAACGAGTCATTGAGCACGATGTGGTATCACGACCATCGCATCGATCACACCGCCGAAAATACTTACAAGGGTCTGGAAGGCTTTCACTTGATCTTCAACCAGTTCGATACCGGCAATGAAACCACGGGCTTCCGTTTGCCGAGTTATCCGCAGTACGACATCCCGATCATGCTCAATGACAAGTTGCTGGATCCCAGCACCGGGCTGCTCTGCTTTGACACTTTCAATTTCAAGGGGCTGCTCGGCGACATTCAGTTGGCGAACGGCATCATTCAGCCGTACTTCAATGTCAGCCAGCGGCGCTATCGGTTCCGCGTGCTGAACGGCGGGCCGTCGCGCTTCTACGAATTGTTCCTGACTGATCCGCTGACGCCGAACACGCAGATTCCGTTCTGGGTAATTGCCGATGACGGCAACCTTTTGCCGACGCCTATTCAGGTGACCAGCATTCGGCTGGGCGTGGCCGAGCGCTATGACATCATCATCGACTTCAACACGGTCAAGAGTTTGATCGGCAGTCACACCAAAGTTCGTCTGGAAAACCGCCTGGTTCAGGACGACGGCCAGGGCCCAAGCTGTGACCTTTTTTCCGCCGGCCAAGGCATGTCCTGCGTAGAGTTCAGAATCGGCAGCCCCGTCACCGACAACAGTGTCAACCCGGCGACGCACCCGGTTTTCTATCAACTGCCAAGCGTCATCACGCCGCGCATCACCCGGAACTTCAACTTTGATCGCGACAATGGACAATGGGTGATCAATGGTAGATTTGCGAACTGCAACGAGCTTCGCTTCACAGTTACGCAGAACAGCGCGGAGAATTGGCTCTGGAGCAACCCGCGCAACGACTGGCAACACCCCATCCACGTCCACCTGGAAGAACACCAAATCCTAAGCCGGTCCAGCAACGGAGGGCGTCGCTTCAGTTACAGCCATCACAGCCGGCGCGCCGGATTCGGCTCTCCCGACTGGCGCTCCCACGGTGATTGCGCCTTTGGCGGTGGCGGCGGCGGCATCAGTACCACCCGCTCCGGTGTGCCCAACGTGGAAGTGTCGCGCAAGGATGTTACCAGGCTTCAGGGCGATGAAGATGTAAAGGTCTTTTTCCGCTTCCGCGACTTTCAGGGCGACTGGCCGATGCACTGCCACAATGTCGTTCACGAGGACCACGCGATGATGCTGCTCTTCCAGGTGCAGCCGGGCGTGATTGACAACAACCAAAACCCATAGCGGCCGGAAATCAGAAACCCGACCGTCACGGAGGGTGCAAAGAAACAGAGCCGATACCCGACGAGAAGGGAGCTAAAGATCATGGCAAAGATGACCAGAAGAAATTGGTTGGCGGTCGCGGGAGCGACTACGGCTGCCGTGGGAGCAAATAGTGTGCTCGCGCAGGAGCCGACACCGGCGAGCACGCACAATTACAACTTCCAGAAAATCTCGCCGCGTGAGCTGATCCAGCGACGCCACTTACCGAACGTGGAGTTGATCACTCAGGACAATCAGAAGGTTCACTTTTACACTGATCTCGTGAAGGACAGGCGCGTCGTCATCCAGTTCATGTTCGCACGATGCAAGGACATCTGCCCGGTGATCACCCATCACCTGGTTGAAGTACAGAAGATTCTAAAAGATCGCGTCGGTCGGGACATTTTCTTTTATTCGATCACTCTTAGTCCCGAAGAAGACAGCCCGCGCGACCTCAAAACGTACGCAAAGATGCACGGAGTAGGGCAAGGCTGGACGTTTCTAACCGGCAAGCCGGACGACATCCTGCTGCTGCGCAAGTCGCTCGGCTTTTTCTACGACGATCCCAAAGAGGACGCTGATCGAAACAACCATTCCGGCATGCTCGTAGTCGGCACTGAACCTCTCATGCGTTGGGCCATGTGCCAGGGTGGGGCCGATCCGAAATGGATTGCCACTGTAATTCAGACAGAAGCGGATGCCCCGCTCACGGGATCGGTGGACGGAATCAGGCAGATCGATCCGGCGGTGCGTCTGAAACCAGCACCGCCATCTCCTAAAGATCCAAATGCAATGCACCGGCACGGCCCAATGCGGGAATGAACCAGGCTAGTACTGGACAAGCACCGCTAACCGATCCAGCCGGCGCACATTCGCTTTAAGGGGGGGTCTGCAAGAACTCCCTTTGTTTTGGTGCTCCAGGTGTCCGCCAACCGGCCTCATGCCGGCTGTTTGGTTTTACTCAATTGAATCTTCCTGAACCTTCTACTCAATTCTGCCCTGAAAAAAACACCAGCAACCGCAAAAAAATAAACTTTAATACCAGCACCAAAGACTTAGCCCACTACCAAAGCTTGAGGCGCTTTGCGCACGTCGCTGAAGTTATGTTTGAATCGCGCCTGCATTTTGTGCGCGGTCCCAATGACGATTACCGTCACACTACTGATTGGCGCGTTAATCTTTGTCGTCGCCGTTCTCTATTCGACCGTTGGACATGCAGGAGCCTCGGGCTATTTGGCTGCGATGGCGCTCTTCGGATTGGCTCCGGCAGTCATGAAGCCGACGGCGCTGACGCTCAACATCATCGTGGCGACAGTTGGAACAATCAGGTTCTTGCGGGCCGGATTGTTTTCGTGGCGGACGTTCTGGCCATTCGCCGTCGCCTCCATCCCGGCGGCGTTTATCGGTGGGTGGCTGACGTTGCCGGCAGTTATTTACAAAGCGATTGTCGGAGTCGTTTTGTTGTACAGCGCAGTCAGAATCTTCTTCAGCGCGCAAACTGGCGATGATCAGCCGACGCGAAAACCACCGATCGCGATGGCGCTTCTGTGGGGCGCGGCGATCGGATTGCTCTCGGGCTTGACCGGTGTCGGCGGCGGCATCTTTCTGAGTCCCTTACTGCTGCTGATGCATTGGGCGAAGACAAAAGAAACATCCGCCGTGTCGGTGACTTTCATTCTGGTGAATTCTGTCGCTGGCCTGCTCGGGCACGGGCTGGTTGCGCATGTGACGGCGATGTCGACGCTGCCACATGCGGCCCTGGTTTGGGGGCCGGCCGCACTTGTCGGTGGATTTATCGGAACTGAATTGGGAACGCGGCGATTGCCAATCGCGGGAATTCGTCGTTGGCTTTCGGTGGTGCTGGTAGTCGCGGGATTAAAACTTCTGAGCGAAGTTATTTCGCTGTTGCTCCACTGATAAGTTCGGCCGCGAGCAGCGGAATGGTGAGCTCGTGATGACCCGTTATTGCATAGCCCTTACCGGCGCCATCGGCAGTCGGGCGCCGCACGACATTCGTTAGCGGACGATATGATTGGATGAAGTCGAAATTCGCGGTCGTGATGTCGCGCAGTTCATGGTCGAGATTCCGCACCAACGTCACGCACTTCAAGAAAACTTCCGGCAGGGTCACCGCCGAACCAATGTTTAGATAGACGCCCCCGCCATTCATCTGTCGCACGATCTCAGCTAACAAACGAAAATCTGTGTGCGAAGTTGCTCCCAGCGCCCCGCCATCAACGCCCGGATGAAAATGAGCGATGTCCCCGCCAATCGTAATGAAAGCAGTGAACGGAACCTTCGCGGCGTAGGCCGCGCAAAGCAATGAGTATTCACGGTGCGCAGGACTCGCATTAACCAATGCTCGCCCGACCGCTTCACCGAGCCCGAGACTCTCACTCGCGCCCGCACGAGCGGCGTCATTCAACAGCTTTCCCGTCTCATCCGCGCCGCCGAAGACCCCTTCACCAAGGGTCGCATCGACGTCTTCTGAGGTTGAACCGACCGTGGCGATCTCAGCGTCGTGAACGAGCACTGATCCATTTGCCGCGATCGCATTTACAAGTCCCCGGTTCATCAAATCGATGATGATTGGTGCGAGACCAGTTTTGATCACGTGGCCGCCAATCCCCCAGATGATCGGCTTGTTCAGGTCGCGCGCGCGATAGATGTGGCGTGCCAGCTCCCGAAGATTTTGGACGGCTAAGATATTAGGAAGTGAAGCGAGGTAATCTCTCAGCGATGAAACTTCACTGATAGGCTTCGCGAAATCATCAATAGTGACTTTGCTGGGGCGCGAAGCAAGCGGATAAGTGCGCACTTTGTCGAGGCTGATTGGTTTCGCGTCGTAGATTGACATGTGGAGCGCGTTATCGGAGCGCACGCATCCTGCGTGCGGTTCGCCGGCATCCTGCCGGCCTATTGCGGAAACACGTTCGTTTCGATCAGCTCACACAGAATGTGCCCAATCAGATTGTGCGTCTCTTGAATTCGTTGCGTGTCGTTGCTCGGAACAATTAGCCCAACATCGCAAAGCGGCGCGACCTTGCCTCCATCGCGACCTAACAAGCCAATCACTTTGATCTTTTGTGACCGTGCTTGCTCACACGCCGTGACGATGTTCGGTGATTGTCCTGACGTCGAGATTGCCAGGCAAACGTCTCCTTCGCTTCCGAGCGCTTCGATCTGCCGCGCAAACACGCTTTCAAATCCCGTGTCGTTGGCAATGCAAGTCAGCACCCCGCCATCGGTTGTCAAGGCGATGGCCGGAAGCGCGCGCCGCTGCTGCAGAAAACGATTCACCAATTCACCGGCGATGTGTTGCGCGTCGGCGGCCGAACCGCCGTTGCCGAAGACGAGAAGTTTGCCGCCGGATTTCAGCGCATCGCACACCAGCCTGGCCGCGCGTTCGACATCATCAGCATGTGCTAAAAAGAAATCTTGCTTTACTTTCAGGCTGTCGGAAACGATGGCTGAGATGCGTTCTGTCATGGGCAGGGCGCGATGAGCGTTGCGGAGTATATCACGCGACTTTCTTGGTTTCTTCGACAATCTCGTGACCCGAAGTCACGCGCTTCACGCCATTTCGTTTCCCATTTCCATTCAGAAGCGGCTTGAGCACCTGCCCCGTGTGCGACCGACGCACGGCGGCAACTTCTTCCGGTGTACCGCACGCGACCACGCGACCTCCATGCGCGCCACCTTCCGGACCAAGATCGATGATGAAGTCCGCGCTTTTGATGATGTCGAGGTTGTGTTCGATGACGATCACAGTGTTGCCAACGCTGACTAACCTCTGCAAGACATCCAGCAGTTTGTGAACGTCAGCAAAGTGAAGCCCCGTGGTTGGTTCATCGAGAATGTAAATTGTGCGCCCGGTCGCGCGCTTTGAAAGCTCTTTCGCCAGCTTGATCCGCTGCGCCTCGCCACCGGAAAGGGTTGTGGCCGATTGGCCAAGCTTGATGTAACCCAAGCCGACATCGAGCAGCGTCTGCAATTTCTGTTTGATTTGCGGATGATTTTCCAGAATCGGCAGTGCTTCTTCGACCGTCGTATCGAGCAACTCCGCGATCGATTTGCCTTTGTGCTTCACCGAAAGCGTCTCGCGGTTGTAGCGCGCGCCGCGACAAACATCGCACAGCACGTAAACGTCGGGCAGAAAATTCATCTCGATGCGCTTGAGTCCTTCGCCTTCGCAGCCTTCGCAGCGGCCGCCTTTGACGTTGAAAGAGAAGCGCCCTGGTTTGTAGCCACGCTCCCGCGACTCGGGAAGCATCGCGTACAGCTCGCGGATGGGGGTGAACAGCCCGGTGTAGGTTGCCGGATTCGATCGCGGTGTGCGGCCAATTGCTGATTGATCGATTTCAATGACTTTGTCGAGATGTTCCAGTCCTTCGATCGTTTCGTGCGCGCCAGGATCGCTCAGCGACCCGTACAGTTCTTTCGCGAGAGCACGATACAAAATATCTTGCACTAGCGTTGATTTTCCGGACCCGGAAACGCCGGTCACGACTGTCAACAATCCCAGCGGAAAAGTCACATCGATCTCTTTTAGATTGTGATACCTCGCCCCGCGAATTGTGATGGCTTTGCCGTTTGGTAAACGCCGCGTGTCGGGAACGGGAATCTTGCGTGCGCCGCTGATGTAAAGGCCCGTGACCGAATCGCTGTTGTGGGCCACGTCGTCCGGAGTCCCGCGCGCGACGACGAAGCCGCCGTGGGTGCCGGCGCCGGGACCGAGGTCCACAACGAAATCAGCGCGGCGAATTGTCTCTTCGTCATGTTCGACTACCAGGACTGTATTTCCCAGATCACGAAGCGCGGCCAGCGTGTCCAGCAGTCGCCGGTTGTCTCGTGGGTGCAATCCGATCGACGGTTCGTCCAAAACGTAAAGTACGCCGCGCAGTTGCGATCCAATTTGCGTCGCGAGACGAATACGCTGCCCTTCACCACCTGAAAGACTCGCCGACGGCCGATCGAGCGTGAGGTAACCCAGCCCCACCGTTTCAAGAAAGCGGAGCCGACTGCGAATCTCTTCGAGAACTAATCCCGCAATTTTCGCTGATCGAGCATCGAGCGTGATTTGATCGAACGCGGCGATTGCATCTTCGATCGTCATGTTCGTGTAGTCAGCGATGCCGCGGCCGCCGACACGCACCGAAAGCGAATCAGCGCGCAAACGATGGCCGCCGCACAGCGAACAAATGACGGGAGAAACCATTTCTTCCAACGCCAATCGAATCTTTTCACTCGGTGGTTCCTCGAGCCGTTCGCGCAACCATGGCAGCGCGCCTTTCCACGGGCCCTTGTACGCGTAGAGCCCTTGCTGAAACTTTATTTGAGACGGAACACCGCTAAAGAATGCTTCGCGAATCTCGGTCGGTTGATCTTTGAATGGAAGTTTCGCATCACCTTTGAAATGCGCGATCACTGCGAGCAGTGCACTACGCAGGTAGGCCGACCCGGACTTATCAGCTTCCGCAAACGGAATCTCATGAGGAGGTAGCTCCGGATTGGAAATTAATTTCGCCGGATCCACTTCCAGAACAGTGCCGAGGCCATGACAGTTACGGCACGCACCATACGCGGAGTTAAACGAAAACGAACGCGGCTCGAGTGGCGGGACGTTAATTCCGCAAATCACACAAGCCATCTTTTCGGAATACAGTTTTTCTTCTCCGTCGACGACCGAGACCAACACCGCACCATTCGTCAACTTCAAAGCTGTCCGGATAGATTCACCCAATCGTTCGTTGATGCCGGGCTTGATCAGAAGGCGATCAATGACCGCTTCGATGGTGTGATTGCGCCGCTTGTCCAGGCGTATGTCTTCGTCGAGGGCCCGCAGTTCGCCGTCGATGCGCGCGCGAATGAAGCCGTCCCGCGCAAGCTTTGCCAGTTCCTTTTTGAACTCGCCTTTGCGTCCACGGACGATTGGCGCCAACACCATCACGCGCTCACCTTCCGGCAATTCAAGCACGTCGTGAAGAATCTGATCGACGCTCTGGCGCGTAATCGGCGCGCCGCATTGCGGACAGTGGGGCAGGCCGACTGAAGAAAACAACAACCGCAGGTAATCGTAGATTTCGGTCACAGTGCCGACCGTCGAACGGGGACTACGCGCCACCGTCTTCTGCTCAATCGAGATTGCCGGCGACAAGCCCTCCACCGAATCGACGTCGGGCTTTTCGAGTTGATCAAGAAACTGGCGCGCATATGCCGACAGCGACTCGACGTATCGCCGTTGGCCCTCCGCATAAATCGTGTCAAACGCCAAAGAAGACTTGCCTGAACCGGAAAGTCCCGTTATTACGGTCAATTTGTCGCGGGGGATGTCGACATCGATGTTCTTGAGGTTGTGCTGGCGGGCTCCGCGGACACTGATTCGATCGATTGCCATAGCCGTAAAAAGAAAGTCGAGCGCCACAGACAAGAATTTTGCGTGGCGCAGAACCGGACATTGTAGCGGACGTAAGAACCGCCAGCAAGGCTGGTGGTGCATTTCGTAGTGTCTAATTTGCGATTTTTCTTTGCGAACTTAGCGTCTTGGCGTGAACTTGTGACCACTCAATGTGGCGTTTCACGCAGAGGCGCAAAGACGCAAAGTTCCGCAAAGTTCAATTCAGGACACTGCCGGTTCATTTTGAAAAGGGGCACGGGCGTCCCGCCCATGAATCACGCGCAAGCTGCGCGTGCGACCTCAAACTGAACCACTACCGCAGCCAGGCATCGCTTGACGCCACCAGACCGGCAACCTAGACTGCGAACACGGAGCTGAAGTGAATCTTCCGAACGCGCTAACCCTTTCGCGAATTTTCATCGTGCCGATCCTGGTGGTGGTGTTGCTCACGCCTCTGTCACAAAGTTTGGGTGTGCCGCCTCACATTTTAGGAGTTGCGATTTTCGCGGCAGCAGCGCTCACCGACTTTTTTGACGGACGGATCGCGCGCAGCCGCAAACAGGTTTCGAAACTCGGCAAGCTTCTCGATCCGATTGCCGACAAGCTCTTGATTTCAGCCGCGCTGATTGCGCTGGTCGAAAATCATCTCGCGCCTGCCTGGGCCGTCGTGATCATTGTCGGCCGCGAATTTGCCGTCACCGGGTTGCGATCGGTCGCGGCAACCGAAGGCGTGATCATCTCGGCCTCAGGCATGGGCAAGTTCAAGATGGTGGCGCAGGTAATCACCGTCGGTCTCCTGATCCTGTCGCTGCCGCCCAACGGTGGCGGCGCGCCCGTTTCAAATTTCGGCAAACCTTTTCCCGCGATCAAGTTTTGGACGGTGCCTGAGTTGCAAACTGCGTGGGCGCATTTGACCGGCGCGGGCACAACGACCTGGGCTGACTGGCAGGTGCTTCTCTACACGATGGGACGGGCGCTGCTTTGGGTGGTCGTGTTGTCTGCGATCTATTCGATGTGGGGATACTCTCGGGTGTTCTTCGCAGAGGTTATTCGCGGAGGGGGACGAGAAACAAAAGCCGCCGCGGCTTCTGCAGTGCAAAAGTCAGTCTAACTTCCGCCGAGCAGCGCCGGTTTTTCCCAGCCGCCAAGCGCTTCTTCAATCACCGACGCAGCGGCCAGCACCGTGGACTCTTCATTCGGGCGACCGATCACTTGCACGCCGATCGGTAATCCGCTCGAGGTCTTTCCCGCCGGAACGGCTACGCTCGGAAGTCCGAAAACATTAAATGTCTGCGAATAGCTGAACGCCCGAAATACATTTACGTACGTGCCGTTCACGTCCACGCGCTGGCGACCGTGTTCGAAAGCAACAGTCGCACCGACCGGCGCGAGTATCAACGGAGTCTTTTTCAGCCACCGCAACAAATCTTCGCGGAGGCGTTCGCGCTCAACGACGGCACTCGCCAGTTTTTCCGCGTTATCGATACGATCTTCGAACTCGGCTGCTTGATCCTCGTTAAGAAGAAAACGGGAGACCTGCGGTCCGGCTTCATCTTCGTGTCCTCGATACAGAGACGCAATTTCGCTGTTGGCCGCGCGTGAAAAGAGTTCGATCCACAACTGCGGCGCCTTCGAGACTCCCGGCGGCAACGCTTCGAAAGTTTCAAGTCCAGCGGCGGCGAGCGCACGAGCCGCTGATGCGATGGCCTGCTTGATTTCATCAGCGACCGGCATGGTTCCGTCCTCCCCATACCAGGCTACGCGCGTACCGCGGAGTCTTGTCGCGTCCAGGATTTCATCTGCTGTCATCGTTTCCACATCAGCGGGATCAGCAAGCACCCGAAAAAGCAATGCGAGATCCTTGACGTGTCGCGCCAACGGACCGATACACGCGCCAAGTCCCACGATGCCTGACGCCGGCGGCATGTGGCCATCCATCGGCACGCGTCCAACTGTCGGCTTCAATCCGGCGACGCCACAGAAATGCGCTGGCACACGAATCGATCCGGAAAGGTCGCTACCGATTCCCGCCGGCGAAAGACATGCAGCGATCGCCGCCGCCTCGCCGCCGCTTGACCCGCCTGCAGTACATTCCAGATTGTAAGGATTGTTAGTTCTGCCAAAGATCCGATTGTCACACTCGTAGGGGATTGCCATCTCAGGCACATTGGTCTTGCCCAGGACAATCGCACCTGCGGCTTTCAAACGCGCGACTGAAGCGGCATCCTGCTGAGGAATATGTCGCGCCCGAACGCGTGAACCACTGGTTGTGCGCAGTCCCGCCGTATCGATCAACTCGAAACGCTGGCCGTTGCGCTCGAACGGCACCATGATGGCGTCGCGCGTGGTGCCCGGCAGGTCGAAGGCAACGAGCCGCTCTTCACCGAGCCAGGTGTTGATCAGCGTAGACTTTCCGACGTTGGGACGGCCCGCTACAGCCAGCTTGATCGCCTTGT
>Ga0207709_10001953_pt1 | contig 13489 bp, 7 predicted proteins | sample KBSM34metaG_FD_184397 | JGI IMG/M metagenome (GOLD analysis project Ga0207709, IMG submission 184397) | Miscanthus rhizosphere microbial communities from Kellogg Biological Station, Michigan, USA - KBS M3-4 metaG (SPAdes) (version 2) | ecosystem: Host-associated > Plants > Roots > Rhizosphere >...
TCATCAGCTGTACTGTATCAGAACGAACTGGTGCTATCTCTGTTCTGGACGCTAGGCTAGCACGAAGTTCCCGAGCAAATTCTCCTAGTGTAATTCCACGAGCTTCAGCATCTGAGGCATGCGCTAGTAGCTCGATATGCTGCCTCTGTCGTACAGGGGAATCTTCACCCGGAAGGGAGAGTAGGCGGTCAAGCAAACGCGTTTTTCTGACAGCAACCTCTACTATAGAGCGTAGAGGGAGTGTGTTTGCGAGCTCTGCTAGATTACCTAATAGACGCAGCGGAGGAAACTCTGCAGAAGCAGTAGCGTGCAGGCGTGAGGGATCCCCCTTACAGAGGGTCGCCAACTTAGCATCCTCTACGGCGAACATCTCACGCAGTACACCCGCAATCTCCATGGAATCAGTGGGATGAGCCAGCACCCAGAAGAGGGCACTCCACCATGCATACGTGGGCGTACTATTGAGTAAGGGGAATTCTGAGTATACTTGAACCGGAATTTCCCTTTCCGAAAGAGCGATAGCTAAAGTTTCTAGCCAACGCCTCCTTGGACAAAGGATAGCCACATTATGCCAATTCCTCGCACGTAACATACGAAGGTCAGTTTTTTTTAGCCAGTCTGCCACTTTTCTAGCAACAAGCCGTTTTGTGTCCTCCAGACTAGTTCTTCTTCCTTGAAGATCGATCGGTATACGCAATACCTGGCCTCCCTCTCTACTACCCGCTGGATGGAGAGGAATGAACGTCGCCTGTCCTGCCTTCCCGTGCAGGATATCAGGACCTACCTGGTTGATAAAGTCCACGATAGCAGTACTGCACCGGAGGGTGACATGGTAATGGAGCTCTCGCCCTTGAGGTGACTCGCAGAGCAGTTTACGGAATCTCTGGTACACTTGTAAACTAGCACGGTTCCCATAGATAGACTGTTGTGGGTCGCCCACCATCGTGAGGCGACCGTTGGAAACTGCAAACAGTATTTCAAACTGCGTAGGGTCCGTGTCCTGGGCCTCGTCCAAAATTACGCATAGGTTTTTGCTTCTCAAAATGGAATTGACCTGAGGATGCTTGAGCAGTCTAGCAGCGGCTGAAATTTGGTCTGAGTAAAGAATTTTGCCATGCTGCAGGCGATAACGTTCATACTGACCAGCAATAAAACCTAGGGCTTGTTTCCCCCTCATATGGGTCCATTCACGGAGGGGGGAAAATGTAGCTTCCCAAACAGCCAAAAATTGCTTTCCGCCGTGAGAAAAGGAAGGAAGGGGCAGAAAGGGCAAATCACTCTGGAATTTCTCCAACCACTGTTTGGCTATATTTTGACCTTCCAGCACCTTTTGTCTGGAAATATCCCTGGACTCAGCAATACGATCCTCTGAGAGGAGGTAGGAGAAATCTAACGACGGGAAAGGAGATTGTCTCATTTCTTGCTGCGGAGCGTCAATTGGTGGCACGCTCAGTAAGTCTTGAATGCGCAGGTGTCTTCCTGCCTTTCCTAATATCTCGATGCCCATTTCCACAGCTCGTTCTCCTGTAAGAGAAAACAAAAACTCTCTCCAGAGTTGATTAGGATTAGAGATAAGCTCGAGTGGAGAAGTTAAGCCAAGAAAAGAGCCATAGGTTCGTAGCAATCGAGCGCAAAAGGCATGGATGGTCCCAAAAAATATCTGTCCGATGGCCCTGAAAAGCTTTTGTGAGGCGTGTCTGTCTTGGACTGCACCGTAAACTCGGTTTCTCATCTCCTCAGCTGCGCAGCGAGTATAGGTCACTACAACCAGATTGGGTAACTTTTCTGGGGTAAGCCGTATAATTTCCAATATGCGCCGAACAACAGATTGTGTCTTTCCTACACCAGCTGGAGCGACAAGGGAAAAGTTCGTCTTGACATCTAGAACAAAAGCCTCTCTGGAGGCCATATCGATTGTCTCTATCCCTTCGCTAGTAAACGCTTTTGGGTAAGTTCCCACTTAGATTCTAGAACATCCTGTGCAATAGGGAGCGTTGCTAAAGGCATCGGATTGTAAAAAGTGAATTCAGGATGGAGTTGCCCTCGCATTCCAAAAACTCCCTCCCTAAGAATTCGACCTATAGATAGGAGAAGGGGTTGGACTTTTTCTAACTCCTTAGAAGACAAGATGATCCGGCTCCAGGCGGCATTAAAGTACGGGGCTATACAAGCAGTATCGACTCGGAGCGCTCCATTTGCCAAAGCTGCTTGTGTATACAGAGCAAGTTGCGTCTTTATTCCAACGTCTCTCCCACTGAGGGAAGGAGAAGCGATATTTGGCAGACGTTTTACGACTTTGTAGTCAACCACTATCATAGATGCGTTAGCAAAAGGGCGAGATGCTAAATTATTTTCTATCGGCATCGTAGAGAGCAATAAGTCCCACCTGCCACGGACTATAAACGCACCTACATTGACATTTTGAAATGAACGCTCGGTAGAAATGTAGGGGAATTTTGGACGAAATGCCTCCAGATGATCAGAACATTCCACCGCAAAACTCTTCGCTTGTTTCCAAATCAGAACCCAGTAGCGGGGGAGTTGTCTTCGGACGGCATGGTAGGATTTTTCTACAGCGATGCGAGTATCTTCCGATGCAGAAAGGATAATTTGTCTTCTGGAAGACTTATCCGGGAGACGTGCCCAATTCGTAGCAGAAACACAGAGATTGCGTAGCCAACGGTGCACCCATATACCCGTTATTCTGATTGCAGGGCCCTCTATCATTTCTGCTGGATCTATTCCGAGGAAGATCTTCATCCAAACGATAGCGGGTTCCTTCCATATTCTCCCTGCGTCTGTTACATTGATCTCCAGAGGAAAACTTGGGGGCGGAGTTACAAACTCCCAGCATCCAAAGGAGAGAGTGGGATCTAGTCTGGCGGTCCTGGCCTTCCAAACCGACTTATACTTATTTAAGGAGGCGGCGGCGATAAAAGGTACATGTGGCTGACTGGAAGAAGAAGGAGTGCAAAAGCATTTGTTGGTCTTTCCATATCGTTCGTAAAGTTCTGAAAACCAAGTGGATGGGTAATCAGTAACATCACCATTATTCCTCATTTGGGTAGTTGCTATTACGACGGCGGCCTTGCAAAGGTTCTGAAAATCACGTCGCTGTCGCTGTACGGCAGTCTGCTGCTCTTTTTGGCAAAGATGTGAAATGTAGTAGCTGAAAGCGGGGGGAGCTGTCCCACTACTGGATGGGCTATTTCCGTGCAATTCAGTATCAGGGGAGGATGCTGTGTTCTGGTAGAGGCTGGAGATGAATGGAATTGAGCCGTTTTCCTCTCCGGAATCCGGCCACTGTCCTATATTCATCCCAGCCAAAATAACGTGAGTCCATGGACATAAGGCTGCTTGATCGCGCAGCACTAGTTGAATGGTCGCGTAGGGATGAGAACCCATTGGATCTTGAAGCTGGCATTTTTCTTGTAGGGCACTTTGCAGCCAACGCAAAAAGGTATTGCGCTTCAATAAAAGTCTATCCGCGTGTCGGAAGCGAACCTGACATGCCTGCAGATGACTAGCTTCTTCCGCCCAGCCTAGACGAACAAACTCTCTGGCACTTTCTCTGCAAAACTCAGCTAGTGAGCTACGCTCTGGTAGTAAAGAGAAACTGCTTAGCTTTTTCCGATCTTCTTCTCTGTCACTGCGGAGGTTGGCAAATCTTGTGCAGACAAGGATGTCCTGGCTTAAGGTTTCGCAAGAAGCCTCACGTAATAGGTTTGCAGCTCTAGCTTGGTCTGGTAATAGGGCCAAAAATTTGAAAAGGGACTGAGCCGTAGGTGCTTCTTGAAAAGCGCACCACTCTCTCCAATGGTTTTTCTTTGGAGGGAGGCATGCATGGCCAATACCGTCGAAGTAGGGCAACCGAAGTCTGTTCATGGCTAAAGCAGTCTCTCGGCTGAGAGAACCGTAAGTAGAAAAAACCACAGCTACCATTTTTGCGCCTTCCGCTACCATTCTTGAGGCCCGCATGGCAATTGCCCAGGCAAGATTGTACGTAGTCGGTTCTGTCAAGAATTCTACATGTTGAGGAGGTAATGATCTCCTCTTCCGCTCTTGTTCTCCTTCCTGTTCTCCTAGTAAGGAAGCCTGAACCCCCATTAGCTGTTCCCAGGATTCTATCCAAGGGCTATCGAGATTGAGGGAGGTCTCGTCGGGATTTTCTAAGACTACTTTCAGATCTTCAGTAGTCCGGTGCGCAACTGACAGGAGAGGAAAAAGAGACCGGTGCCCCCCGTGGAAACCGAAAATGAGTAAGGATGTGAACTCCTCCTGCCATTTACGAGAGGCCAAAAAACAATCGGCCTCGCTGACCATTTGTAGTTCCTGCTCTTTCAGAATATTACGGAAATTTTTTGCCAGATCTTCTATGCTCCGCAGCTCATCTGGTATCCGTACATGCTCGGATTTAAAGCTATTCAGGAGGTTTAATACCCCTAGAAGAGATAGAGAATCAGGATCTACTTCTGTGGAGCGCCGCCGTTTGCCAGAGTCCAAGCCTGCAACTGAGGATGCAATCAAATGGAGCTCTTCACGGCTTGCAATGGGCAATATCTCCGTTAGACTGCCCAACATTCTTCTTCGAAAGGCTGTTGGGGTCCAAAAATGGACATTTATAAATGCAACCCCATCCAGGGCCAGTATTTTTCGTAGTCGGTTTGCTATGAGAAAGTTTGGAAGGATTATCGCTGCCTGCCTTTCATCTGAAAGTGACCGTTGTGCTGTCTGCTTTACCCAGTGTAAAGCGTAGGAAAGCCCAACTTCCCAATCGGTACACAAATGCAGTTCTCTGTTCATTGTCTAGTTAGTCCAAGAATCATAGTCCAAGAATCAAGGACCTCTTCTCCTTAATGGCCTCGATTTTCTTACTTTCGATAGAAAAATTACTGCACTATAGTTGTCCGTGTTACTGCGATCTACATTCATGACAGCTTTTCTTTTACTCTAGAAAAAGGGGAAAATAGGCTCACTTGTTTCTAACTGAGTTCTATTATGGTTTTAGATCTCCTATGGCAAACTGAGGCGCAACCTCCTCGCGCTCTAATTTTTTTCAATAAGTCCGTATGCATCTGCCCCATTCTGCCACAAAGCCACGGAGCATTTTCATTTCCTTCGAGGGTGCAGAGGGGTGCGGAAAAACTACACAAGCCAGAAAACTTGCGCGGGCGTTCCTAGACCAGGATAAGCCTGTCTTAGTACTGCGAGAGCCCGGAGGAACGGCTCTTGGAGAATCTGTTCGTCATCTTCTCAAAGAAATTACCGTAGGATCCTTCAAACTTGCTCCGGAAGCAGAGCTGCTACTCTTTGCTGCTAGTAGAGCACAACTAGTTCGAGAGAAAATTCTTCCTGCTCTTCTCGCGGGCTCTATTGTCATTTGTGACCGCTACTTTGATTCTACCACAGTGTACCAGGGTACAGCACGTGGTCTGCCGCACAACTTCGTCAAGTACGTTAATCAACAGGTGATAAGTGGTTGTATTCCAGATATAACCTTTCTCCTAGATATAGGTTCTGAGCTTGCACTGCAACGTGTGTCCCGGCGTGAGACTTTCATTCAGGATAGGATGGAGCAAGAGTCCTTGAAACTCCATGCCTTGGTTCGTAAAGGCTACTTGGAGCTTGCTCAAGCAAACCCAGGTCGTTTTGTGATTCTGGATGCTGAGCAGCCAGAGGATTTACTTTTTCAAACGATCGTGATGGCTTTAGAAGAACGGTATGGCCCTTTCAGTTAAAAAAGCCATGGAGTACTTAGCCGAATCGCATAAAGCACACCGCCTTGCTCATGCCTTTTTAATCCATGGTGTTGCTGGTTCTGGAAAGGAGGAGCTAGCCAGGAGGCTAGCCGCACTTGTCCTGCATTGTCCAGAGGAGATGCTCAACTCTTTCCCGCCACATCCGGACTTTCATAGAGTTCAGCCTGTTTCTAAATCTCGACGTATTGTGATTGGACAGGTACGCCTTTTAGAAGGAACTCTCCGGAAGCGGTCCGCGACCGGGATGGCCAAGGTTGCGATAATTCAGGAAGCAGACCGTTTTGCCCTCAATGCTGCCAATGCTTTCCTAAAAACCCTAGAAGAACCGCCTGCTGAAACCTTTCTGATACTGCTTACTGCCACCCCAAGCACTGTCTTACCAGCCATCCTTTCGAGGTGTATTCGCATACCATTGCACCGAAAGGAAAAACGGCAAACTACCCTGCAAGAGAGATCTATTGTAGCTCATTTTAATCACTGTCTGCAACTTAGTATCGGGGAAGTTGCCCAGACATTCCAGTTTGTGAGAGGTTTTCAAACCATACTAGCTGAATGCAAGGAAGGTGCATCTAGACAAGCTGAGGCAGAAGTCGAGCGCTATAGGCAACGCTATCAGAATAGTACTGACGGCGTATGGATCAAGGAATACGCAAGACATTCGAAAGCCGTGATGGAATCTGCTTCCATCCGTCTCCGCCATAGCCTAATTTCAGCCGTGAAAAGTTTCCTTGTAGAAGGGCTACGTACTCTCCACATTAGGGCCATTACTCCTAACTCAACGATTACTTTTCTTTCAAAAATCCCCCAGGAAATTCTCCTCCAGCAAGTAGAATTGCTGGACCGTCTTCAGTGGTTTTTGGACAGTGGCGTAAATGAGTCTCTTGCTCTAGAAGTTTACTTCCTAGAAATTTTTTCTCTGATCCCATGTGGTTTGACCGGATCCAAAGAATTAACTTCCGAATTGCCATTGCTTCCATCTTGAACTCAAAACCTATCTGGGCCCGACGTCTTTCTAACGTCTTTCTAACTCGAAATGAATAGTATCCGATTTCTCCAGAGGTAACCTAGACCGGAATAGATGGTAAGAATCATAGTGACTGTGACGAACATCCATCCGCCATGGATCCAAATAGGAACCCACCAGATCGGCCTCAACTGCCACTCTAAAAATGCTGTAAGAATCAGGAAGAAAAAAATGGTCGTCATCTGCCAAATTGTTTTATGCTTCCCTAGTTGTTCTGCTGGAAGAATGACGCCCTTATTTCCAGCGAGGAGACGCAACCCAGTAATCAGGAATTCCCGAGCGACGATGATTATTACCAACCATGCAGGGAGGTCTGCGTAAATGACTAGGAGAATAAACGCTGACGCATTGAGGACCTTATCTGCTAGAGGATCCATTAGTCTTCCAAAGTTGGTCGACAGGTCTCGTCTGCGTGCGAGCAGCCCATCGAAGTAATCTGTTAAGGCTGCTAGGGTAAAAAAAACTAGTGCAAGTGTCATATTCCATCTGAATGAACTTTCTGTAGCCACCACAAAAAATGCCGTGAGAGAGAAGCGAGCCAAGGTAAGACGGTTGGGAAAGGTCATAGTCGCTTTGGAGGCAACAACTAGCTTGAGAGTTGTTTAAGACCAAATTTCGCCAAAGCTCGTTTGAGCTTGAGATCTACAATGCACCTTTAATGAGGCTTATCGCCCGCTGTAGCGCCTCCTCCAGATATTTTACTCTTCTTCCACCCCCTCTGGCTCTCTCTGTCCCTCCACCACCTGTTCCACCCACAATGTGGGCAACCTCTTGCACAATATTTCTCGCCGAGAGTTTGGAAACCAAGGAGGGAGGAACAGTTACTATTAGCACGACTGAATCACCCTCACCCCCACCAAGAACCAAGACTCCGTCGAATTGATCCTTGATGGAATCTGAAACCGCATCCAGGACTTCTCCATTAACCTCCCCTAAATTCTCTACAATGGCAGGAATGCTACCGATAGTACTCTTTCTCCCTAGCAGAAAGCTGGCAATAGCATCGGCTTGACGCTGCTGAGAAATCTGCAGTTGCTTCTCCAACATTCTAGACCGTCTGATGACTGAGTCTACCTTCTGCTCCAAATTCATTACGGGTATACTCAGTTTCTCTGCCAGGCGACACAGCGATTCTGTTTGGCACTTAATGGAGAAGTAAGCGGCATAGCCCGCAACTGCTTCAATACGACGTATACCGGTAGCCACCGCCCTCTCGGAGGTAATTAGGAATACTCCCAATTCACCTGTAGTTCTGCAGTGGGTTCCGGCACAGAGCTCCATTGAGTAGCCGTCCAACAAACCTGATGTGCCTCCGATCTGGACAATGCGAACGTTCTTGCCATATTTTTCGCCAAAAGTCTGTATGACATCGGTACGCCTCTGCACCCTATAGTAGGGAAGTTGCATCCATGAGATTTGTGAGTTTTCCAGAACGCGTTCATTGACTAGTCTCTCAACGTCAGCAAGCTGTGTTTGGGTCATGGCATTGCTTCCAAAATCGAATGTCAACTTTTCGGGTCCTACATACGAGCCACGTTGCTCAACACTACGAGACAGCACTTCACGCAATGCCCAATGGAGAAGATGCGTAGCAGAATGGTGGCGTTCGATAGCCACCCGCCTTTTGGCGTCTACGACAGCTTGGACTTGTACTCCCGTTGAAAGCGTGAGGATATCCTTTTTCTCAGGAGCTAAGTGATGATAGAGGCCATTCCCGGAACGAATCGCCGTAAGGATGGGAAAATGTTGATTTCCTGCCTGGAGAGTTTTTAGGTAACCAGAGTCGCCAACTTGGCCCCCCATCGCAGGGTAGAAAGGGGTTTTGTCTAGAGCAATCCAAGTCCCATCTGTTCCAGTGTAAATATCAAGAATAATTCCAGCCGACTCTAGAGACTCGTAACCGAGAAATTGCGTCGTGATACCTGCGCTTGTCTGAGTAAGTTCCCTTCTCTGACTAGCACGCGCTAAGGAGCGCTGTTGTTCCACGTACTGTTCAAAACCTGTTTGATCTACAGAAAATCCAATCTCCCTAGCCATCAATTTGGTAAGGTCTATAGGGAAGCCATAGGTATCTGAAAGTTGGAAGGCATCTTCTCCTGGCACTACAGAGGAGCCTAGTGCTCTAAGGCGAGAGACAACTTCCTTGAAGACTTGCAATCCTCTATCAAGGGTTCTGTAAAAAGCTTCTTCTTCCACTCGAATGATTTCTTCCACTTGTACCTGTTGGGAGATGAGTTCTTGAAAAACGCTGCCCATTATTCTAGCAAGAACTGCAACAAGCCGATATAGAAACGGCTTGCGTAAGCCTAAAGTTTTTCCATGTCGAACGGCCCGGCGCAGGAGTCGTCGCAGTACGTATCCGCGGCCGGTATTACCTGGAATAATTCCGTCAGCGATGGCAAAGGCGAGAGTTCGAATATGGTCAGCAACAACCCGAAAGGCGGTGTCTACTACTTCTTGATGGCTCCGATTGCCTAGGGGCGGCGGGAGGGTAGCCATATACTTTTTCCTGCTTAACCTCTCAATCTGCTGCAGTAATGGGTAGAAGAGATCAGTGTCGTAATTAGAGACCAGGCGGGAGAAATCTGTAAACCCTTGCGTACCTTGAAGGACGGAGGCTATGCGCTCAAGTCCCATGCCAGTATCGACGTGCTGCTTCGGTAGGATAGAAATAGTACCATCCTGAGCCAGATTAAACTGGATGAAAACAAGATTCCAGATCTCTATGCAGTACGCGCTTCCAGCATTAATCAGCCTTCCAAGAGAATTCCCAGAAGGAGTCAAATCTATGTGTAACTCACTGCACGGCCCACATGGACCATTGTCTCCCATCATCCAAAAGTTGTCCTTTTTCCCACCACTGCGGACGTGGGTTCTAGGATCAAGGCCAGCATCTCGAAAGAGATTACCCCAGCATTCGCAAGCCTCTTTGTCTGTCTCACCTGGATCGCCGAGAGCCGGCTGATAGAAACTGGCGTAAAGCCGCTCAGGCGGACATTTCCACCGGCATACCATGAGCTCCCAGGCCCATTCGATGGCTTCTCTTCTGAAGTAGTCGCCAAAACTCCAATTCCCTAACATCTCGAAAAAAGTGTGGTGGTAGGTATCTAGTCCGACATCTTCGAGATCGTTGTGTTTTCCTCCAGCACGGAGGCATTTTTGGGTACTGGCGGCGCGCGTTGATATCCCTTGACGCACAACTGCTGGCCAACTGCTTACATCTGTAGGGTATTCCCCTAGAAAAATCGGCACAAACTGATTCATGCCCGCGTTAGTAAATAGTAAATTTGGAGAATCTGGCAAAAGGCTGGAAGAGCGGATGACGGAGTGTCCCTTGGAAGCAAAAAACTCAAGGAAGGAGGATCGTATTTCTATGCTGGTCATACAAAGCCACTTATCTACTTATCTATTGATCACAGCTCTCCACGGTACTTCGAAAATCTAGACTGCGCTACCAAACTTAGCGTATAGAGCCGCATTTCTTTCCCACATGGAAAAAAGGGGGCAATGTCTGTTCATTCCTTTCTGGAGTTGTCATTATTCCTCTTGGAGGGATGGGAGTAGGAGATTTAGCACACGTACCATTGTATTACACGTGCTTAGTTTTAAGCGTTAATAAAGCGTTAATAGCCAAGTGTTACTGCAGTTTAGCCCAATTTCTTCTCCTTGTTGCGAGTCCCATAGCGCTATAGTTAGGCTTCTGCGCCCATATTTTGGTTGTCATACTCTCCTCTACTGCTAAGGATAGCTAGCTCTCCGTCTTTTGGCTAGGTAGCTCAGTCGGTAGAGCAGAGGACTGAAAATCCTTGTGTCGGGGGTTCGATTCCCTCCCTAGCCACGCAAGGCTCATTTTCTTCATCGTGAGACAGGGTCAATTGCCCATTAGATTCTATTTTTATGATAGAATTGTGTGGGATTCCGGTTCGGTTATTTTTGGGTAGGGGGGGATTTTGTTAGTTTATGGACTCTGCTCTCGTGTTGCCAATTCTTAGATGCCTTTTTGTTGTTGTACTCGATACCGACTTTCGTGTAGTGCTTGCCCGAGGTTGCTTCTACTTAAATAAACCTGGTTAAGACACAGCTTGTTTGGGGTGTTGTGTGTGGGCCATCGGAGTGGTACTTCCACACTGTGGTGTATATATACGAAGTGTAAGTGATGTTGTGTTGTGATAGATCAAATTGTTCATGTTCTTGGGGAGAAGGCTGAGTATCTCTTAACTCACGCTAGTCGGACTTTTGTTAAGGAAGTGCTCCACTTGCCAGGTGCGGATTTCATAGAGAGGATTTTCTTTCCTTCAGATCGGAACAACCGCGTGTTGGGCAATCTGAATAGGATTTATCATCACGGTCGGCTCAGCGGGACGGGCTACCTCTCCATTCTGCCTGTAGATCAGGGTGTTGAGCACTCAGCTGGGGCTAGCTTTGCTGCCAATCCCAAATATTTTGATCCTGAGAATATCGTTGAGCTTGCAATTGAAGGTGGCTGCAATGCTGTAGCATCCACTTTTGGGGTTCTGGGAGCCGTCGCTAGAAGGTATGCACACAAAATTCCTTTCTTGGTGAAAATCAACCACAATGAGCTGCTGACCTTTCCTAATAGGCACAGGGAGATTCTTTTTGGCACTGTAAAGCAAGCTTATGAGATGGGGGCTGTTGCTGTGGGAGCAACGATCTACTTCGGCTCGGAAGACGCCTCACGAGAAATTGTTGAAATTTCTGAACTATTTGCTTTAGCACACGAGCTTGGCATGGTGACTGTTTTATGGTGCTATCTACGTAATTCTTCCTTCGCGAGGGAAGATGGAGATTATCATCTTTCTGCTGACCTCACTGGCCAAGCTAACTACCTGGGCTCCACCATTCAGGCCGATATCATTAAACAGAAACTTCCGGAAAACAACGGGGGATTCCTTGCTCTAGAAGGTGCTGACCGTAGCTATGGAAAGTCTGACAAACGGGTGTACCTAGAGCTAACGAGCAAACATCCCATAGACCTTTGCAGATACCAGGTAGCCAACTGCTTTATGGGGCGAATAGGGCTAATCAATAGTGGAGGTGCTTCGGGTAAAGACGACTTCTCGGAGGCTATCTACACTGCGGTTGTCAATAAAAGAGCTGGTGGGCAAGGCCTTATCTCCGGTAGAAAGGCGTTTCAACGCTCCATGAGAGAAGGAATAGATCTGCTGAGGGCTATCCAAGATGTTTACCTTTGTGAGGAGGTAACTATCGCCTAAGAGCCAGAAAGAGCCAAAAGGAGGGCTTTTGGCAGTTTAGAGAGCACGAGACAAAAGAATCCGGCATCTGGCAATGTCCTACTCTCGCACACCCTATAGATGCACTACCATCGGAGCTGCAGCGTTTCACTTCCGTGTTCGGGATGGAAACGGGTGGTTCCACCGCGCGTTAATCACCAGATGATCTAACGGTTTATTTACGGTCTAATTCTACCGCGACAACCGCACACAGAGCCTGGCTCCTAGCTAGGAAAGCCAAACGAGTTATTAGTATTGCTGAGCTGAACATATTGCTATGCTTACACCTGCAACCTATCAACGTGGTAGTCTTCCACGACTCTTAAGGGAGAACTCATCTTGGGGAGGGCTTGGCGCTTAGATGCTTTCAGCGCTTATCCTTTCCAAACTTAGCTACCCAGCGATGCTCCTGACGGAACAACTGGCTCACCAGAGGTTTGTCAATCCCGGTCCTCTCGTACTAGGGACTGAATCCCTCAATTCTCCTGCGCCCACAGTGGATAAGGACCGAACTGTCTCACGACGTTCTGAACCCAGCTCGCGTACCACTTTAACCGGCGAACAGCCGGACCCTTGGGACCTTCTCCAGCCCCAGGATGTGATGAGCCGACATCGAGGTGCCAAACCCTGCCGTCGATATGAGCTCTTGGGCAGGATCAGCCTGTTATCCCTAGCGTACCTTTTGTCCGTTGAGCGATGGCAATTCCACATTCAACCACCGGATCACTTGGACCTACTTTCGTATCTGCTCGACGTGTGTGTCTCACAGTTAAGCTGGCTTATATCCATATACTCGACACCTGATTGCCAACCAGGTTGAGCCAACCTTCGTACTCCTCCGTTACTCTTTGGGAGGATACCGCCCCAGTAAAACTAGCCGGCTGCCAGTGTCCCTCTCCCGGTTAGCGGGCCGAGGTTAGTTATTCCAGTACCAAAGGGTGGTGTTTCATTGTTGGCTCAGCGACCCCCAAAAGGGCCGCTTCAAAGCCTCCCACTTACGCTAAGCATTGAAACCGAAACAACAGTAACAGCGTGTAGTAAAGGTGCATAGGGTCTTTCCGTCCTACTGCGGGTAGGCGGCATCTTCACCGCCATTACAACTTCGCTGAGCTCCTCGTTGAGACAGCGGTCAACTCGTTACACGATTCGTGCAGGTCGGAACTTACCCGACAAGGAATTTCGCTACCTTAGGACCGTTATAGTTACGGCCGACATTCACGGGGACTTCGGTTCAACGCCTCGCCTTGCGGCTAACGTCTTACCATAATCTTTCCGCATTGGTCACGTGTCACACCCTATACGTCGTCTTAACGACTTGGCAGAGTGCTGTGTTTTTGTTAAACAGTCGGTTGACCCATTTCACTGCGACCCGCTGCATTTTGAGCAGCGCTCAAAATGCCAAGTAGGAAGGATGAATTAAGAAGGAAGCGCTTCGTCCCGCCTGCGGCGGAATT